>WNFL01083319.1_pt4 | contig 13864 bp, 12 predicted proteins | sample 5400361 | NCBI WGS metagenome assembly WNFL01 (sample SAMN13153351, study PRJNA577476) | soil metagenome | isolation source: 40 cm soil on Douglas fir-dominated hillslope | place: USA:California | collected 2013-09-17
GTCGATGCCGACACAGCCGGACCAGGGCGGCGAGGTGTCGCTCGAGGAGATCTTCCGCGAGTTCAAGAAGGGCGTGGAGCAGCAGCTCTCCCCCGAGGACTACGAGACGCACTACAACCTCGGCATCGCCTACAAGGAGATGGGCCTCACGGACGAGGCTATCGGCGAGTTCCAGCTCGCGTCGAAGGACCCGCTCCACTCCGTGGAGTGCTGCTCGATGCTCGGTCTCTGCTTCCTCGAGAAGGGGATGCCGCAGCTCGCGATCAAGTGGTACAAGAAGGGACTCGAGACGATCGGGATTCGCGACGACGACCGGCTCGGGCTCTCCTACGACCTCGGGTCGGTCTACGCGGACGTCGGCGACCGCGAGAGCGCCTACAAGACGTTCCTGGAGATCTACGGGTCTAACGCGCAGTACCGGGATGTCGGGGAACGGCTGAGGGATCTAGCACAGGCGTAGCGGCCGACATCCCGGTACTGCGCGTGAGACCCGTCGGCGCGCGCAGCGCGACCGCGTTGCGGTCGCGCCCACCGGGGAGGGCGCGCGCCGTGTACTGACATGTTCCTAGCTGCGCGAGCTTCTCCCTCGGGGCGCGCTTGCTGACGTTCTTGCCGCGGCGCGCGTCTTCGAAGGCGGACATCAGCGAGGCCATCATCTCCTCGCGACGTGCGTAGAGGCGCTTGAGGGGGCGCGGCGCGCGGCGCGCGAGCGCGTAGCTCGTCAGGAGGGGGAGAGCGACGGTGGCGTCGAGGTAGCAGACGACGGAGTCGGGCAGGCGCTCGGGGTCGATCTTCCCCCACGAGACGGCCTCCGCCGGCGTCGCGCCCGAGAGACCGCCCGTGTCGGGGCGCGCGTCCGTCACCTGGAGGAAGTAGTCGTGCCCGGCCTCGTCGATCCCGAGCACCTCCTGGATCTGCGGCTCCGTCTGGAGCACGAAGTTCTTCGGGCTGCCTCCGCCGAGGATCAGGACCGCGCTCTTGCCGCCGGCGCGCTTGGCCGCATAGACGATCGCCGCGGTCTCGTTCACGTCGGCCGAAACGTCGAACGCGAAGCCGCCCCCCTCGAGCGCGCGGCGCGCCACGTTCATGCCGATCGAGGAGTCGCCCGGCGACGACGTGTAGACGGGCACGCCGTACTTCCGCGCGCTCGCGAGGACCGACTGGTCGGCGCCGAGCCCCAGCTTCCTCGCCGCCTCCGCGACGTAGCGGCCCACATGGAAATGGAACTCGGCCGTCGACATCGGCCGCTGCAGCTCCGGCGCCTTCAGCACCTCGCGGAAGAACGCGTCGGTGTCGAGGAGGACCTCGTACGGGAAGACGATGTCGTAGATGCGGATGACGCCCGCGTCGCGCAGCGCGACGTCGTCGAAGCCGGGGCTGCCGCGGTGGATCGGCATGCCGAGGCCGTGGTGGACGTCGTGGTACAGGTTCGCGCCCGTCGAGACGATCCAGTCGACGAAGCCGGCCTTCATGAGCGGGTTTAGGCACGCGAGGCCGAGGCCCGCGGGCGTCAGCGCCCCGGTCACCGAGAGCGCGACGGTGACGTCGGGCTCCAGCATCTTCTCCGCGAGGAGCGTGCACGCCTCGCGGAGGCGCGCCGCGTTGTACGCCGAGAACGTCGCGTCGATCAGGTCCGCGGCGCGCTCCCTGCCCGTGACGGGCTTCGGCGCGATCCGCGCTCCCGAGAGATAGGGGTTCGTCCTCGCGGCCATGGGCGCGGGACCGTAGCACAACAGACCCGCCCTATCATCGCGGTGTGGACTCCAGGATGCTCCTCTCGGTACGCGAGCTCTCCGTCGAGTTCCCGATCTTGGAGGGCGGAGTCGCGCGCGTCGTCGACGGCGTCTCGTTCGACGTCGCGCCGGGGGAGATCGTCGCGCTCGTCGGCGAGTCGGGCTGCGGCAAGACGCTGACCGGGCTCGCCCTCCTGGATCTCGTGCCGCCGCCCGGGCGCATCTCCGGCGGAAGCGTCGTCTTCGAGGGGCGCGACCTCCTGGCGCTCCCGGAGCGCGAGCTCCTTCACGTGCGCGGCGGTGGCATCGGCCTCGTCTTCCAGGAGCCGGGCGCGGCGCTCGACCCCGTGCGCACGATCGGCTCGGAGCTGGTCGCGGTCCTGCGCCGGCACAAGGGGATCGACAGGAAGGCCGCGCGCCGGGAGGCCCTCGAGTGGCTCCATCGCGTCTCGCTTCCCGACCCGGAGCGCCGCTTCGACGACCTGCCGCACCGGATGTCGGGCGGCATGCGCCAGCGCGCGATGATCGCGCTGGCGCTCGCGGGCGGCCCGCGCCTCCTCGTGGCCGACGAGCCGACGACGGCGCTCGACGTCACGATCCAGGCGCAGATCCTCGAGCTCCTCCTCGACCTCCGCCGCGAGCTCTCGCTCGCCGTCCTCCTCGTGACGCACGACCTCGGCGTCGTCGCGGAGACCGCGGACCGCGTGCTCGTGATGTACGCGGGGGAGATCGTGGAATCCGCCTCGGCGCGCGACCTCTTCGCGAAGCCCGCGCACCCGTACACGCGCGGCCTCCTGGCGTCTCGGCCCGACGCGGGCGAGGGCGTCCATGGGGGCCGCCTGCCGAGCCTCGAGGGGGCGGTGCCGGAGCCGGGCCGGCGGCCCGCCGGATGCGCGTTCGAGCCGCGCTGCGGGGAAGCGTTCGGGCGCTGCCGCGCCGCGCGGCCGTCCCTGATCCCCGTCTCCGGGATCCCGAGCGAAGCCGCGTGCTTCCTCTGGGACCGCGAGTCCGCGACGTGAGCGCCGCGACCCCGCTCCTTTCGGTCCGCTCCCTCGGGAAGACGTTCGAGTCGAGGACGTCGCTCTTCGGCCCGCCGTCCTCCGTGCGCGCCGTGGCCGACGTCTCCTTCGACCTGCCCGCGGCGAGCACGCTCGCCCTCGTCGGGGAATCGGGCTCGGGGAAGAGCACCACGGCGCGCCTCGTCCTCCGCCTCCTCCACCCGGACGCAGGCGCGATCACGTTCGACGGAGTGGACTGGCTGGCGCTTCCGCCGCGCGAGCTGAACCGCCGCCGGCGCGGCGTCGGCGTCGTCTTCCAGGACCCCGCGACCTCGCTCGATCCGAGGATGCGGATCGGGGACGTCGTCGCAGAGCCGCTCGAGATCCACGCGATCGGTACGCGGCGCGAGCGCCGCGAGCGCGTGGGCCGCCTCCTGACTGCGGTCGGGCTCCCGCTCTCGTCGGCCGCGAAGCTCCCGGGCGAGCTGTCTGGCGGACAGCGACAGCGCGTGGCGATCGCGCGCGCCCTCGCGACGGAGCCGAAGCTCCTCGTCCTCGACGAGCCGGTCTCCGCGCTCGACGTCTCCGTGCGGGCGCAGGTCCTCAATCTCCTCCTCGACCTCCAGCGCGACACGCCCTCGCGCCCCGCGTTCCTCTTCATCGGGCACGACCTCTCCGTCGTGCGGCGCATCGCGGAGCGGACGGCGGTCATGTACCTCGGCCGCATCGTCGAGGAAGGCCCGACGGAGGATCTCTTTCGCGCGCCGCGCCACCCGTACACGGCGCTCCTCCTCGCCTCGCAGCCGCGCCGCGAGCCTGCGGAAGCCGTCGATCCGCCCCGCCTCCGCGCGCCCGGCGAGCCCCCCTCGCCGGCCGCCCCCCCGCCCGGCTGCCCGTTCCACCCGCGCTGCCCCTCGGCGCGCGAAAGGTGCAGGGAAGAGCGCCCGTCGGATACGATCCTGGATGCGGCAACCGGCCAGCGCGTGGCTTGCTTCTATCCTCTGGGAGAACCGCCGGCGCCGGTTGCCTGACGGACTCCCGACGCTCAGGCGGACGCTCCCAGGCAAACTTTTCGCTGGGAAATACGTACTCTGATGGGAACCTGAGGAGGTTTTCGTGATTCGAAGGAAACACCGTGGCGCGGGAACGGCCCTCGCCGTGGCGCTCGCGGCCGCGCTCGTTGCTCCCGCCGCGCCCGCCGCCGATCGTGTCCAGGTGCCGATCGGATCCAAGGCGCGCCGGCCCGAGCCCCTGCCGCCGGGCGAGAAAGTGGAGCTCTCGCTCCAGCGCGCGATCGAGCTCGCTCTGAGGAACACGCTCGATCTCGAGATCGCGTCCTTCACGTACGAGAAGGCGGCGTTCGGGATCGGCGGGGCGGAAGGCGCGTTCGACCCGTACGCGCAGCTCGACCTTTCGGCCAGCCGTACGAAGACGCCGGTCGTCTCGACGTTTCAGGCCGGGGAGTCGAAGGTGCAGAGGGCGAACCTGTCGTTCGGGCAGTTCGTGCCGACGGGCGGCAGCTACACGCTCGGCTGGACGAACACCCGCACCGACGCCCCGACCGGCTTCACAACGTTCAACCCGTCGTACTCGAGCGGCCTCACGGCCACGGCGGTGCAGCCGCTCCTCCGCAACTTCGGGTTCACCGTGAACCGCCGCTTCGTCGTGCTGGCGCGCCTCTCGCGCGACACCTTCGCGTGGGACTTCGTCCGGAGCCTCCAGTCGACGGTGCAGAACGTCGAGAACGCGTACTGGGACCTCGTCTACGCGATCGAGAACCTCGCCGCGAAGCACGAGGCGCTCGACCGAGCGAAAGACCTGAACCGGATCACGCGTATCAAGATCGACGTCGGCGCGCTCGCGCCGATCGACATCGTCCAGACCGAGGTCACGATCGCGCAGCGCGAGCAGGACATCATCCTCGCGGAGGGACTGATCGGGGACGCCGAGGACCGGCTGAAACGCATCATGAACGTCACCGCGCTCGCCGACTGGAGCAAGCCGCTCGCCCCGACCGACAGGCCCACCGCCGCGCCGTTCGCCGTCGACCTCGAGGCGGGCATCCGGCGCGCGCTCGAGACCCGGCCGGAGGTGAAGCAGGCGGTCGTCGACATCGAGTCGAAGAAGGTGACCGTCGCGTACGCGCGGAACCAGCTCCTGCCGCGGCTCGACCTCTCCGGCAGCCTCGGATTCAACGGCCTCGGCACCGGACCGAGCTCGGTCTGCAGCGATCCGACGCTCGCGCCGTCGGAGTGCATCGCGGGCGGCGGCACGCTCGTGCCCCTCCACACGTCGTACGTCGACGCCTTGTACGAGATCCGCGGCTTCGACTTTCCCGCCTGGACCGTCGGCCTGACGCTCAACGTCCCGATCGGGAACCGCACCGCAAGGGCGAACTCCGCGATCGCGCGCACGGACCTGGATCTCTCGCGGACGAACCTGGCTCTCTTGAAGGAGAACCTCGTCGTCGAGGTGCGCGCGGCGGCGCGCTCCATCGACACGGCGTTCCGGTCCGTGGCGGCGGCGACCAAGTCGCGCGAGCTCGCCGAGCGGAACCTCGACGCCGAGAAGAAGAAGTACGAGAACGGCATGACGACGTCGTTTCAGGTGGCTCAGATCCAGAACGACCTGACGACTGCTCGCACGAACGAGCTGCAGGCGATCGCCATTTACGTGAAGTCGATCGCGGCGTGGCACAAGGCGATCGGAGACATCCTGCCGGCACGCGACATCGAGGTGACCGGCATCCCCGTGACGCTCGACGCGACGCCGCCCGAGGAGGGCGCGGTCCGCTGAGCACCGACACGAGCTCGCCCGCTGGCGCGCCGGCGGCGCCGACCGCGATCCGTCCCGCGGAGGCGCTGGTCGGCGTCTTCGCGTCGCCGGGCGAGACGTTCGCACGGCTCCTCGCGCGGCCGACGTGGTGGCTGCCGTTCGTGATCTTCCTCGTCGTCGGGGCCGCGAGCTTCGCGGTCGTCTCCTCGCGGATCGACTGGGAACGCTCCGCGGAGGAGATCCTCGCGAAGCAGGCGCAGAAGACGGGTCACGCCGCGCCGGAGGGGACCGCCGAGCGGATGGCACCGGTGATGCGCGTCTGGGGCCTCGCGAGCGCGCCGGTCGTCCTCGCGGGGCAGCTCTTTCTCGTCGCGCTCGCTCTCTGGGCCGCGGAGCGCGCGTTCGGCGGAGAGGCTCGGTATGCCGGCGTCCTCTCGATCTGGGCGCATGCGAACCTCGCGAACGTGATCGGCGCTCTCCTCGTCGTCGCGGTGGCGCTGGCCGCGCCGCCCGCCTCGGTTCCCTTGACCGGCATCGAGCGCCTCGTGAAGTCGAGCCTCGGAGCGTTCCTCCCCGAGTCGGCGCCGCCCCCTCTCGTCACCCTCGGCTCGTGCCTCGACCTCTTCTCCCTCGCGGCGCTCGCCCTCCTCGTCGTCGGCTTTCGGCGCATCCCGGGGCTCTCGCGTGGCGGCGCGACCGCGCTTCCGATCGTGCTCTGGCTCGTCTACGTCGCCTGCAAGACGGGCCTCGCGTTCCTGAGGTCCTGACATGTCCGACCAGCTCATCGACATGAAGGAGATCGAGAAGACGTATGTCGTCGGCGAGGAGAAGGTGCGCGCCCTCCGCGGCGTCACGTTCTCGATCGGGCGCGGCGAGTACGTCGCGATCATGGGTCCCTCGGGCTCGGGGAAGTCCACGCTGATGAACCTGATCGGCTGCCTGGACACGCCGACCGCCGGGTCCTACCGGCTGAACGGCGAGCTCGTCGAGGCGCTCGACGACGACCAGCTGGCGCGCATACGCAACAAGGAGATCGGCTTCGTCTTCCAGACGTTCAACCTGCTGCCGCGGACCAGCGCGCGCGAGCAGGTCGAGCTCCCGCTCGTCTACTCGGGCCTGCCGAAGGCGAAGAGGAGGGAGCGCGCGGACGCCGCCCTCGAGCACGTCGGCCTCTCCGACCGCGCCCACCACAAGCCGAACGAGCTCTCGGGCGGCCAGCGCCAGCGCGTCGCGATCGCGCGCGCCCTCGTCACGGGACCGTCGCTCCTCCTCGCGGACGAGCCGACCGGCAACCTCGACTCGCAGACGGGCGAGGACATCATGCGTCTCTTCCGCGAGCTGAATACCGCGGGGAACACGATCCTCCTCGTGACGCACGAGGAGGACATCGCCGCGCACGCGCGCCGGATCATCCGCATCCGTGACGGCAAGATCTCGGACGACCGCCCGAACGACTCGAGCCGCGCAGAGGCCGTCGCGCGCGCGAAGCGCGAGGCGCTCGCCGGGCCCGACAGCGAGGCGACTGCGCCGTAGACGGACCGGCGTACCCTCCGCGTCGTGCTCGTCGACGTCCTGGCATTGGTGCTCGTGCAGCTCGCGTTTGGAATGGCGCTCTGCACGCTCGCGACGCCTTCGCGCGCGGTGGCGGGTGGCTTCTTCGCGCTGCATGGCGTCCTCGCCGCCGCGGCGGTGGCGCTGGCGGCGGCGTCGTCCGGGCGGACCGGCCTCCTGCGCGAGACGGACGGAGTCGGCGCGCCGGGCGCGCTCCTCGTCCTCGCGCTCGTCGCGCTCGCCGCGGGGTCCCTTCTCGCGCGCGCGGAGAGGGTCGGCCCCTCGCGCGCCGCGCTCGGCGTCGCGGCCCTCGCGCTCGGGCTCCTGGTCGCGTCGCGTGCGTGGGTTCCTCCGCTCGCGGGGCGCGGGCTCCCGCACGCCTGGCTCGCCTCCGGCCTCCTCCTCGGCGGCCTCTTCTTCGGCGCCGTCGTCTGGGCGATGAACGTCGGACACTGGTACCTCGTGTCGAAGACTCTCCCCTTCCAGCTCCTGGTGCGCGCGTCGCAGGCGTTCCTCGCGCTCGCACTGATCCGCGTCGCCTGGGCGGGGCTGGTGCTGGCGCTCGCGTCTCGATCGGCCGGACCGCCCGGCGAGGCGCTCGCTTCTCTCCTCGATCCGATGCGAGACGGCTTCTTCTTCTTCTCGCGCGTCCTCTGGGGACTCCTTGCTCCCGCGGTCCTCGCGCCGTTCGTCCTGAAGACCGCGCGGATGAAGTCGAATCAGGCGGCGACCGGCCTCCTCTACGTCGCGCTCGTCTTCGTGATGATCGGCGAGCTCCTCGCCACGTACCTGACTCTGCGCACCGGCCTTCCGACATGAGGGTGGCGGCCTACTGCGCGGCGTGCCTCGCGCGTGTCCCGCTTCCCGCGCCGGCGGAGAGCCGGGAGGGCTCGGCCCCTTGCCCGAGAGGACACGAGCCGATCGCCTATGCGCACTCGGACGCGGTGGCCTCGGGCTCGGGCGTCGACCGCTGCTCGCGCTGCGCGGCGACCGCGTTCTTCGTCCAGAAGGACTTCGACCAGCGAGTCGGCTGCGCGCTCCTCGGGCTCGGTGCCGGCCTGGCTCTCCTCGTCTCCCGCCTCTTCGGCGGCGTCTGGTTCGTGCCCGCGCTCCTCCTCTTCGCGGGGCTCGACCTCCTCGTCGCGCGCCGGGTCGGGAGCGTCGTCATCTGCTACCGCTGCGACACGGAGTACCGAGCGGTCCCCGACCTGGTGGCCTACAGGCCGTACGACCCGCACGTCGCCGAGCGCTACGCCGAGCTGAAGACCGTCCGGCGGATGAATCCGTAGCAGTCTCCGCCGGCGTCTTCCGCGAGAATGGAGCCGGAGGGGGAGAGATGGCCGCGAACGAGGAATCGACGATCCGCGACATTTCCGACACGGCGCTCTGGGTCGCCGTCTATCGCGCGCGCGAGAGCGAGCGGCCCGACGCGCACTTCCACGACCCGTTCGCGCGGAGGCTCGCCGGCGCTCGCGGGGAGCGCATCGCGGCGTCCCAACCTTTCTTCAACCGCGCGCAGTGGTCGTTCGTCGCGCGCACGTTCCTCTTCGACCGCTTCATCTCGGACGAGGTCGCGCGCGGCGCCGACATGGTCGTGAACCTGGCGGCGGGCCTCGACGCGCGCCCCTATCGCATGGAGACGCTGCCGCCGTCGCTCCAGTGGGTCGAGGTCGACCTGCCCGCCATGCTCGCCCACAAGGAGGCGATCCTTCGCGACGAGAAGCCTCACTGCGCCCTGGAGCGCGTCGCGCTCGACCTGAAGGACATCGCCGGGCGCCGCGCGCTCTTCGAACGCCTGGCCGCGCGCGCGAAACGCGCGATCGTCCTGAGCGAGGGGCTCCTGATCTACTTCGAGCCCGAGGACGTCGTCGCGCTCGGGAAGGAGCTCGCCTCGAAGGCCACGTTCGAGCGCTGGATCGTGGACATCGGCTCTCCCGCCCTGAAGCGGCTCCTGGTGAGGAAGGTCGGCAAGGAGATCGGAGCCGCGGGCGCCCCGTTCCGCTTCGCGCCGGACGACGGTCCGGAGTTCTTTCGCCGCTGCGGGTGGAAGGCGGCCGAGGTCCAGTCGATCCTCGGGACGGCCGCGAAGCTGAAGCGCCTGCCTCCGCTCTTCCGGCTCCTGGCCGCGTTGGCAGGACCGAACCCGGCGTTCCGGGCGAACCGGCCGTGGTCGGCCGTCTGCTCGCTCGAGAAGGCGTGAACGTCGGCTATCCTCCCGGCTTCGAATGAGACCGCTCGGAACGTACAGGGCCGCGCCGCGCCTCCCGGACAACCTCGCTCCCCTCTCCGGCCTCGCCCGCGACCTGCGTTGGGCGTGGCGCGAGGACGTGCGTCGCCTCTTCGTCGAGCTCGACGCGGACGCTTGGGCGCGCGCGCGCGGGAATCCCGTGGAGGCGCTCCGCATCGCAGACCCGGCGCGCCTCGCGGAGAAGAGCGCCGACGCGGGATACGTCGCGGCCGTCGGCGCGGCGCGCGACGGCCTCCTCGAGGAGGACCGCTCGGGCCGCCGCTCCGCCGAGGCCGAGGACCTCGTCTCGCGCGGGGCGCGCATCGCGTACTTCTGCGCGGAGTTCGGCGTCACGGAGGTCCTGCCGATCTACTCCGGCGGCCTCGGCGTCCTGGCGGGCGACCACCTGAAGTCGTCGAGCGACCTGGGCGTACCGCTCACGGCCGTCGGCCTCTTCTACCGCGAGGGCTACTTCCGGCAGGAGCTCGCCGCGGACGCGCGGCAGAAGGAGTCGTACCCGATCGCGAACCCGGCCGAGCTGCCGCTCGACTTCCTCGAGACGCCGACGGGCGTGCCGCCGATCGTCACCGTGCGGATCGCGGACCGCGACGTCCACGTCCTCGTGCGCCGGGCGCGCGTCGGGCGCGTCACGCTCCTCCTCCTCGACTCGCACCTCCCGGGCAACCGCCGCACCGACCGCGAGATCACGAGCCGCCTCTACGGCGGCGACGTGGAGACGCGCATCCAGCAGGAGATCGTGCTCGGGATCGGCGGGATCCGCGCGCTCGACCTGGCGGGTCTCCGCCCCACGATCTGCCACGCGAACGAGGGACACGCCGCGTTCCTCGGCCTCGAGAGGATCCGGCAGCTCCGGCTCGAGCGCGGCCTCTCGTTCGACGAGGCGCGCGAGATCGTCGTGGCCTCGAACGTCTTCACCACGCACACGCCCGTCCCGGCCGGCATCGACCTCTTCTCGACCGAGCTGATGCGGAAGTACTTCGAGAACGAGGTCGAGGGCTACGGGATCTCGTTCGAGAAGTTCCTGGGTCTCGGGCGCCAGGTCGGCGAGGACGCCCACGAGCTCTTCTCGATGGCGGTGCTCGGTCTCCACATGTCCTCTCACGTCAACGGCGTCTCGCGCCTCCACGCGACCGTCTCGCGAAGGCTCTGGCGCGGCGTCTTCCCGGAAGCGCCGCTCTCCGAGATGCCGATCGCGGCCGTCACGAACGGCGTCCACGCGCCGACGTGGACGGCGCCCGAGATCGGCGAGCTGAAGGTCTCGGCGTCCCCCGAGGCCGTCGACAAGGACGAGCTGTGGCGCCGCCACGAGCGGCTCCGGGCGCGGCTGGTGCAGGAGCTGCGCGCGCGGACGGCCGCCGCGCGGCAGCGGCGCGGAGCTCCGGACGCCGAGATATCCGCGGCGCACGACCTCCTCGACGAGAAGGCGCTGACGATCACGTTCGCGCGGCGCTTCGCGACGTACAAGCGGGCGACGCTCGTCTTCCACGACCTCGAGCGCCTCGTGCGCCTCCTGAACGACGCCGCGCGCCCGGTGCAGATGATCTTCGCGGGGAAGGCGCACCCGCGCGACGAGGCGGGGAAGGGCTTCCTCGCCCGCATCGGCGAGCTCTCGCTCCGGCCGGAGCTCGCGCCCAGGATCGTGGTCCTCGAGGACTACGACATCGGCCTCGCGCGCATCCTCGTCGCGGGCTCCGACGTCTGGCTCAACAACCCGCGCCGCCCGCATGAGGCGTCGGGCACGTCGGGGATGAAGGCGGCGATGAACGGCGTCCTCAACCTCTCCGTCCTCGATGGCTGGTGGGACGAGGCGCCGCGCGAGGGGACCGGATTCACCGTCGGCACCGAGGCGAACGCACGCGAGGACGACGAGATCGCCGCCGCGCTCTACGAGAAGCTCGAGAACGAGGTCGTGCCGCTCTTCTACGAGCGCGCGAACGAGCCGGGGATCGAGCGCCGTCCCGTCGGGTGGGTCGACCGGATGGTGGGCGCCGCGTCCACTCTCGCGAGGCTCTTCTCCTCGGACCGGATGGTGACCGACTACATCCGCGAGTCGTACATCCCGGCGGTCGACCGGACGCGGGCGCTCTCGGCCGACGACGCGCGCCGCGCGAAGGACCTCGCCGCCTGGAAGGCGCGAGTCGCCGCGGCGTGGGACAGCGTCGGCTTCGTCGCCGTCCAGCTCTCGCCGAACGACCCGGCGCACCTTCCCCCGGGCGAGCCGTTCCGCGCGGAGGTTCAGGTGCGGCTCGACGGCCTCTCGCCGGAAGAGCTCACCGTGGATTGGTTCGAGGGCACGATCGACCCCGACGGCGTCGTCGACGAAGGCCGCTCGACGCCGCTCGCGCACGTCGAGCAGACGGACGGCGTCGCCACGTACGCCGGCACGATCACGCGCCCGGCGGACGAGACGCTCGGCTACTCCGTCCGCATCCGCCCGCGGCACGCCGACCTCGTCCACCCGAACGAGACGGGGCTCTTCCTCTGGGCGGGTTGACCCTACGGCGCCGCCTCGCCGATCTGGAACGCGAGGCTCTCGAGGAAGAGCGTCAGGTCGAGGTTCTTCACGAGGACGCCAGGGAACGACGGCGCGGCGGCGGGCGCGAAGTTGAGGATCGCCTTCAGGCCGCCGGCCGCGAGCGCGGAGGCGGCGGAGGCGACTCCTTCCGCGGGGACGGCGAGGATGCCGATCTCGGCGCCGAGCTCGCGCACGGCGCTCGCGATCTCCGCGGCGTCGCGGATCGGGACGCCGGTGCGCGAGCGGCTGCCGATCTTCCGCCCGTCCACGTCGAAGAGCGCCGCGACGCGGAACCCGTCGCAGTTGAAGTTACGCGAGTCGGCGAGGGCCTGGCCGAGGTTTCCGGCGCCGACGATGACGAGCGTGCGGACGCGGTCGACGCCGAGCACGTGCTTGAGCCTTTCCTTCAGGTCGACGACGCGATATCCCACGCCTCGCACGCCGAACTCCCCGAACTGCGCGAGGTCCTTCCGGATCTGCGCCGAGTTGAGCCCGAAGCGGCGCGCCATCTCCTGCGAGGAGACGGTGCCGACCTCCTCCCTCTCGAGCGCGCGCAGGCACCGCAGGAGGAGCGAGAGCCGGTGAGTCGTCGCCTCGGAGACCGGCTCGCGCCGTCTCTTTCCGTCCATGGCTACCGGGAGGAGGAGAGGACCCCGGCGGCCCCCCGCGCGAGCTCGAGGAGGGCGCGCGGGAAGATGCCGACGAGGACCATCACGAACGCGGCGGAGAGGAAGGCGACGCCCGACAGGAAGTCCTCGGGCACCGCCTCCGGCGCGTCGGAGGCCGGCTCCTTCATCCAGAGGAAGTAGACGACACGGAGGTAGTACCCGACGGAGACGATGCTCCCGAAGACGCCCACCAGCGCGAGAGGAACCATGCCGGCGTCGACGGCCGCGCGGAAGACGAGGAGCTTGCCGAGGAAACCGACGGTGGGCGGCACGCCGGTCAGCGAGATCATCGCGAGCGAGAGGACCGTCGCGGCGAGGGGCCTCTCGCGGCCGCGCCCCGCCAGGTCCCCGAGAGCGTGCGGCTCCTTCTCGCCCGCCGACAGCGCTCCCGCCGCGAGGAACGCGGCCGCGTTCGTCACGACGTAGGCGCCCGCGAAGACGAGGACCGCCTCGATCGCGTCGTCGGTGAACGTCGCGAGGCCGATCGCGAGATAGCCCATCTGCGCGATGCCGGAGTACGCCAGGATCCGCTTCACGTCCCTCTGCGCGAGCGCGACGACGTTCCCGAAGAGGATCGAGAGCACCGCGAGGATCGCGAGGACCGGCCGCCACGGCGCGCCGAGGCCGAGCGGGAAGAGCGCGTGGAGGAAGCGGACGAGGACGATCGCCGCGCCCGCCTTCGGTGCCGTCGAGAGGAACGCGACCGCCGGAGTCGTCATTCCCTGGTAGACGTCGGGCGCCCACGAGTGGAACGGGACGAGCGCGATCTTGAATCCGAGCGCGACGATCACGCCGAGGATGCCGATCGAGAGGACCACGTCGAACGGGATCGGGCTCGTCCCGGCCGCTCCGGCCGTGGCCGAGCCGGGGCGCGCGAGGCTCGCGATCCTGTCGAGCCGGGTCGTGCCGAGGCGGCCGTACACGACGGCGATCCCGTAGAGGAGGAACGCGGACGCGAGGGATCCCATCAGGAAATACTTCATCCCCGCCTCGGCGGCGGCCGGGATCGTGCGATACCAGGCGGCGAGCACGTAGAGCGAGAGCGACATCAGCTCCAGGCCGATGAAGACGATCAGGAGGTCCGAGCCCTTCACCATCAGGAGGAGGCCGGAGGCGGACCAGAGGAGGAGCGCGTAGAACTCGCCCTGATCCCGGCCGTCGCGCCGAAGGAGGCCGGCACCCCCCAGGACCGCGAGGAGGAGCGCCGCCGCGGTGAGGAGCTCGACGTACCGCGTGAGCGTCGAGACCTCGAGCGCACCGGAGAAGAAAACGCCGGCCTCGCTCGGCCCGACCGCGGCCGCCAGGACCGTGGCGCCGAGCGCGAGATACGGGAACCACGGGCGCAGCGGCCTCGCGAACGCGTCGAGGAGGACGAG
>WNFL01214863.1_pt2 | contig 13863 bp, 15 predicted proteins | sample 5400361 | NCBI WGS metagenome assembly WNFL01 (sample SAMN13153351, study PRJNA577476) | soil metagenome | isolation source: 40 cm soil on Douglas fir-dominated hillslope | place: USA:California | collected 2013-09-17
GGTCGGGATCTGATCCCTTCGGATGATCCGAGCTGGCAACTTTCCTTCCGCCGGCGCACCGCCGATGGCCACCTCAAAGGATTCAATCCCCTCCAGTTTGTACTTGGTTCGCGGCGGAAGGTAGGCTATGTCCGCCAATTCGCGGAAGAGATCCTTTCGCGCCAACCAGTGGCTTTCACTATTAAAAGACAGCTTCCCGCGCCCGACCAACGGCACGATCAGCACCTCTTCCGTGGCGGTATCGATTTCGATGGTTTGACCCGGAACAAGCCGCGCCACCTTGAAGGAGATGTATTTCCACTCGGCCGTCTCTGGGGTCACGTTAAGCAAGAACCGGCTATTCTCATTCGGTCGATAATGTCGTTTCAAAGTCAATCCTCCTCTAGGTTTTCCACTCGTTTTCGTTTCATTCCGAGAATCGACGCCTGCGACCGCGTTGATTCTTGGCTCACTCAGTTGGTCCCCTGCACGACTTGCTTAACCCGTCCGCTGAGCCGAGCCGGGGAAAGTTGAAACAGATCCAGCAAATATTCGTTGGGCGCCGACTCGCCCCAACGATCCTCGATGCCAAAGCGAATCACCCTTCGGGGCGAATGTTCGGACAGAATTTCGGCCACCAAAGCGCCCAGGCCACCGTGGATGTTGTGCTCTTCGACCGTCACCACCAGACTAAACGGTTCGCAGGCCCGGATGAGCTCCTCAACGTTCAGCGGTTTGATCGACGGCACGTGCAGCACCCCCGCCGAGATCCCCTCCGACTCGAGCAGTTGCGCCGCTTCCTTGCAGCGGGAGCTCTGTGGGCCGGTCGACACCAGGAGCACGTCCCTGCCTTCCTTGAGGGAGTACGTCTTGCCAGGGGTAAACTGATAATCGGAATCGAAAACGTCCGAACAAACGTCTCGGGCTAACCTCAGGTACACCGGGCCTCGGTAGTCGGTGGCCCAACGCATGGCCGCCTCGCACTCCACCCGATCGGCCGGCGCCAGCACGGTCATGTCCGGCATCGAGCGCATGATGGCCAGGTCCTCGACGTCTTGATGCGTTTTACCCGTAAGTCCGGTTAGGACACCTGCGTAAGCCGCACCTAGCTTTACGTTGGCGTGCGTTTGGGCTACTAACATGCGAATCGGGTCGAGCGCCCGGTGAGTGAAGAAGACCGCGAAGCTCGAAAGCCACGGTATATAACCCACAGAGGCCAGACCCACGGCGGCGCCGACAAAGTTTTGTTCGGCAATGCCCATCTGAAGAAATCGCTCTGGATGGGCCTTTGCAAATTTGTCCGCCTTCGTTGAGTTGGCTAAATCTGCGTCCAAGACCAGCACGTTCGGATTCGTGTTACCCAACTCAACCAACGTGTCTCCCCATACATCGCGCATGGCCTTCATACTAGCGCCTCCTGGATGCCAAGTTCTTCGGCAATGATTTTCAGTTCCTCTTTGGTAGCGACCTTGGAGTGCCACTCGTGCTTGCCTTCTGTGAACCGCACTCCTTTGCCTTTGACGGTATGTGCTATTATCATCGTGGGTTGATCAGAATCCCCTGATGCTTTGGAGCTCTCGAGAGCCGGTATAATCTGCGAAAAGTCGTGCCCATTGATTTCAAGACAGCGCCAACCAAGCCGCTCGAAAATTCCCCGCAGATCAATCCCAGGCCACGGATCCTTCCGATCGCCACGATGCTCCTCGTTAATTGCAAGCACCCAACCGAACTGTTGCAGCCCATTCCAGTCCAGAATCGCGGTAAGATTTCCCAGCTTATATCGCGGAGCGACGTCCAATGCCTCCCAAATCATGCCCTCTTGGAGTTCGCCATCTCCGATCATAACGAATGTGTGAAACTTCTCGCCCCGTAGTCGCGCGCCCAGTGCCATTCCCAGACCCACCGACAAACCCTGACCAAGTGACCCTGTTGAAGTGTCTAAACCAGGCAGTTTAGTCACGTCTGGATGACCCTGAAGCCGCGAGTTGCCTTTGTCGAAGGTCTTGAGTTCTTCAATCGGCAAAAAACCGCGCAAAGCCATAACTACATACAGGCCAATCGACGAGTGCCCCTTCGAAAGAATGAACCGGTCTCGAGCCGGCCACTGCGGATTTTGCGGATCAACCCGCAACACTCGAAAATAAAGGGCGATCATTAGATCCATTGCCGAGAACGGTCCACCCACGTGACCCGCCCCGCTCTTGGCAACCGTACTTATCGCTAGCCAACGCCCTCGGCGTGCTAATGCTACTAGTTCGCTGTAGTCTTCACCGTTGCTCATTCGAATTTATTTCCTCAATCTCCGTCAGTTTTACCGATCTGCTTTCCTTTAAACTCCGCGTAGCTGCCAGAGCGATCTTAAGAGATTCCAAGGCGTCTTTAGATCCAGGGCTGGGCGGGTTGCCATTTGCGATCGCATTGAAAAACCCTTCTAACTCAGCGCGAAAAGCTGGGCCAAAACGATCCATAAAGAAATGGTAATGGTCCAGCTTATATCCGTCCTTGTGATAGTGGCGAAGCGGAGTCTTTGGCTCAGCCTGAACAACCAGTTTACCATTTTCCCCAAACACTTCCGTGACAATGTCGTAGCCGTACACCGCTTGCCTTGAGTTTTCCACGACTCCCAATGCTCCGCTGGAAAACCGCAAGAACGTCGTAGCAGTATCAACGTCTCCCAATTCTTGGGCGTCAGGGTGAAATCTAACAGTGCCCCACGCGCTTACCTCGGTGACGTCGCCCATTAAAAATCTGGCGATGTCGAACTCATGGATCGCTTGATCCAAAAACAGACCACCGCACTTCTCCAAATATTCCCTTGGCGGCGGACCTGGGTCCCGGCCGACAGTGCGAAATTGATCCAATCTCCCGAGCTCACTCTCTTCAATGCGACGCTTAGCCTCCGCGTACCCTGTGTCAAAGCGGCGCTGAAACCCGATTTGGAATGGAACCCCCTTCTCTGCAACTTTGGCAAGCGCCTTTTGTGTGCGTCCCAATTCTAGAGCTACCGGTTTCTCGCAAAAAATTGCCTTCCCTGCTTCTGCTGCCGCTTCGATCAAAGCGGCGTGGGTATCGGTGGGAGTGCATATGATTACACTGTCGATGTCACTGCGACTTAGAACTTCATCCGTTGAGTCAGTCACCTTTTCCGCTCGGACCACAGGAAGAAGCATCTTTGCGGCATCAAGCCGAGGATCGCACACGATCGCCACTTCTACTTGTGGCAATGAGACTAGATTTCTAGCATGTTCCTGACCGATCCGCCCTGCACCAATTAACGCTGCCCTAATTCTATCGTTCTTCATAATCGTTTCCTTACGAGTTACCGCCCTGCGCTAGTCGTTAGTGGCGCTCGTTTACGCTCTATTGTCTTCCTCCCTTGTTAGGTAAAGTTCGGGTGAACGCTCAGTTCACCCACGCAAAATCGTTCACTCACGCCTAAGTTTTTGGAGGCTTTTCTAGCTGGATTCCACCGTACATCGTTTCGTAGTTATGAGTATAAATCTCGATTATATTTCCAAAAGGATCCTCGCAGTAACACAATCGATAGACTTCGGTCTCCGGGTTAATCCGCCATATCTTGGAACGCTGACGACCACCGGAAGCCGCTATGCGCGTTGCTAATTCTTCAATGTTCGGATCAGTAACGCAGATATGAAAGAATCCGCTCTTCCAATACTCTAATGAAGGCTCACGCCTGTCATGAGGCGGATCAAGAAGCTGAAAAAGTTCGATTCCTATGCCGTTGGCCGAAACCATGTGCGCCAGGAGCATAGCGTTGAAATCTTGACCAAGAACATCACGTGCTTCATTGGCTCGGTAACCCGATCCGGCGGGCACTTCCGTGGGACCCTTAAGAAGGGTAAAACCGAGCACTTCCCGGTACCAGCGGATGGCGCGTTCGATGTCGGCTACACCAACACCTACATGGTTCACTGCTCTTGGATAAACTAACGTCTTGGATGGGTTGTGCTCTTCCATTTTTTGCGACTATTTTGTCGGGAGTTGATCCAGCCGGTCATAAGTTTCTGTACAAGCCATCTTGAGAATATCTGAGGTACTCTGACATTGCGCGAATCACGCGCTGGGCTACCGCAAAACGACGGCGATCGATCCGATTCATCATTGTTCTCGCACCTCATTGTTTGGTTGCAAATCTCGTCAAAGTTCGATCCGCTAGGCTCGCGAGCACAACAATGAGCCCGACAACGAGAATGTACCATTGGGGTTGGACGCCGAGCAGGATAAGAAAACTCTGGATGCCGCGGAGGACAAAGGCGCCGAAGAGTGTACCGATCAGAGAAATTCGGCCGCCGGTTAAATGACATCCGCCTAGCACTGCGGCAGCGATCGCGGAAAGCTCCATCGTTGCGCCGAAACTGCCGTCGGCGTAACCAATAAAAGCGGCATCTAACACACCGGCAAACGCCGCGAGCAGTCCGCTGACGACAAATACTCCAAATTTTATTTTGGTAACGTTTACGCCTCGGGAAAAGCTCGAGGCGGCATCGCCACCGACAGCAAGGATGCGATTTCCTACCGGGGTTTCGAAAACCACCAGTTGAAGCACGACGAGGACAATTAGTGCCCAAATTACCCCGGCGTTGACCCCGGCGACACCGCTGTTTCCGACAGCGTTATAGATCCACTGCTGCCGAACTGAGTTAGTCGCGGCAAAAGAAAAACCAGAGGTGACGGCATAACCAATACCCTGAAAGAGAAAGAGCGTACCCAGAGTTACAAGCAGCGATGGTAGGCCGAGCAACGCGACAAAAACACCGTTCATCGCGCCGATAAGGATTCCGCAGGCGAGGGCGCCGAGGAGCGCAAGGCCACTGCCCACGACAGGAGCTAGCCCGAGAAACGCTAAGGCGCCAATTCCAGAGACTGAACCGACAGATATGTCGATTTCGCCCGTCGCGATTACGATTGCTTCTCCGAACGCCATAATCGCTAACACCGCCGTGAGCTGTGATAACGATTGCATGTTGCCAACCGATAGCCAGCTACCCTGGGTTATGACTGCGAAGGCTAAAGAAATCAGGACCACCATGCTGATTGTGACCCCTTCCGGGTGTCTGCGTACAATACTCCCGATGAACTGCCTCATGCAGATTTGACCCCTTTCGCAGGCGTCCGGCCGCCATCCCGGATGATTTCCTCCAACGCTTCAGCGCTCATCGCATCTCGTGGAACATCCGTAACCTTGCGACCATTCTCCATAATAACGATCCGATCAGCAATTCGATGAATTTGGAAAATATCGTGGGTGATGTAAATCACGAGCAACCCCTGCTGTTTCAACTGCACAGCCAACTCATTGACGTGAGCCCGTTCGCGCACCGAAAGATGATTGGTAGGTTCATCCATGATAATAACGCGATTGCGGAAAGTGACCGCTCGAGCGATTTTAAAGGTTTGCTTTTCGCCCCCTGACAGGAGCGCGATCTCATCATCCACATCAACAGTGTCCCGCAACCCGAAGTCATGGACCACCTTCGCGCTGGCATCGCGGATCTTTTTCTTGTCAAGAAATGGCACACCAAAGAAGCGCTTGGTCGGTTCTCGCCCCAAAAAATAATTACGTCCAACGGATAGGTTGTCGCATATTCCGATCGTTTGCTGGATGCATTCCAGCCCTAGATCAATGGCTTTCTTGGGATAAAACTTCGTGATTCTTTCCCCATCAAAATAGACTTCACCAGAGGTAGGGGGAATAATGCCTGAGATAATTCGAATCAAAGTGGTCTTGCCTGCTCCATTATCTCCCACCAGACCAACCATCTCTCCTTGATAAAAATCAACACTGACATCGGTAAGCGCCTGGAAGTTTCCATAGGAAAGGCAAACATTCCTAATGCTGATGAGTGGCTGTCTCGAGTCAGTGGTCCCGTCTGTTTTCGCCATATGTTTCAATCCTTATTGTCTCGCACGAGAGAAACGTTATCAGGTGGTTTTTAGCCTCTTTGCCAAGAGGGTATTAATAGTCACAACGACGAGAAGGGCGATCCCGACGAAGGAGATATACCACGAGGGCGGGGCGCCCAGCGCGATCATTTCGGAGCGAACTGCGGTAAAGAAGAACGCGCCTAGGATGGTGCCAAGAATGGTCCCTCTCCCGCCAGTAAGCAGAGTTCCGCCCACGACTACGGCGGCAATCGATTCCAGTTCCATCCCGGTACCCAGGGAAACATTGGTCTCAGGTTCATTGGTGAGGGTCACAATCGCCGACAATCCCGCGAAGAACGAACAAAGGCAGAACGCCAAGGTTCTTACCCGGTTTACCGGAACGCCCTGAGACTCTGCGCTGGCCGGGTCCCCGCCTAAGGCGAGCAAATGGTTTCCCAATCGCGTCTGATAAAGGGTAACAGCGCAAAGAAAACCGAGGAGCAGGAGCAGCAAGAACCCATTCTCAATCCGGAGCCAGTGGCCACCAAAGAGTTGCGCGAGCCAGTTCTCCCGGGCGGCTTGCGGTACCCCGGTGATCGCGCCATGGGTCGTCACATAAACCAGACCGCGATAAAAAAACAGCCCTCCCAGCGTCACAATCATCGAGGAGAGCTTTCCGCGGATTACGAGGACGGCATTTATTAAGCCGATCAGTAGCGCTAAAAGCATTGCCAAGATGAATGAGAGAAGGACGCTGATATTACTATTCTCCAAGCCGGCGAAGGTGATCCCCACGATTCCGTAAACGGAGCCGACGGAGAGATCAATTTCGCGAATGAGAATGACAAACGTCTGTCCGATCGCCAGGAGGCCCAGGATCGCGGTGTACTGGCCAATGTTGCTAATGGTCCCCCAATCGAACCATTGTTGCGGATTCCAAACGCTGAACAGAGCGAATACGAAAATGCAGCCGATGATTATCCCAATATCCGTACGTCTAAGTAATTTCCGCATTTGGCCTCCTTAGATCGACATCGATTCTTAGACTCCTCAGTCGTCTTACCTCAACGGTCGCACCTGCTGTTCGCTCACCAGGTGTTCTGCTTTTTGTAGCCGTCTTCCCCGACGATGTTTTTGACGAACGTTATCCATTTATCAACATTACTCTGATCGATGACAATCGGTCCGGTAATGACGTCGGCGAGGGGGTACATTCCCATCTTCTTATAGAAGTAAAGAACTTCCATCGGGAGATAACCCTGCAGCCAGAAACCTTGACTGTTGGTTTCGAGGACTTTTCCTTGTTTTATGCCTTCAAGAGCATCCGGGCTGTCGTCAACCGTCACGATCGTCATCCCTTTGTCAGCAAGTTTTGGTTTCAACCCCATCTGGTCCGCCACGCTGTATGCCCATGGGGAGGACCACGAGGCAACACAGAAAATGTAATTCACATCCTTATGGGTGCCGAGGTAGGACTGCATGATGCTGCGCGCACGGGCTGGATCGGCACCAATGCTAAGTTCATCGACACTGACGCCAATTTTTTTCATAGCATCCGTCATCCCCCGGCAACGCGCCTTCAGGCCCTGGTGGGTGGGATCGTGGTTAGCGCACATTACTTTGGTTGGTTTTGGAACTTTTCCGGCGCTGACTAACTCGACCACATGCTCTCCAAGCTTGAGGCCGGTGAGATATTCATCTCCCCCCACATAGGTGAGATAGCGTATCCGTTGGTCTTGGGGCCGTGAATCGGGAATATTAAAGGCGACAACTGGAATGCCGCTGCTGATCGCTCTGTCCAGGATTGGTTGGAGAGCTTCACTGTTCAGGATCGGAACGGCGATGCCGTCGGGATGAGTGGCGATCGCCTGGTTCAAAATCGCAATAAAATTTTGCAGACTGTATTGGTTCGTCGACAGATACTCCGTCTTCACACCGGGGTACTTCTCCTCGAAGGTTTTCATCGAGGTGGTTAACCAATTCATGTTCGGGTCGTTGGCTCCGATGTGGGATACCATGAGGAACCGATAGTGATCGCCTTGAGCGAATACCGCTTCCACGCAAAGGAAGCATACGAAAAATATTCCAGTCAGTAGTCGGAGGGGGGCATGCTTAATCATAGTTTGTTGGCGCCTACTCGGCGCATTAGTGTGGACTTTGAAGGTTCGTAATGTCTTTCAGTCTAAAAAGGTTCTTGCGAGCGTCTCAGGCGGTGATTTCTGAGACTTTCACTGGCCGCTTTTCGCGCCAACTCTTTGTAACCGCGAGTGCCAAACGAAGCGTCTCCAACGCGTCTTCGGGGCCCGGCCCCGGAGTCCGGCCCTCACGCAAAGCGTCAAAAAACGCTTCCAGCTCCAAGCGATAGCCAACTTCAAAGCGGTCTGGAAAATTCTCGTAATGATCGAAGCTGGAGGCGAAATCCTTGGCAAAGAGAAGCGGTGTTTTTTGCGGAGCTTCAATTACCAGCTTACCCACGGAGCCGGCCACTTCGGTGCGGATGTCGTAGCCCCAATTGGATCTCCGCGAAGTCTCCATGACGCCTAAGACGCCATTTTTAAATTTCAAGAGGGTGACAGCGGTATCGGCATCGTTTGCCTGACTAAACCGTTCGTCAATCAACACGCCGCCCCAGGAATAAACTTCCTCCACTTCACCCACCAAGAAACGAGCCAGGTCAAGATCATGCACCGACATGTCCAAAAAGAGGCCACCGCTCCCGAGCAAGAATTCCAAGCTGGGCGGATACGTATCACGGCTTAAAGCGCGGAACGTTTCGAGCTTACCCAGCTCTCCGGCTTCGATTTTGGCTTTCGCGCGTGCGTATCCCGGGTCAAACCGTCGCATGAATCCGAGTTGCACAGGGGCCTTGTGCTCTCGGACTAGTTCCACTACTCGCTGGGTCTCGGCCAAGTTCAAGGCGATCGGTTTCTCGCTCCAAACCGCCTTGCCGGCGTTGACGGCCTGTTCGATCAATTGCGCGTGGGTGCCCGTTGGAGTTACGATAACCACTGCGTCGACCGAGGGATGTTCTATCGCCTTCGCACTTTCCGTCACCGCCAACTCGGCTCCGGTCATCGTGCGTCCACGCTCCGCTCTTTCGGTGATAAGATCAGCTACTGCAATTACTCTGACCCCACTGATTCCCGCTAAGTTTCGCAGGTGCGTCACTCCCATTCGACCCACACCAAGAAAAGCCACGCCGATCGATTGTTTATTGCTCATAGTTTTATTCTGTCTTCACCTGCACCGGCCTTTAGGCAGCGGCCATCCCGAGCGTTTCCCGTCTCATTTGCACATTGTGGTTTTAGGGCAGTCACATCTCTTTCTGTAAAAGTCTTTCTAAGTAGAGACGATTTTCCCGTGCCACGTCCGTGGGATTCTGAGGCGTAGTGTCCTGCTCGATAACTAACCAGCCATCGTATTGATGATCCTGCAGCGCTCGGACCACTGCAGGAATATCGACCACACCCTCGCCAAGCGGCGTGAAGATAAAGCGCCTAAGCGCGTCGTGAAAACTCCACCCTTCTTCATGCGATTTTTGCAGAATTTTCCCGTCGACGTCCTTGATATGAACGTAGCCGACGCGGTGGCCATACTTTTCCAACATCCGAAGAGTGTGGCCGCCTCCATAGGCGAGGTGCCCACAATCCAAGCACCAGCCCACCAGGGACGCATCCGTCGCATTTAGCAATTGAGACGTCTCAGCCTCAGTTTCGACATAGGTCCCCACGTGATTGTGAAACACCAACTGAATACCCGCTGACTTAAGCGCCGCAGCCAAATCATTTAGGCCGCCGCCCAGCGAGTCCCATTGCGCGGCCGTTAGTCCGCCGGCTGGATCGACATGACCTGCTTCTTTGACCCTTCGCGGATCGCCGCTGTCTGCGGCGATCAAAAAACTCCCGCCGAGCGACTGAAAAAACATCCCGATCTCCACGCCCTTTTGAATCTCCTGCTCACGCTTCGTTGCCGTCCGAAGTTCTAACCCCACAAACCCGCCAAGCAACCGAAGCCCATGGGCCCGCAAATCCGCTCCAAGCACGCCTGGATCTTTTGGCATCTCGGTTGCCCATTCGGTAGCCGTGTAGCCAGCCACCTCCATCTCCTCTAGAAGTTGCGGATACGGAGTCCTTGGCCGGTACTCTGGTACGTCAGGGCTGTTCCAATTAACTGGCGCCGTTGCAAGTTTCACGTGAAGATCTGTCGTTGCCTTTGAATGGCCTTCTCATAATGTTCGCGAGTCTCGCGGGTTTTGTCCCACACACTGACCTCGGCGACCGGTACATCCCACCAAGTGCCTAACGAAGGCATCCGCTTTTCCGGGTCGACGGGAACCACAACTACCGAAACGCCCGGTCTTCGCCTCGCTTCTTGAACGGCTGCTGTGACTTCAGCAGCTGTTTGCGCCGAGACGGCGTACGCCCCCATCGACTCTGCGTGCTTTTTGAAGTCGACCGGAACGTAGTCGCCGGTGAGGCTGCCGCTCTTAGGATCTCGATAGCGCAATTCGTTGCCAAAATCAGAAACGCCAACGATTCGCTGAAGGCCAAGGATACATTGGTAGCCGTGGTTATCGAGCACGACGATCGTCAATTTCAGTCTCCAACTTCTCGCTCTGGCTCCGCGAGCTTTACACCCAAGCCGCCGGCGATCTCGTATCCCATACAGGAATAACCGTACTCCAAGTGATACGCCTTCGGATCCTCGGGCCGCCAGAGCCGCAACAATTCACCTGGCAAATTGCCCGCAGCGCAAACGACCGTAGCCTTTCCACCAACCGCTTCATTGACCAAGCCGATGACTCCGATCTCAGGCAATGTCCCGCCTTCTTCTATAACAGTCCGAATTTCAGTTACTCTATCGTCCCATTGCGCTTTCAACTTTGCTACCTCTTCGCGATATTGGTCGGAGGTGCCTGTATAGCCCGCATCCTTTAGCGCTCGACTCAGAGCCGGTAAGGTCCGCTGTACGTCGGCTACCACAGGCAAGGCCGAAAGTTTGTTTGCATCGAGCGGCGCCACGTTGACAGCAACAAAACGGACCGCGGCGTTTTGAAATTGTGACTTGGAGGCGGTGGTAAAATCGGTCAGTCGCGTGCCAAGGGCGATAACCAAATCCGTCTTTTTTGCCAACTCGTTTGCTGAGGTCGCCCCGTTCGATCCATTTGAGCGCGCGTTTGCCAGCTTGGGTTTCAGTAACTGGTACGCCAAACTCTTCTGCAAAATTCTGCAACTCGACCCACGCTTGGGAATAGACTGTTCCACCGCCCGATATAATCAGTGGTCGTTCCGCTCTCTTCAACCGCTCGACGATAGCTCCGATGAGTTCAGGTTCGGGAAGCGGGCGGCGCACATGCCAAACCCGTTTCTTGAAAAACTCGGCAGGCCAGTCAAACGCTTCAGTCTGCACGTCCTCCGGAAGGCTGATCGTGACCGCACCAGTGTCCGCGGGATCAGTCAAAATCCGAAAGGCTTCCGGCAAGCTGGCCAACAGCTGTTCCGGGCGCGAGATGCGGTCAAAGAACTTGGAGACTGGCCGAAAGGCGTCGCTGGCACTTACATCGCGTTCGATCGGATGCTCGATCTGTTGAAGCACCGGATCAGGAATTCGATTGGCAAAATAATCGCTGGGTAGAAGCAACACCGGTAGCCGATTCACGGTGGCAGTGGCTGCTCCAGTGATCATGTTCGTGGCGCCCGGTCCGATCGAAGTTGTACAGGCGAAAGTGGCAAGTCGGTTTCGGTGTTTAGCAAAGGCCGTAGCGATATGCACCATTCCTTGCTCATTCTGAGGGCGGTAGAATCGAAAGCCTTCCTGTGCAGCGACCTCGACAATTCCTTGGCCGAGCCCACTAACGTTGCCGTGTCCAAAAATACCCCAGAAGCCCTCTATGAACCTGTTCTCGCGACCATCCCGCTCTACGTATTGCCCGGCAACAAAGCGGACCAGCGCTTGTCCAACTGTAAGACGAATCGATCTATTCATACATCTATCTGTGCACCAAGGAAAAGTTCGCTGTGCAGGGTCGCCCACGGCCTTTCTTTGGCGATCAGAATCAGGGGGAAACCGCAAAGCACAAGTCTTTCGAATAACTTTCTTTTGGAAATGAATTAGAAATGTACCGTTTGTCAAAACCTATTTTCATTGGGCTTACGAAAATACTCCTTTTCGAAAGATAATAAGAAGCATTTGCCGCGACCAGATTAAGAGCTTTTTTCGCACGATCGTCCTCGGAAGGAGGGCTGCCAGCCAACTTGGAATCGTCTTCCGCATTATGCTGCCGCCGGGAGCGCCCCGGGGATTGATCTAACGGCCAACCAAGGGTTTTTTCTGGCCGGTCTTATGTTTAACCGCCGTTGTTATTCCCAGGAAAACTCATCTCCTCCCTTGATCAAGGGAACGGCTCACGGCTAAGCTTCTTTTGCCTAGATTGAAATCAAAGGAAAGCAGAGGTCATCGTGAAAACCGAACCGCGGCGTGAGCAGATCCTAAACCTTCTTGAAGAAATCGGTACTCTGAATGTTGGCGATTTGGCCGATCGCTTTGCAGTCAGCGTGGTCACTATCCGGAAGGACCTAGATGAATTAGAGAGTGAAGGCCTTCTGCAGCGGACTTTTGGCGGGGCAGTCTTTTCCCATCGGAGTCGATTTAACCGATCATTTTTTGAACGCGTTCAGATACATCGGCAGGAGAAGCGTGCCATTGCCGCGGCAGCATTAGAATACATCAAAGACGGGGACACCATCATTCTCGATGCAGGGACTACCACTCTCGCCTTAGCCCAGCTTTTGAAAGAACAGGTAAAGTCAGCTTTTATTATCACCTGCTCTGTGCCGGTGGCGCTTGAATTGTCCAGCGCCGGTTATGACATCCTCCTTTTGGGTGGCCTCGTCAGAAATAAGAGCTTGGCCTTGTTGGGCAGGGAAACACTGACAACCTTGGACCGTTATAGCGCCGACAAGGCGTTCCTTGGCAGTTCCGGCTTTACGGCTGAGAAAGGGCACAGCACACCTAATCCAGACGATGCACAGATCAAAGAGGCAATTATGCGCGTTTCCGACGAGACCTACGTGCTGGTAGATTCTTCCAAATACGGTCACAATTGCCTTACCAGTTTTACGCGCCTTTGCGACGTTGAATTGACGATCACTGATAGTCACCTTTCCAGCAACAAAGCAAAAACCCTTGAGGCCGCGGGTGCAACGCTTCGCATAGCGGATATCCGCGGAGCAGAGCTGAATTCTGACGCAAGAGGCACAGCCAATATCAAGGCAGTATCGCAAAAGCGAACCTCGAAAAATGCCTTGGCCCTAGATAGAAAGCCAAAGCGATAACGATAGCGCGATGCTTCGCCTCCTTTGCCCGAAAATGATCTGACCCGGCTGGCGCGAATGTCCATTCTCTATCGGTCACAACATTGCCTTTCGCATCTTTAATCACCTCTTCTATACGCCGCCCAAAAGGATCGTACGAGATTCCAAGCGATGATCCATTTGACCACGTCACGTTAGTGACCCGATCGAGGGAGTCATAGACAAAGGTATGGGTTCCGTAGCTGAGTATGTTACCATCTCCACTATAGGAAATGTTGTTGGTCCCGCCGGCCGGTACGCTGACATTCCAGGATTTTTTGTTAACATTTCCGTCACCATCGGTAGCAACGATCGAAATACTGTTAGCGCCAGCACAACCGGCACCTGAGCTAAGAAAACATTGTTCGACGAGATTTGGGCGTTAATACCGTTAGGTCCCAAAAAAGAAAGGATCTTAAACAGAAGTTAGCAAAGGAAGCAAAGGTGAGGGCCGCCTTCTGGCTTCTCATTTGTCATCTGTCATTTGTCATTTGTCATGCGTTTCGCCCGCCGGTATTGCCATTCTGCCATAACGGTATTACCATCCCCCCCGGATGAAGACTCTCACCATCAAGGTCCCGGACGCGCTTTTCGCAGAAATCGCCGGTGCCGCCAAAGCGCGCAATGTGCCAAAGTCCGAAATCGT
>WNFL01345756.1_pt3 | contig 13860 bp, 8 predicted proteins | sample 5400361 | NCBI WGS metagenome assembly WNFL01 (sample SAMN13153351, study PRJNA577476) | soil metagenome | isolation source: 40 cm soil on Douglas fir-dominated hillslope | place: USA:California | collected 2013-09-17
TGGACCTGCATGAAACCGCCCGCGCCGAGCCGGTGCTCCGCCGCAGCCGCGCCCTGTTCGAACAGTCGGTGGGAGCGGATTCGCTTGAGGCCGGCAAGGCCGCCACCAATCTCGCATACCTGTATCGCGAGAACGGGGATCTGACGAGGGCTGAGGCGGAGCAGCGCCGGGCGATCGAGATCATGGAAAAACATCTGGGCGCGGACCATCCCACGATGGTGGCGGGCTGGAACAATCTGTTCACGATTCTGGCAATGCTGGATCGCGCGGATGAGGGTGAGCCGTACCTGCGGCGGGCGATCGAAATCGGTCAGCGGGCGTTTCCGTCGGGCGCGCCGATGCTGCAGATCCGCGCCAACGTCGCGACGCTCGAAGCCAAGCGGGGCCACTATGCGGAAGCCGCCCGAATCCTGGAAGAAGTGATCGCAGGCCAGGAACGCGTGCTGGGCGGCGACCATCCGCAGCTCGCGATTTCGCTGACTCACTATTCCGAGGTGCTGAAGAAGCTGCACCAGAACGGTGAGGCAAGAAAGGTGCAGGCGCGGGCCAATGCGATTCTGAAGTCGTACCGCTAGAAACCGCTCCCTCTGGTCACGGCTCGGAATCGGTGTGATAGAAACGCGACGTTAGGGAGCGGTTGTCCTCACCCCACGTTGAACAAGTGCTTGCGGCGCTCCACCCACTCCTCACTGGTGCACAGCCGCGGCCCGACCTCGATCAACCGCGGCAGTAAGTAGAACAAACCTGTCGAGGTCCACTTCTCGCCGTCACGCGTCTTGTAACCGCGATCGTTGATAACCTGCGCGGCTTTCGAGAGCGGCCCGTCCTGGACGATCACCTCCAGCATCATGGTGAGAATCTGCATCTCGTCCGGACTCTCTTCCAGGCGCCGGCAGTCCGAAGCCACCCGCAAACCGAAAGGAATGCCTTCGATTGGCTCGCTGGCCTGCGTTGCGCCGCGCTCCCATTCAACGGCGACCAGCTTCCATCCCTCCGCGGTTTTCTCCCGGAAGTATTCCGCCGGAGGCGCCACGGTCATGAAATCGCGCACACGTTCGTGCTTAGGCATGCTCGGAGACAGGCAATCGCCGTGCCAGCGCAAGTATCCGTAAAAACAACACGGCCCCAATTCCCACTGTCCATTGGTGGGAAACCGGGGCCGCGAGTTATTCGGAAACGGTCGCTTATTTAATGGACGGAAAAGTCGGCCCCCTGCACGGTGGTCGTCTTCTTGGCCAGGTCCTTCAGGGTGGCTTGCACGGTGTAATCGCCGGGCGGCAGACCGGCCAGATCGAACTGGTCCAGCAGGAAGATCCGATTGTTCGACTGCGGACACGGAAACAGGGCGTCCGCGGACAACATCTTGACCAGCTTTCCGCCAGAATTGAGCGCCACCGCGAGGTTGATGCGGGGGCTGCCGCTGGCCGCATCCATGGTCACGCCGTCCATGCCGAAGTACAGCGTAAGCTTGTCGGCCGGGGTGAACTGCAGCCGCGTGGGAACTGAAAGCTGGTAATTGGCGATATGCAGCGCTTCCGGATCGCCGTCCCGCAACTCCTTCACCACGTCCACTCGAGGAGTCAGAAAAAGGCTGGTCAGCCGGGCGGAATCGGCAGAGCCCGGGATCGCGACCGTGGCTGTTCCAATCGCCGCCGTCCCATTTGAGAATTGAAACACCGCCTGGATGTCGACCGGAGTCAACTTTGACGCGGTGAGGTTGGCGATGACCTGCAGACCTTTCTTCTCGATCTCCTTCCACTCGTCCTTGGTCCAGCGGGCGTCGACGAATTTCTGAAAGACGTCCAGCATATGCCCTTGCGGATCGCGTGCGGACACCACCATGCTGATCGACGCAGCATAGCCTTTATCGTTTTTCGTCACCCAGCTTTGCTCGCCCGGCAGCCAGATGCTCACGGGGATCGAATACTCGCTGGGAGCCCTGAACACCAGGGCGGCGTTCAGTTTCGGCTTAAAGGCCGCCTTGAGAGATCCATTCGCGGCGGACGTCAGCAGTTGCGCCGTAGCCGGGGTTACTTTGAGCTCTTCCCCGGGAGCCAGCGCCCAGTAGCCTTTCCGATAACGAATGGTGTGGCGTCCGGTCACTTCCACTTTGATCTCGCGGTAAGAGCCGTCATAGGTCGCCTCGGCCGGCTGGTAGGTCAACGTATAAAACTCGCGCAAGTCGCGATCGATCCGGTCCAGCGAGGACTTTAATTCGTTGCGGTTCTTGATTAGCATCCCGCCGGTTTTGTCGGCAACATTGCGGAGCCCATCGCGATCTCCGTCGGCGCTCATTCTGAAAAGCGTGTCGAACTTGGTCTCGCCGCCCGCGACTTCGGAGCCCCGGCTGGCATTGGCCAGGTCCCGCGCAGCCTGTGTCCCCGAGCCCCTCCTGCCATTTCCCGCCGTACCCGCATCGAAATTCCCCATGAAATTGTCCTGATTCAGCCCAGACGGGTCGATGACGTAGAAAGCCACATTCGCGCGATTCGCCGCATCCACCACCGATGATACGCCTGCCTCGGTTTCTGGAGTTTGCGGCAGTCCCTCCGAAAATAACACCACGTTCTTCCGCCCCGGCAGCGAGCCGGAGGCCAGCGCGATCGCGCGCAACGCCCGAAACAGCGCGCGAGTCTGCATGCTCGCTAACATGCCCATATTCGCCTGAAGAGCATGGGCTTCCCATTCGGTCATCATGACGATCATCGAGGCGAACGGATCCTTGCTGTCTTTCGCGGCTTGGGCCTGATCCAACAGGTCGTTTATCTCGCGCGTGTTCCGGTCCCGCTCCCGGCCGCTTTGGATTCCCGGAATGCTGCGACTCAGCGAGTGGAGGCCGTCCACCACCTTTTTCTTATCTCGCGAGAATGGGACGACCAATCTCAATTCCGATCCGACGGAGTAAACCGCGACGTAATCCTCCAGACCAATCGCCCGCTCGACATATTGGACCGCTGCATCGATCGAGGACTTGAGACTCGCTCCGCGCATCCCGCTGGTCTCGATCACCAGCGTGATCATGCGCAAGCTGGGACCCCCGGTGTGAGTTGGGAGGGCAACCGCAGGCGCATTCGCCGCAGGCCGTTCCGCGGGCGAGCCGCTGCCCAAAATCGGCGGCTCGAAGCTTAGGATTTTTTGCGGCGCGCCGTTCTCAAAAACCTTGAAGTCGCTTTCCGTTAGGCCGGTGACAAGACTTCCCTTGCCGTCCGTGACAATCACGTCGACGACCACCGTGGCGGACTGGGTTTTGAACTTAGTGGTCTCCGGGGAAACCGGCGTCTGTTGCGCCGACAGCAGCGGAATGAAAACAGCGATGCTGAAACCCTTTAACCCTTGCATAGTGCCTCGATTCTAACAGGCTGTGGGGCCGGCATCCTGCCTCCTGGCAGGTCTTGAAAGCAGACCGGGAGGAAAGCCCGCCGTGTGGGCACCGGCCCCCACGTTTCTTCTTGTTCACAAAACAAATCGGGCAGTGAGCGCGTGGCCCACTGCCCGAAAAGCTAACTGCGATTGCGGAAGTCGACTAGAAGTCGAACCGCAGAGCCATCTGCATGACGCGAGCTCCATTTAGGGTGGAGCCGAACTTACCGAAGGTCGCCGGAGTCGTCAGACTTACAGTCGGTGTGCCGAACTGCGCGTGATTGAACGCGTTGTAAGCTTCCGCGCGGAACTGAACTGCGGAGTTTTCCGTGATCCGGAATTTCTTGATCAGCGAAAGATCCACGTTGTAGTAAGCGGGCCCACGGAACGAGTTGCGTCCCGAGTTGCCGATCTCACCAGCGCCCGGGAACGAGAACTGCGCAAACTGGGCGTTTGTGAAAAAGAACACGCCGTCGCCGCGCTTGTCGAGTGAACCAATGGTCCGGTCGCCGGTGTAGTTCGCGTAAGTCGCCACCGTTGACGTGCTGGTCGCCCGGCCCGAACCGATCGTGAACGGACTGCCGCTCTGCGCGACGAACAGGCAGCCGATGTCCCATCCGCCAATCAGTGAATCGGCGAACTTGTTCATGCCCCCGCCGATCAGCTTGCCGCGCCCGATAGGAGGCGTGAAGGTGAACGCCGAGTTGAGCGAAAATGGACGGTCGAAGTCGCCGCGGCCTTTGCCCAGCGCCAGGTTCAAGCTGTCCAGCGGCGACGCGGCGCCGTTGCCTTCCTGGTTGGTGTTATCCAGTGTTTTGCTATAGGTGAAATTCACATTTGCCTTCAGCATGCCGGTGTTCCGGCGGAAGCTGACTTGCAGCGAATCGTACCAGCTCAGACCCGTGTTGGTTCCGTAGAACAGGTTGTTGTACTGCGGGAAATTCCGCAGGTAATAGTCGGAAAGCCCTGCGGCCGAATACTTGGCAAAAGAGTTCTGATCGATAGTTGACGCGGCTGCTCCGATCTGTCCCTGACTAAGGACGGTGCTGCCGCCGACGCCCGTGACTGCGGCGGCTGGAGTCCCAAAGATCCGGACCAACGAGTTGCCGGCCGAAACCGGAGTGCCGCTGGCGCTGAAGGCTGCCAGTTCCTTGAACGCGTTCAGGAAGTCGCCATAGGCGTGCGACTGGTTGAGGTTCAAGTTCATGAACAGCTTCTTGCCGCGTTCCCCAACGTAGCCGACTTCAACCACGGTATTCTTCATAACTTCGCGCTGAATGGAGAGGCCGAACTGTTCCACGTAGCCAGTCTTCAGGTTCGGATCGTAGATGGTCGCGCTGGTGGAGCGCGTGGCGGGAACCAGTAGCAGGGGCGCCCCTGTTACTGAGGGGAGTGCGAGGCCATCGCTGAGCCGGAAATCCGTGCCACCGGTGTTGGGCCGAATGAACGCGGTCTGCGTGAAACCCGGCGTTCCGCCGTCCACGGTGTTCACCGTGGCGCCGATAGTCCGGTCGTAAAAGATTCCATAGTTGCCACGAATGGCCGTCTTTCCGTCTCCGAAAACGTCCCACGCGAATCCAAAGCGCGGAGCGATGTTGTTCTTATCCTGGGGGTAGAATTTATCGGTCGGCACAACCGCCAGGTTGCTGATCTGGCTGCCGCTGGTGATCCGGGACGCTTGGTCAAGCGTGCCTTGCAGGCCATTCTGTTCATGCGGGCTGCCAAACAAATCCCAGCGCACGCCGAGATTGAAAGTCAGGTTGCGCCGCACCTTCCAGTCGTCCTGGAAGAAGAACCCGTTCTCATTCAGAATGTAATCGCGCTGGCGAGTCGTTCCGGGGGCCTGGAACGCCTTCAGGTTGCTGAGGAATGTTTCGATGCTCTGATCGGGACGGCCCAGCAGTTCGTTATACAGATTGTTAAAGCGGGTCTGGTCGGTCGACGAGAGCCCGGCGGGCCGGACGCTCGCGGGTGGCGCGTTTCCGTTGTTAGTCGCGCTGAAGGTGACGTTCGGGTAGATGCCGCCATCGTTGTACCCGGTCTGCAAGGTGCGGCGGAAGTTCCAGCCGCCCTTAAAAGTGTGCGTGCCGTGAATGTAGGTCACGTTGTCGGTGTACTCGCGGACCGGCGAGTTGCGGCCCTGCGGAAATGCCAGGTTGAGCGGGTCGGTGTAGTCGTTAGACTGATACATCACACCGGGAATGCGGCCCGGACGGTTGAAAGCCACGCTCGCGCTCTGGTAGCCGTAGCGAAATTCGTTGATGGTGCGCGGCGTCAGGGTGTAGTCGGAACCGGCCGAGTAACCCCAGCGATGTCCGCCCTGGGTGCCGGTGGGCTGGCCCGGGAACGTCGCGTCGGCATTGTTCAACTGGTCGGTGGACTCGGTGTAGAAGTCGCTATAGCGGAAGAACAGGTGGTGGTTGTCCTTCTGTTGGTAGTCCAGCTTGCCGGTCCCCGAATAGTTCTTGGCTCCAGTCGAGTTGTTGAAGCGGAAACCCACGGTGTTCAGGCCGTCGCCGACGTCGAGGTTGTTGGACTTTGGAAGCAGACTGATGGAGTTCGCCAACACCGTCTTATCGATACCCAGCTTGCGCGGGTCGTTGGCCACGATGTTGTACTGCTGAAGGGCACCCGCGGAGTCCTTCCACTGGAAGATGCCCTGTTTCGCGAGGTCCGAAAGCACCGTGCGGTTACGCACCGTCTCGGTGATCGAACGGACATTCTGGAAGTTGCCGAAGAAGAAAAACTTGTTGTGCAGGATCGGCCCGCCGCCGGAAGCGCCGTACTGGTTCTGAATGAACTTCGGAACCGCGCCGCCGGACTGGTTATTGAAGAAGTCGTTGGCGTTTAGAACGGTGTTGCGGAGATAGTCGAACGCGTTTCCGTGATATTGATTGGTTCCGGAGCGCGTGATCAGTTCGACCTGCCCGCCAGCGCTGCGGCCGTATTCGGCCTTGGCGGCGGTGGTGACGATGCGGAATTCGCCGATCGAATCCGTATTGTTAGCAGTCAGCGAAAGACCCAGGCGCGGAACCAGCGAATCGTTTACGTCGATTCCGTCCAGCGTGGCGTTGTTGCTGCCGCCGCGATTTCCATTGATATGCGAGAAGGTCGTGTCGCCCGGGTTGATCTGCACGCCCGGCTGGAACGCCGCGAGCGCGATCGGAGAGCGGCCCAGTTGGGGCAGCGTATCGATGTCGCGCATGGTGATCGCACGCGAGACCTGCGAATCCGTGGTCTGCACATTCACCGTGCTGGCCGATACCTCCACACTTTCAGTGGTTTGGCCGACTTCAAGCTTGAGAGTCTGCGCAACGATGGCTCCCACGTTCAGCTCCAGAGCGTTGATGACCGTCTTGCGGAATCCCGACGCCTCAGCCGTAAGTGTGTACGTGCCTGGCTGCAGCGACGCGAACACGAAGTTCCCGCTCGCATCCACGATTGCTTCGGCGCGGGCTTGCGTCTTCGTATTCACCAGTGTGACTTTCGCGTTGGGAATGACGGCGCCGGTCTGATCCTGTACGGTACCTTCCAGACGGGCTGAGTCGGTTTGCCCAAAAATCGAAGTCGCCAGCAATGCACACACTGCGAACCCAGTTAGAAATTGTCGATTAAGCATGTAGCTCCCTTTCCCAAAGGTTGAATCTGTACCTTCAACAAACCCTCAATTACGCCGCGAACCCTATTGCGGCATGATATGGATCGTGACGCCCCTGACGCGCACACGGCCACACATTTGGAGAGATTATACCTCATCGGCGACCCATTACACCAGCGAAAAGTGGGGCTTGTGAGTGACTTAGCGCCGTTCTCGGAATCGAAACAGTACCAGGGAGCCGGCCACCCAGGCGAAATCCGCGAGGTTGTGTTACACTCCTAAAAGGCTGTGGGATCGTCGTTGACGCCCGTCAGTCCACCCAGGAAATTCCAATGCCAAAGTTGAAGACCCATAAGGGTGCGTCCAAGCGGTTCAAGAAGACGGGCACCGGCAAGGTAGTGCGCCGGCATGCATTTGCGCGTCATATTCTGACCTCGAAGTCGCGCTCGCGGAAGCGCCGTCTCGGGCAGAGCGCGGTGGCCGATGACACCAACCAGCCCGAACTGAAGCGGATGATTCCGTACTAAGAGATGTAGCCCCGCGGAGATTCCGCGGACCGAGTGGACAGCGCGCCGCACGTGCCTGATCCGCCGGAAAGCGCCCAGTGCTCTGTAACGTGGGCGCAGTAATTCATAATCAAGGAGACCAAACGTGCCGAGAGTAAAACGTGGTACTAAGCGTCGCGACAGTCGTCGTAAGACACTCACCCTAGCCAAGGGTTTTTTCCTCACCAAGAGCAAGCTGTACCGTTCCGCCCAGGAAGCGGTGGAGAAGTCGCTGCGCTACGGCTACAAAGGCCGCCGGCTCAAGAAGCGCGACTTCCGCTCGCTGTGGATCGTGCGTATCGGCGCCGCCTGCAAGCAATCCGAGATCTCCTACAGCCGTTTCATGAACGGGCTGAAGAAGGCCGGCATCGATCTGAATCGCAAAATGCTGGCCGACATGGCCATGAACGATCCGGCCGCGTTCAGCGCGCTGGTAAACCAGGCTAAAACCGCGCTCGCGCCGGCCGCCTGACCCCATGTCGAAGGCGATCCCCGAACACGATCCGCTCGCGGGTCTGGAAGATCGCATTCTCCGCACCGCGGAATTGGTCCGCTCGCTGCGCTCGGAGTGTGAAGAGGCTGTGCGGGCGCGAGGCGTGGCTATCGGGGAACGCGATGCCGCGCGCGATGCCGCCCGCGAAGCCATCGCCGCCACCGACGCGCTGCGCCGGGAGATCGAAAGCCTCAAGGCAGAGCGTACTCAGGTACGCGCGCGTATCGAAAAACTGCTGGGACAGATGGACCAACTGGGCGGAGCGTCGTAAACTCTCACTCATAGGAGGTCCGTATGGAATCGTCACCGGACCGCAAGACCGTTCGCGTCACAATCTTTCATCAGACCTACTCGCTGTCGGCTTCGTCGGGAGAAGGGGATGTCGAGTCTCTCGCGCAATCGGTCGACGAGCTGATGGTGTCGATCGCTTCGCAGGCGGGCCATCTGGATGGAAATCGCGTGGCCGTGCTCGCGTGCCTGCACCTGGCCGATCGCCTGCGTTCGGCGGAGACCGACCTGGCGGCGTTCAAGCAGCGCGTCGAAACCAAGAGCCGCGAATTCTCGCTGCTGCTGGATCAAGCGGCGAGCTAACCTCGAATCGGGCTCCCGTCGCGGCGGAAGATCCTCGAACTGCATTCCTTGCTGATCTACGTCTCCGAACGAGACCGTGCGCCAGCGGGTGACTGCGGCTGCGACACCCAGCACGCCGAGCATCTTAAGGAACAATCCCGTCTCGCGCAGCGCCCGCAGCTCGAACTCGACGCCGTGGATCAGCAGTACCAACAGGCCGGCGCTCCCCATCACGACCACGGCGAAGCGGGTCTTACCGGGAAGATAAGAGCAGGTAAACGGCACCTTGCGAAAACCGTACAGAGCGAGATAAGCGACGAATAGTCCCCAAACAGCGAGCACGGCTAGGTGATTCATCGCCGGCCGCCAGGGCCATACCAGAAGACACAGCACCGCCGACAGAATCCACGCCGGGATCACCGCCAGGACAAAGAGCGCCGTGCGGACTGCTTTCACGTACGCCGCCGGCGGATGAACCTCGGTTATTCGGAAGATCCAGTTCGATGGAAGGGCGAGCGGCAGGGAAAACATCACGCGCACTCCCACGATTAACGACACCATCGTGACGAGAGTAGAAACCAGCAGCGGCCCACCGGCTAACTCCGCGGCGGTGACGCGCGAGGATCCCATCCTTGCCATGCGCGTTATCGTGTCTACCACCAGAATGACCATCGTGAATCCCAAGCCGAGATAGAACGCCAGTAGCACACGATGCTGGCGGCTGCGGAGCAGCGTTCTCAGACTGAACAGCACCAGCGCTGCGCGCAGCGACCGAGCGGCCGTGAGCGGGATGTGCCACGTGCGCCGCGACGGAACAATGTCCGGCTCCTCGACAATCCGCCGCATCGTCCGGAGATAAGAAAGGAGGAACGCGATCGCCGCCAGCGAGGCCGAAAGGAACAAGCCCGCAAGGGCGCGCCGCGCCAGCGGTTCGAGCGCTGGGTGCATCGACCCGTTCAGCGCCTGGAACAGCCCTAGAAACCAGTACGACGGCAGCATTGCCAGCCAGCGTTGATTTTGAGGCGCGGATAACGCCGCCGGAGTCGACCAGGACGGCTCCAGGAAAAATACGCTCAGGAACACGCTGAACGCCGTCAGTTGCAACAGCGCGGAGGCCTTCAGAAACAGGCGTCGCGACAGAAGCTGCGCAGCGACACCTTGGATCCCCAAAACCGAGGTGTAGATGAATCCGCCCGCAGCGAACATCGCGATCCAGAACGCGGCTATCGCGCGAAGCTGCGCCAGGAATCCGCGATTCGCGGCGAAGACGTGCGGCCAGGTGATTCCGCTCAGCGCGTTGAGCGCGACCACGGTGAGGCCCATGGAAGTTCCCAGAGCGGCGATTTTCGCCAGAAAAATTGTCTGCGTGCGCACCGGAAGCGGCGTCAGCACGAACACATCGCGGCGGTCCGGAAACGTCGAATCCCAGCTCAGCACCGCGAACATCCCCACTGCCAGCATGGTCGCCGCAATCAGGAAGTGTTCCGTTCCCCAGGCTAGCGTGCGCAGTGCCTCCGGCTTCATCCTCCCCGCATCCACCAGTACGCCGCCGCCGGACAAGAAAATGCCCACGAAAATCAGCAAGCCTGCCAATTGGCCTAGCAGCGTGCTCAAGTCGCCTTGACGCGAAATCAGCTCCAGGTCGACGCTGCGAAACAGGAACTGGCGGTAGAGGACCCTAAACTGGCTCATGTCAAGCCTGCATAAGATCGGCGATTTCGCGGGAGACTGCCGAGGTGTCCTGTTCCACGGCCAGCTGCGAAAAAATCCCTTCGAGCGTGGGGATCTCCATCAACTTGCGCAAACGCGCGATCGAATCGTCCGCGACCACTTTCCCGCGATGCAGAATGACGACGCGGGTCGAAACGCGCTCCACTGTCTCCAACTCGTGCGAGCTGAACAGCACGACCTTCCCGCGCGCGGCCAATTCTTGAATCAGGCTGCGCAAAACCAGTCCGGTCGAGACGTCGAGTCCCGAGAACGGCTCGTCGAGCAGCAGCAGGTCCGGATTGTGCAGCAGCGCGGCGGAGAGCAGAATCTTCTGGCGCATGCCCTTGGAGTAATTCGAAGCGAGAACAGACGCAACAGGCCTTCGATCTTTTCTCCGATCAGCCGCGCGGCTGCGAGGGTCGGCGCCAGACCGCGCAAGTGGCTGACCATGACGAGGTATTCGAGACCTGTCAAATGCGGATACAACTGCGGCTCCTCGGGCACATAACCGAGCCGCCGCTTGTACGCCATTAGGTCGCGATGAATGGGTTCGCCGTCGAACCAGATCTCGCCGGAGGTGGCCTCCATGATGCCGGTGATCATCTTCATGGTGGTCGACTTCCCCGACCCGTTGGGTCCCAGGTAGCCCGTGACCTCGCCGGCGCGCGCGCAAAAGCTGACGTGGTCGACGGCGGTGATTCCGGCAAAGCACTTCGAGACGTCGCGCAGCTCAAGCATTGGAGCTATTGGACACCAGCAATCGGCGCGCGGTTCCCGGGCGTCACCTATTGGCCAGTTGGTCCATGTGGATAACGCCGCATGAATTCGAAAAGCCACTGCCGAACCAAGCACGCTGAGTCCAGTGGATCAAGCCCATCGAGACCGGACGGCGGTCCATAGGAATTCAGCAGCTTTTTCGCATTTCGCGAGCGACCGTCTCAAATGGGGCCATCTTTTTCTCTGTGACGCTGTAGGCGAAATGGAGCTCTCCCGATCCGCAGCCGATCAGAGCAGCTGTTTTCTCGTCAGGCGACCAATACGCGAATGCGAACTGCAGAAACATCTCGTGTCGTAGTCGATGGATTGTGCTCCTGGCTCCCGCATGATCGACGAAGTCCACCCTCAAGTCGGCTTTGATCCAGAATTGGCGGCTGGTAGATTTCCAGGCGATACCTTCCGCTTGGCGAGACGAACCGGAGTTTTTCAGACCACCCACATCCACTCAGTGCAAAGCTCAGCAGGAACGTGGCAGACATTGCAGTTCTTTTCATCTGCGTCTATCTGCGTCCATCTGCGGCTAAAATGTTTTGCCGGCGACTAAAAAATGATCTTCGCCGCGATCTGGATATACCGAGGAAAGTTATTCTGCTGCAGCGGCAACTGACCGAATCGCGGATTCCCGAGACTCGTATTCGGCCCCGGCAAGATCGGCGAGTTCATTACGTTGAATGCCTCACCGCGCAGCTGCAGCGCGTAGCGATCGTTCACCCACATGGTCTTCTCGGCCGATAAATGCAACTGCGGCGCGGCGGGATTGCGGATGTTCGAGAAGCGATCGTCGTACGTTCGCAGTTCATACGAACTCCGCGTGCGATAACACGACGGATCGTTATTAAACCAATGCCCGGCGGTCTGCCCGCCCGGCGCGTTGTAGCTCGAACACGTGAACACAGCGTCGGGCCGCGCAACTGGATAACCCGACGAATAGGTGAAAATCCAATCCACCGCCCACCCATTCAGCAGCGCCGCGCCGAAGCGATTCACGCCATTCAGATAGCGACGTCCCCAACCCAGCGGAAGGTCCCACAAGCCGGTGATCGCCAGCGTGTGCGGCTTGTCGAGCGCGGTGATCTCGTGAACTGGGGACTCCTGGAGATTCCACGAATTTAACCGGTGACTCGCCTCGAACGATTTCGAGAAGGTGTAGGCCACCTGGAACGTGAATACTCCCACGCCGCCCAAGTCGGAAAATTTCCGTTCGGCGAAAACCTGGAGCGAATCGTAGCGGTAACGCGCGGCGGGCACGGTCAGCTCGGTGACCCCCGCATACAGTGGAAACGCCGACACCAGCGACCCGGCGGAAACCTGCGGCGATCCACCCAGAATCGAGGTCGCGGGCAACACTCCGTAAAACGGATTCGCCACGCGGCGGTTGAGGTACACCGGCGTCTGCTGCGCCTTATTGAAATCGGCCAGCGAGGGCGCATCGTAGGCCACCGGGAATGAATCGTGCACGGTCTGGCTGCCCGAGTAAAATGTTTCGGCAACGATCTGCCAGGGGAGCTTGTGCTCAAATCCGAAGGAGTACTGATAGGTCCGCGGAATGGGTCGCGAGCGGCCGTCGTCCTGAATCATCTGTCCCACGTTGATGAGCGCGCCGGCCGATGATCCCAGGGGCGCGCGAATGCCATCCGGGAAAGGATTCTGCAGCGAGTAAGCGCCGGTCAGCCCCGCCGCCGGATTCACGCCCGCATCGAACGACGAAACATAGTTGGTGCGTTGGTTGAATCCGGTGGTCTGGTTAAGCTGCGTCGCGGTGCGATAGAAAATGCCCGCGCCGGCACGCAGCACGGTGTTCGGCGCAAAATGCCAGGCGAGGCCGAAGCGCGGCTGCACGTCAGTCCAATCGGTATCGTAGGGCCGTCGATTACCTGGTCGCGCGAACTGCTGCGCGCCGTACAGCGCGGCGGGCGGCGCCGGATACGGAAATTTGGGACTGGTCGCATCGTAGGCGGCCTTGTTCTGCGCCCAGTTGGCGAGCACCAGGTCGCTCAGCGGATTCACCGCGTTGTAGTCGAATCCGGTGTTGACGCGATTGAAGCGCTCGATGAAGGGGATCTGTACGTCGTAGCGCAGGCCCAGCGTCAGAGTAAGGCTCTTGGTGGCCCGCCAGGTGTCCTGAAAATACAGCGCATAATACGGCCAGGAGCGATAGGCGCTGTCGTTAAAGTCGACGAATCCAGAAGATGGGAGGCCCAGCGAAAGGTCGGCTACGCCCGCGCCGTCCCGCTGCCCCTGGCTGTGATTCACGTACTGCTGCGTCCAGCCGCGCGTGAGGCTGAATTCTCCGTTGGCGCGGCCCGGTCCCGCGTTGCCGAGTGCGGCGTAGGCGAACTCGAACCCGTAGTGGATTACGTGCCGGCCTTTGTTCACCACCATGCCGGGTTGCAGCGACCACTGATTCTGCGTCGCCCAACTATAGGTGTTGCCGATGATCGAGTTGTACAGATCCAAATTGAAACTGGGGGGTGCGTTCGAATCGACCGTAGGAGCGTGAGCCATGTTGGTCATTCCCAGCGCGTCGGCGGTGAGGTCGGATTCGCCGGAGGAGTCGGGCAGGAACTCCGTGTAACGTCCGAACGACGCGTGAAAATTGAACACGCTCGATGCCGACAGGATGTGCGTATAGTCGGCCACATAGTTTTGATCGATGCGGAACGCGGTCAGATTGCCGACTTCCGCGGGCGGCTCGAATCCGTTGGTGGAGGTAAAAGCGCGGCCCCGCTCAAAGGTGACGATGCCGCTCAAGCGCTGCCGTTCGTTGAAGTGATGATCGAAGCGGCCCATCGGCTGATCGTAGCGAT
>WNFL01003390.1_pt1 | contig 13857 bp, 18 predicted proteins | sample 5400361 | NCBI WGS metagenome assembly WNFL01 (sample SAMN13153351, study PRJNA577476) | soil metagenome | isolation source: 40 cm soil on Douglas fir-dominated hillslope | place: USA:California | collected 2013-09-17
GTGTAGTCGGACGCCCTCTACACCGGCAACTGCTCCTGCATCCATCCCGGCGTTTCCAGCTTGGCCTCGGTGGTCAGATCCATCACCAGACGTTCCAGCACCATCCGCTTGCTCACGGGATTGGAGCGTAGAGCGAGATCGGCCTTCGCCACCAGGCGGATCGCCCGCGTCAAATCGCGGCGGGATTTGTAGCGGCGAGCCTGTTTGATGATGTCGTCGGCGGCAAACGGAGGCACGCGGAAGCCCTGCCACAGCGCGGCCCACAGCATGCGCTGGTCGCGCACGTTGCGCTCAAGAATCACCAGCATCTGGCGGAAGGTCTTGGCCAGCATGTAGATGTGTCCAATGGAGGCCTCTTCACCTTCGCCCGTGGAAAGTAGTGCATCGAGCACCAGCAACGCCTTGGTGCGGTCCTTGGCCGAGATGGCGTCGGTGAGTTCATACAACGACCGCTGTTTCGCCGCCAGCACCATGGTTTCAACGTCGCCCAGCGTGATGCGCTTCTTTTCGCCGACGTAAAGTATTAGCTTTTCCAGTTCGTTGGAGACCATCATCAAGTCGCCGCCCAGTGCGTCGACGAGTTCGCGGGCGGCGTCGGCATCCATTTTGACTTCGCGCGTGGCGCAGTATTCGCCAATCCAGCGAACCGCTTCGCTCTCCTCGACGCGAGCGAGTTCGACAATACCGCAAAACGATCCCATGCCCTCGCGGATGCGCTCGTAGCGGTCTTTGTCCGTCATTTCCATCTTGCGAACGTCAGCGGGGATGGAAATGTGGTCGGCGATGAAGATCATGACCGCATCCGGGTTCGGGTTCTTCGTGTACTGCTCGATGGCGGCGAGTTTCTCGTCATTCGATCCGCGGCCAAATAGGTTCTTCACTCCGCGAACAAAAAATACCTGGAACGGCGCCATCAGCGACGGCGTGCGGGCGCGGTCGAGAACCTCGACCAGGTCCGTGTCAGCGAGGTCCATATCGTAGAGGCTGAAGTCACGCATGTCGGCGGGAACCAGGTGCTGCAAAATGGCCTCGCGGCAGCGGCGGCGGAAGAACGCCTCGTCGCCCACGAACACGTAGGCAGGGCGCAGTTTCCCCTTCATGACTTCCGTGACAAAGCGCTCCGTTTGGGCGAACGATCGCACTAAAATCCCTCCAGGATGTTGGACACTAACGTACGCGCGAAGTCTTGAGAAAGCCGCTGCAACGCAGGAGAGTCTTCCTGAAAGAAGCTGGCGAAGCCTTGTGAGACCTGGTATTGCTCGCGGAACTGGTATTGCTCGTTCTCGTACAGCATCTTGCCGTCGCGGCTCGTCAAGGCAACTTTCATATTCACGGTCACCAGCACCGTGGCCACGCGGCCTGTGTTCGCGTCATACGTGGAAGGCGCGGTGGCCGCGGACAGCACTGTTCCCCGCAAGGTTGCGTCGGTGTCGTCGTCTGCATTGGGAACAATCCGGTAATTCGCTCGCGTCGTAAACTCCCGCACTACTGCGCCGGTCAGCATTTGCTCCAGCTTGTAGGTTTGAGTTTCGTTCACAAACGCGGGAATGGCTATTGTCTTTACATGGTCGGGGAGGATGTTGCCTCTACCGGCAGTGTGGTAGCCGCAAGAAGAGAGGGCGAGCGCGGCGCTGAGAATCGGAAGGAGCGTGCCAGGCGCGAATGCACGGACGAATCCGCCGAGCCCTCGGCCCTTCACTGCACAGTCCCTTTCGGCAGCGACGCCGCCATACTCTCGGCGCACTCGACGGCGTTGCGGGCGGCGATTCGAAGATTGTCGGCGGCAGCCCAGAGCCAAAAACCCTTGGGATTTGTGGCATCGCGAGTGACGGAAAGGAGAATTTCATCCTGCCCAGCGGCGGCCACGGTGCTGGGCTGCTCCTCGGTGGCGCGCGCGATCTCGACATGGTCGCCTTGCAGGGCTTGCGTGAGGTCGCCGAGGGCCACAGTCTCCTCCGTCTCCAGAAAAATCATGAAGGAGTAACCGTGAAACACCGGCGCCTGCAACAGCGCCACTGAGGGAGCGATCGTATCTTGCCCAGAAATCGGTCCGGCGCTCGGGCGAGCAATCTGGGCATAGTGCCTGACGATACGGCGCTCAATGGCATCCAAATTCGGAGCCGCTTTCTCGCCGTAGCGCCGTATGAGATTGAAGCCGATCCGGGCATCAAAGACTTCCTGGGGCAATTCCTGAAACGAGAGCAGGTTGACCGACTGCTCCTGCAACTCATCGATTCCCTTGCGGCCGCGCTCGGAAACAGGTTCAAACACGGTGGCCGCCACGCTGCGCAGTTTCCCGGCCTGTTGCGCGCGGAGGACGAGCAAAGCCAGCACGACGGCAGCCGGATGGGCCACAATCACAATCGGACTGGGCTGCAACTCCAGTTGCAGATCCTGCCCAAGCTGCCGCTCGACCCACGGCGACCGGATCCGCGCCGCCTCTTCTTCCTCCAGCGCGAACGAAAGATCCAGAATCGATCCACCGCCGCCGCGAGCCTTCTCCCAGCCCTGGCGGGTGGTGTCCTGGTCGCCCGCGAAGAAGGTAAAGTCGACTTTCTTGAACTGGTCGCTGCGGACACTTTGAATAAAGGTGACCTCTTCGCCTACGGCTTCCAGTTGGCCCAGGGATTCGTCGTCATCCAGCAGTTTGATGTCGGCGGTGGGAAACTTGCGTTCGCTGAGCACGTCGGCCACTTCCTTGCCCTTGAGCGTTCCGCCACCCACCAGCGCCACACGATACAGGCCTGTGTTGGCGTCCTTCGCTACGTGGCCATTGGGTTTTTTCTGCGTGCTCATGATGTGGCGCCGGCTCAGGAGGCCTGCGATGCCTCCTGGAATGGGGGTTGAGGTTGATTCTTTTTCCGGAACATCCATTGCAGCCTCCACAGGATGCCGGCGAACATGTAGGTCAGGGAAAGCACCAGCAGGAACGGGCCCGACATTTCCCAGACACCGGCGAGAATTGCGGCAACCACCACAATGACGCGAAACGGATGGCGGCTGCGCAACTTGAGGCCCTTCGTGCTGAAGAAGCGCCAAGTGCTCACCATGAGGAACGAACACAAGGCGATGAGGAGGCACCATGCGATCGACTGCCACCACAACTGCAGCGGATCGCCCCCGGCAAAATGAACGATCGAGGCCAGCACGCCGGCCGCCGCAGGAATCGGCATTCCGACAAAATACTTCTTGCCCGGGCGTCCTGGATTGGAAGGCTCCGGATTAATTTGGATATTGAAACGAGCCAAGCGGCTGGCACCGGCCATGAGAAAGACAAAACTAGCGACGATCCCGATCTGCCCTAAACGTGACCGCATCAGCGGCAAAGTCATTGCGGGCAGAAAGTGGAAACCCCAGAAAAACGCCAGCATCGCGGGGGCCACTCCGAAGGCAATGACATCGGCCAGCGAATCCAGCTCCCGGCCGAAATCGCTGCTGGTGTTGGTCATGCGTGCGATGGTGCCGTCGAGCGAGTCGAAGAGCACGGCAAAACCAATGGCTTTGGCTGCGGCGTCAAAGTGGCCGGGCGCGGTTGGGGAGCCTTGTAAAGAGCGACGGCAAGATGTAGAGACCCCGGCGCAGGCGGCGGTCGGTCCGGTCGTCTTTCCGGCGCATGGGATGTGGGAACTTCATCGGCGTGCTCCCGCTTCGGCGGCGCCGGCGGCCACCAAGTCACCCAAACCGAATTCGAGCGCGATCACGCTGGCTCCGCCGCGCACACGGTCACCCACTTTGACCTGAGGAATCGCGCTCATGTCGAGGAGTACATCGACCCGCGAGCCAAACTTAATCAGCCCCACGCGCTCGCCGCGTCCCACCGAGTCGCCCACACTCTTGGTAAACACAATCCGCCTGGCGAGCAGGCCGGCAATCTGCTTGAACACGACGGTGACGCCTTCGCCTTCGACGGTCACGATGTTCTGTTCGTTCTCCGCAGCGGATTCCGCGCTCATGGCGTTCAGAAACTTTCCCCGTTGATACCGGATATCGCGGATCACGCCGGCGATGGGCGAGCGATTCACGTGAACATCAAAAACACTCAGGAAAATACTGATGCGGAGTTTGTCCGTGCCGCTGGCGCGCACGCGTCCGACCTCCGTGACCTTGCCATCCCCGGGCGACACAATCGCCCCAGCGTCCGCCGGAATTTCACGCTCGGGATCGCGGAAAAACCACAAGAAAAAGCAGGCCAGCAAAACCGCCGGCAGCGCCCATACCGGCGACGTGATCCAGCCCAATGCCAGCGCCGCAGCGCCAAATCCCAAACCGTAATAGTAGCCGTCGGAAACCATTCTGAGGATGTCGGAATTATAGAGCAGTGCCGGGCGCCCGGAGGCGGGAAAGAAATCTCAGCGTTGCGGGACGAGGTACGAGCGGCCAACAAAAAAGGCGTCCAGGGGACGCCTTGGTTTCACAACAATTTTTGGATTCCTGAGCAGGGCCGGCTCGTCCCAAATGAAGGGCGCAAGGCTGGGTTACGCCACCTGTCCTGGCTGCACGCGATACTGCCGCTCAATGTTCTCCATCTGGTCCTTGAGCCGCAGCTTGAGCTTCTTGAGGCGGATTTCCTCAATCTTTTCGTCATCCGTCAAGAAACGCTTTTCGGTGAGTTGTTCGAGTCTCTGGGAGTACTGGGAGTGTTCCATGACTAGTTTTTGAAGAACCTCGTGACTTGATGACAACGTCTCGTACGGAGATCCCATTCAGGCAAACCTCCTAACCGGAAGTAAAAGCACGACTACCGTACCACAGGGGTCAAGCCTCCAGCAATACCGGGTTTCTAAGAGCTGTGAGTATCTCGTCCATAATTCGGAATTGCTCTATCTCATTGATAAATCAGGTGATAGAGAAGGGCATCTTCTTCGGGATTGCGATAGTATGCGGGCCGCCGTTTGTCAAGGAGGAAGCCGGCTTTCTCATAGAGACGGCGCGCGGCCAAGTTGGATTCGCGGACTTCGAGGTGCACGATTAGAACCTCGCCGGACGGTTTTTGCGAGCGAATCTGTTCCAGAAATGCATTCAACATGGCTGCACCGATGCCTAGCTTTCGCACGGGTTCCGCGACCGCCACGTTCTCGATCTCCCAATCAGAAGGGTGGGAGGCGCGGGCGACGAAAAAACCCTGCACTTGGGCGTCGATTTCCGCCACGAAGAGCCAACGGCGCGGGGTCGGCGCGGCGAGGGCCGTTTCGTAGTCACACTCTGCCCAATGCGCCGCGGTTTGGGCTTCGCGCTCGATTTGGAGAATGCGCGCCACATCGGAGCGGATGGCGGCGCGGACGTGAACTGAGGGCTGCGCGCTACTTGCCATGGACTAGAATCTCGGCGTCGGTGCGCCGGATGTAGTTGGCTTCGAGCGCGGCGACGTCGGCTATGTCTCCGGCTGTCAATTTCTTCCAACCGATGCGCGCGATGGCGTCCGCGCGGGGATTCTCTATATCAAGAACATTGATTCCGGACTGGTGAAGGGCTTCGGCAAGGATTTTGTCTGGGGTGGCGACTGGCCGACCGGCGGCGGAGATGGCGAGTTCCTCCCAGAACAGTAGATGCTCTTTGACGCAGGTTGCCGATTCACCGGAGAGTTCGTACTCGCCTACGTAAGCCTGCCGGCGGCCGGCATCCAGCGCTGCGAGCACATTCCCCTTCGGCGCGCCTGCGCGCGCGACGGCCTCCAGACGTGAAACCGCTGCGATGGGTTTCTCCAGCACCGCGGCGAGGCCCTTGACCACTGCGAGGCCGACGCGTAGTCCCGTGAAGGAGCCCGGCCCGGTGGCTACGACAAATCCGCCGATGTCTTTGAGGGTAAAACCGCGCTGGCTTAGCAGCGCCGCCATCTGCGGGACGAGTTGGGCGGAGAAGTTTCCTCCTTCGAGCGCGACCACATCGAGAATTTCCAAAAACGGGCCATTATTTGGGCCGTTCTCCGCGCGGACGAGAGCCAAACTCCCTTCCTTCCCTGACGTATCCGCCGCAAGCAGAATCATCCCTCGACCAGTTCCAGCAAAACGCCCCCGGCGCTTGAGGGATGGACAAACACATAGCGATGGCCGCCAGCGCCCGTCTTGACTTCGTCGGAGACGAGGCGCACGCCATCGTTCTTGAGCCGGGCGATCACGGCGGCGAGATCGGGCACCTGGAGCGCCACGTGGTGCAGACCTTCGCCGCGCTTGGCAAGAAACTTTGCAATCGTCGAATCCTCCGAGGTTGGTTCGAGCAATTCCAGCCGGCTCTCCCCCACCGTCGCCATGACAAGGTTCACTTTCTCGGCGGCGATGGTCTCCTCCCCAGACACAAGCAGGCCGAGTCTTTCGTAGAAGATTTTTGCCGCGGCCACCGACTTCACCGCAATTCCGAGATGATCGATCTTGAACATATTCACCTTAAGCTTTCACTGCGCCGCCCAGGATTTCTTCGACCAGCGTATAAGGGTCGCGCTTGTGGCTCGCCACTTCCGCGGCGTAGCGCGCTATCTCGCCTTCACGGAAGCGGGCCTTAACCACGCGCTCCAACACGGCGTCGCGCAACATTTCGATTAGCCTGGTTTCCCAGTTGTGCGCCGTCTTTTCCAGGAGGCGATTGTCTTGGGCAAGATACGCTTCGTACTTTGCGATGGCTGTTCCGAGTTCCGTAATTCCCTTGCCTTCGCTGGCCACCGTCTTGATGATCGGCGGCGTCCAGCCGTCGGCGCGTGTCGCCAGCGTCTGCATGGCGAGAATTTCGCGTTCGACGCGCTCGGCGCCTTCACGATCGCTCTTGTTGATGACGAAAATATCAGCAATTTCCATGATACCGGCTTTGATGGTCTGCACATCGTCGCCCATGCCGGGAACGAGAATCACCACAGTGATATCCGCGAGCCGCACGATTTCCACTTCGTCTTGGCCGACGCCGACGGTCTCGATCAGAATTACATCGCGACCCGATGCATCCATCACTGTCGCGACGTCGGCTGTTGTGTGCGCCAATCCGCCCAAGGAACCGCGCGTGGCCATACTGCGAATGTAAATGCCCGGATCGGCGTGATGGCTCTGCATGCGAATGCGATCGCCAAGGATGGCGCCGCCCGTGTAAGGGCTTGTTGGGTCCACCGCCACAATGCCCACCGTTTGCTGCGCTTGGCGATAGTGTCGCGCCAGATGATCGACCAACGTGCTCTTCCCAGCTCCGGGCGGCCCCGTTAGACCGATCACGCGCGCCTTGCCACTGCGCGGAAACAGCGCTTTTAGCAGCTCATAAGACCCCGGCGCATGGTCTTCGACAATCGTAATCGCCCGCGCAAGGGCTCGCGCGTCACCGGCACATAACGCATCAATCCAGGGTTGGAGGTTGGCAGCCAAGACAGATCAGTGTAAAGCAGAGGCGCGAATCTCACGCGCCATCTCCATCTTAGAGAATCTCATCCAAGGCCAGAAATCCCTTCATCGCATCATCAATCGACCGCAAAGTGACATCATCCAGACGGCCAATGCGCCGGCCCACTCTGTCGCGCGGCACAGTCGTTGTTTTATCCACCATTACCTGTGACACTTTGCGCAATCCTGTGCCATTCCCCGGCTGCAGGGTGACACGAAACAGAGGAGTGTCATGGGTCTCGCTCGTTAGAGGCAGCAAAGTCACGGACGGGTGAAGGTCAAACGCGTCTGATTGCACAATCAGCGCCGGTGTTGGTTTGCCGTAGTCACCCGTTAAAGCGACTGTTACCAGATCGCCGCGTTTCACTCCCAGCCCTCGGTATTACTGACATCTTCGATCCAATGCAAGACCTCTGTCTCGTCCTTGGAGCCGGTGATAAGACGCGACTGCCTGCGGGCCTCGGCGGCAAACCGGCGCCGCTTCGCCTGCTCAACATAGACCTGCATCAGCTCACGCAGTACTTCGGCAACAGGTTTCTTTTCCCCTTCCGACGCGGCCACGAAATCAGCTTTCAGCTCGGGATCGATGCGAAGGTTGAGAGTTTCTCTCTTCGGATTCTGGCTAGTCCTGCGCACATACGTCTCCGTACATGCACTATACACATACATTATGTAACTACATACGGAAGAAAAAAACGGGAACCGGCGTTCTTACACCTTCAGCAGCTGCCGCGCTATCACCATGCGCTGAATTTCGCTGGTGCCTTCGCCAATGGTGCAGAGCTTCACATCGCGATAAAACTTTTCTGCCGGGTAGTCTTTGATGAAGCCGTAGCCGCCGTGAATCTGCACACTCTCGTTAGCGCAGCGCACCGCAACCTCGCTGGCATAGAGCTTCGCCATCGAAGACTCCTGCGTTGTCTTGAGGCCCGCGTCTTTCATCGAAGCCGCCCGCATCGTTAGCAGCCAAGCCGCATCCAGCTCCGTGGCCATATCCGCCAGTTTCCACTGAATCGCCTGAAAGTCCGAAATGGCCCTGCCGAACTGCTTCCGCTCTTTGGAATACTTTAGCGCGCATTCATAAGCGCCATGTCCGATTCCCAGCGACAGCGCGGCAATGGAGATACGTCCGCCATCCAGGATCTTCATGGCGTCGATAAACCCGTCACCCTCTTTCCCCAAAAGATTTTCGGACGGCACAAAACAATCCTCGAAAATCATTTCTGAGGTATCGCTCGCCCTTAGGCCCAGTTTGTTCTCCTTCTTGCCCGGGCGAAAGCCCTTCGTTCCCTTCTCGACGATGAATGCCGAAAGCCCATGCGTCCCCGCAGCGCGGTCCGTCACTGCAATCACCACCATCACGTCCGCATAGTGCCCATTGGTGATGAATGTCTTCGTTCCATTAATGACGTACCCGCCACTCACGTGTACCGCGGTCGCGCGCGCGCTGCCGGCGTCGGACCCAGAGGAAGGCTCGGTCAATCCCCAAGCGCCAATCCACTCGCCCGAGGCTAGCTTGGGAATGTACTTCTTTTTCTGAGTCTCGTTCCCTGCAACAAAAATGTGATTCGACCCCAGGGATGTGTGCGCCGCCACGATAATTCCTACAGATCCGTCCACTCGCGAGAGTTCGTCAATCGCCGTAACGTACTCCACGTAGCCCATGCCTGCGCCGCCGTACTCCACCGGAAAAATGATTCCCAGCAACCCAAGCTTGGCCAGTTCCTTGATCGTAGCCAGGGGAAACTCACTGGCCTCATCCCACTTCATGACGTTGGGAGCGATTTCGCGTTGTGCGAATTCACGTACACTCTTCTGCAAATGCAGTTGTTCTTCAGTCAGCTGAAAATTCAAGACGTTCTCCACATGAAATGTGGGAGGTTATACCCACAAAGTTGATTCGTTTTCATTACATCACACGTCCGCTCTCCCACGAACACCCGCAAGTAACGAAACCCGCATAAATATTGACGAAAAGCAAACTGACCGGTCGGTCTAGCTGCGAGAAGAATGTGCTGCCGTGGCGCCAAGAAACTTTTCAAACACTTCATTCGAGAGCAAGCGGCCCCGCGCGGTCAGGTGCACTTGATGGTCTGAGCGTTCCAGCAAGCCATACTCCACTAGTTCGTCGATCACATCAGCAACGGCTTCCACCGCGGCGTCTCCAAACTCCGCCGCCACCGCCTTCAAATCCACTCCACCATTTAGCCGCAGACCGAGGAAAAAAGCTTCTTCCATCGCCGCATCCAGCGAGACCTCAATCACCTTCAGCGGCGCGCCTGCCATGAGCGAGTTCAATTCGTCCGGAGTCGCAAACCGCACGGCCGCATCGCCCGACTTCGCTGCCCGCAGCATGGAATGCGCATCGACCCCAAACCCGAAATACGGTTTCCGCTCCCAATACTTCAAGTTATGCCGCGATTCCGCCCCAACATTGGCAAAATTCGAAATTTCATATTGGCGAATCTCTGCCGCCTCCAACCGCAAGCACGCCTCGCCGTAGAAATCCGCGCTTCGGGCACAAAATGCGCGTGATATTTCGTACCCCCAGCCATTAACTCTCGTCCTAGGCGCGAGTCTTCATCCACCTCCAGCATGTACACGCTGGCATGAGGCACGCCACTCGCAATTGTTTCCGAAACGGAATACGCCCAGCTCTCCGCCGTCTGATGAGGCAACCCCGCGATTAGGTCTACGTTGATATTGTCGATTCCCGCCGCTCGCAGCGCCGTTAGATCCTCAAGTACACGAACCCGCGTATGCAGCCGCCCGACCGCCGCCGCCTCCGAATCCACCCACGATTGCACACCCAGGCTAACGCGATTTCCTCCGCAGGTAACTAGCATCTCGATGATTCCTGGCGTCAGTCTTCCCGGCGCGCATTCCACCGTGATCTCAGCTCCGGACTCAACCTCGAAGTTCTCTCGCAGCGCGCAAAACATCCGCTCCAAATCAGTTGGCTCCAGAATTGTCGGCGTGCCTCCACCCAGGAACACCGAATCGACCCGCCGCTCAAACTTCCCACCCACCGACTCTGCTGTCGCCTGCGCGCCGGCTAAATCGGCGCACACGCGATCCACGTAGCGCGAATACACGGCCCGCGACACCACTCCCGTGGCGAAGTTGCAGTAGCTGCACTTGCTCTTGCAAAAAGGCACGGAAATGTAGATACCCAACGGCATGGAACTCTATTATCGGTCACGACAAGCCTAGCAGGCACCAACCGGCCCGGAATCGACCCTTGCGGCTGGTAGAATCCCTAGACATTGTTTGTTCGGAGAGACATGCCACCTCGGGTCGTGATCACTGGAATGGGGGTAGTCAGCCCCAATGGAATTGGAAAACAAGCCTTCTCGCAAGCCGTTCTCGAGGGAAAATCCGGCGTTAAGCGCATCTCCCGCTGGGATCCGTCCTCGCTCCCCGTCCACATCGCCGGGGAAATCCCTGAATTCGACGAACTCGCCTGGATCGACGCGCGCGAACGCAAGCACGTCTCCCGCGTAGTCCCGCTGGCCATCGCCGCTTGCGCTGAAGCCATCAAGAGTGGCGGCCTCGACCCTTCCACCATGTCAATGGAAGAAAAGCGCGAAATCGGCATCGTGATCGGCTCGGGCGGGGGCGCGCAGGAATTCTCCGAGGAGCAATACCGCCTATGGCATTCCGGCAACATCAAGCAGGTCAGCCTGTTTTGCATTCCCAGCGGCACTATGGGAACCATGTCCAGCGAAGTGCAGATGCGCTTCGGCTTCCGCGGCTACAGCCATGTCATCACGACGGGGTGTACCTCTTCGACTGACGCCATTGGTTATGCGTTGCAACACATTCAGGCCGGTATTCAACCGATGTTTCTAGCGGGTGGCGCCGATTCCACCATCACTCCGGGGATTATCAAGGGCTACACACTGCTCCGGGCTTTAACCCAATCCTGGAACAATGCCCCCGAACGCGCCTCGCGCCCGTTCTCCGCCGATCGCGATGGTTTCGTGCTCGCTGAGGGCTCCTGGATGTTCCTGCTCGAAGAGTACGAACACGCCCGCGCCCGCAACGCGCACATCTACGCCGAAATCGCTGGTTACGCCTCCAACTGCGAGGCGTTTCATCGCGTGCGCATGAGCGAGGATCCGCAAGAACCGGCCCGCGCCATCAAGCTGGCGATGGAAGAAGCCGGTCTCGCGCCCACCGACATCCATTACGTGAATCTCCACGGCACTGCCACGCCGATGAATGACCGCGTGGAAACGCGTGCTCTCAAGATCGCCCTTGGTGACCACGCCTACAAAGTTCCAATGTCATCGCTGAAGTCGCAAATCGGCCACGCCCAAGGTGCCTGCGGCGCCGCCGGAGTCGCCGCCACGCTCATCGCCATGGAGACCGGACAGCTTCCCCCAAACATCAATCTCGAAGTGCCCGACACGGATTGCGACCTGGACTATGTTCCACAATCTGGGCGCAAGGCGAAAATCGACAACGCCATCTGCAATTGCGTAGGATTTGGATCGAAAAACTCAGCGCTGATCTTGCGAAAACTATGAGTTTGGATTTCGAAGGATGCTTGGACTTGCGGTGAAACTCGGAAAGTTCGCCTTTGCCATCTTTTTCATCGTACTTGCGGGCTTGGCTTGGTCGCAAAGTCCGTCCGACACCATTAGCTCAGAAGATTCCGAGCAGCTCCTTATCCGGTTCCAGGAAATCAAAGGCGGCGAATTCTCCTGTCTCGTGCTACAACGGGACAACACCTTTCACATTGAGCACAACTCTGGAAACAAAATAGACATACGGGAAGGCATTCTGTCGCAGAATGCGTTGGTTGCGCTCCAAACGCTTCTCGCGGATCAGCATCTTGCGGCGCTCTCTCAAACTCAGGTCAAAGAACCTCTCATGGATCAGGAGCTGCATGCTGAAATTGCGCTTAACATCCACCGCCTTCCCGGACCCGCAGGCTGGCAAAATCTGCTCTTTCGCACTGCTGAAAGCGCGCGCGCCTTCAAATCTGAGATGGCTCCTTTCCAGCGATGGTTTGATTCCCTTCGTAATGAACCTCACACCTCACTCACGGAAGAAGAGGGTCGCAACAACTGTCGCGTCGGGAAACGCGAGCTGAAATCACGTCCGGAAACTAACTCGCTGGTTCCATTTCCAACCGACAGCTCCGGCCACGAAACATTCTTGTTTCGAGCGGTCATCAGTCAGTCCTTTAGCCAGAACTTTGGAAACAGGCTTTCGTTTGAAAACCGGGTGGAACGCACCTGCATCATCGTGTACCCGAAGGGCGGTTATCATCTTGAGGTCGTCAGTCAACGGGTCCACGAATCCGCGCAGCGGAGTGTGTTCGAAGACATTCTCTCGGAAGCTGAACTGACAGGCTTACGCCAGCTATTGGACGACCCTGGATTGGTGGCAAGCACGCATCGTAAACGTCCTCCGGATGTGCCTGTCCACGAAGTCGATTTTACGTCTGTCTTCATCGCCCGCCCGGGAGGAATCCAAACCCTGGAATTTGGCACTTTTTCTGTATCCCGAGGCTATCGAGCTTCGGACAAGTCGGATACCAGTAAAGATACAGCTGTAATTCAGCCTATTCGCAACTGGATCAAGAAGAGTATCGAGAAGAGGGGTGTACCGGCCAACCCGCAAGGCGTCACCAACAAATGAGAAGTCCAACGCTGACTTTTTCCACCCTCCCGCCTTGTAAAATCATCTATTCAACCAATGTCTGCCGAAGAAGAAGTGCTCGGAAAAGCCTACGACAGCCGCCTCATGCGCCGGCTGCTCGCCTACCTGCGCCCCTACAAAATCCAGACGACCGTCGCACTCGCAGCCATCATCCTAAAAGCCCTTGCCGATGTCGTGGGTCCCTATCTGACAAAAACCGCCATCGACAAATATCACCCGAGCAAATCCGCTGGTTTCCTCGACCGCTACCTCAGTTCCACTCCGCTTACCGGCATCGCGCAAATCGCCGCTCTCTACGTCGCCACCATCACCTTCAGCTTTGTCCTTGAATTTGCCCAAACTTACTTCATGCAGTGGACCGGACAAAAGGTCATGTTCGACCTCCGCAGCCAGATCTTCCGCCACCTGCAGCACATGCACATCGGCTTCTACGACAAGAACCCCGTCGGCCGCCTGGTCACGCGCGTCACCACCGACGTCGACGCCCTCAACGAGATGTTCACGGCCGGCTTCGTGGCCATCTTCGGCGACATCTTCGTCCTGGCCGGCATCGTCGGCGTCCTCTTCTGGATGAACTGGCGGATGGCCCTCGTCCTCTTCTCCATCACGCCGGCCATCCTCGTCGTCTCCATGTGGTTCCGCCGCGGCGCGCGCATCACTTACCGGCAGGTGCGGGCCCGCATCGCCGCCATCAACGCCTTCCTGCAGGAGCACCTCTCCGGGATGGCCACCGTGCAGCTCTTCAACCGGGAGGACGCCGAGGCGGCCAAGTTCGACGGGCTGAACGCGAAGCATCGCGACGCCAACATCGACTCCATCTTCTACTACGCCG
>WNFL01079434.1_pt1 | contig 13857 bp, 11 predicted proteins | sample 5400361 | NCBI WGS metagenome assembly WNFL01 (sample SAMN13153351, study PRJNA577476) | soil metagenome | isolation source: 40 cm soil on Douglas fir-dominated hillslope | place: USA:California | collected 2013-09-17
CGGCGCCACCGTTCCCCGCGGGGAGACCGGCGAGTACTGCACGCGCGGCTACTGCGTGATGCGGGGCTACTGGAACAACGAGTCGGCGACCCGCGAGGCCATCGATGCAGCGGGCTGGATGCACACCGGGGACCTCGCGACCATGGACGAGGAGGGCTACCTCAAGATCGTCGGCCGGATCAAGGACCTGATCATCCGGGGCGGCGAGAACGTCTACCCGCGGGAAGTGGAGGAGTTCCTCCACCTGCACTCCGAGGTCCTCGAGGCGCAGGTGGTCGGCGTGCCGAGCGAGCGCTACGGCGAGGAGGTGATGGCCTGGGTGCGCCTCCGCCCCGGGGCCACCGTCACCGCCACCGGCCTCGACGAGTTCTGCCGCGGGCAGATCGCGAGCTTCAAGATCCCGCAGTACTGGAAGTTCGTGGACGAGTTCCCCATGACGGTGACGGGGAAGATCCAGAAGTTCCGCATGCGCGAGGAGGCGATCGCGGAGCTGGGCTTGCAGAAGGCGGCGGGGATCGCCACCGCCTGAGGGCAAGGAGGCTCGAATGAAGGCCCGTGCTCTGCGGAGCGTCGCGGCGCTCCTCGCACTCCTCCCCGCGCTCGGGGTCGCCGCGGAGAAGCGCCCGGCGGCGCCCGCCCCGGCCTACGTTCCGGGGCCGCACGACGACTGGCAGCGCCGCTCGCCGGAGCAGGTCGGCCTGGACGGCGCGCTCCTGCAGAAGGCCATCGACTTCGCCAACGCGAGCGAGACGAAGGCCCCGCGCGACCTCGCCCTCGCCCATCCCCTCACCTGGGCGCGCGAGCCCGAAAACGCCCCCATCGGTCCCTTCAAGGAGCGTGGGCCCGTGACCGGGATCGTGCTGCGCCACGGCTACCTGGTCGCCGAGTGGGGCGAGCCGAAGCGCGCGGACATGACCTTCAGCGTCACCAAGAGCTTCCTCTCCACGACCGTCGGCCTCGCCCTGGAGCGCGGACTGATCCGAGACATCGACGACCGCGTCGCCGAATACGTGCCCACCGAGCACTTCGCCTCGGAGCACAACGCGAAGATCACCTGGGACAACCTGCTCCGGCAGACCAGCGACTGGGAAGGGACGCTCTGGGGAAAGCCCGACTGGGCCGACCGGCCGCAGGGCGACGCCCCCTGGCTGACCCGGAAGCGCAACGAGCCCGGCCGCGTCTACAAGTACAACGACGTGCGGGTGAACGTGCTCGCGCTGGCGGTCCTCCACGTCTGGCGCCGGCCGCTGCCGCAGGTCCTGAAGGAGCTGGTCATGGACCCGATCGGCGCCTCGAACACCTGGCGCTGGCACGGCTACGACAACTCGTGGGTCAACCTGGACGGCGTGATGGTGCAGTCCGTGAACGGCGGCGGGCACTGGGGCGGAGGGATGTTCATCAGCGCTCGCGACCAGGCGCGCTTCGGCCTCCTGACCCTCCGGCGCGGGCGCTGGGGCGACCTTGAGGTCTTCAAGGAGCGTTGGTACGCGCTCGCCACCACCCCGACCCCGGCGGAGCCGACCTACGGCTTCATGAACTGGTACCTGAACACCGGAAGGAAGCTGCTCCCGAGCGCCCCCGAGTCGAGCTTCTCGCATCTGGGCAACGGGACCAACGCCATCTACTGCGATCCCGCGAACGACCTCGTGGTCGTGGTGCGCTGGATCGAGCGGGATGCGCTGGATGGCGTCGTCCAACGCGTCCTCGCCTCCCTGAGGCCGCCGCCGAAGCCCTGAAGCCCGGCCCCAGTGGCCGTCACCCGGCGGTGTCGCGCCCCCGCTTCAGCCCCGAGTGTCGTGAGGCGGGGGCGACGCCCTCGCGTTCCTCCTGAAGGCCGGGGCGGAGGCGACGCGCGGAGAGACCGAGCGCAGCCTCGCGCTCCTCGAGTCGGCGGAAACGGGCTTCACCGCCGCGGACATGGCCCTTCATGCCGCCGTGACCCGCCGCCGCCGCGGCGAGCTGATGGGCGGCGAGGCGGGGAGCGGCCTCGTCGCGGCCGCCGACGCCTGGATGAGCGGGCAGGCCATCTTGAACCCGGCCCGCATGGCCCAGATGCTGGCTCCCGGTCGCTGGCGGGCCGACTGAGAGGATCGTCGAGGCAGATGACAGAGATCGGCGAGTCAAGGAGGTTCCCCCCGGCGCCTCGGAGAGTGGCGGCTACTCAGCCCTCGCCTTGAGAGCGTTCCAGGCCGAAAGCGGCGCCTCCACGGCGGGTTGCAGCGTGCCGAAGCCTGCTTCCGCGTCCGGCGTCGGCGCCGCGTCGGCTTCATCCACGGCGTCGTTGAGCCTGGCCAGCGCGTCACCGAGGGCGCGCAGGCTGCTCAAGCCGCCTGGTGGCCGCCCGGCCGGCGCCTCGCCGAACTGCGGGCCGGTCAGCGCCAGCAGCCCTGCGTCGAGGCCGGCGAAGGCCCTCGCCCGATCCCCCTGCGCGCGGGTTCCGCGCTCCCCCAGCGTCTTGTGGAGCGACTCGGCCTCCGTCACCGCAGCGGCGACCCGAGCGCGCGCCTCCTCGATCCTCCGGGCCAGCGCGAACTGCCGCGCGTAGCCTTCGGCCGGCAGCTCGATGCGCGGGTCGGCGGCGATGGTCAGCGGCTGTGACTGCCGGTGGCCGCCGACGCTCAGCTCCACCGTGTAGCGGCCCGGCGGCGCCCATACGCCCTCCGTGACGCTGCCCTCGGCGCCTCGCTCCGCCAGCGCGGGTGGCGCCGGATACCGCAGCGGCCACACGAAGCGGTGCGTGCCCGGAGCGGTGGAGAGGCCCGCCGGCGCAGCGATCCAACCCGGCGCGACGCGGAGCTTGCCGAGGTCGGCCGCCGGCGGCGTGTCCTCGCTGCTGTAGCGGCGCACCAACCCGCCTTGCGCGTCGAAGATGCTGAGGATGAGCGGTCCGGCCTTCGGAGGATCGCTCACCACGTAGTCGATGAACGCGCCCTCGGGTGGGTTGGCGGCCATCGGCTCGTCCCTGGGCAGAGGCGTACCGGCGAAAGGGGACGGGCGCAGGCGCACCGCCGGAGCCGGGGCTAAGAGCCAGGCGGACGCCCGTGCGACCTGGTCGTCGATCTGCCGCAACGGGGTGACGTCGTCCAGGATCCAGAAGGCGCGGCCGTGGGTGGCGATCACGAGGTCGTTGCCATGCACGTCGATGTCGCGCACGGAGCTGACCGGCAGGTAGAGCTGGAGCGACTGCCAGTGATCGCGGTCGTCGAACGACACGTACATGCCCTTCTCGGTCCCCGCGTAGAGAAGGCCCTTGCGCACCGGGTCCTCCCGGACCACGTTGACGAAGCTGCCGTGCGGAATGCCGCTCGCGGCCAGGGTCCAGCTCCGGCCCCCGTCGTGGGTCCGATAGACGTAAGGCCTGGGGTCGTCGAGGCGATGGCGGTCGACGGCGGCGTAGGCGCTCTCGGCATCGAAGTGCGAGGCCTCGAGGATTCCAACCTTGGACCAGGGCGTGAGGGCCCTGGGGGTGACGTTCTCCCAGTGCCCACCCTCGTCGCGGGTGCGCCATACGAGGCCGTCGTCGGTGCCCACCCACAGGTCACGGTCGGCGAGGATGGACGGGGCGATCGCGTAGATCACGCCGCGCGGTCCGGTGGCCGGGACATCGGCGGCGGCGGCCGGGTCGAGCGAGGCCGGCACGCCCGGGGTATCGCGGGTCAGGTCGGGGCTGATCAAGGTCCAATGCTGGCCCCCGTCCTCGGTCCGGAACAGCCGCTGGCGGGCGAAGTAGAGCACGCGCGGATCGCGGCGGGAGAAGGCAAGGGGGAGGGTCCAGGTCGCGCGATCGACCTCGCGGTACTTCAGCGTCGGGTCGATGGCGTGCGCTTGCTGGGTCCGCAGATCGAGCTTCTCGACCCGGCCCCCGAAGATCACCTCGGGATCCCGGGGATCGGGGGCCACCATGTCGCTCTCTCCCCCGGCGGTGACCTCGAGGAAGTGCATGGTGTTGATGCCGTCGCGGATCGTGGTGCGGCTCGGGATGCCGGCCGCCCCGGAGTCCTGCTGCGCGCCGTACACGCGGTAGGGGAAGCGGCGGTCCGTGCTCACGTGATACATCTGGCCGGTGCCAGGAGCTCCAGGTCTCGCCGCCGTTCAGGGAGACCACGGCGCCCTGGTCCGTGGCCAGGATGCGGCGCTCCTCGTGCTCGGGGTCGATCCAGAGCTCGTGGTAGTCGTCGCCGCCGGGCGCCCCCTGGATCGGGACGAAGCTGCGGCCGCCGTCGCGGGAACGGTAGAGCGCGGTGTTGCAGGCATAGACGGTGTCCGGATCGCGCGGCTCCACGGTGACGCCGCCGAAGTACCAGCCGCGACCCCAGATGCGGCGATCGCCGCTGACGTGGCTCCAGGCCGCGCCGCCGTCGTCCGAGCGGTAGAGGCCGCCCAGCCCGGGGCCCGCATCGACCATCGCGTAGACGCGATCCGGCCGGCTCGGCGCGACGGCGAGCCCGATGCGCCCGTGCTTCGCGGGAAGGCCGTGGCCGACGATCGGCGTCCAGGTGCTTCCGCCGTCGGTGGACTTGAAGAGGCCGCTGCCGGGACCATTGGACGGCGCGTAGACGCTCCACGGCGGACGGCGCGTCTGCCAGAGGGCCGCGTAGACGACATTCGGGTCGCCCGGCCGGAAGGCAAGGTCGATGGCGCCCGTGTCGTCGTCCCTGGACAGGACCTTCCGCCAGGTCCGCCCCCCGTCCTCGGAGCGGAAGACGCCGCGCTCGGGGTTGGGGCCATAGGGGTGGCCGAGGGCGGCCACGAGCACTCGGTCCGGATCACGCGGGTCCACCAGGATGCGCCCGATCTGCTGGGTGTCGGCGAGGCCCACGTTCGTCCAGCTCCGGCCGCCGTCGGTGGACTTGTAGACGCCGTCGCCCTGGGAGATGTCGGAGCGCATGTCCGCTTCGCCGCTGCCGACGTAGATCACCTTCGGGTTCGAGGAGGAGATCGCGATGGCCCCGATCGAGCCGATCGGCTGGCCATCGAAGATCGGCCTCCAGGTGCGGCCCGCGTCATCCGTCTCCCAGACACCCCCGTTGGCGGAGCCGAAATAGAAATGATGGGGCTCGCCCGGCACGCCCGTGGCCGCGAGCACGCGGCCGCCCCGGAACGGGCCGATCAGCCGCCAGCGCAGCTCCTGGAAGAGCGCGGGATCGACGTGGACGGCGACGGCGGCAGGACTGGCTGTGGCCGCGCCGAGGACCAAAGCCAGGACCAACCAGCGCGTCCGAGGACGGCGCCCGGACTCAAGGAACGGCATTCAGGCCGGCAGACCCTTCGCGACCACCGCCTCCATCTCCTCGGCGAAGATGTCGACCTCCTCGAGGGTGTTGTAGAGGTTCGGGGTCACGCGCAGCCCCTGATACTCCTCGTGGAGGATGGGCACCACGATGATGCGCCGCCGGGTCCAGAGGTGGTCGGCCAGCTTCCTCGTGTCCACGCCCTCCACGCCCACGTTGCCGATCGCGCAGCTCATGGCGGGGTCGAAGCTCGTGTGGATCTTCACCCCCTTCTGGCCCCGCAGGCGCTTCATCCAGCGGTCCCGGAGGTAGCGCAGGCGGGCGGCCTTCCTTTCCGGGCCGATCCCTTCCTGGAAGGTCAGGGCCTCGGCGATCGCGTTGTGGTTCGCCGCCGGATGGGTCCCGATCTCCTCGAACTTGCGGACGTTCTCGTTCATCTCCGGCGGCGCGGCCATGAGGGGCCAGACCCCGGCGATCTTGGACCGGCGCACGTAGAGGAAGCCGGTCCCGTGGGGAGCGAAGAGCCACTTGTGGAGGCTCGTGCCGTAGTAGTCGCACTCGAGATCGGCGAGGGTGAACGGGAAGTGGCCGAAGGCGTGGGCCCCGTCCACGATCACCTCGATCCCCCGCTCGCGACCGAGCCGGCAGATCTCCCGGACCGGGAAGATCTGGCCGGTCAGGTTGGTGATGTGGCAGAGATGGATGACCTTCGTCCTCGGGGTGATCGCGCGCTCGAAGCGCTGGACGAGATCGGCCATCGAGGGCGGCGGCACCGGAAAGGAGATCTGCTTGAGCACCAGGCCGTCGCGCCGCTCGCGCTGGCGCCAGGTGGTGAGCATCCGCGGGTAGTCCTGGTTCGTGGTCAGGACCTCGTCGCCCCTCTTCAGGTCCAGCCCGAGCTGGCAGATCTCCAGGGACTCGCTGGCGTTGCGGGTGATGGCCATCTCCTCGGGGTCGCAGCCAAAGGCCCGGGCGAGCCCGCGGCGCACGGACTCGACCTGCGGCTCGAGGAGCTGCCACATGGTGTAGACGGGCGCCTCGTTCGAGAGGTCGAGGTAGCGCTTCATGGCCTCCTGGACGATGCGCGGCGAGGGGGACACCCCGCCGTTGTTCAGGTTGATGAAGGCGCGGTTGACGGTGAAGGCGGCCTGCACTTCGCGCCAGTAGTCTTCGTCGGCCGCCACCTCCTCGGGCGCGCGCCCGGCCACCGTCCGGGCGGCGGCGAACACGCGGTCGAGGCCGCCCGGGTGGAAGGCGGCCAGCACGGACGCCCCCGCGGAGCCCAGGAACGTCCGGCGCAGCGTCACCCTCGCCTCCTTGGATGCGGAATCATACCAAGAGATGTCAGATGGGAAGCATCATCCGAAGTTCTTCGACGAGGATGGCGCTCCCTACGCGGCCCTTGGTGACGACACCTTGAGCGGCCGTGCTCAGCCTCGCGTAGTCCTCGGCGGTGAGGTCCTTGGCCGTCCACACGATCACGGGCACGCGGCGGCAATCCGCCGTCTCTCTGAATCGATATAGGAACTCGAAACCATCCATCTCCGGCATCAGCAAGTCGAGGATCACGGCGAGGACCCGCGCCGCCACCCGGACGGTGGACTCGCGCGGGGAGTGCTGGATCGCGTTGGCGACGAGGTTCTCGATCACCTGGTGCAGCCGGTCGGCGTCCACCTCGAGCGACGGAAGGTCCTGGCTGACGTCCTCGACCAGGTGAACGCCCCGATCGCGGGCGAGCAGGGAGCAGGCGCGCACGGCGAGGCGCACCAGCTTTTCGGGCCGGGCCTTTCGCAGGCGCAGGGCGGGGGGCTTGCCGTACTCGAGGAGGTCGCGGGTCAGGTGGTTGAGGCGGTTGACCTGCGAGCGCAACGCTCCCGAGAACTCCGCGTAGACGGACTCATGGCCGTACTCGGTCTCCAGGGTGTCGAGCATGGCCGAGATCGCGAAGAGGGGGTTGCGGACCTCGTGGGCCACCCCCGCGACCAGCGTCCCCATGGCGGCCATGGTCTCGGTGCGCCGCAGCGACTCCTGGAGCTCCACGAGGCGCGTGACGTCGGCGACGACGAGGATGAAGCGCTCCGCGCCGCCGGCCCCCACCGGCGCGATGCTGACGGTGAGGGCCCACGCCTTCCCCAGGGCCTGGTCCCGCGTCTCCGCGGCCGCGGTCGTTCGGGAGAGAGCGGCCGACGCCAGGAGCCGCGCGCCCGTGGCCCAGGGCTCGCCCCCGCCCAGGGACGTGACGTGCCGGCCGAGGATCTCCTCGTAGGCCGCGGCCGCTCCCACCAGCACGGTCGCCGCCCGGTTCAGCCGGACCACCCGGGCCTCGGGGTCGAACACGAGCAGCGCCGGCTCCACCGCGTCGAAGGTGCGCTGCCACTCCGCGGCCGCCTGCTCGACGGCGGCCCGGAGGCGCGCCCGCTCGGCGGCCGCCTGGCGCTCCGCGGTGACGTCGCGGGCCAGCATCAGGCGGGCGCGCCGCCCCGCGAAGGGGACGCTGAGGCTCGTGAGGTCGATGTCGATGACGGAGCCGTCTCTCCGCCGCTGCCGGCGCAGCCCCACGTGGACGAGGTCGGGGCGCGGCTGCAGGCGGGTGGCGAGGAACTCCGAGTACAGTGGGTCGCCGGGGACCGCGAGGTCCCCCACCTTCAGGGATAGGAGCTCTTCGCGGGTGTAGCCGTACAGCCTCCGCGCGGCTTCGTTGACGGCGAGGAAGCGCAGCGAGTCCGCGTCGTAGACGAGCATCGGCAGGGGGTTGCCGTCGAAGAGCAGACGGTAGCGCTCCTCGGACTCGCGGAGGGCCTGCTCGGCACGCTTGCGGTCGGTGACGTCCTGGACGCTGCCGATCGCGCGGGCGGGCCGCCCTTCCGCGTCCCGCTCCAGCTCGGCCTTGACGACCACCGTCCGGACGGCCCCGTCTCCCCAGGAGAACCGGTGCTCGAACTCCTCGAGGGCGTGGCCGTCGAGGAGCCTCTGGGCGCGCTCCCGGAGGGGCTCGAGATCCTCGGGGTGGCTCACCGTCTCGATCTCCTGCCAGGTCAGCTCCTCCAGGGTAGAGCGGGAGGCGGGCGCCCCCACGACACTCCACGCCTCCGGGGAGCAGCGGATGGTCAACGTGCGGAGGTCCACCTCCCAGGCCCCCAGCCGCGCAATGCGCTCGGCCTCGGCGAGCAGGCGCTGGCCGCGGCGCAGCGTCTCCTCGGCCCCCTTCTGCCGGGAGATGTCGACGGTGGTGCCGATGATCCGCCAGACGCGCCCCCGGGAGTCGCGGAGGGGGCTGAGGTGGCGCAGGAACCAGCCCTGCCGGCCGGTGATGAGGCGGTCGGCCTCCTCGTCGATGGGCTCGCCCGTCTCGAGACAATGCTTCGGGGCCGCGAGGCTGCGCGAGAATCCCTCCTCTCCAAAGCCGGCGCGCATGGCGTCCATGCCCATCCCGACGATCTCCGTCGAGCTGTGGCCCGCCAGCCGCTCCCAGGCCGGGTTGGCCCCGACGGTGGTGAGCCCGCCTTCCGGTGACACGTCCACCACCCAGACCGGGTGCGGGAGGCCCGTGTAGATGCTGTCGAGGAACGCCTGCTCCGGCGCAGCTCCTCGGTCCGGCGGATGCTCGCGACCAGGTAGGCAGCGAGGAGCCCGGTCACCAGCAGCCCGGCCAGCAGCACGGCGGTCGGGTACGACGTGCGCCGCCCGGCGACGAATCCGGAAGCGGTGAAGCAGCGCACGGACCAGCGGCGCCCGGCCACGTCGAGGGTGGCCTGGTGCTCGAGCTCGCCCTCGGGGGCCTCGGAGCGGAGCGCCCCGAGAGCCGCTCCCGGCCGGGCGGTGCTGTGCGCGAGGAGCTCCCCTTCGCCGGGAGGGGCGGAGTCGTCCGAGATGGAGACGTCGATGCCCATGGGCTGAAGGTAGGACAGCGCCTCCTGGACCAGGTCGGGGAGGCGGAAGACGCCCACGATCAAGCCCCGATGGTGGCGGCGGCGGTCTTCGAGGGACTCCGCCGGCTTCCCCCGCTCGTAGACCGGAATGAAGACCAGGAACCCGTGCTCGCCCTCCGTCTCCCGCACGAGCGTCACCGGCGCGGTCGCCGCGAGGCCGCCCGTGTCGCGGCACCTGAGGATCGCCTCGCGCCGCGTGGGCTCCGAGGCGAGGTCAAACCCGAGCGACAGATCTCCTTCCCGGCCGGGGTCGACGTCGGAGACCGGGAAGTAGTCCTCGCGCCGGGCCGCGGGGACCATCCGCCCCGGTCCCGCCCGCTCGGTGATCCGATAGCCGGGCGCGCCCGCCCGCCTCATGGCCGCCTCGTACCCGGCCCGCCCGGCGTCCGTCACGCGCGGGACCCACTCCAGCGCGCGCACCCCCTTCCCGCGCTGGAGGATCGGCGCCACGAGCGCTCGGAACTCGTCCCGGCTCACGCCATCCCCCGCGGCCATGTACCACGAGCGCAGGGATTCGATGAGGAGCAGCTCGAGCTCGATCGACCGCTGAAGCGCGGCCGCGTGATTCTCGGCCGCGTTCTCGAAGTCGGCCTCGATGCGGCGCTGCTCCCCTTCCCGGGAGCGGGTGTAAAGGAAAGCGGTGGCCCCGATTCCGGCGACCGCCACGAAGGCCACGATGCCGTAGCGGGGCAAGCGGACCGAGGGGCGCGCGCGGTCAGGGTCTCCCGGGCTCGTCATCGCCGCCTTCCTCGGCCATGTTAAGCGATTCGGGCCGAGCGGAACAGACGGCTCCTAGGGCGTGACCGTCAGGCTCCCCACCATGCCGGGATGGAAGGTGCAGATGTAGTCGACTTTTCCCGGCGAGGCGAACGTGATCGGCCCGCTCGTCCCGTTGGCTGGGATCGATCCCGTGTCGAAGGCGCCGGTGCCTGTCCGAGTGGCGGTGTGGGCGATGTTGTCGTTGTTGTGCCAGCGGACCTGCTGGCCGACCTGCACGCTCGCCGAGCTTGGTGAGTAGGACATCCCGCCCAGTTCACCCTGGATGTTGATGGTGACGGGACCGGGCGTCGCCACGGGCGTGGGCGTGGGAGTGGGCGTTGGGGTGGCTTCGGGTGTCGGAGTGGGCGTCGGCGTTGGCGTCGGGGTTGGCGCGGGAGTAGGTGGTGGGGTGGTGGAGACGGGCGAGGACGATGTGCCTCCACAGCTCGCAATCAGCAGCATGGCAAGGCTGCTCAGAACGAAGGCACGGACCACGGGGAAACCGACACGTCGGGACATGATTCCTCCTGCCAACAGGCGAATGAGCGCCCTCCTCCATCAGCAGGAGCAAAACGCGTGCCGGGGGACCAGCCCTGCACCCACCGCGTATTCTCGGGGTTTGAGACAGCTGAGGGGGCGCCCATGACGAGAGCCCGTAATCGCTTACCTTCCCCGAAAGGCCGTTGCCACGGCTCTTCAGTCGCGCTCGGTCTGGGGCCGGGCGCCCGGGCCTTCGTCGAGCGTCGGAAAGAGCTGGGCGTGGGGACCGCCGGACTCTTCGTGCCCTTGCGCGGACACTCCCGCTGGCGCGTCGTCCTGATCCGGCATCGTCCACCGCCAGCCCCAGATGGCCGACAGCCGAGCCAGCTCGGCGGAGAGCAGGGCGGCGTCACCGATGCGCTTCCCCGGGTCCGGCTCGAGGAGGGCGTCCACGAGGGCCACCAGCTCGAGGGGCGCCCCCGAGCCCGCCTCGCGCAGGGAGTGGATGCGGCCATTCATCGTGTTCGTGAGGATCTCCGAGGACGTCCGCCCCGCGACGGCCGGCCGACCCGCCAGGCAGCGGTAGGCGAGGGCGCCCAGCGCGAACAGGTCGGCCCTCCCGTCGATGCCGTCGCCGCGCACCGCCTCCGGCGGCACGTAGCCCGGCGTGCCGAACCCGTGGCCACGAGTGTGCGACGAGACGAAGGATGCGATCCCGAAGTCCGTGAGCTTGATGGTCCCGTCGCGCCCCAGCAGCACGTTGCCGGGCTTCACGTCACGGTGCATCAGGTTCTGGGCATGGGCCGCGGCCAGGGCGCTCGCGAGGGCCCCCACGAGGGGCGCCGTGCGGTCGGCGCCCAGTCGCCCCACGGACCGAAGGAGGGCCTCCAGGCTCAGCCCGTCCACCATTTCCATGACGATGTACGCCGCGTCGGCCGCGTCCCGCACGTCATGCACGGCCACGACGTGCGGGTGGTTGAAGCGGGCCACGATCGCCGCCTCCGACACGAGGCGGCGCACGAGGTCGTCGTCCCAGAAGCCCGCCATCCCGGCGCCCGCGCGCACCGTCTTCACCGCCACCCAGCGCTCGAGGGCCGTGTCCCAGGCCTTGAAGACGGTGCCCATCGAGCCCCGGCCCAGGATCCCGCGCAGCTCGAAGCGTCCCAGCCGATCGATGCTCGCCCCGCCTCGGAGCAGGCGCGCTTCGAACGCCGCCAGCGCCGCCGCGTTGAGGGCGGGGGCTCTTGCCGACGCCGCCCGGAGCTGCCGCACACGCTCCACCTGGCGGGTCAGCTTGAGGACCAGCTCGTCCGGGCTGGCCGGCTTTTGCAGGTAGTCATCCGCCCCCGCCCGCAAGCCCTCCAGGCGGGCGTCCGGGGCGCCGAGGCCCGAGCAGAACAGGAACGGGATGTCGCTGCGGGGCGAGGCCCGCACCCGGCGGCACAGCTCGTAGCCGTCCATGCCGGGCATCTCGACGTCGGCCACCACGACCTCCGGCTCCTGCGTCTCCAGGAACGCCAGCGCCTCGCGCCCGTCGCGCGCGGTGTCGACTCGGAACCCCGAGGCTTGAAGCGCCTCCGCGGTGACCTCGAGGATCTCCGGATCGTCGTCCACGAGGAGCACGTGGCCCTGATCGGCCTCGCTCATTCGAGCGATACCTCCCCTCACCCCTGATGCAGGTAGGTGTCGGTCCCGTCGAGCCAGTCCTGGCGCGGCGGGCAGAAGACGTCGAGGCTCAGCGTATCCTCGAGGGCTTCCGCCTTGTGCGGGAGGTTGCTGGGGACCACGAGGACCCCGCCCGGCCTCAACACCCGTTCTTCCCTCTGGTCCTTGCCCAGCCAGAAGCGCAGGGCGCCCTCGAGCACGTAGGTGACCTGCTCGTTCTCGTGGGAGTGCGTGGGCACGACGCAGCCCTTCTTCAAGTAGACATGGGCGAGCATGATCCGCTCCGCGGTGATGACCCGCCGCTCCAGGAGGTCCGTCAGCCTCTCTTTCGGCACGTCGTCCCAGCGGTAGGATACGGCTTCACCTGGCTTGTTCATGGCTCTTCTCCCGGGCAGGCTGATTCTAGCGGGGTACGCGGGTTGGGCGCACGGATCGCGGCATGCGCTAACATTGCCATCCATGGCCCAGGCACGCGATTTCCACGACGGCCGGTCCGACGGGCTCGTCGCCCTCGAGAGCCTCGACCTCGACAAGGTCACCTCCTTCGCCTCCCTCCTTCGCGCGATGTCGAAGACCGCGTTCAGCGGCCGCTCGCTCGGGGAGGCGCTCGAGGTGACCCTGGCCATGGTGCGCGACCCGGAGTGCAAGGTCGTGCTCACCCTCTCCGGCGCCATGACCATCGCCAAGATGGGCAAGGTCATCTCGAAGATGATCGACGCCGGCATGGTGCAGGCGGTGGTCTCGACGGGCGCCCTGATGGCCCACGGCCTCTCGGAGGCGGTGGGGATGGTGCACTACCGCCACGACCCGCGGATTTCCGACGAGGAGCTCTTCGAGAGGGGTTACAACCGCGTCTACGACACGCTCGAGATGGAGGCGAACCTCAACTACGTCGAGGAGTTCTCGAGGAAGGCGCTCGACCAGCTCGAAGGGACTCCCGAGCTTTCGAGCGAGATCGTCTGCCGCGCGCTCGGCAAGGTGCTGGCGGCCGACCCGGAGGGGGCGGGGGTGCTGCGGAGCGCCTATCTGAAGGACGTCCCCGTCTACGTCCCCGCCTTCACCGACTCGGAGCTGGGGCTCGACCTCTCGACCTGGGCCATGAAGCGCGCGCAGGCCCGCGGAGTCAAAGACCCCCTGGAGCTCTTCTCGCACATCCCCCGGTACAACCCCTACCTGGACCTGAACAGCTTCGCGCGCTTCGCCCTGGGCGCGAAACATCTCGGGATCTTCACCATCGGCGGTGGAGTGCCCCGGAACTGGGCGCAGGAGGTGGGGCCGTACATCGACATCACGAACCACCGCCTGGGAGTGGCGCTCACGCCTCCGCGCTACCTCTACGCCGTGCGCATCTGCCCCGAGCCCGCACACTGGGGTGGTCTCTCCGGCTGCACCTACACCGAGGGCGTCTCGTGGGGGAAGTTCGTGCCCGAGACCGAGGGGGGCCGCTTCGCCGAGGTCTACGCGGACGCCACCACCGTGTGGCCGCTCCTCATCAAGGGCGTGCTCGAGGAGCTGGGCCGGGGCTGAGCCGCCGCCCCGGCCCGGGGTGAGAGCCTACTTCTGCTTGGCGATGATCTTGTCCTTCACCTTCGCGTAGCTGCTCTCGGGCATGATGTTCTTCGAGACCAGCTCGTCTTTCCGCGCATAGGGCCGCCCGGCGATGATCTTCTTCGCGTAGGTCTTCCCAATGGCAGGCAACGCGATCAGCTCCGCCTCCGTGGCGGTGTTGATGTCGACGAGCTCAGCCTTCGCGTCGGTCGCTTTTGCCGCCGTCTTGGTGTCCGCGGGCTTCG
>WNFL01387282.1_pt4 | contig 13856 bp, 10 predicted proteins | sample 5400361 | NCBI WGS metagenome assembly WNFL01 (sample SAMN13153351, study PRJNA577476) | soil metagenome | isolation source: 40 cm soil on Douglas fir-dominated hillslope | place: USA:California | collected 2013-09-17
CCATCCCGTAGCCGGACACCACTATCAGCACCTCTCCGGGCCGCATGCTCTGGGCGGACTCGCCCACCCACTGGCTGAGCAGCGCCGCATAGCGGTCGATCACGCGTCCGAAGCGGCGCGACTCCGGCGGGGAGACGTCCCCGAAGCGCTCGGAGTGGGCATAGCGGTAGAAGGCGTGCCCCACCACGTCCAGGCCGTAGAAGTACGAGGCGAAGAAGGGTGGGTCGTACGCGGCGCGAAGCACGAGCCCGGCCCGCCGGTAGGTGAGGTCGGGCGCGAGGGCGCGATCGACGAGCTCGCGGCGCCACGGGGCGTCCGCGGGGTCGGAGGCGGACGCGTCCACGAACTCCGCCAGGAGCGCCGCGTCGACCTCGCCGGCCCGCACCGCGCGGGCCCGCGCGAGCGGCAGCAGGTCCGGCGGGTAGAGCGTCCCCTGGGCCCGCGTCGGATCGTCCATGAAGAGGTGGAAGTAGTTCGAGAGGGTGAAGCCCTGGCCCTGCTCGGGCGGGCCACCCCGGTCGGGATGCCGAACGCGGTGAGCGCGTTCCACAGTGCCCGGCGGCGCCGCGAGGTGGAGTTGCTCGGGCTCGTCGCGACCAGGCGGGTCCGCTCCAGGAACCCCACGAACGCGCCCTTGGGCAAGAGCTCGTAGGTGCGGGTGGAGCCGAGGAGCCGATAAGTCGCGAAGCTCTTCACTCCGTGGTCGCGCGGGAGGCAGCCGGTCATGATGGTGGCCCAGATCGGCGGGGCTTCGGTGGGCCGGAGGGTGGCGAGGGCCCCCGAGGCGCCGCGGCGCATGAGCCGCGCCAGCGCCGGCAGGTTGCCGCGGGCGATTCCGTCCTGGACGAAGGCCGGCGAGAGCCCGTCGATGCCGATCAGGGTGACCCGCCGCCCCGAGGCGACCTGGTCGATGGAGACGGGCTGCACTGGGGTGGCTGGCGCTGGGGCCGGCCGCATCGCGAGCGGGATCACCAGGGCGGCCGCCGGGGCCACCACGGTGAGGGCCGCCGAGAGCGAGCGGACGCGCCTTGGAAAGAGCAGCGCGTCCACCGCGATCGAGAGGAGGACCAGGAGGGCGATGGTCGTGACGGCCGTCGAAGCGGCCAGGGCCCGCAGCGCGTCGACCGGGATCGAGTGGCGGTAGCTGAGCAGGTTGAAGGCATAGACAGAGGCGGTAGCAGCCGCCTCGACCAACAGGAACGAGCCCAGCCACGGCCAGCCCGGAAGAAGTGGCGGCGGCCGCGACCAGAAGCGGAACAGCGTCGGGACGAGGGCCAGCAGAAGGAGCACCGCCGTGCCCAGGAGCAGGTAGGGCAGGAAAAGGCAGAGGAACAGGGCCCGGGCCTCACCACGAAGCCTCAGGTCGGGATTCAAGTAGAGCGTGAGGACGACCAGGTTCGCCGCCAGGAGGGACGAGGCGACGGCCGCGGATCGGAGGGGACGGCGGAGCATCGGGGCAGCCTACTCGATCGCCGCCGGGTCCGTCGACCGCGGGCCGGCTCTTGACGCTCTCACGTCGGGTCCCCGAGGCGGACTATGATGGCCGGAATGCCTGCGAACCGGCACGTCCTCCTGGTGAGCCGCGAGGCCCTCGGCGGCCCCTACCACCTCCTGACCTTCCGGCACCGAGAGGCCGCGCGCGAAGCTCGGGCGGGCCAGTTCGTCATGATCAAGGCCGGCGCCTCGCCCGAGCCGCCGCTGCGCCGGCCCTTCTCGATTCTCACCGTGGACCCCGAGCATGAGACGTTCACTCTCTTCGTGAAGGCGGTCGGCCAGGGCAGCCGCGCCCTTTGCTCGATGCGCGAGGGCGAGCAGGCGCAGTGTCTCGGCCCTCTCGGCCGCACGTTCACGCTGCCGGGCGAAGGGACGGAGGCGGTGATGGTGGCGGGCGGCTACGGCATAGCGCCCTTCCGGCTCTTCAGTGAGGAGCTTCGACAGGCGGGGCGGAAGGGCCGGGTGTTCTACGGAGGCCGCACCGCTTCCGACTTGCAGCTCTCTGACCGCTTCGAGCCGCTCGGGGTGAGCCTGGTGCCGGCCACGGAGGACGGCAGCCTGGGCCAGCGAGGGCGGGTGACCGTCCCTCTCGAGGCCTACCTCGATGCGGGGCCCGGTCCCGTCCGCCTTTATGCCTGCGGCCCGGACGCCATGCTCCACGCGGTGGCGCGCCTGGGCGAGAGCCGCGGCCTGACCACGGAGGTGAGCCTCGACCCCTGGATGGGGTGCGGCATCGGCACCTGCCTGGGCTGTGTCGTCTCCGTGCAGCGCCGCGAGGAGCCGAAGCCGAAGTACCGCTGCGCCTGCACCGAGGGCCCGGTCTTCGACGCGGCGGCGGTGGTCTGGGCGGGCGAGGAAGGTTCGGCGGCGCGCCGGGCGGCGGGGTCCCCCAGATGAACCTCGCGGTCGAGATTGGCGGCCTGCGCTTGAAGAACCCGTTGATCGCGGCTTCCGGCACCTTCGGCTACGGCGTCGAGTACGAGGGCCTGCTCGACCTCTCCCGCCTGGGCGGTCTCGTCTCCAAGGGCCTCTACATGGAAGCGCGCGACGGCTGCCCCACCCCGCGCATCGCGCAGACGCCCTCCGGGCTGCTGAACGCGATCGGCCTCCAGGGCGTGGGGGTGCGGGCGTTCGTGAAGGACGTCCTGCCGCGTCTCGCCCGCTTCGACACCGTGGTGCTGGTCAACGTGTGCGGCGACACGGTCGACGAGTACGCCGAGGTCACGCGGGTCCTCGACGACGCCCCGGGCGTGCACGGCCTGGAGATCAACATCTCCTGCCCGAACGTCAAGAAGGGCGGGATGGCCTTTGGCGGCGACCCCGTGATGACCCACGAGGTGATCAAGGCCGTGCGCAAGGCCACCCGCCTCCCCGTGATCCCGAAGCTCTCGCCGAACGTGGGCGACATCACGGTGTTCGCCCGGGCGGCCGAAGACGCGGGGGCCGACGCGCTCTCGTGCATCAACACGCTGCTGGGCCTCGCCGTCGACGTGGAGGCGCGCCGGCCGCGCCTGGCCTTCGGCACCGGCGGCCTTTCGGGGCCTGCGATCCGGCCGATCGCGGTGCGCATGGCGTGGCAGGCCGCGCGGGCGGTGAAGATCCCGGTGATCGGCATCGGGGGGATCAGCTCGGCCGGCGACGCCCTCGAGTTCCTCATCGCCGGGTGCCGGGCCGTCCAGATCGGCACCGCGAACTTCGTCGACCCGGGCCTCTACGACCGCATCCTGGGCGAGCTCGCCGCCTACCTGAAGCGGCACGGGCTCGAGGACGTGAACCAGGTGGTGGGGACGCTGCAATACCCGGGGGTCACCTGAGGGAGGCAAGCCATTGAACGCTCGAGAGCGCCTGATCGTCGCCGTCGACGTCCCCACGGCCGACGAGGCCCGTGCCCTGGTGGACCGTCTGGCCGGCCAGGTGGGCATGTTCAAGATCGGCAGCCAGCTCTTCACCGCGGCCGGCCCCGACATCGTCCGTGAGATCGTGGGCCGGGGCGAAAAGGTCTTCCTCGACCTGAAGTACCACGACATCCCCAACACGGTGGCGGGAGCCGTGGGCAGCGCCTCGAGGCTCGGGGTCTCGTTCCTGACCCTGCACGGCCTGGGCGGCCGGGCCATGATGGAGGCTGCCGAGGGGGCGCTCCCCGCCATCGGGATGCGGCTTCTCGCGATCACGATCCTGACGAGCCACGACGAGGCGGGCCTGCAGGAAGTCGGCGTCCTCCTCTCGCTCGCCGACTCGGTCCGGCGGCTGGCTCGCCTGGCGAAGGAGGCGGGGATCGACGGGGTGGTGGCGTCGCCCCACGAGGTCGGGCACATCCGCGAGGCCTGCGGCAAGGGGTTCCTGATCGTCACCCCCGGGATCCGTCCGGCGGGATCGCAGCCGGGCGATCAGGCCCGCCTGGCCACGCCCGCCACCGCCCTGGCCGCCGGCGCCGACTACCTCGTCGTGGGACGGCCCATCACCGAGGCCCGGGATCCCGTGGCCGCCGCGGGCGCGATCGTCCGCGAGATGGAGACGGCGCTGGCTCCTCCTACGGCTTGACCCGGCCACGGCCCCTTGACCGCGGTTCGTCCGGGGTGCTAACCTCATTCTGAAAATGGATTTCATTTTCAAAAGGCGCGCGGAAGGCTCGCCCCGCGGGCTGGCTCTCTGCGTCTTCGGTGCGGCGCTCGCCCTCGGCGGGTGCGCGCGCAGCGGCCGCCCGGCTCCGCCGGACGCCCTCGCGGACGGCGGGGACGCGCAGCGGCTCGTCACCCTGGTGGACTACATCGGCGGGGATTACGCCGGGGCCGTCAAGGACGGACGCGTGCTCGACGAAGGCGAGTACGCGGAACAGCTCAAGTTCGTGACCGACGCGCGCGCCCTCGCCAAGGGCCTGGGCGGCGACCCCGCCCTGCTTGCCGCCGTCGGCGAGATCGAGCGCCTCGTGCAGGCCAAGGCCGATCCCGACGTGGTGCAGAAGGCTTGTCGCGCGGGCCGGGAGAGTGCGGTCACCCTCTTCGGTCTGGACACGACGCCGCTCGAGCGCCCGAACCTGGCCCGGGCCCAGGCCCTCTACGCCGAGTCGTGCGCCGCCTGCCACGGGGCGGCCGGCAACGCGGACACCGAGCGCGCGCGCACCCTCGACCCCCGGCCCGCCCGCTTCAAGGACCCGCGGCGGCTCGGCGAGCTCAGCCCCTACCGCGTCTACAACACGCTGACCTTCGGCGTCCCCGGCACGCCCATGGCGTCCTTCGACATCCTCTCCCCGACCGACCGCTGGAGCCTCGCCTTCTTCGTCTTCCGTCTCGGCCACGAGGGCGACCGCGTGGGCGAGCCCGTGGCGATGACCCTCGCGGACATGGCCCTCAAGACCGACCGCGAAGTGCTGGCCACGCTGCGCGCGGAGTCGCATGCCGCGGCCCTGCCCGCCCTCGCCTGGGTGCGCCGCGAGGCCGCATTCACGGAACCTCCGGCGGGCGCCGGGCTCGACCGCGCGCGTGGTCTGGTGCGCCGCGCCGTCGACGCCTACGCCGCCGGCCGGCGCGTCGAGGCCGACCGCCTGGCCATCGACGCCTACCTGCAGGGCTTCGAGCCACTGGAGCCGCGGCTGCGCGCCCGCGACGCCGCGGGGACGAAAGAGATCGAGTCCGCGTTCCACGCGTTGCGCGTGTCGATGGCCCGCGGCGAGACCGCAGGTCACGTGCGGGCCCAGGGCCAGTCCCTCGACCGGAGGCTGGACACCATCGGGGGCCGTCCCGCGGTGCCCTTTGCCGCCGCCTTCCTCATCTACCTCCGCGAAGGGATCGAAGCGGCCCTCCTGGTCGGCGCGTTGCTGGCGGGCCTGCGCCGGCTGGGCCGCCCCGAGGGCGTCCTGTACGTCCACGCCGGCTGGCTCCTCGCCCTGCCCGCGGGAGCGGCCACCTGGTGGCTGCTGGACCGGGCCATTTCCCTGGGCGCGGACCAGCGCGAGCTGGTGGAGGGCCTGGTGGCCCTCCTGGCGGCGGCCGTGCTCTTCTCGGTCAGCTTCTGGATGATCTCCAAGGTCGAGTCGCGGCACTGGATGGCCTACTTGCGCGGCCAGCTCGAGCGCGGCGTGTCCCGCCGCAGCCTCTACGTGCTCTCCGGCCTCGCCTTCCTCGCGGTCTACCGGGAAGCGGCCGAGACGATCCTCTTCACCCAGGCGCTGTTGCTCGAATCCGACGCCCAGCGTGGAGAGGTGTGGGCCGGGGCGCTCCTGGGCCTGGCAACCGTGGTGGTGGCGGCCTTCGTGATGAACCGCACGGTGCTGCGCCTGCCCCTCGGCCCCTTCTTCGCGGTCTCGAGCGTCCTGCTCTGCGGCCTCGCGGTGTCGTTCGCGGGAGCGGGGATCCATGCCCTGGTGGCGGCCGGGTACGTGCAGCCGCGGCCTGTTCCCCTCCCCGAGATCCCATGGATCGGCGTCTACCCGGACCTGACCGGCCTGCTGGTCCAGATGGCGATCGTCCTGGTGGTCGCGGGGGCGGGCGTCGCCACCCTCCGGAAGCGCCCGGTCCCGGAACCGGCAGGCACCCCCTCCCCGGCGCCCCGCACCGCATCCTGAGCCCTGCCCTGCATACGCTCGTCCTCCTGGGCAAACCGGACTGCCGGCTCTGCCGTGAGATGCGCGCGGTGGTGGAACGCGTCCTGTCCGAGGTCGGGGCCCGGCTCGAGGAGAGGGACGTCCGTGACGATCCCGTCCTGGAGGCGCGCTACCTCTTCGAGATCCCGGTGCTGTTGCTCGGCGAGCGGGAGATCACGCGTCATCGCGTGACCGAGAACGAGCTCCGCCTCCTCCTTCGCGAGGCGGGGCTCGGCCGCGCGGAAGGCGACTGAACATCAGGGAGTGGCCGGCAAGGGCCGGGGCTTCTCAAGGCTTCGCGGCCGTGTCCCGGAGCCGAGCGGCCCACGGCGTGCGGTCGAACTGCTCACGCAAGCGCTTCCGATGCGCGGTCGCGCCGGCCTGGTCGCCGGCGGCTTCGCGAGCCTCGGCGGCCGAGAAAAGGGCCTGCGGGACGTGGGGGCCGTTCGGCGGCCCCTGCAGCACCTCCTCGAAAGCCTCCGCCGCCTCGAGAGCGCGTCCTGCGCGCAGCAGGCTCTCCCCGCGAAGGCACAGCAGCTCGAAGCGAAGCGGCGATTCGGGCCCGGCCAGCACCGCGTGGCGGGCATACTCGGCCGCGTCCGCGAAGCGCTCGTCGGTATAGGCCTGCGAGGCCTTCCCGTAGAGCTTGTCCATCTCCTGGTCGTGCATCTTCACCGCGGGGTCGGGCCGAAGGCGAACCAGGGCCAGCAGCAACAGCAGCCCTGCGGGTATCACTCCGCCCCATCGGCGCGGGGCTCGCGCGTCCTCGCAGGGCATGAGGACCACGGCCGGCTCGGCCGGTCGCATCGCCGCCCGCCGCGCGCGCCAGGCCGAAAACCCCATCGCCGACACCGCGCCGACGCTGAGCAGCAGACCGAGCCCGTCGGACCAGGACCGGCCCGTGTAAACGAGCCGCACCGTTTCCTGGCGCGGGACCACCATCATGAGCGCCGGAGAAACGAGGAACGGCCCGTCCGCCCCTTCCGCGCGCCAGCGCGGGTGGTACGAGACCTTGACCAGAAGCGGATGTCCGGGCCGGTTGGTCGTGATCGTGATCCGCTCGTCCTCGACCGTCGCCGTCACCCGGGCGCCGCCCGGAAGGGGCACCTCGGGGGGCGGCAGGTACTCGTCGCGCTCCACCTGGGTGAACTGCGGATCGTCGGTGAAGACGAGAGGAGCGGGGCTCGCCGGCTTGCGGGAGAACCAGCGGTAGGCCTTGTCGCGCCATCCCTTCCAGGGCGAACGCACGGGCATGAAGGCCAGCGGCTCCACGTACCCGGGACCCGGGTCGGTGAGGTGGAAGATCGTGTACGGCGGGATCTCCTTGACGAGGCGCGCGTCGGCGCGCGCCTTGAGGGTGGCCTTGAGCCGATCGCTCAGCGCCACGATGTCGCTCACGTTGAACAGGCGCAGCCGGGGCATCGCGTGCTCGGGATCGAAGCGCGAGTAGGTGCGGCTGCGGAACGGGTTCGGGGAGCTGGCGAACAGCTCCGAGGCGAGGTAGTAGACCGGATGGGTCTGGAGGCTGGCCTGGTTGTAGACCCCCTCGAGGGTGGACCGGCCGCTGAAGAACGGAATGGTCTCGTACATGCGGATGGAGCCCGCCCGCTCGTGGATCGGGCTGTACTCCACCGCCACCCGCGGGTCGGCCACCGTCCCCTTCAAGGTGTCCGCAAGCTCGCGGTAGGCCGGCCACAGCTCCTTCGCCTCGAGCCCGCTGTAGTTCCAGTCGATCCAGTAGCGCAGCACGTGGGAGTTGCGGTCGCCGTGGACGATGGCGAGGAGCACGAGCGCCATGGCCACGAGGTGGGGAGCGGCCAGTCGCCGGCAAGCCAGGCCGATGGCGGCGCCTCCGGCCAGGCACAGGGAGAGCTGGGCGAACGGCACGAAGCGCACGTCGATCACTCCGAGCGCGGGGCCCGCTGCCGCAAGGGCCGCGCCCACGAGTCCCGCGTGAGCGAGGAACAGCAATCGGTGGTCGGGGCCACCGGTGCGGCGGGCCAGAAGGAGGGTGGCCGCGACCCCGAGGCCAGCCGCCGCGATGGGCCCCCACAGCCGCCACGGGAAGAGGCCCTCCGTGGTCACGGTGATCCAGGGATCGTCGTAGGGCGTCGTCCAGCGCCAATCGGCGAGGAGCGGCACCAGGGTCAGCCCCGCGAGGGAGAAGGCGAGCGCGCCCACGGCGCCCAGCCAGAGCACCGTTCGCCACGGCTTGCGAGCGAAAAAGAGGAAGTACGTGGCGGCGAGCCCCGCCCATAGCACCGCGTAGCCGTGGGCGAGGGCCGTCACCGCCAGCAGCGCGGCCGGACCGAAGGGCGGCCTCCCCTCGGCATAGCGGCGGTAGACGAGGCCGAGAAAGAGCACCGCGAGGCCGATCCCATAGGTGTAGGAGAACTCCCCGGTGAGCGTGCTCGCGATGGTTCCGCCCCAGATCGCGTTGTCCTCCTGGAACAGGAAGACGAAGGCCGCGGCGGCGCCCAGCAAGGGGGCCGGAAAGCCGAAGCGCATGAGCCGGAACGACGCGTAGGTGAAGACCGGCAGCAGGAACACGCCGAGCGCGGTTCCGAGCTTGAAGGCCACCAACCGCCCGGTGAGAGGAGCCAGGGCCGACATGATCAGGAAAGGCAGCGGGAAGTAATAGAGCAGCAGCGGGTGGCCCATGTAGGCCCCCGGGTACCAGCCATGGAGCCGCAGCGCGGGCAGCAGGTGTCCATCCAGCCAGGCCGCGGTCGGAACATGGCAGGGGGTGTCGCCCCCCGCCGTGACCGTGGGCAGGAGGAGGAGCGCGGGGCGGAGGTAGTCGAGAAGGACGAGGAGGATCGCGAGGAGCCCGAGCCCGTCCACGAGCGTCTCCCGCCGCTTGCGCGCTTTCATCGGCGAGAGAGTCTAACCGACCTTTACGGGAGGCGGGACGTCGGCTACGATCGAATGCTACGTCCGCCAGAAACGCGGGGAAGAATGAAACGGCCGGCGCGCATCCTCATCGTGGACGACGATCCGGAGGTCGGGAAGATGCTGTCGCGGTCGCTCTCGCGCCATGGCTACCAGGTCGACGCGTTCGAGTCCGCCGAGGACGCTCTCGCCGGGGCCGAGGCCCAACCCTACGACGCGGCCCTCGTGGACCTCGTGATGCCGGGGCGCGACGGGGCCGACCTGGCGGAGACCTTGCGCCGGCTCAGCCCCGGACTCCCCATCGCGATCCTGACGGGCTATACGAACTCGCCTCTCATCCCGAAGCCCGACAAGTCCGGACGGGCCGTCTTCACCAAGCCGGTGATCATCCAAGAGCTGTTGGAGTTCCTGAAGACGGAGCTGCGCTAGCCAAGCGCAGCCTCGCGCGCAGCCCGTTTTCGCTCGCCCACCTTTTCCTGCTTGCGAAGCAGCCGCTCCCGCCGGCGCCCGAACTCCGCCGCCAGCCTCCGGCCCCGGAAGTCGTCGTGGCCGGCCCCGGCCAGCCAACGCAGCGCACGCTCCACGGCGTCGAGGGCGGCCGCCAGCTCCCGGCTCCGGTGCTCGTGGTGGACGGCCAGCTCGCGGAGGGCGGGCAGCTCCCCCGACTCCGCCGCCTCCTCCCAGAGGGCGGCCGCGATGACGTGGTCGCCGGTGCGCTTGGCCCGCGCGGCCAGCCGCATCAGGGCCGCCCCGCGAAGGGGGCCCGGGTCGAGGGCGAGGGTCCGCCGGTACTCGGCCTCCGACCGCTCGTAGAGCCGGGCGCGCTCGAGGACGCGGGCGAGGCTGTAGACGTCCCGCGGGTCCTCCGCCCGCCCCTCCTCCACCCACTGGCAGGCCAGCACGGCCAGGGCGGCGAGGGACACGATGTCCTGCCGATTGTGCTCGAAGACCCGGGCGAGGGCGCGCGCGTCGCGCCGCCGCACGTAGTCGAAGTAGATCTGCGGGATCTGCTCGCCGGGCACATCCCCCACCCGAGTGAGCCCCAGCAGCTCCACCTCCAGCGACTGCAGCCGGCAGGACTCGAGCCGGGCCTTCCAGAGGCGCCGCGCGGGGTGCAGCAGGTCGAAGTGCGACACCTCGGCCAGGGGGAAGCGGGCCCGGTTCAGGCGGTAGCGCGCGTCGAGCAGGGGCACGTCGAACATCTTCCCGTTGAACGTCACCAGGTGCCGGAAGCGACGGAGGTCCTCGGCCAGGGCGTGGAGGAGCGCGGCCTCCTCGTGGTAGTCGCGCATGAAGTACTGGCGCACCCGGAAGCGGTCGCCGTCCACGAAGCCCACGCCGATGAGGAAGGCCGCCGTGCCGGCGCCGCCGGCGAGGCCGGTGGTCTCGGTGTCGAGGAAGGCCGCCTGGGCGAGGTCGAAGGACTGGAGGCCGGGCTCGGCGGTGAGCACGCCCACCGTGGCGCGATCGAGGGTGTGGAAGCGGCTCAAGGGCACGTCGCCGTGCCGGACCTCCAGATGCACGTCGGTCTCGATGAGAAAGAACTCGCCCCGCTCGTTCTCCACCCGCATCCCCTCGACCAGCTCCTCGAGGGGCACCCCCGCGGGCGCCGGGCGCCGCTCGCGGCGCATCGCCGCCTCGACGAGCTTCTCGAGGCGCGCCTTGAGCGTCGGCTCGGCCGATGTCTGGCGCAGACGCTGCAGCTTGTCGTGGAGAGACCCCGTCGACACTAGAGCTCCAGCTCCTGGCCATCGCGGGCTACCGCGAACCCCAGGTCCGAGAGCGCCCGAACCGCCGCCTCGTCCCACAGCAACCGGTTCGTGTGGTTGAGGTGGATGAAAAGCACCCGTGCGCGGCGCGGCCCTCCTCCGAGGAGGGCCGCCGTCTCGCCGATCAGGGGATGCGGGATGTCGGCCAGGGAGCGGCCAGGGATCTCGGCCGGATCCTCGAACGTGCCGTCGAGGAGCGCCCAGTCCACCGCCCCGGCTTCCGCGGGCAGCCGCCTCTCCCAGCGCTCCCACTTGTCGATGTCCGGGATGTACAGGAGCGACCGTGAGGGACCGCGCACGCGGAAGCCGACCGTATCGCTGAGCTCGTCCCGGTGCGGGACCCGGATCGGAGTCACCCACAGCCGGTCCGTCAGGGCGATCTCGCGGTCCGGCTCCATCTCGCGGATCTCGACGTTGCGGAGCGCTATCAGCTGGCTCCAGGGGCCGTTCTCGCGAAGGAAGCGCGCCATGCGCGGGGTCGCGTACACCGGCACTCCCGAGGCTCCGAGCGCCTCGCGGCCGAGATACATGAGGCCCGCGTAGTGGCCGATGTGGGCATGGGTGAGGAGGATGCCGTCCACGAGGGGCCGGCCCGGGGGCCGCTCGGGTTGGAGCGATTCGAGCTGGGACGGCAGGTCGGGGGTGGCGTCGATCAGGAACCGCCGGTCCGCCCGCTCGTCCACCAGACCCAGGCAGGCGACCCGCTCCCGTCGCGAGGGATCACGCCGAGCGACGACGCACCTTTTCTGTCGGCAGCCGATATGCGGAACGCCGCCGTCCTGGGCGATGCCGAGCACGACTGCTCTGGGACGCGACGCCGCCTGTTCACCGCCGAGAGCGCCGAGAACGCAGAGCACGAAAGCAAACGACCCGTAAAGGACGGGCGGCCCCGTCATCCCTGGACCGCCTCCAGGATCGCCAGCGCCACCTCCTTGCCCCGGCTCCCCACCTCGCCTGCCGGACCGACGCAGGACGGGCAGCCGTCGCGGCACGGACAGGCGGCGATCAGCGCTCGGCTCTCCCCGAGCAGCCGGTCGTGCAGGCGGTAGAGCGGCTCGGACAGGCCGATGCCGCCCGGGTAGTTGTCGTAGAGGAACACCGTCGGCTGGGAAGGATCTCCGGGCGTGGGCTCTCCGCCCCCGTTGGCCGTCGAGCGGCCCCGAATGCGCAGGAGGCCCCGCTCCACGGTGGCTTCGCCCTGGCCGTTGTCCCCAAGGGCCACTCCGAGGTCGTGGCGGTCGCACATCAGGAAGAGCGGGGCCATCTGGCCGAGGGTGTAGGAGAGCGCCACCACGCCGTCCCGCCGCTCCTCATGGCTGAAGGGCAGCGTCGCCATCACCTCGCGAGGCACGGTGAGCCAGTAGGCGGTGGTGTGCATCTCGTTCTCGGGCATCTGCAGATCGCCCGCGCCCACGTTCTCGTTGGTGTAGAACTTGATCTTCTTGAAGCCCACCACCTGGGTGGTCACGTGGACCTCGCCGTGGTTGCGGCGGGCGTTGCCGCGCGGCTCCTCGGCGAATCGGTCGAGGATCCGCACCTTCGTGTAGGTGATGGCGTCGGTGTAGTAGTCCACCTCCGCTTCCCGCACGTGGACGCGGCGCTCCTTGTGGTCGTACTTCTCCACGAAATAGGTCTTGCCCTCGAGGATGTAGATGGCCTTCTCGTGGACCATCGAGGGCGCGCTGGCGAAATCCACCTCGGCCACGATCCGGGGCTCGTGGGTGACGTCCTGCACGACGAAGTTGTCGGAGGAGACGCTGCGCAGGCTGATCGCGTCCGCCGGGTAGCTCTCGCTCGTCCAGTGCCAACGCTCACCGGCGCGGTGCAGGAGCCGCTCGTCCTCGAGGAAGCCGAGGATCTCGAGCAGCTCCTCCTTGCCGAAGCGCTCGTCGGCCGTGAAAGGGAGCTCGAAGGCCGCGCACTTCACGTGGTTGACCAGGATCTGCAGGTTGTCGGGGTTGATGCGGCCCTGCTCCACCGGCGCCCCGAAGAAGTAGTCGGGGTTCTTCGCGATGAACTGGTTCAGGGGGGTCGAGTTGGCCACCAGCACGGCGACCGACGTGCCCTGGCGGCGCCCCGCGCGTCCCGCCTGCTGCCAGGCCGAGGCCACGCTGCCCGGATAGCCGAGGAGCACGGCCACGTCCAGGCTCCCGATGTCGATCCCCAGCTCGAGGGCATTGGTGGACACAACGGCGAGGACCGATCCCTCGCGCAGCCCCCGCTCGATCTCGCGGCGCTTGATCGGCAGGTAGCCGCCGCGGTAGCCGCGGACGACTCCTTCGGAGCCCGGCTTCGTCTCGAGCGCTTCCTTCAGGTACGTCACGAGCACCTCGGTGGCCAGGCGGGAGGGGGCGAAGACGATCGTCTGGAGCCCCTTGGCCAGGAACGAGAGGGCCACGTCGCGGGCCGAGCCGAGGGCCGACTTGCGGATGCCGAGCTGCCGGTTCACCACCGGCGGGTTGTAGATCGCGAAGTACTTCTCCCCGCGGGGGGCGCCGCTCTTGTCGATGAGCGTCATCGGCCGCTCGGTCAACCCCTCGGCCAGCTCCTTCGGGTTGCCGATGGTGGCGGACGAGCAGAGGAACTGCGGGTCGGAGCCGTAGAACCGGCAGAGCCGGGTCAGGCGACGAAAGACGTTGGCGAGGTGCGATCCGTAGACGCCGCGGTAGCTGTGCAGTTCGTCCACGATCACGTAGCGCAGGTTCTCGAAGAGCTTCACCCACTTCGTGTGGTGGGGCAGGATCCCCTTGTGGAGCATGTCCGGGTTCGTCACCACGACGTGGGCGCGCGCCCGGATGCTCTTGCGCGCGTCCTGCGGCGTGTCGCCGTCATAGGTGAAGGTGCCGATGTCGGCCCCGAGCGCCTCGATCACGGAGTAGAGCTCGGCCAGCTGGTCCTGGGAGAGCGCTTTCGTGGGGAAGAGGTAGAGGGCGCGCGCGTCCGGGTCCTTCAGGATGCGGTCGAGGACGGGCAGGTTGTAGCAGAGGGTCTTGCCGGAGGCGGTGGGGGTGACGACAACCGTGTGCCGCCCTTCCTCCGCCGCGTCGTAGGCCTCGCGCTGGTGCACGTACAGACCCGGGTACCCGCGCGCTCCGAGCACCTCGCGGAGCTTCGGGTGCAGG
>WNFL01257489.1_pt1 | contig 13853 bp, 11 predicted proteins | sample 5400361 | NCBI WGS metagenome assembly WNFL01 (sample SAMN13153351, study PRJNA577476) | soil metagenome | isolation source: 40 cm soil on Douglas fir-dominated hillslope | place: USA:California | collected 2013-09-17
AGCCGGGATTGCCGATGAGCTGCTGCGATCCACCGTTGGAAACGGTGACGTAGACCGTCGTCGACGTCCGATTCTCCGGCCCGCTTACCCGATCACTGCGGGATCTGCTCATCGGCAATCACCTCACAAATCCGATGGTAGACCCCCACTTCCCCTCCGGGCCGGTCTAGACTCCCGAAACCGACTGACAGAAAGGCATCGAGCCATGCGGAAACTGATCTACGGCATGAACCTGACCCTGGACGGCTACGTCGCCGCGCCCGGCGACGACCTCGGCTGGAGCGGGCCGAGCGACGTCGCGAGGGCGGGTGTGTAACGATCTGCACATGGCCGCAGGTCCGCAAATCGGACCGCGAGAGTGCCAGGTATTGATCGCCGATTGATAGCCGCGAATCGCGTCCTCACCTGGAAATGGCGTGGCGCATCGCGCGGCGCTGAAAATGTATTTCTCAGAGTACTTGGGGTCATCGCCCCAGCCTACCTGACGGCCCGTGCGAGTCGGGCCGAGAACCTTCTACCGTGGGGTGAACGCCGAGGCATGATCGGTATAGATCACGGTGCGCGCTTTCAGCCGCTCACAGTCGAGAATGCGGCGCCGCGTCTCGGAATCGAGATTCGACATCGGCTCGTCCAGGATGAGCGTGCCGATCGACGATGCGGCAACGGCAGTAAGAGCAATAAGCTGCCGCTGCCCTCCGGAAATGTTATCGCCTCCGGGCAGAACCGGTGTGTCGTATTTCAACGGAAGGCGTGAGACCCAATGATCGAGTCCCGTCTCGACGGCCGCTTGATAGATGACGTCGTGCGGCGCGTTTCCAGAAAGCATCCGCAGATTGGACAGGATGCTGCCGCCGAGCAGGTCGACGAATTGCGGGAGGTAAAGCACGAGGTTGTGGGCATCGTACGGCGACCATGGTCCGATGCGCACCGTGCCTCGCGACGGGCTGTACATACCTGCGATCAGGCGAAGAATCGTCGTCTTGCCGGAGCCGGACGGCCCCGGCAGACGGTGTTTGGTGCCGGCAGGAACTGTGAGCGAGACACCGTTCATCACCCAGGCGCTCTTCTCGTCGTATCGAAACCAGACGTCGTTGAGAACGATGGCGTTCGGTGTTCGCGAGCTCAACGCGCGTCGGCGCGGTACGAGTGGCATCGACAGGACATCGCGCGTCGGCTCAGCGATCACGCTCGCCTGGAGGAGTACGCCATAAGCCCGGACAATGCGCGAGACGGCAGATCCGCTCATGACGACGGCCTGCACGACGGCGAGAAAGGATCCGGCGCCCAGCGCGCCCGACAAGGCCATCTTCCCGATCCAGGCCGTGCTCACCAGCAGCATGACGTCGGACATGATCACGGTGACGACGTCGAACGCAATCGTCAGCCGCTGCTGCGACAACATCGTCGACTGCTCGCGACGAAAAGCGTCGCCCCAACGACGGAGGATCTGCCGCTCGCCGGCGATTGCTTTGATCGTCCGCGCTCCGAGAACTGCGTTCAGGAAAATGTCGCCTGCCTCCGATCGTGCCACGATGACGCTTCGCTGCACCGCGGCGCGGCGACGCAGGAGGAGTACCGCCACAGTCGTGCTCGCGCAAACCACGAAGGACAACACCAGGGCTAGCGCAGGTGCCGTCAACGCGATCATGAACACGAAGACGAGCAACAGTACGAGATCGAACACCGCCGGGAGCGTGCCTTGCGCGAGCATTTCGCGAGCGGTGGTGAGCCCGTAATACGCTTGAAACAGGTCGCCAGCAGAGCGGCGGCCGATCAGCGGGATGCGCAGGGAGATGGCGCGCCGAACGAATTGCCACGTGATCGACGCTTCCAGGCGGTATTGAAGGTAAAGCAGTGTACGGTCTCGCAGGATCCCGAGCGTCGCGGTGAGTCCCGCGGCGGTGATCAAGGCGACGCACAAAAGGCGCAGCAGGCTGGCGCTGTCGTCGGCGAGGGCGCTGTCCACCAGCAACTTCGTGATGAGCGGCGTCAGAGCGAGAAGCGCCTGCAGAACAACGGCGACGACGAAGACACTGCCGATGCGCACAAACTCGCGGCGCACGACCTCCGCCGCCAAACGGGTGATCGGATGCTGGACACCCGAGCCGATTTCCACCGCCATCGACGACTCGAACCGCGCCAGGCGCCTGTGCGACACATACGCGGTCCCTCCGTCTTCCGCATCGACGACCGAGCCGAAGAACCCATGCCTGTGCACGAGGAACCACCGGTCCGCGCCGGCGTCGATGAAGGCGGGGGTGGGAATACCGGCGATGCGGCGTGGCGTGAAGAAGACAACGCGCGCAGCGACGCCTCGCTCCATTAGCGCCTCTGCCAGCTCCCGCGCGCCCGAGGCGGGCGCGGAATCACCGGCGACGGCAGCGTCGAGGTCATACGGGTGCTCGACCAGATCGAGCGCACGTCTTAACGAATCGCCAGCCGTGTAGGAACGCGGGCTCCCCATGCGGGCTCCGTTGTCACAAGGTCAATAAAGCGTTGATCGAATCGCAAACGCGATGGGCGGTCGTTGAAGAGCACACAACCGTTGTCGATTGCGATCACGCGATCGACGAACTCGAGTGCGAGCGGGTTATGAGAAACGATCACGCGCGTACAAGACAAAGCGGCAACGTTTGAGAGCAGTCGGCGCGAAAGATCGGAATCGAGCGAGCTCACTGGCTCGTCCAGCAGAAGAATCCTGGGATTGGCGGCCAGCGCCCGGGCAATGCAAAGCCGTTGACGCTCGCCTCCCGACATCGTCCAGCCTTTCTCTCCAATCACGGTGTCGAAACCGTCGGGAAGGCGCATCACGACGTCGTCGAGACACACGATTCTTGCCGCTTTCAGTAACTCTTCGTCGGTAAGTCCCTCGCCCATGGCTAGGTTGTCGCGCAATGTGCCGCTGAAGAGATGCGCGTTTTGAAGCGCGGCGCCGAAGTACTTTCGGCGGGCGTCCGATGCCAGTGCCGCCGTCGGCACTCCGTCGATCAGACATTCTCCCTCGGTCGGACGATAGACACCGAGCATGAGGCTGAGCAGTGTCGATTTCCCGCTGCCGATCGGACCGATGATCGCGATCGATTCGCCGGGCTCGATGGCGAGGTTTACCTCGTGCAGAACCAGGGGCGAGTCGCCGGCGTGGCAGAACGAAACGCCACGTAAGCCGATGCTGCCCCGAGGATTCGCAGGCTCTAATGTACCCGCTGGCGCCAATTCCGCCTCAGTGACATCGCCGAGCCTGGCCAGGTAGTGACGGAGGTCGGAAAAATGTCGCACGGCAATGATCAGGCTCTCCGCCGACTGCACGGCCCCGGCGGCAATCACGATCAGCGCAATGAAGCCGCCGATGGTCATTCTGCCGGCGATTGCTTCCAGGCCGGAAACCCAGATGATGGCGGTGGTGGTCGCCGCGGATAGTGCCAGCGCGGTGTGCTGCAGGGTGGCATCAATTTGCCGCCGGCTGAGTCCCGCGTTGGTCCGCTCGACGAACCGGGCGCTCCATAGCTCCATAAGGCGCGATTCCGCGCCGCTTGCCCGCGCCGTCTCCGACGCTCGGCATGCGTCGGCGATGATTGTCGCTTCTCCGCCGGTCGCGGTGAGCTCAGCCGCGACCGCCTGCGCGCGGAGGTCACGCGGCAGAATCTCCAAAACGGTTCGGACGATCAGAAATGCCATGAGAATCATCGCCGATTTCAGCGACAGAACCGCGGCAACGAAGAGATATCCGGACAGCGTTGATCCGTCAAGGATCCCAGTGACGGACCGTTCGGTGATGGTGGCGCGGATAACGGCATTGCTCTGTACACGCTGGAGCAGATCTCCCGGCCGCCTCTGCAGAAAAAACGCAAAGGGGAGGTTGAAAAGATGTTCCACAAAGTTCTCGAACAGCACGGCGTCGACCGCTACTTGCAGGCGCTGGGAAACGATGCCCCTGACGATCAACAGGACATGCCGCATCATCGCCATGATGGCCAACGAGACAAGACCGGCCATGAACCAAGCCTCGGGGTGGATGTGAAGGATCGTGTCGAAAAGGATCTTCCCGATCAGCGGGCTGACGACGGTCAGTAGTTGCAGCGTAACCGCCGAGGCGACCACTAATCGAAAGGCCGGCATTAACGAACGGGCTGCGCGAAGGTAGCGGCTGAACCGGTTCGTGCACGCCCGGCGAGACGGTGTCGTCGCGGTGCGCTCGATCGTGATGGCCACACCCGTGAAAGAGCGGTCGATCTCTTCACGGCGAGCGCGGAAGCGTCCAATCGCGGGGTCGACGATGATCGCGTCACCGTTGCTGAAGACACGTTCGAGAACGACGAAATGCGTGAATCCCCAATGGAGGATCGTGCCCGCTGGAAGGAACGCCAGGTCGGTCAGATCGGCCTGAACCGCCTCAGCCTTGAAGCCGTACTGCCTGGCGCCGCGGAGGATGGCCCACGCAGACGTGCCGTCCCGCGACACGTTCGTGGCGCCGCGAACCTCGGCCAGCGGAACCTCGATTCCCTGAACGGCCATCGACATGACCAGACAGGCCGCGCCGCACTCGGTCACCTCCATTTGGGGTGTGTACGGGACGCGTTTTCTGCGGCCCGATGTCATCGCCTCTGCTTTCCTGCTGCCGGCCCGCGAATGGTCGCCTCCAAAATGGTAAACAGCCGCTGGTGCGGCAGTTTGAAGCGGACGGTGGCCAGCATGCCGGAGTGCATGGTCATCGACGGCGGCGGCCGCAACAGCTCGAGCTCGACTCTGAAGCTGGGAGTGCCCGCGTCACTGGCGAGTGCGGAAGGAAGATCGGTCGCCGCGGCGATGTCGCCGGCGATGTGCGTTACGCGCGCGCTCAGAGTTCCATAAACCTGCGACGGGTATTCGTCGAGGGCGACGGCTGCGATTTCGCCTTCCTTCACCGATGAACGCTTTTCCTGAGGGAGCAGCGCAATCAGTCGAAACGGCGTGTGCTCGGGGATGACGCGAACGACCGGTGTGTGAGGAGGGATGAAATCTCCGGACCGGACCAGGACTTCATCGACCACGCCCGCACTCGGCGCGCGGATGACGTTCCTGGAACCGACATAATCGAGTTCCCGGCGCCGGGCCGTCGCCATATCCACTTCGCGCCCGTGCTCGCGCAGCGCGTCGAGGTGCTGGTGCTCGAGTGCGCTCAATTCCTGCTGGAGCTGTTGCGCCGCCGAATCGCTGACGCTCAACTCCCGCTGAATCTCCTCGAGCGCGTCATGACTCTCCTGAACGGACAAAGAGCCGGCCAGACCGGCTGCAGCGAGGCGGTCGTTGGCGTCGACGCGCGCGCGTCGCGTTTCGAGCGACCGCATGAGGCTCGCCCGCCGGGTCTCCGTTTGCCGGATACGCTGCTCGATGGCGTTCCACTGCGCGTTGTACGAACGTTGCTCGATCGCGGTGAATTGGGATCGGTCGCGCTGCAGGATCGTGAGTTCGCTCTGGCGCTCCGAGACCGCCGCTTCAGACTCCGCTGAAGCGAGATAAATGAGAATCTCGCCGGACGTGACCGTTTTCCCCGGCTCCGTCGCGACCTCGGTGGCCACGGCCGGTACTTCCGATCTGACGGTGCGTACCCCGGTTCCCGGATAGAGAATGGCCCGCCCCTGCGTCGACAACTCCACGTCCGCAAACGCGACGAACAGGCCTGCAACAAAGAGAGATGCCGCGATCCCGATCGTGACCGCCCACGCCCACGGCGGCGCGATGTCGGACGGCCTCATGTCGACGCCGCCCAAGCGCCGATGCTCGAGGGCGGCTGCTCGATAAAGCACGGCCTGGTCGGTCGACGAGGCCACGGCGGTGGGTGCTGAATCTGTCATGTCCGCAGGTACTAGGCCGTGATGCGATCGGGAAAGAACCGGGACGGCGCGGTCAGATGGGTGTTCATCGCCGCGTCCATGGCGGCCGTGACGTCCATTCTCAATTCCTCGAGCGACACGGCGCCGGCATCGCCATCCCAAACAAAGTCGGCGCTCGCGCTCAGCAGGAAATCGGTAAACGCCGCCAGGAGCGGCAGTCTGGTGAGATCCTCGACGAAGAGGAATTGTCCCATTTGGTTCACCTCGAGGAAAACGTATTCATCATCGGGCCGGACGATGAAATCGAAGCAGCCGAAGACCAGGCCCAGCTCGCGGAGCACATGCAAGCACCTCTCGATGACCGCTTCCGGCAATTCCACCCTTTCCATGACCAGATGTCCGGCAGTGAGCCGCCAGTCGACCGCGCCACGCCCGGCGTTCGAGCGCGGAACCTTGGCCGCGAAGGCCTGGCGGCCCATGATCGTGATCCGCAATTCGTATTGCTTCGGGACATATTCCTGATAAATGCCGGGCACAGCCTGCAGCAATCCGTCGGCGACAAGCCTGCTCTCGCCCATGACGGTGGAGTACGGCATGTAGACCTTCTCGTCATCGCTCCAGACATAGCCCGTAATGGGCTTGAAGATCACGCTGTCGTTTTTTGAGCGCATGAATGCGCGAACTTCCTTCGGATCATTCGTATAAAGAGTGTCGGGGGTCAGAAAACCGGCGTCAGCGGCGACCATTTGTTGTAAAGGTTTGCTGTTCGCGCGCGCGGCGGCGGAGGAATCATTTACCCAGAAAGCGCTACGGCCATAGAGCGACAACAGGCTTCGCCGCGCCATTCGGACCGACAGGTCGGCGAATGACACGTCGGCGGGATCGAGGATGTCCCGGTCAAGCGTGATGGCAGGCCGCCGATGCCAGATCACGGCCGGATCGGCCGGCAGTTGATTCTCCGCGTCGTGAACGACGATCCTGCACTCGTTGTCGTGAAAGGCGATCGTTTCCGTCGCACCTTTCGGATAGTCGTTGGAGTGCCAGACCGTCACGGCGGCACCGTGCCGGCGCAGGTTCAGCGCGACGGCATAAGAATGAAAGTCCCCGGTCGTCGTGATGATGACAATATCGTTGCCCATTTGCTGGCAATTCCTTTCGCCCGGGCGATGAGCTTCCGTGAAACGGTCAGCACCCAGTTTTGTGTTCGCTGCGCCTCGCTGCGACTAGACAAGGCCCTTTATCAGTCCGGTTTTCTGCATCTGTGGTGTTCCTCGCTCCGCCTGCTCAAACCTCAGGATAACCAGAATAACCGCCGGGCTCTGTCCCCTCTACCCAACCGTCGTCGTCACCGGCAGCATTCGTAATGTCACAACCACACTCCGTACTGGCGTTTGTAAAGTAGCCGCCGACGATCTTCTTCAGCGCCTCTTCCGCGACCACTCTGGCCAGTACTCTGCCCCCTGAACCGCTGTTGTCTTCATTCATTGTCAATTACCTCCTATCTCAATGTGAGTGAGACCGTTTCACGGCTTTGTCAAACGCATCGATCGCGTTATGTCGCGCCTCGTCACAACGCGATTGAGACCTCGGCGCCAGCAAATACCTCAGAATCTCGCAGCGCCGCGACAAAACCAGCGACGCCGGTGGGACAATCATGTTCTTCCAGGTCTCTAATAGAACCCCGACGCGCACTGTCGCCGATGGCGCGGATCATTGTGGACGACTTTCCCGAACGCAATATGAGGGCTGTCGCGGGTGAACGTGTAGAGCAGGACTTTGTTGAGAGTCCTCCAATTCTTTCTGACGCGAGCGTGGTTGGAGGCGTCTGACGCGAGCGACCCGTCAAGGAATTGGCTGCCTCGACCGTAAACTCGGGGAAGTAGTTTCGTAGCGTCCTTGAAATCGTAGATCGCTTTCGGTCCATCCCAGCCCTCCAAGGCTCATTTGTACGCCAAAAACATACTCAGTCAAGTTTGGACGGTTGTCACCAACTTGCCTATCAGAAAGCTGGTATAGGCTTGCTCTAAGCTCTTTGGTTTAAGACGTTGACGCCGGTCATTTATTGGCGCGGCATGAAAGGCGCGACAAAAAAGACTCCTGGGAAAACGCGTAGGGTCAGACCTTCGTTTTTCCATCGCATCTAAGTCACTAAGATTCAGTGGTTTGCAGGGGCATCGTGGAAGGGCCGAAGCTGCCAAGGGTTATTCGTTGCTTCAGAGTCGCAGTTTTTGTCTGCGTACATCTGCGTCATCTGCGGATCGTCATCTCTGGGCCGCAAACCGTCTTTTTTGCGTGAAATCGGGTGTGGAGTACGTCCACAGGGGAAAGCTGGGGTCCGATCTGGAAAATCAACTTAACTCCCGTTCGCTAAGTTGATTTTCCAGATACGACCCCCACTTCTCCCCGACCCGGTCTAGACTCCCGAAACCGACTGACAGAAAGGCATGGCGCCCATGCGGAAACTGACCTACGGCATGAACCTGACCCTGGACGGCTACGTCGCCGCGCCCGGCGACGACCTCGGCTGGAGCGGGCCAAGCGACGAGCTGTTTCAGTGGTGGCTCGACCAGGAGCTGGCGATCGGCCTGTTGTTGTACGGGCGCAAGCTGTGGGAAACCATGAGCTCCTACTGGCCGACCGGCGACCAGCAGCCGGGTGCCACCCCGGCGCAGATCGAGTTTGCGCGGAACTGGCGGGATACGCCGAAGGTGGTGTTCTCCTCGACGGTCGACAAGGTCGACTGGAACACTCGCCTGGTCACCGGCGACGCGGTCGCGGAGATCACCCGGCTCAAGGCCGAGGACGGCCAGCCGATGAGGGTTGGTGGCGCAGCGCTCGCTGGGGCGGCCATGCGGGCCGGGCTGATCGACGAGTACGAGATCGTGACCCATCCGGTGCTGGTGGGCGGTGGCACACCGTTCTTCACCGCGCTGGATAGCTGGGTGAACCTGAACCTGGTGGAGACGCGGACGTTTCCCGGCGGCGTGGTCCTGACCAGGTACGAGACGAGGCGTTGAGCGTGATTCCTTTGCTGCTTGCCTGAGGGAGTGGCAGCATGCCCCGCGGGGAAAGCGCGGGGAAAGCGCGTGGGGTCAAACCTTCGTTTTTCTATCCCACCCAAGTCACGACGATTCGGTGGCTTGCAGGGACCGCATGGGAGAGGCCCGAATCCGCCAAGGGTTATTCGTTGCTTCGGAGTTGCGGGTTTATCTGCGAACATCTGCGTCATCTGCGGATCGTTGATCGACGGCATCTCTGTCGCCCGCTGAAGCGGGCTCGGAACAATGGATGCCGGCGTTTCCCCCCCGACTGAAGCCGGGGGCTACGGACCTTAAGCAGCTTCGCCGGCTCAAAATCAGGCGGGCGCCGACTGGACACGCTCTTGAGGGCGCTGTTCCTAGGGATCGAAGGCCACGCCCAAAACAAAAACGCCCCGCGGTGTTGCCACCGCGGGGCGTTTCAGTGAAAGCCTGCTACTGCACGTTCAGCGCGAAATCATCCACGACGAACGACGTCTGCAACGAGCTGTCTTCGGAGCCGACCAGGAAGACCTGGATGGTCTGGCCCTTGTACGCGCTGACGTCGAAGGACTTCTGCGCGTAGCCGGTGTTCTTGCTCAGGTTCGAGTACGTTGCCAGCGTCGCCAGAACGGCGCCGCCGCTGTTGCGGATCTGCACCTGGAGCGTGTCGAAGGCGCTGGTGGTGGTCGTTTCCGCCGTGTCGATATGCAGCCAGAAGGTGAGGGTGGCCGTGGTGACTGTCGAGGGGATGGTCACCGTCTGCACGATGTTGTCGGAGTGGGTCGAGCCGTAGCCGCACAACCACGCTTTCCACGTGCCGCTGTGCGCGGCCTCGCCGGTCGAGCTGTCGACGACGCCGGAGGTGGTCGTCCACGGAGCGGTGTTCGTCGAACCGTTTTCGAATCCGGGATTGCCGATGAGCTGCTGCGCTCCGCCGTTGGAGACGGTAACGTTGACCGTCGTCGACGTTCCCACGTTGAGTGCGGCGTCGTACGCCTTCGACGTGATCGTATGCGCGCCGTTGGCGGCCGTGGTGGTGTTCCACGAGAACGTGAGCGACGTCGCATTCGTATTCGACGTCTTCAGCGCGCCGTCGATGTAGATCTCCATCTTCGTCACGCCGACGTTGTCGGACGCCGTGGCGGTAACGTTGATCGTGCCGCTGACCGTGGCGTTGTTCGCCGGAGCCGTGATCGACGTCGTCGGCGCGGTGGTGTCGCCGCCGGCGCCGGTGGTCACCTGCAGCGAGACGTCATCGACGCGGAAGAAGGTCGTCAGCGAGACGTCCGTCGTCGCTTTGAACTGCAGGGTGACGGTCAAGCCCTTGAAGCTGAGAAGATCGATCGCCGCAGGCTGGAAGTAGACGCCGTTGGTGTTGCTCGACGACGTGGAGTTGAGGTTGCTCAGCGTGAGCTTGGTGGTGGTGGTCGCGCCGGAGACGATGTTGACGTTGAGGAAGTCGAACGCCGTGCCGGGGCTCTCCTGGGTGACGATGTTGGTCCAGAAGGTCAGTGACGCCGCGGTGGCGTTTGCCGGAATGGTCAGGGTCTGCGTCAGCAGGTCGGTCTGATTCACGCCGCCGCCGAGCTCCGCGTAGGCGGTGCCGGCATGCGGGAAGGAACCGCCCTTGACGATGAGATTGCGGCCGGTGGGGCTGGGCGTGCCGGTCCAGCCGGGGGCGCTGTTGCCGCTGGCCGTGGCCTGCTCGAATCCGCCGTCGACGACCAGCTCCGATCCACCCCCGCCGCCGCCCGAGGGCGTTACGGTGAGAGAGACCGTGGTGGTGTGGGTGGTGGTGCCACCGGTTCCGGTCACGGTGATGGTGTAGGTGCTGGCAACTGTCGATGCGCCGACGGTGATGGTCATCGTCGATGACCCGCTTCCCGGTGCGGCGATCGAGGCCGGGCTGAAGCCGACGGTGGTGCCGGCCGGCGCGCCGGTGGCGCTGAGCGAGACCGCGTTGCTGAAGCCGCCCGAAACGGTCGTCGTGATCGTCGACGGGCCGGCCGTGCCCTGTACGAGGGTGACGGAGGTCGGCGACGCGGCGATCGTGAAGTTCGGCGTCGGAGCGCCGGCGAAATTATTGACGAAGGCGGTGGCGTCGACGGTGCCGACGCCGGTCACGGCGTCATATCCCGTTCCGCAACTGAAGCCGGTCACGCCCGGAACGCTGTTGTTGCCGCTGGTGACGTCGTGGAACATCACCGTTCCGCCGCTGGCGTACTGCGCGTTGGCCAGCGGGTAGAACTTCGTGTTGGCGTTGCCCCAACGCTGTCCGGTCTTCTGAACGACCAGCGCCATCAGGCCGGCGAAGGAGGGGGAGGAAGCGGAGGTGCCGCCGACGGAGCTGAGTCCTGTAACGGTGGACGTATGGCCCTGGATCACGAGATAACCGTCATGACCGGCGGCGGTGAGGGAGATGTCGGGGATGTAGCGGACATTGTTCGATGGAACGCCGACGCAGACCTGCCACGACGGCTTGGTGTAGACGGTCGATGCCCCGCCGGCCGAGGACCACAGTCCCGAGCCGCCGCCACAGTCCCGAGCCGCCGCTGACGTTGCCGCTCTCGTTCCAGGCCATCTCCGGGATGTAGCTCCTGGCCGAGCTCTGGTTCGCGGCGTTGGTGGCGTTCCACCACGTCGACGGAGAGGCCGTGTCGTTGAACTGCGTGCCGCCGACGGCGACGTTGAACGGGGTCGAGGCCAGGCCCGACACAGCCGCGCCGCTGCCGGTGGCATCGCTGCCGCCGTTGCAGCCGGCCGCGCCGCTGTCTCCCGAGGAGACGAACGAGGTGATGCCCTGCGTGGCCGCCTGGGACCAGATGTTGTTGTAGAACGTGTTCTCGGTCGTGCCCATCGACGATTCGCACTGGCCGAAGCTGGTGCTCATGACGTCGCCGACGTTGTTGTTGACGATGTACTGCGCGGAGAGGTCGACACCGTCGGTGGTGGCCGTCGACTTGGTGATGACGAACTTCACGGTGGCATTCGGTGCCACGGCGCCCGACCACTCCACGTCGAGATCGGCTTCGCCTTCTTCACCGCCGCCGAGGTCGCCCGGGTCGACGCCGTTGTGCACGAACACGGGATCGTTGGCCACGAGGCCGAAGAAGCTGCGGAAGAACTGCACGTCGGCCAGAGCGATGTCGGTGCGGCCGACGATGGCGATGGTCTTGCCGGTGCCGTTGATTCCGGTGGTGTAGAGCGGGCCGACGTTGTAGATGGTGGCGAAATCGGCCGGAGAAACGAAATGGCTGGTGCCGGAAGTGTAGAAGGGCACAGGCTTGAAGCCGTGATTCATGGCCTTCTTCGGGAAGTTGTGCAGCGTGACCACGCCGCTCACGACGTCCGCCAGCGCGCGCGGGATCTCGGGATCCTTGACGTTGGCGTGGAACTGCTTGCCGTCGATGTCGAAGTCGTGGATTGCCGTGTGGAAGGCTCGCTCCACCTGTCCGACATTGCCGCTGAAGTTGATCCAGCCGCGGCCCGGCGCGATCTCATCGATCGTGAAGCCGTGTAGCTGCAGCCAGCCGGTGATGTCGCTCAGATCGTCATCGGTGATCCCGAAGCGCTTGCCGAATTGCTCCGGCGTGAGCCACTGGTGATAGCTCGGCGAGGTCGGGTCGTTCAACTGCGCGACCAAGCGCTCGAGCGAGTCGCGTCCGCTGGCTCGCGACGGCAGGAGAAGAATCATCTTCTCGTACTTGAGATTGCGGTCGGTTTGACCGCGATCTGCGATTGCTTCCGCCTGAGGCGGAGTGTTGCCGTGGAGGACGACGGTGTCGTTGTCGTCGATATTTCGCTTGCTGTGGCCGTTATTGGCTGCAAGGACCGCGGTGCTGCATACGAGAGAGAGGACCAGAATCAAGGGGACATGAAGGGAGCGCATTCAAATATCCTTTCGTCCGATTTCGGGCTGGGGCCGGCAGTACGGCAATCGGGCTGCCAGAATGTTTGAATTGCTAAGTCATTGATAACAAAGGATGGATGGTGATGAGCTGCTGTTACCGATGGGTCAACGACGCTACAGATGTCAAAAGATGACCCGGGTGCGGTGAGGGGGGCGGGTCAATAAATGTCTGCGCGAACACGCGAAAGATGATGAATTGATGCTTGTCCTGATGATGTTATGATGCTTTGATGCGAACGACACTCACTCTTGATGATCAGGTGGCCAGGGAGCTCAAGGAGCTCGCGCATCGAGCCGGCAAACCATTCAGGGATGTCCTGAATGAGACGCTTCGCAATGGCCTGTCTGCGAAACACTCTCGGCCGCCGAAGCCGTACCGGCTGGCCACGGTCTCACTCGGCGGTGTGCGGGCAGGCATCAACCTCGACAAGGCATTGAACATCGCCGATGCGATCGAAGACGAGGAAATCGCCCGGAAGCTGGAGCTGCGAAAGTGATCCTGGTCGATGTGAATCTGCTCATCTACGCCCTCGATCGGGATTCCCCTCATCATAGGAAAGCGCACGACTGGCTTGAAGCGATCCTCTCGAATACCACACCGGTCGGTCTGGCCTGGATCGTGGTGCTGGCGTTTCTGAGGGTCACAACTCGTTCGGGCATCCTGCACAACCCTCTTCCCCCTGAACGCGCCGTTGCCTACGTGGATTCGTGGCTGGCGCAGCCGCACGTTGCTCTCGTACGTCCCGGCGAACAGCACTGGCCGATCCTGCGCAACCTCCTTCAAGCCAGTGGAACCAGCGGGAACCTGACCTCGGACGCTCACCTCGCGGCGCTGGCGATCGAACAGGGATACGCAATCTATTCGGCCGATAACGACTTCCGGCGTTTCGCCGGCCTCACCGTGGTCAATCCGCTGGTGAGTTGATGTCGTTCGATACGAGGTGCATCTCCAGCAGGGAAGATGTAAACGTGAGAATACTGCTATCGCCTTAGCCGCCATTGCGGCTAACCCGGCCGGAACGCTGACGCCGGGACCGGCTCGCCGAAGAGGAAGCCCTGCACGTCTTCGCATCCCTGTTCCCGCAGGAAGGCGAGCTGGCTTTCGGTTTCCAC
>WNFL01438750.1_pt1 | contig 13852 bp, 14 predicted proteins | sample 5400361 | NCBI WGS metagenome assembly WNFL01 (sample SAMN13153351, study PRJNA577476) | soil metagenome | isolation source: 40 cm soil on Douglas fir-dominated hillslope | place: USA:California | collected 2013-09-17
TCACTGTCTTAGAATGCAGCTGTAGGTTATTCGCTCAGTGTGCATACAACAAGCAATCACTGATTATTCACCTGTAGGTTATTCTACAAGTAGTTAAGCGATAATAGACAACTAGCTTACCACTCAATGTACATACAACAAGCAATCGCTGAGCAAGAGATGGACCAGACACAAATGGTTAAATACTAAATATTGGGGCTGTGGTGTGAGAAGGAATGGACTCGTTTCAAGGGGTTGTGGAACAATTTGGTCGAGCAGCAAAATGGCGAGAACGAGGACGGACAGAAGGGCCTGAGTGCAGCCCTGCGTAACGGAGAGGGTGCGATTGGGCTCCAAGGATACCGGGAAGAGTGAGCAACGAATCTGAGGTCGTCGGGAATTGAGCGGTTTCTGGGGATGACAGGCGCTGGGCTGGATGGGCCGTTGAGGTGCGGATTTGGGTAAAGGAACGGACGCGGGCCGGGACAGGAGGGCAGGGTTGGTGGCTGTGTAGTAGGACCCGCCAAATATGGTCCTGGCGTCTGCTACCGTCACCCAACTAAGTATGTACTCCCCTGCCCGGATTTGCTCTCCTTTGTGGAAGCCACAGTTACCCGCTTCAGGCCTTCACAACTGGCTGTGTCGGATCGCCGTGTAGGTGCCTCTAACCATCGACCACTTGAGGCTCAATATCAAGAGGAATACTACCACTGCGTTCACGAAGTCACTGATGGAAATGTCGGGATTTCTCCTGAATATGCTGCAGCTGCTGGAACTCGCGCTGGTCCTTCCAAGAAATGGGGCATTGAACTCACCCGTGATGGAAGCAAACTAGCAGAACACGCCTCTAGGTTTGCAGATGATGGTGCTTACGGACAATCGCTCCAAACCTCAGACATGATGGATTATGTCTTGTTAGACTTCCGCAATACCACGCCAACGCAACCTCATCCAGGTATGAAAGTAATGGAGATGTCACCAGAACATAGTGCTGACTTATGGCTGCACAAGGGATCAGGAATCTTTACCATGTAGTTTTTGAGCGTGATGGAACTAAGGTCAAAATCTACAATAACGTATTGAATCTTCGAGCCACATCGAACCCCATGCAACATTGTTGACCAAAGCTTTCTCCCACGCAGATTGAGCCGCTCCATAAGTTCGAGGGGTTTGACGATATTCTGATTTCGTTAAAGATGTATTTGCGGGGTTCTCGATGGTATGTTAACCACAACTATCTGTCTCATAGTATATAAGACTCACGCTCAAAGGAGAGAGGGGTTTATATACTCGAAGAAGACCAAGACACGTGAAAACGACAAAGCGATGGCGGGGCTTGAATGGAAAATGACAGTGGTACTCACTGCCATGCCTTCAACTTCCAGTCCTTTTCTATGCCTTACACAGCGGACGACCGGACATTTTCTAAAAGGGAAAATGTTCAGTTGTCCGCTGTGTTAGTTTGGCGTAGCCCAAGCATATGGAAGAACTTCCCTAAGCTTTTAAGCACTAATTTAGGTATACAGGTCGCGTTTTGTGTGTCTAACGGCAACATATATAGGCAGTGAATGGGTCATGCATGGGTCTTGTAACGCCATACGGTAATAAAGTAGAGAGAGAGAGAGAGAGAGAAATCTATCTTTCCGTGGTTACAGGTACGCATTACGGGACCAAGACACCACCTGACCAGCAGCCTACGAATCCAAACGCAGGGGGTATGAGCGAGATTTACATGTTACAAGCGCTGCCCGGTTGGTTGGGTGTGTGCGGTAATAAAGTAAGTAGCTGTCCTTACTCCCACCTGAGCCCCGACCTGTGCCTGTCATTTTCGGGTTTTTGCGGACATTTGCTCAGAACAAAGTAAGACAAACAAAGCAATCGCATCCCACAAGATCATCGTCTTCCAATTCGTGTTCCGGTCATGTAAATATATTCAATAGTAATGCGAATCAATAAATGGACAGATTTGTCTGTTCCGGGTTCCTTCGGGGGGGGCTAAAAGACAAATAACAACAAAATGCGTCGGTCAGAAAACTTATTAATACGGAATATAATTCTCTGATCCCAGTCAGGGCAGGAAAGTTGCCAGTCCGGCGCACGAAGTCCCAGGTAGGGCAACAGAAGTCGCCAGGCAGGCACACGGAGTCCCAGCGAGGCTACCTCATCGTAAGAAGTCGCCAATCGGGCGCGCACAAAGTCCCAGTCCGGGCACACTAAGTCCCACCAAAAAGGTCCCAGCTTGGGCGCTCAGCCAGGTGCACTGAAAGACGGCAAGAAGTCCCATACCGGGCAAGAGGTACCAGATCAGAGTCGCTTTCGGACCAGGGAGGCATGTTGGTGAGGTGACGTGTCGGTGATCGGAGGAAACGTCAAAGAACTCGTCATATGGGGGTCTCCCTGCTCAGGTTCAGATCCGTGTGCCTGAGGTGGACATTCCTTCTTCGGGGTCTGGTCGACGCTCTCATCGTCCCATACACTAAGTGCCTCTGTCTCCCTCGTGCCAGTGAGCCAAGGACTGCGAACTTGGTCGTTGGCTTTTAGGTGCAAGGGTTGGTCTCCCTTCGAGAACGTACAATCGGATCAGTACTTGCGCGGCCTGGAGCGCGACGTGAAGGCTATTAAGGACTTCTTGTTACGACCGCAATCACTAGGTATTTGTAGTGGGCCAACAAACACCACGTGTTGCTCGTATTGCGGAAAGCGAGAGCAAAATTCCCACAATCTGGCGTAATTAGAGCGCCCTTCCGATTGTTGATCTTCTCGTCGATAATCGCAATGTGTTCGGCGGCTTTGGCTTTGATCTCCGTAATTTCGTCTCGTGTAGTAAGATCTAGCCTTTTCATTGGTTCCAGGTAGTCCTCGTGGGTGCTCTTTCTTACGAGCTTGTATCCACTTTTTGAGTTCCGAATAGGATGGGGGCTCCTTTGTCTCTATGTGCCGTTGTAGGTCATGCATGCTGCAGAGGCCGTTTGTGGGCTCTCGTAGTTGCAGTATTCATGTCCGGTTCGTTCGCGTGCATGTCTCTGTTCCCAGTGTTCGCCGATTGAGTGTGCGGGGAGTCGGTCTGCTATGGGAGAGCACCCAGTCATAGTCATGCGATAGTGGTGATTTGCACGGTGCGCGGTGGGCTCAAATTCTGGCACCACCTGTCCACTCTTCCGATCGGAAAAATCTTCAAGAACCTTTGAGAGTTTGGCTTGTCCCTGGTCTAGTTGTTGTGCGCTCCGCGTGCGGCCTGTCACGAATGTCCGGAAAATACCGAGCTTCTGATAATTGACGCACAACAACTTTGTCTATCCCCACCAACGTCCTCCATCATCACCAACCACCAACGATGGCTGACTGGGAGCCACATCAGCACGATGATTATGGCGGTGTTGACGCAACTTCATGGATACGAACACGACAACAACCAGGTTCCGACGACCTCGGTCCTCCTTATCATGAGCCGCGCAGGTCGCAGCTGCCTATGAACCTCGTTCGCGACGACCCGGGAGATGGCATGACCATCGATGCCACATCGAATAGTGCATCCACAACAGACTCCGTCTGGTCCTTTGAATCCATGCGAGATATACGCGAGTTTATACGAGAATTCAACGGTCGATACTATAATGCCCAGAACTCTACCTACTTCCTCCCTGCTGGTCAGTCTGAGTCTGGATCGCTCATTTTACAACGTATCTTTCCCCAACCCCAGTCCTTTCCCCGGAAGGATCTGTCACTCATGAACTCCTCCACTTGTGCAGATAAAATCGAGTACAGCCGCCTGTGTGTACCCAATCCCCCTGCCTCGTGCCTGGTCCTTACGTGATTCCCGTTCAGTGACAAGCAACATATTCGCAATTGCATTTGTCTTGACGACCTATTCCCACACGCTGACATGGTCGACTTCATCCTACGACCTGAACCTGGTGTGGAGAAGAAGGCTCTCGATATAGGTTAGTCCCCTTGTTTGCTATCCCTCATAAGCCTCACTCATCTTGGCCCCTTCCGACTTTCAGGATGTGGAAGTGGTATTTGGCAAGTTTTGCTGCCCAGTAACTTTAATTCAATTTTCATCTTTGTCTATCCTTTCCCAGGACTATGGCCACGGCTAGCAGATACCCGCATGTTGAAGTCATCGGTACAGACCTGGCTCCTGCAATCATGAGTGAGAACGACGTACCAATTAATTGCCGGTTTGAACTCGATGATCTCAACCGAGGACTCGCACACTTCTACGGCCAAATAGACTTGGTCCACATGCGAGCAGTTAGTGCTGGAGTAAGTCCTCACTTCTCTCCCCTCAAACCCTTTTCCATCCATCATTTAGTGACGCTTTGTTATATCCTCTCAAATGGAACTCTCAGATACTAAATTACCCCGAGACCGTCCGAGAGCTCACTAGGTGCCTGAAGCCAGGGGGTATGCTCATCGTGGGTGAAGGCGACGGTGAGTGCAATATTGAGGACCAGGTAACTTTCGCCGAACCCGCCGATCCCAACTGTCCCGACCCCACCCAACGCGGTAAGACCTGGGTAATACAGAAGGCCCATCGTATGTACTCTAGCTATCCTCGGCACCTATCAACACCATCTTGTCAGCTTATCTAACGAATATGTCTTTCGTCTTACAACAGAGATAGTGAGTGCCCAAAACAGCCGTGGTTGTGACCTTGTGCAAGGAGCGCAACTAGTGGACCACGGGCTATGGGACCACCCCGCAATGGACCCCAACAGCTGTGGCGTGGTAAATTTGCTTGCACCCATGGGTCCGTGGACTCAGAGTGAGTACTCATCTTCCTTCTCTTTTACGTTCATACTGCTGTGTCTCCAATATATGAACCGTGGTACTAATGCACCAAATAGGCTCAAACCCTGAGGAACACCAGAAACTTGGTATGCTCGGCACACTCGAGCGGCAAAATGTCAGGGTGAGCTGACATTCTTCACGCCAATACGATAACCTATTGATACCTTTCTCCGATGCTATAGGAATGGTGTGATTCAGGCACAAACGTACTCATCGAGAGGGGTGACTCGGAACAAGTCCTCAGTCACTGGGACTACAGGATCGAACTCGGTGCGCCATGACTAGTCCTACTACTCCCTGCATACAGCACCCCTTTGTTGTTCTTCCCTGCTCAACTTCATGACCTGACTGCGACGCAGAGCTTCAATACTGTAGTATTTTCTGTCTCTGGGTTCGTGCCCGATATATGTGGGGCCGCAAGTTGCTGGCAGATGGAACAGCAGCCCCACATATTCCAGTCAGAGGCTTCCCCTATCGCCCGATCCCTCCTCACCGAGGAGGGCAGACCACGCCATGCGACCCATTTGGGCCTTACGGGAAGTATCCACTGGCGCACTACTACCCGACGCCCGAGATCGCGCATATGTGGATGGAATGGAGAGCGATGGAACGAAAGCGACTGGGGATTAAACCCCGGCCTGACCCGTTGCCTTGGCTTTGGCCATAGGTAGCCTTTCATCGACCCCACCAATAATTATTTACACAAATGCCTTGCTCGGACGCTCGTGAAGTTGTAGGTGTATTGTAGCATGGTATCATTAGAATTCCAAACAGGGAAAGTCGCCCACGCATCCGTGGAAAAGGTAAAACGGAGGTCCCTGATAATTGTCTAGGCGTTCGATCCAGTCAAGTATACGCTCCATCTATCCCCCCCCTCCGAAGGCATTACTATCCGTGATGTCGAAATTCGCCCATGGAACCCTGGGTTTCTCTTACAACCAAGTTGTGCGAACTCCGCCATGAACCGAGTTGTGCACTAAGCTTGCGTGTAGTGACAAGAACAAGCGCATGAATGTGGAAATTGCGATGCGTGAGGAGATCGTGCAAAGCGTGTTGTTTCGATGGGAGAGCGGTACGGTGGAGGTAGACACTGAGGTACCAGATCGGAGTCGCTTTAGGACCAGGGGGGGCGCAATATGGGCATGTTGATGAGGGGGAGTGTCAGGGATCGGGTTTTTTGGGTAAAACCATTCATCATCCATGCCCTCCATGGCCACAATGTCAAACTTGTGCGTCTCTTACGCCGATACATATCCAGTTTACTGTTGTTCTGAGTGCCTTCATATTAGGCCTTGTCAGCTCAGAGAGGAAGGACGTTACAAATCTCATCGATGAGAACGAAGAGGAAATGTGTCTACTGCAAGATTTATACGATGCGCATATCCTTCGTCGTTCTCTAGTTCACAATGTGATATCACCGTATAGCCATTTCTTCCAATTGTCAAGCATTGCGCCTTCTTCTCGCCAATATTATCGCTCGTGAAGGATATGAGCAGGACATGGGTGACTGTAAATTATCCTAAACATCGAGAGTTTGGCCGATGAGCCAGCCCAACAATAATATTATAATCTCCCCGCGCACCAATACAGAAGATTGCATTGCTCCGCGACAGCGCCCAGAAGAGATCGACAAGGCGTTGAAATAGATTCAGAAGGGATTCGGGGGGCTCGCAGTGCACCGTGATGTTTGGTAATGCAAATTCATGCAGGACGCAGTGGTAGTCACAATAAATAAATAAGCAGAGCCGCGGATGTAGGCATAAGTTATTTAACTCGTGTTGTTTGAAAGACATTGGTGGATGTGCTTTAACTGATATGGATCGGCCCATCAGGAATAGTGTACCTGACCACAGGTCTTTGGGGCGCCTTTAAAGGTAGAATTATGCCATAATTAGAGACAAGTAGACTACAATTGTTGTGTGAAGTGAATCCTTGCCAAGACAATCAATCGAACAGGGAAGATCGGCAACCTTCGACGCAAGGTGTTTGATTATCCTGTAGAAGACATTGTATATTGAGGCCATTCCCGGTCCAAACGGAACAGAGACCACCGAGTTGACCGTCCAAATTTTGATTATAGAGAACTTGAACCCAACCCTGTCTTGTTGCTGAACCAAAGTGACACTATTATTACAAGAAACCAACCCTAGTCAAAGACCTGATTACGACCTGCAGTCCAGCCAACCGACGATGGGCGAGGCATCCGAGGTCGCACTCCCAGCGTCGCTGCCGTTTCCGGTGAAGATAACAAAGCTTCTAGTTCGAGCAGGAGACACTGTTACACGGTCAACACCATTATTGTACTATTCTTTTAAGCACAAAGTTCCCGGAGAGGAAACGACCGAGATACGATACGGCACTTGGGAATCCCACTTGGAAGGCACCGTCGAGCTCTGGAGCGTTGATCCCGGTGATGTTATTGAAAAGGATTATGGTCCTGTTCTCCTTGTCGACGAGCCATGTAAGCATGGACTGCAGATCGCGGGACTGTGCGCTAATTGTGGGAAGGATATGACCTAGTGCGTGTATATCTTTCATATATACATGATACGAGCATGACATATTTGACAGCGTGGATTATATGTCTGTGACCGATACGTCGCGTGCGACCCTCCAAATGGATCACGGTGGAGGTGGACCCCTGTTATCACAAGAAGAGGCGTCACGTATCGAACGACAGACGTCAGAATACCTCCTCTCTCGCCGCAAACTCACTCTTATCGTCGACCTTGACCAAACCATCCTCCATACAACTATGGACCGAACTGTTGGAGAGTGGTTGGCTGACAAGAAGTGCGCAGGGTCACTAAAGGGAGAGGACCAAGATGTGAATCCAAACTGGGCGGCACTCGAAGACGTCGCAAGCTTTCAACTTGCCGACGATCAACATGGTGCTAGTGCAATCCGCCCGGACTCGCCCTTTTACTATGTCAAGCCGAGGTATGTACCCATCTGACACATATGTGTGTGCTGTGTATGCTTAACATTGCCTTTCAGGCCTGGCCTTACCAAGTTCATGGATAAGATATCCGAGCTGTACGAGATGCACGTCTACACGATGGGCACACGATCCTATGCGAATGCAATTTGCAACGCTCTTGACCCCAGCGGAAGATGGTTTGGAGAACGTGTCCTCACAAGGAACGAGAGCGGCAGTAAGTTGACCTGCACTGTATGTGATATCCTTACATCTAACGTGTGCATGTATAGGCGAACGACTCAAGTCTCTTAAACGACTCTTCCCTTCTGACCAGAGTATGGTCGTTATCATCGACGATAGAGCGGATATTTGGAATTGGAGTCCCCATCTGGTGAAAGTGATTCCTTGTGCGACACTTTGTTTTTGATCTGTGTTGTTTACGACTTACCCACCCTCTAGACGAATTCTTTGTTGGAACAGGTGACATCAACTCGGCCACCCTCCCGAAACAACAATCTAGTATTCCAATTGTACCAGCGGTTGTCCCTCCTGAACCTGAACCTTCCACTACTCCTTCTATTACACCCTCTCAAAGCTCCGAGAAGATTGAGCCATTATGTCCGACCGCCGCGGAAGAGAAATTGCGAGAGGAAGAACAGAAGATGAAAAAGCTCAACGCGAATGAGGTCGAAGAACTGCTGGAGGGACACCCATTAGCCAAGGCACAGGAGGAGCTAGATGCACAAACGGGGATAGATGCACAAGCGGAAGAGGAAAAGCATCAAGAAAGTGAAGCAGAAGCGGATCAAAAGTCGACCACTCCTCCCGGTACACCACCCTCCCTCAAACCAACCACTCCTCCAGATTGCAATGGGATCATGAAAGAAGTGGTCCCGCGAACACCGATGCCTAAGCCGGAATCGTTGCAACACCACATTCACCGTGCAATCTTACATAACAATGATAAAGAACTCGAACGTATCCAGAAAATCCTCGAAGGGGTCCACAGTTCCTTCTTTTCCGCTTATGATACCCGGTCGCGTGCAACCGCGGCCTCGGAGCTCAAGGGAAAGAGCACATCGGTGGAAGTAGATGAATCGGATGTGTCTGTTGTGATCCCACGACGTATGAGGAAGACGTTTGAAGGGTGTCATTTGGCGTTTTCAAGCATCATTCCCTTGAATGAGAAGCCGGAACGGTGAGTCTGGGCTCGAGTTGCACAGTATGAAGGTGCTGATGGTTGAAACGGAAACAGGCATGATATCTGGAAGACTGCCATCGCGTTCGGAGCAGTGTGTCATAAGGATGTTGGTAGCCAAGTCACGCATCTGGTCGCCGCGAAGGTCGGTCTCTTCTCTTCCATCTCACAATCCTTACTCTTGCAAGGGTTCGTTGTCACTGACTTCGCGTTGTAGCTCGGGACGCAGAAGATCGACGCAGCAAGAAGAGGCGATATACCCGTTGTCAGCGTCAAGTGGTTTTCTGACTCTGTAGCGCGGTGGGAGAAGATGGACGAGAAGGCATACCCCGTAGTCGAGGAGAGCAGAGAGAGGGATCGACGATCTGACGCACCAAAGCCGAGTGAGAATGGCTCCTCCACTGACAAGCCGGTTGTGATTCTGAATGACGACGAGGCCGCACCTCTCAAGGAGCCTATCCAGTCTGGAGGGAGCATATCCACACCTCCCGCTCCGACGGCACCAGTAGACACGCGAGGGAAGGGAATTGAGGAGGACGACGATATGCTGATTGGAGATGTTGAGCTTGAGGAGTTCGACTGGGCTGCGGCAGATGCGGAAGTTGACGCTGTCATGGCGGAGGATGGTGACCAGGACGAAGATGAGGATGGAGGCGAGGATGAGGATGAGGACGAGGACGAGGAGGATCTGATGGACTCAACGGATGAAAGGTGACTAATCCAACTCCTTCCTCACTCTAAGTTTTGTGCTGAAAGCTCTTCCAGGTCTGAGCAAGCGGCCGAACTTACCTCGTCTCCATCAGGACCTCGTGGTGTCAAACGAAAACGTAGTAGCGCTTCGGTCCGGGCCGCCTCTGCCTCTGCCTCGCCTTCACCGATTCCGCGCCGCATACTCGATCCGGAGACGCCACAAATGAAACGACTTAAAACCGTGCATGAGCGCCGGCCGTCCGGATTGAGGGAGGTCGTAAACGAAGGCTCCCTTGAACTTGAATCGAGTCTCGAAAATGAGATTGGCAATTCCCAGCAAACGATCTCATCAGTGATGACAGAGAGTGGACACACGGGTGTGCCTACAACACAGGAAGGTGTCGACACGATGTCAGAGTCAAGTGAGGACAGTACTGAAGACGAGGAGGACGAGGAAGAGGAAGACTTTTTGGCTGACGCGTTCGCTCAGGATGCTCAGGGTGGGGGTGAGGAGGAGAGTGATAGTGATGATTCGGACTCTGATAGCAGCGAGGAGGGTAATGGGTGACCAGAACTCCCTGCGGTTGCTGTCGTGCTTCGTCTCGTATCTGGATTGTCAATATTTCGTTCCCGATCGTTGATTTTATTGGCGCTTGCTTTACCTTTGCATACTGTTTTGCCCACTCCTTTGCCCACTCCTTTGCCCACTCCTCATTTGCATTGTATCAATAGTTGGATTGTCTGGGTTTCAAGAGGGTATGACTTCAGCCACGGTGGTGCTTGAATTCGAGTGCGTCGGGAGCCTTTACACTAGCGCATCGTGTGAGCAGGCGACAGACCGTAAGGAGCCTCTCGCTGTGGAGAAATTACCGTAATGGGAAGTGCGGCGGCCTTAAGTGTGGCCGCCTCCTGTCATGGCGTTACGCCGCCACCCTTGACACGCGATGGCAATCCCATGGCGGAGTTTGCGGTGTCGAACAACCCCCTGAACTACATGCGGAGCCCGAGCATGTCCCGGAACTTGGTGAACGAACTTACCGCGACCGAGCGGCATGGTAAAGATGTCGGCGGGGTTCTCATTCCAGGGGACGTGGCACACCTTGCTCGACCTGCTCGCTGATCCAATGGTAGGCGCGATGGGAAATGCTCCATGTCATGGGACTCTTGGGTGCTTCAGGGGACGGGTTCGTCATGAAGGTACCGCATCCACATGATTTCACAGCCAACTTTTGAGGCGGTGGTGTATTCTACATGCGGTTGAAGGCGGCTAATGGCAAAGCCGCCAGTTGAGTGGCTGTTGTCGGGTTCCCACTGAGATCGGCATTGGAGGAGGTAGTGAATAGGTCCGGTGGTGGCTGCCGTGAATAAACTAGCTTCGTGTTGATGGTGCATTTGAGATACCGGCGCAATTGGCGGCGAGTCAATGTTCCATGACGGGATTCTCAACAAACCGACAGGGCAGTCCGGCGGTATAAGCGATGTCTGGGCGCGTGGCGATGGTGAGATTTGGCAGCTCATGAGTTCGCGATAAGGGGGAAGCGGAAGAAGAGGGGAAACGGCTGGGCTGGGGAACCCGGCTAGAGCAAACTTCACGGCTGAAGGTAGGCTGGATGGCGGATAAACGGTAGCCTCGAGTCAATCTGAAGTCATAGGGAGTGTGCGTATTGGTGCCCCAAGACAATCGGATCAAAACACTGGTACTTTGATTCCCTCTCTCATGCTCTCGCTCATTCATTGGTTATATGGACGTGGTGATTCCCTTCATGCGGAAGTAACGAGGCATTGTGAACGACTTCTTGCGCAGAAGGCACTGTCATCGGTCTTTGGAAGACACGAGAAGCTTGAGAGCATGAAATGGTCGCGCCCCTGAGCCTGTGATTCCGGATCCCGAGCTGCCACTGCACTCACCCGGTCAAAAATAAACCATCCAATTCTAGCAGGAACAGTAAATTTTTATTTCAAGATCATGCCAAGAGAAAAGAACTATCCAAGCCCGGACATTGTCCAGTTGTTCGCTGGTTTGTATGAAATGGGCGATACCAATCTGCCTGAATACCATACATGGCACGTAGGAGTTCATAATCTCATAATGAACGACTACCTTGGCGTTGTGCAACATGTGCTTCACCGCAACCCCCTTCCTTTCGGTCTCCATGTTCGTGGCTCTCTCCAATAGGCTTCGCCTTTCAACGATATACCTTCTCCCCGATTCTAGCCCCCCCCAGCACCAGTCTCTAGAAAGGTGTACTTTTGAAAATTTGACTCCATGATGTTCCAATAGCGAAGTCGTCAAAGTCAAGAGAAACAGATCGATTACGAGATGTGTGGGGGATCGTCAGAACGGCAGGTGAATGCAAGCCATTACGACAGTCGTGGGGTACCCAGTATAGTAAGCCACCCTTTGAGTCCTTGACCCAACCATCCTTGTCGGGCTTTGCATAAAAATTAAGATGCATTGGGTTACAAGACGAAGGTCGGATAGAAGCATATGGAAATGCGTCCAATACATGAGTAGTGTTGTCATAAGACCCAGAAGCAGTGTGCTTCCCGTCAGAGGAGTATGCAATAGACTGGACCAAGTGAGTATGCTTCCCGAGAGACTTTCCAGCTGCATTATCGGGCTCAGCCTCCCAGGTTCTAATGGTGCTGTCATCGGATCTGGAGATAATGTGCCCCCCATGGGGAGAGGAAGCAACAGATTGCACCCAGTCTGTGTGCCCCTCCAGAGGATTGCCGATTGCGGCATCAGTATCGGCATCCCAGATTCGAATGGTGCGGTCGGAGGATCCGGATATGATGTGGCGCCCATCGGGAGAACAGGCAACGGACACCACCAAGTCAGAGTGGCCCTCGAGAGGATCGCCGACTGGAGCACCAGTTTCGGCATCCCAGATTCGAATGGTGCGGTCGTTGGACCCAGAGATGATGTACTGCCCATCGGGAGAGTAAACATCGGGAGAGTAAACAACGGACCGCACCCAATCAGTGTGTCCCTCGAGAGGATTTCCGACTGCAGCACCAGTCTCGGCATCCCAGATTCGAATGGTGCGGTCGTAGGATCCGGAGATGATATGCCGCCCATCGTGAGAGTAAGCAACAGACCAAATCGACGAAGTGTACCCACTGAAAGGATTGCCAACTGGGGCACCAGTCTCAGCATCCCAGATTCGAATGGTGCTGTCGAAGGATCCGGAGATGATGTGGCGCCCATCGGGAGAGTAGGCAACGGACCCTACCCAGTCAGTGTGTCCCTCGAGAGGATTTCCGACTGCAGCACCAGTCTCGGCATCCCAGATTCGAATGGTGCGGTCGTCGGATCCGGAGATGATGTGCCACCCATCTGGAGAGTAAACAATGGACTGTACAGACTCAGTGTGCCCCTCGAGAGGATTGCCGACTGGAGCACCAGTCTCGGCATCCCAAATGCGAATGGTGTGGTCGTCGGATCCAGAGATGATGTACCGCCCATCGGGAGAGTAAGCCACAGAATTCACCCCCCCATTATGCCCCGTAAGAGGCTCCCCAACTATTGCACCGGACTCAGCATCCCAGATTCGAATCGTTCTGTCGCTGGATCCAGTGACAGCGCGGGCCCCATTCGGCGAATACATCACGCTTTCAATATACCCAGCATGTCCAGTCCACTCTACTGGCGGTGCTGGCCACGACGACTGGTTCCCAACTCGCATCTTGATGGCCCTAGTAAATTCTTTATTGAGGATCCTTGATAAAGGTGACCGTGAGGGCAGGAATGGTCGCCCTGAAATATAGATGTGTGGAGTGCTGAGGGAGACGGGAGTGTGAAATGTGATCAGGAAATGACAAATATCCTGAATTCTCTCAAGAAGCATTGAATCTGAATTCTCTCAAGAAGCATTGAATCCCCATCCTACGGCCAGTTGAAATTATCTTGGAATACAAACTAGCAGCAAGACTCACCCTGACCCAGGATATCAACTTTCGAAGGCTTGGAACGCCAATTGGGACCATCCCCATAATGCTCAACACTTCAATCCAAAATAATGCATACAATCCTTCAAAGAATTTCTTTAAGCTTCCTAGCACCAATACGCGCTGATCGTTGGCTGGAGGAAGGCAAAGATGGTCCAACCAATGAAGACAACTATACTGTAAGGGGTCAGAAATGTTCTGTTTCACTCGGGATGGGAGATCCCCAACCTCCGTATTGGCGAGCCGGGAATCGACAAGCTTGCAGATGTTGAAACGAAGTTGGGTAGTCATCACTCTGAGGCAATCAATCCCCAGCTGCA
>WNFL01064784.1_pt1 | contig 13851 bp, 14 predicted proteins | sample 5400361 | NCBI WGS metagenome assembly WNFL01 (sample SAMN13153351, study PRJNA577476) | soil metagenome | isolation source: 40 cm soil on Douglas fir-dominated hillslope | place: USA:California | collected 2013-09-17
AAACCTCAACCCGGATCCGGGATGTCGGAGAAACCTCTCTATATATGCACACCCACTATTGAGTGGACGTATTGGGGAAATAATGGACATACTGGCGTTGAACTGGTGTCCAGGTGTGGTTGTCTCTCTTCTCTAATTCTCTCCCCACATTTTCTACAAACAACCTGAGCGCATACTCCCGATCTGGAACGTCTTGAAGTGTGATTTCTGTATGTTAGCCGAAATGAGTGGTATGGGTGTAAATTGAGATGAATCGCCGCACGGTCTAGATACAGGCTTGGATTCGTGATCAGCGAGGATGCACGCAACGCTACCTGGCCGTCGAGGATGCTCACAGGTTCTGCTTCTTGGGATCTTGAGTCGCCATGTTCATTCGATCACTATGAGGTTGCAACGTGTGGGTGCGACGTGCTTGGGCGCTTTCTGCATAAAGGAAAGGTCGTTGCCACCGCCAGAAATGAGATGAAATTATGAATAAGTTGTAAATATTTCTTATATTCCTTGTGCGCAAACCCCATTCCTCTGAGCACAAAGATATATGGTAGGTTTTGCTTGGACCGGCAAGTAGACCGGATCGGGGTGAAGCCTCTCCACTCGAACTATATTACAAAGCGTTGGGATTTTGATTCGCGATGGGAGATCTTTCACATCATTAACAAGCCGAGAATCCTCGAGCTTGCAGATATTGAACCGGAGCTGTTCAATAATTGCGAATGATACACAGTTCCACATTTGCGTCTCGGAGGTTGATTTGATAGTCGGCCGGACAATCATCGCTGACAAAGAAATCCGAAGTGGACAAATGCTGGGCGCGAACCCCGCCACTGGCCCCTTCGTCTCGATAGAGCATAGAGCCAAGATCTGTCACCCACATTTTCACCAGGTCAGGTCCCACTTCCGCCAGCTCTGCATGCAATCGTATCTTCACACAATATTGGGCGGTTTAGCGCCGATAAAAGGACTCCAATCAATCCGCCAAACTCGACATTCCCATGCACTATCCGTGACTTTAGGATACTCGAGGAAAGTCGATATGGAGACGTCAGGCCAGTAGCGGCTGAGTCTCGCAAAGTCGCCTTCAGAAGCTCGGTGGGGTCCCCGCACTGCTCAAGCGCAAGGGCGAGAGTCTCGATGAGGATGAATAGACCCGTCGCCCGAGAGATGGTACCGTCGAGGAGTGGTTGTTCTGGCCAAGGAGGTTGGAGACGCTGCTTGGACATTACCCTACCGAATCGGTGAATGTAGGTCGGAGACGGCCTCCGGAGCCCCACCTGCAGTCAAGTCATATCGAAATTGCGTCGAAGGGGTGAGACGACTGAAGCATTGAAGCACATCGCCTTCCGGTTCACTGATAATGATAATTTTGAGCAAAGGAGCGTGTGCGGCCGTGCTGGTGAGAGCTCTCAGGATGTTTGGACGACTCCTAGTGCTGCCGCACTCATCAAGTGCATCAATGACAAAGACTAGAGTCTTTTTTGGCGGGTGAGGAGGTTTGCGGGTGGATCCAAGGGAGAGTGTGCGATTCATCGACTCTGCTGTCACGTTTGAGCCTCTACTAAGACGCTCTGCGACAATGCTTCGAAAAGGGGGACGACTAACGCGAGTTTGTGGATGAGAGTCGGAAGAATATTTCTAGGCTCGCTCAATTCCGGGTCATCCCTCCAGCAGGAAACGCTCCGGCAAACTGATCCCGACTATGAAGGCTTAATTGCGCAGATCGAATGGGTTACCGACCGTAGATCCAGTATCTATTGCTATGAATAACCTCCCCCTGCCCTGGGATACTGGCTATCCAGTCCATGATACCCTTGAGGAGAACTTTGCGAGTGCCTTCCATTAATACAGCGGAGATGTTGGTGGTACCTGGTGACAATACGTTTAAGCTGCCGAATCAAAAAATCTTGCTCATCTCGCTCTTGCTTTCTTTGGCCTACAATCATTCAGAATGCGCTGTCGCCAGGTTGAGATAATGGGAGCTTACTACTCTTTTTGGCCACGCAAAGAGCTTCGACATTCACTGCACGCACAAAATCCTCGATGATCTTGGGCAACTTTTCTTTGATCATGTTCAGGTAGGCCGGCCCAGGAACCGTCCTCGCTGTGATCGGTCATCAACGCTCGCCAAACCCAGAACACGACCATTTACCATGTTTGCCATAGTCGGACGTCATTTTTGAGACCCTGTACATCACCTCAAACAGTCGCGGGATGATCCTTTCAAGGGGATCCATCTCTTCATAGACGATTTATGGTGGCGAAAGGCGAGATGCGCTTCAACGGTCCAGAAGGCGCGACGGTATCTGGTTGTAGTTGCTGTGTTCTTTCAAGAGCTAAATCATCAAGCATTACCCACGGCTACTGAGCGCCAGTAGCGAGCACAAACCTCAAACGCGACTTTGGCAACACCGACGACGGCTTTTGCGATTGGATTCAACTACAAGGTATCAACGTCCTGCTGATGTCCACGTGGAAAAATGGACCTTTGCGAATACAGCCCCATTTTTTATAGCGTTCTCCACAACCCTCTCAGGTTGCCGATGGTGGTTGACGCCCTCTGCATCTGCATAATGCCGATCATCTTATCATAACGTGTCTTTTGGGTATATGATAATACAACTATCAGTTTGCTATCGTGTACTGAGTCTTGCCACTTTAACACGTACTGTACTGTTGTTGAATTTACGAACCCTTGCGATAGAGGATAGAAGGCAGTGACTGCTCTGACCGTACCTTCCTTTACGAAAGTGTATCTCAGTGATACCAGTCTCTTATGGAAGCTGCGTTGTGTCCTTTTCGCGCGTTCTATAGACACTTTTTGTCACCTTGCTCGCAATAAACAAAGTCATTCAAAACTCAGTGGACTAATGGCTGTACTCAAGGCCTTACCAGTTTTAACAAGCAGTTATCTTCCTCGGTGGCTATTTCTAGAATCACTGGGGGCAGAGGGCCTAAACCAACGGAGGTGGCTTCTAAACCACCTTACGACAGGCTAGGCGGGCCGTGTAAACCGGTTGCGCAGTAGTGTCCTGGCCGTGAAGCATGAATATATGCGGACTACATAGACTACACGGCCTGTATTATGGCCAAAGTCTGCGCTGCCCGTACCTCCAGTGAATCAGAAATGTCCGGATTAAACTCGACGCACCCACGAAGAGGGTCGTGGTTATTGTAGGTAGCGGAATTTGAACACACTCCCATTCCATAGAGGCCATTTACGATCCACGCATTCTGGCCCCTAGGCCCTCGCGGGTCCATTACACTCCTACCTCCGTTCTGAGCGTTCGAAACGCTCGCTGTTGCAGGAGAGAAACACGTCACCTGGTAAGCGTTCCGAACCCGATGCCCCTGCGTTGGTTTGACTATTGGAGGTGGATCACATCTTGCAGCCTCGCTAGTCAGGAATTGCATTTTTCAAAGACTCACACATTCCCCTCTCGTAGAATGTACTTTCTACGACAGGACCAACACGACCGAAATGTTGAGATAAGCAAAGGAAGACTATGAGGAGAGAATCGCCATGTACAATTCCGTATTTTCCGCGAGTATTCCGAATGAACAGTGAGAGAAAAGGGGGTTTCCTGATAGCAACAGAGTAAGAGAAACAGCGATGGCGTGATCGATGGGGGGACGAGGTGGGATAGCGAGAAAAGGGTAGGGACCGTCTAAACGATTGGTGGTGGGTGCAAGAGGAGAAGGCAAGATACAAGTGGCGTGGGAATATAATACTGTGAAACTTGGAGTGCTCAGGAGTGACTGATATCGGGACTGACGCGGAAGAACTCGGAAGAGGACGTGAACGATTGAATTATTTGGGGATTTGTTAGTGCAAGGGCAGTATGTAACATGCAATGCAATTGTGCGGCTGCAGTAGGGACTGGAGGACTGGTATGGTGTAGTGAGTGGGTGCGTGGGACGGATTCCGTGAAGATGCGTTTGGGATTGCGGGAACGGACGTCGGAAGAAGAGAATAAGGATGTTCAATGTGGCGATGAGAGAGGACGCGGGACATGAGGTGAGAAGGAGAGAAGGTGTCATTGAGAGAGTGCAGACGAGACAGGATAACATTGTAGGGCGGGAGGGGATGACAAGGTCATGCCAGGAGTCATAACGGGCATCGTCGGCGCAAAATCCAAAGACAAAGCTCCAGCAAATGAAATAGAGAACCCAAGACCCGAGCAGACGACAAAAGATCGAGAGCGAAAAGAAGCCCACCGCGTCGCGAGGGCTCACCCACATCGACAGAGCAACGCAAATATACCCTTACTCGTCCTCTGCGGCGGCTGCTGTTGCTGTTGCTGCTGGGGACTATACCCAGGGTGGGCCGAAGCATGTACGTTGCTAACGCCCGGGGTGGCAACCATGGGGCTCTGCCGTCCATACACAGCAGTGGGTGTATTAGCACCGGTATTCGCAAAGCTCCCATCCGTCATTGTCCGCCCTGCGTAGTCAGAGCCTGCACGGACCGCGACGTTGGAGTACGGGTGCGTGCCGTGGTTGCTCGCCTGCCGGGTGGGGTTCGTGGCAGTGGGAGGGGGTATACCAACGAGCGCCTGAGCGCTGGGCGGGCCGTTGGATATGACCTGCGGTGAGCTAGTCGTGACGGCGAGCGTTGCGGGGCTTGGTCGTGGTTTCGAGTTGCGCCGCACGGGCGGGGTACCATTCGGTGCGCTTGGTGCCGCCGCACCGCCCCCTGGTGCTTGCTGCGAGGAGCGTCGAGGTTGATTGGTACCCCGTCGTTGTGGGTTCGGCGATGGAGCAGGCTGGAGGAGAGTCGTTTGGGAACTCTATAGCGTGAAAAGGGGTGCTGTCAGAATTCTACAGTGACGGAAATGTATCGGTCTGCGTACCATCGCCTTGCTCGCTTCCCAACCTCGTCCTTCATTCAACAACATCCAATCGAACACACCGTCCTCGATCTCTCCCTGATTCTTCAGCACTTTCGAAAACAGATCCCGCAAGAAATCATAATCAGGCGTCTCCTCAAATCCGAGTTTCCGCACATAATTAAGATAAATGGCAAATTCTTCGGGGAATCCCTCGCATAAATCCTTGATAGGACTTGTCTGCTTCTTCTCACCAATCTTCTCGTACTTTTGCTTGTGCGTCGCAGCCTTGAGGCCCTGCCATGGTAGCGACCCGCGGAGGAAGTACATAAAGACGTGACCGAGCGATTCGAGGTCGTCCCGCCGCGACTGCTCGCGCCCCAAGTGGGTGTTGATGGACATGTAGCGAGCCGTCCCACTCAGACTTTTACGTTCTCGGTAAGGGATGTGTTGTTTCGTTTTGGGGTCCCGGTACTGTTTGGCCATGCCAAAGTCGACCATGTGGATCTACAAAGAACAAAAAAGGTCAGGTGAATCCACGTTTGGAGAAAAGGAAGGAAAGCGAACGGACCAGATTGGCATTTTTCGTCCCTGGTCGTCCGATCAAGAAATTATCCGGTTTGATATCCCGGTATATAAGGTTGCGTTCGTGTACCGATTGCACTCGTGTAATCTGCGGAAAACCAAAGAGTAACGCAGTTGAGTACACCTCGTCGCTCCAGACATTGATGGCCCTGTGCGGCCAACGACGAAACACACCATCTGTCGGGCAGACATGCAAGTAGTCTTGATGCTAAACTTGCGTCCACACATGTCAAAGAGATCTTCCATACTAGGCCCAAGGAGGTCTATGACAAGAATGTTGTGGAGACCCTCTTGACCAAAGTGGTAGATCTGGGGTATTCCGGCTGGGCAGAATTACGCGAATTAAGGTCCAAGGTGTATGTATATACTCGACTGGTACTTACGAGTGCCAGCGAGGGTGCGGTAGGACCTGCATTCGTCCCGAAGTTGTGGCGCGTCCGACTTGCGGGGCTCCTGGAAAAGAGGTGCCGGGTTCGTCAGCCGGGGGGTTATAAGAGCAAAAAAGAGAACGAGGGACGTACAAATTTGATCGCGACTTGGGAGGAATTGAGGAGGTTTGTACCTGTGAAACGGGGAAGGTGGTCAACAATCCCAAGCAGCTGTGCGCCGGAAGCCCGGTACCTTGAAAGATGATGCCAAAGCTCCCTGTGTACGACGAAAAACATGTCAGAAATTAGCCTAAATTTTTTGTGAATTTCCTTGTCGCTGGGAAGGACAAACCTTCGCCTATTTTCCGGCCAACGCGGTAGTAATTTCCGACGATGTTGGGCCCATTCGGATGGCTTGAGCTCGACATGGCAGTACCAGTAATTTCGTAAACGAGGCGGCGCTGGGTTGGCGGCGAGCGAGGTGGGGTTCAACCGTGCGGCCGCCGGATGGAAGGTACAGCGCCTCACGCTCACGGTGGTCACGCACGCAGCCGAATATACAAAATCAATCTGATATATATTGCTGTACTTCATTGGTGCGGCAAAACTATCTCCGGGACGCCGCGTTACGCGCTTCGTGGGGAGTCTACACGATATACACGTCCTCAACGCTGTCAGGCGCCGGTGAAGGCCTTGCAGTCTGCTGAACCGTGGACCGTGATACAGGCACCTGCGGGGCACTGACTCACACCTAATCCACGAGTGCGTAGTGGTTGGGATCTCCAGTGGAGAATATCAGCCCCTGCTCGCCGAGCTTGTCAATCGCCTCCCTACAAATTCGTTAGTCCAACCATCGAGGCGATGCGGGAAATGACAACGTACGCGACATCCGCAGGCTCTTTAGTAATATGTTGCACACCTTTTGCAAGCGTCCGGACGTGATGTCCCTCTTCCGATGTTGGTTTATGTGCCCGCATATACTCCAGGACCGCGCGCTGTATAGGAGGGAGATCGTCGAATTGGTCATTATTTACATAGCTAGTTGTCGACTGGTGGTAGTTGGATACCGATGCCTTGGCGTACGTTGCTGAATCGCCACCCTGGCGTTCTTTTGGCTGGCAGCAACGCGACGCACGTGTTAGTAATGGGAAAAAAAGGAATGATAAGAATATGTGTACGTACTGTTCCATGTCGATGATATAAAGTTACCGCCATCACCTCGTTAAAATGGAAATACGCCTCGTTCTGGTCCTCGAGGACACGAATGATTTGGGCGTTGATATGCCGACGGTTCTGGAAAGATCTTATAGACCCCGTGAAACGCACAAACTTGTCTTGGTAGCTATAGACAGGCAGAACGTGAGGTTTGAAGTTCTGAAAAAGAACAAACGAAAACGCGTACACAGTGTCATCAGCCCGATCGTCGTCGACACCACTCCTCGCCTCCACCCAATGGCGCGCATCGATTTCGCCTGAGCCATCCTGGAGCTTGAACACATCGGCAGTTATCTGGCCTGTCACACTCATTACCTGCGCTACAACCGTAATCTACCAGTAGCAGAGCAATCATATCAATGGCAGAAGTTGGTGAGCGTGTGGCAATTTTAGTAAACGGAGACAAGCAGCGCACCATCGTCAACGGCACTCCATCCAGTACAAACTCCACCTCTCCAGAGTTTCCTTGCGTAGCAGCATGTATTTGCGCAATGTTCACAGGTCGAATAGCGTGCGCGTTTGCCCTCTATTTGTTTCATTCGCCACCATCGAATGAAACAAATTTCAGCAGTAGTCCCTTCGCCCAAAAAAGGTCACATTAGGTGGTACGTACACGTTCACCACCAGGACTACCAAACCCACCAGGCGACTGTTGGGAGAGGTAGCCACCTCCACCGCCTTCACCGCCTCCACCGCCGGACTGGTACTGTGATCCTTTTTGAACGCGTCAGAACGTGTTTGGGCGCGTATAAGGCACTTTTATACCGCTCATTTTTGTAGCTTTCTTTCGTGTTATGAGAGGGAAGGGCGGAGTCCAAGGCGCATGGCTTTGTTGTTGGCTTGGATTCGAATTTGTTTGGTTGGGGTTGGGGCCACGCGAGGCGAACCAATATGGCGTTGAGGCTGTTCGTTCAGGTTGTTCTGGATTTGACATGCAGTACCCTGTGTCGAGCACTAGGCCGATGCCATAGACCATATTAGTTCAACCATAGATCCATCGAACCATCGAACCTCTCCACTCTCAGTCTCCTGAGCTAAATCTCAACTCTTACCGAAATGCTTAGAATTCCAGTGCTATTATGGATTGCGGGGATGGGTTACGACACAAGACTACCTGATCCGTCTACATCTACATTGTAGCCCCTATCCCGGCCCGGGCTGAATGGCTGAAGACCTCCCCGAGTGTTCCAGAGAGAGAGTGGCATCTATATGGGTTCTGTCTGACATGTCTGAGCGCTTCCTGCATTTAGTGTTGGCGTTGGCTCAAATATCTTGGGCTTCCATCCATCGTTCAATGTATGACCTGCGTGGGTGTCCAGAACGCTCCACGGGGAAGTGAGGGCCCAAAGCTAGCTTGAAAGGGCTAATTACAGCAGCTGGCGAAAAAGGTTCCGTCTATTTTTTAAAGAAGGGGAGGGGTAGGAACCAGCTCCTCTCTTTGTCCGGAAGGTTGTCTCTGCCCTTAAGCAATCTGATGTACCTGCTGAGTAGGTACGTCCGCATTTGTCAATCTAGATTGCATAATATTGATACTTGTGCTGCTCCGAAGGTCGCTCGACCCCGCATTAGGCGTATTCACCGGCGTGCTTGCGTTTTACCTTCGCCAAACGAACCCAAGAACCGCTCCGCCGCCAGAGGAGACACTTTCTGTACTCGTATCGTGGAAAATGCGGGCGTGGAAGGAGGAGAGACGGAGGAAGATGATCGAGCAGGAGGAAAAAGCAATGCAGGACTTGGCAAAGTAGATTGGGCAAGTGGAAACGTAATTACCCTTTCTTCAAAGACTTGAAAGAGTATTTACGATGTGGATGTACACCTCAGGCGCATCATTTCCTTTCTGAAAAGAGCGAATGCCAGCACTTGCCCACACCATCGTTCTATAACCACCTATGGAATGATCGGACTAATAAGCAATACAAATGACTGCCATTACATAATGGTGACGCAATATACCACGCTTCCATCACCAAAACTACCGAACGCGTGGCCATTCCGAGAATCAGTCACTCATGTCCAGTTACACCACCAGTATACCCGTTCTTATGTTTTCCGAGCTCTAAGGCAACATCTCGTTCCAATTTTGTCGCCAGGACGGCTGTGCATTGACTCTTTTCAGAATCGAAAACCTGGTCGCTACTCGTAGCATGTTCCACAGTCTTCGACAGCGACCCGAATTTCCCTCCAGCGGTTCAACTGCAGCTTTCGACATTAATCCCCTTTCACCCTACCTTCCACCTTCCCTCGATATCCAGGACTTCGTTAGCCACTCACCCCCTTTCGTGAGTAATCAGATCCCGCATTAACGCGGTGCCCAGATACAGTACCTTAAAAGGCATGGCGAGGATTTTAAGACCCAACTCGTCGCCCATCCCTATCATCCAAGGAAATATTGATCCTACGATTAGTAGTTAAGCCCGGTTGAACGATAATACTTCGAACAAATGAAACACATGCAAACCTATAAACTTATAGTAGGGGGAATTCCTCTCATTGCTGAGAATACAGCCCGAGGTATGAATCGTTCAGCAAACAGGCTATCCTGGGAGGTTATTATGACATCGGACGAGGCTTGGAAATCGACCAGATTGTTGCTCATGCTCCTTCTCGTACGCAATTTCATAGTCGAACGTGTTGGAGTTGATGATTCTTCCACTGACCGGTTGGGTAATGCAGCGTCCTTACTAGAAATGGGAAGTCCCTGGTTCGATCCCCGATCTGGCTACTCTTTTTTCTTCCTACAGAACGAGCAATCTAGTGCACGCCCTAGTGCGCGCCTTCCAGCGAGATGTTGGGCGACCACGAACCCGGCGGGTATCAGATACCAAATAAGATTAAACTTATTGTGTGATGGGTGGCGCCCGAGAAATCCTGGTTGCGCCTCACGAACAAAAAATATTTTTGCGGTCTCTAAGGGTAATTTCGAGAACGAAGCGGCTCATCTGAGAACAAGGACCTATTCTGGTCAGCATCTATACTGTACGTGTCAACCTGCCAAAATCCTAACCGGCGTGTGGTATTGGGTGACGGTTTTCGAAAGGTACTCCTAGATTTTGATCTTTTTGTCGTCTCCAGTGGTAATCATGTCGATTAGGTGTCTATCGTATCGCGAGAAGCGAATGGACAGATCCCAGGCAAGAACCTGACATCCAGTTCTCAGAGTCACGTCGTATGCACACAGTAAATATAAGAAATATTTTCAACTTGCTCATATTTCCATCGAATTTCTGGCGGTGCAACGGCCTTTTCTTTGCGCCTGAAGCACGTCTGCCAGCCGTCAAGCAGGTCAACCACCCCACGTTACAACCTCAAAGTGATCGAATGAACATGACGACTCAAGATCCGGAGAAACAGAACCTGTGAGCACCCTCGATGGCTAGATAGCGCCGCCTGCATTCACGCTGATCAAGAATCCAAGCCTGTATCTAGACCGTGCGGCGCTTCACCTCAATTTACATCCATACGTCTCATTTCGTCTAACAAACAGAAATCACACTGCAAAACGTTCCAAATCGGGAGTATACGCCAAGGTTGTTTGTAGAAAATGTTGAGGCGGAATTACAGAAGAAAGACGATCACACCTGGACACCAGCACAACGCCAGTACGTCACTTATTTCCCCAATACGTACACTCACTGGTGGATTTGCGTGTATAGAGACGTCTCCCCAACATCCCAGATCCGCGTCGCGATCCGAATGAAGAGCGGTCATTCAATTTGGGCAAAGTACCGAGAGGCGAGCGAAGTCATCGACCTTCATCGACTCTTCAGCGATTACTGGAGCTCTAGCAACCACGAGTTCACCGTGTTGGGTCAGTCATTATCACCAACCGGCCCGCGCGGATCTGATTGAGGAGAACAGAGGCCGTTGTCATCGGAAAATGTAGTGGGTCTCTGGAAGTACGGTTCTCTGCAAACAATACTGTTCGTACCTTTGCCACTACCCATCTCCGCCAGCTAATAATCTCGCGTAGGTGGAAGCCCTCCGCTTGTCGCTCCAGAAACTCGAGGGATTGCTAAAGGAACACGCCCCAATGATGGGCGGATCGATGGAAAAGGCGATGGATAAGGCGATTAAATATGGTGCTGTCTTCGCAGAGGTTAGTTCTTCCGCATCCACGTCGAACGAGCAAGAAATTGACACCTGTTAGTTGAACCCAGTTGCAAAGGCTGTATTCGGTGTTGCAAGCGTCACGTTTGAGGTGTGTCCTCGCTACTGGAATACCAGAAACAGAAGTAACGTTTGATGATTTAGCTCTTGAAAGAACAAAACAAGTATGACCAGATGCCCTCAGGCCTTTGCGACCGGGTGCAGCGTATTTTGCCTTTGGCGAAGCAGGTTGCAGATGAAATCGTCTCCGAGGAGACAAAAATCTTGAAGGACCTCATCCCACGAATGTTTGAAGTAATGTACAGAGCCGCGGAATTATCATGTGATTATGTCAAGCGTGGTAGGTGGTCGTCCCCTCGGTTTGACAAGTGCTCATGATCGTAGCGAGAACGGCCGAGTACCCGGAAATGATCGAAGAAATGGACAGAGAGTTCACCAAAGTGATCGACGATTTCGACCGTGCAATGAATTTTGAGGCTCTCCGCTTAGCTTCTGAGACCAGTAAGATCTCATTTTCTCGATCTGTCGATAGTTGATACTCAGGGGTTTGGTGTAGAGCGAGTAGATCAAGAGCGGGTAGAGCAAGAGATGTTATTCAGGCGTCTTAAGCCTGTCGAAGCAGGCTATCACCGCGAACTTTGTTGTATGGACGGCACCCGACGATCTCTCCTCAACCGAATCGTGGACTGGGTAGCCAACATATCGGGACAAGAGAGTGCTTTCCAGGGAAATGTGTACTGGTTCTACGGCTCACCTGGGATCGGAAAAACGTCGTTAGCCCACTCCATCTGTGCAAGCCTTCACGAGCGAAAGCACCTTGCTGGAGCCTTTTTCTGCCGGAGGGACGACCCGAATTTGAGCGAGCCCAGAAACATCTATCCGACTTTCATCCACAAACTTGCTATACTCTTCCCCCCCTTTCGAACAATTGTAGCAAAACACCTTCACGACGACCCAAACCTCACTCCAGAATCGATGGAAGGCTCTTTCTTCCTTGATTTCATCCGCTCCCTTCCTCGCCACCCGGAGCACGCTCTCGTTTTTGTTATTGACGCCCTTGACGAGTGTGGCGATGCTCAAAGTCGCCCACGTCTCCTGGAGGTCATGACCAATGCTGCCGCACAAGCCCCGTGGCTGAAGATTATCATCACCAGCAGACCCGAAGTTGATATCCAACATTATTTTGGTACTCTCACCCAATCATCGTATTTACCATATGATCTGGCCACAGATCGAGATGCCAGTGCTGATTTGCGAGTCTTCACCCGACGCCAGTTCGATTTGGTGGCCTCGCATTGGAATCTCGACACCCCGTGGCCCGACGAATCAGATTTGAACAGGGTCATCTCTCAGGCGAACAGTCTTTTCATCTTCGTTAAGACTCTTGTCCTTTCCCTTAAGCGTTGTAGGGACCCTGAAAAGTCTTTGAAGGCAGCTTTGCAAGACTCAGCCAGGACTGGCCTAGAACCTCTGTACGAACTTTACTCCAGTATCCTCAAAGCACAAATAGTGCACAATAACGCCGAATTTCAGCGGATGATTGGAGTGCTTCTTACAGCATCTCCCCACCGCACACTGTGCGAAGAGACGATTGCAGAGCTGGCGGGAGTGAAACCCTATCTTGTTAAGACATGGGTGAATGCCCTCAGTTCGTTACTATATCGAGATGATGCGGCCAATAGAGGGATTCGAGTCCGGCATTTATCGGTCTACGATTTCTTTCTCAGTGACCGCTGCAGCTATCAAGTGAACGTCCAAGACATGGACATGCAGCTGGGGATTGCATGCCTCAACGTGATGACTACCCAACTCCGTTTCAACATCTGCAGGCTCGACGATTCCCGGCTCGCCAATGCAGACATTAGAGATCTCCCATCCCGAGTGAAACAGAACATTTCGGACCCCTTGCAGTATAGTTGTCTCCACTGGTTGAACCATTTTTACTCTCCTCCAGCCAATCGCGATCAGCGCACGTTGGTGCTGGAAAGCTTGAAGAGGTTCTTTGGTGGGTTGTACCCATTATTTTGGGTTGAAGTGTTGAGCATCATGGGGATGGTCCCAATTGGCGTTCCAAGCCTTCGGAGGTTGCTATCCTGGGTCAGGGTGAGTACATCAGCTTCCTGCTATGTTGGATTCTAACATGATTCGCTGTCAATGTAGGGTGCAAATTCAACACTTCTTGACAGAATTCAAGATATCTGTCACTTCCTCATCACTTTTCATACCCCCGTCTCCTTCAGTACTCCACACATCTATATTTCAACACGGCCATTCCTGCCCTCTCAGTCACCTTTATCGAGGATGTTCAGCAGAGGATTTACTAGGGCCATCAAGATGAGAGTGGGGAACCTGTCGTCATGGCCAGCGCCGCCCATACGGTGGACTGGACACGTTGGGCTGGTCAGGAGCGTGAGCTATTCGCCAAATGGGGCCCGCGTTGTCACTGGATCCTTCGACAAATCGATTAGAATCTGGGATGCTGAGTCTGGTGCTGTAGTGGGCGAGCCTCTTACTGGGCACACTTATGGGGTGTCATCTGTTGCTTACTCTCCCGATGGGCGCTACATCATCTCTGGGTCTGACGATCGCACCATTCGAATCTGGGATGCCAATACTGGTGCTGCGGTTGGCAATCCTCTTGAGGGGCACACTGACGGCGTGTCGTCCGTTGCCTTCTCTCCCGATGGGCGCCACATCATCTCCGGATCCCACGATCACACCATTCGAATCTGGGATGCCAAGACTGGTGCTGC
>WNFL01451176.1_pt3 | contig 13851 bp, 15 predicted proteins | sample 5400361 | NCBI WGS metagenome assembly WNFL01 (sample SAMN13153351, study PRJNA577476) | soil metagenome | isolation source: 40 cm soil on Douglas fir-dominated hillslope | place: USA:California | collected 2013-09-17
GAGGAGGCGGTGCGCAATTTCAAGAAAGGCGAGGAGACCGAGGCGCAGGTGCTGTCGATCGACGTCGAGCGCGAGCGGATTTCGCTCGGGATCAAGCAGCTCGAAGGCGACCCTTTCAACAACTTCGTCGCGAGCCACGAAAAGGGCAAGCTCATCTCGGGCACCGTCAAGTCGGTCGACGCCAAGGGGGCGGTCATCGCGATGGGCGGCGACCTCGAGGGCTACCTGCGCGCCTCCGAGATCTCACGCGACCGCGTCGAGGACGCCCGCAACCATCTCAAGGAAGGCGACAGCGTCACGGCGATGATCATCAACGTCGACCGCAAGAACCGAACCATCAATCTTTCGGTCAAGCAGAAGGAATTCGCGGAGGAGAACGAGGCGATGGCCAAGCTCCAGAGCGAAAGCGCCGCCAGCACGGGAAGCACCAACCTGGGCGCGCTCCTCAAGGCGAAACTGGACAACAAGAACGCTCAACAGAACCTGGGCGCGCTCCTCAAGGCGAAACTGGACAACAAGAACGCTCAACAGTAATCGAGGACCGGGGCATGACCAAGTCCGAACTTATTGCGAGGCTCGCGACGCGCTATTCGCAACTCGTCGCCAAGGACGCAGAATTCACCGTCAAGATGATCCTGGATGCGATGACGCAGAGCCTCGTAAAAGGGCAACGCATCGAGATCCGCGGCTTCGGGAGTTTCGGGCTGAATCACCGGCCGGCGCGCGTCGGCCGCAATCCGAAATCGGGCGAGAGGGTGCACGTGCCCGAGAAATTCGTTCCGCACTTCAAGGCCGGCAAGGAACTGCGCGAGAGGGTCGATCAGAAATAGGACACTGGGCCGGTGGTATGGGGACGGCGACATCGACGAGGTGCCGCCGTTTTGCTTTGGAGCCCGTGGTTTAGATTCTAGATGAAGCTCTTCACTCATCTGTCGTGGTGGTTGCGGGCGCTCTTGTTCCTCGCCGTGTTTGCCTTCGCGCTCATGAATACGGGTCCGGTGACGCTGCGCTTCTTCCTCGGGCAGACCTGGGAGCCCCCGATGATCCTGGCGCTGCTCCTGTTTTTCGCTTTCGGCGCCGCGATCGCGGTTCTCGCCTGCCTGCCGCGCCTGCTCGGGCAGCGTCGCGAAATCCAGAAGCTCGAGCGCGAGCTGCGCGCGGCCGGCACTCGCACCCTGCCGCCGCAGACGTAGGTCCGGACTCTCCATGGACTTCGAGCTCTGGTGGCTGTTCGGGTTCGCGCTGTTCTTCGGGCTGGGCTGGCTCGCGGCGCGCGTCGACATCAAGCAGCTGCTGTGGGAATCGCGGCAACTGCCGCGCTCGTATTTCAAGGGCCTCAACTTCCTGCTCAACGAGCAGCCCGACAAGGCGATCGAGGCCTTCATCGAGGTGGTCAAGGTCGATCCGGAGACCGTCGAGCTGCACTTCGCCCTGGGGAGCCTGTTCCGCCGCCGCGGCGAGACCGAGCGGGCGATTCGCATGCACCGGAACCTGCTCGAACGTCCGGATCTGGGCGGGGAGCAGCGGCTGCACGCGATGGTGGAGCTGGGGCAGGACTATCTCAAGGCCGGGTTTCTCGACCGCGCGGAGGAGATGTTTCTCAAGATCAAGGACTCGCCGCATCGCGCCGAGGCGCTCAAGTTCCTGCTCGAGATCTATCAGCAGGAAAAGGACTGGATGAAGGCCGTCGGGATCGCGCTCGAGCTGGAAAAGGACTCCGGACAGTCCGCGCAAAAGGAAATCGCGAATTACTACTGCGAGCTCGCGCTCTCGGAAACGACGCATTCGCGCCCGGAAGGGGCGAGGCGTCACCTGGAGGCGGCCCTGGCGGCGCACCGCAAATGCGTCCGCGCCAACATCATTCTGGGCGACATCACGGCGGCCTCGGGCGATCACGACGGCGCCATCGGCGCCTGGAAACGGATCGAGCAACAGAACCCGGCCTATCTCGCGCTCGTCGCGCAGCGCCTGCTCGAGAGCCATCGCGCCCTCGGGCGCACCGAGGCGGGGCTGACGCTCTTGCGCGGCTACCTGGCGAGCTTTCCCTCGCTCGACCTGCTCGATGTCGCCTTCCAGTCGACTCTGGACTCCGAAGGCCCCGAGACGGCATACAAGCTGGTGAAGGACGAGCTGCGCCGCAACCAGACCCTGCTCGGCCTGGACAAGCTGCTCGAAGCGCAGCTCCTGGTCGCGCCCGCCGAAAGGCGCCACGATCTGGAGCTCGTGCGCAATCTCATACACAGCCATACGCAACGCCTGGCGCGCTACCATTGCGAGAACTGCGGATTCAAGGCACGGCAGTTCTACTGGCACTGTCCCGCCTGCGGCGGCTGGGAAACCTATCCGCCGAGGCGTAACGAGGAATTCGAGCTGACGCCGTGAAGCCTGGAGGCCCCATTTGAAGATCGCTGTGGTCGGCACGGGCTACGTCGGACTCGTCAGCGGCGCCTGTCTCGCCGAGGTCGGGAACGACGTGCTTTGCCTGGATCTCGACGCGTCGAAGATCCGCATGCTCGAGGCGGGCGAGATCCCGATCCACGAGCCGGGGCTGCTCGAAGTGGTCAGGCGCAACCGGGCCGCGGGACGCCTGCACTTCACGACCGAGATCGAGCGTGCGGTGCGCTTTGCAACGGTGCAATGCATCGCGGTCGGGACGCCGCCCGGCGAGGACGGTTCGGCCGATCTTCAGCACGTGCTCGCCGCCGCACGCTCAATCGGCCGGCACATGACCGAGTACCGGGTCATCGTGAACAAGTCCACGGTTCCGGTCGGCACCGCGGACAAGGTGCGCAGCGCAATTTCCGCCGAACTCGCCCGGCGCGGCGTCGAGATTCCCTTTGCGGTGGTATCGAACCCCGAGTTCCTCAAGGAAGGGGCCGCAGTGGAGGACTTCATGCGGCCCGAGCGTATCGTGCTGGGTGCCGACGACCCCAAGGCGATACGGATCATGCGGGCGCTTTACGCGCCGTTCCAGCGCAACCACGACCGCTTTTTTCTGATGGATGTGCGTTCGGCGGAGCTCACCAAGTACGCGGCGAACGCGATGCTCGCGACGCGTATCTCGTTCATGAACGAGCTCGCCAATCTCGCCGAGCGCCTCGGAGCGGACATCGAGGAAGTGCGCAGAGGCATCGGATCGGACCCGCGCATCGGCTTCCACTTCCTGTACGCCGGCGCCGGCTATGGCGGCTCCTGTTTCCCCAAGGACGTAAGGGCTCTTATCCGCACGGCGACGGAAGCCGGTGGCGCGCTCCCGATTCTCGAGGCGGTGGACCGGGTGAACGCGGCGCAGAAAAAGGTCCTCGCGGGGAAAATACTGGCGCGATTCGGCGGGAAGCTTTCCGGCCGGCATATCGCCGTCTGGGGGCTTGCCTTCAAACAGAATACCGACGACATGCGGGAGGCCTCGAGCCGCGTTCTGATCGAAGAGCTCCTCGCGAAGGGCGCGACGGTCAGCGCCTACGACCCGGTGGCGATGCCCGGGGCAAAGCGTGCCTTGGCCGGGCTCGCCGGCATTCGTTACGCGGAATCGCCGCTCGCGGCGCTCGAGGGCGCGGATGCGCTCGCGGTCGTCACCGAGTGGCAGGAGTTCCGCAGCCCCGATTTCGAGGCGATCCGCGCGCGGCTCAAGACGCCGGCGATCTTCGATGGGCGCAATCTCTACGATCCGAACGAGCTGAAGCGCTTTGGCCTGGAGTACTATCCGATCGGACGGGCCGCGGGGGCGGGCGCGTGAAGGCGGAGAATCTGGTTTTCTCGGAGCTGCGCAAGGCGCGCATCCTGGTGGTGGGCGACGTGATGCTCGACCGCTATTGGTATGGCGAGGTCAGCCGCATCTCCCCCGAGGCGCCGGTGCCCATCGTCAGGATCGAGAGCAAGCGCACCAGGGAAACACCGGGCGGGGCGGCGAACGTGGCGGCCAACGCGGCGGCGCTCGGCGCGAACGTGGCCCTGCTGTCGGTGGTCGGCGACGACGAGGCCGGCCGCAAGCTCGCGCAGCTCCTCGCGGAGAAGCACGTCCAGGCAAATCTTCATCGCGACGCCTCGCTCGATACGACGGTCAAGCTGCGCGTGATCGGCGGGCGACAGCAGCAGATGCTGCGCGTCGACTTCGAGACCGCGCCGAGTCACGAGGTCCTGCTCGACAAGCTCGATGACTACCGGCGCATGATTGCGGACCGCGATGTCGTGATCCTGTCCGACTACGGCAAGGGCGGGCTCACGCATATCGCGCAAATGATCGAGATCGCGCTCGCCCAGGGCAAGACCGTTCTGGTCGATCCCAAAGGGGATGATTACTCGCGGTACGTGGGCGCGACCGTCGTCACGCCGAACCGGAGCGAGCTGCGCGAAGTCGTGGGAGGCTGGAAGGACGAAAGCGAGCTCACCGCGAAGGCGCAGGCGCTGCGGGAGCGGCTCGGCCTTCGGGCGCTGCTCGTTACCCGCGGCGCCGAGGGCATGACGCTGTACGAGGCCGGCCGGAGCCGGCACGAGCCCGCCCGCGGGGAGCACGAGGTGATCGACGTGAGCGGCGCCGGAGATACGGTCATCGCGACGCTCGCGGTGATGCTAGGGGCGGGAATGCCGCTCGACGAGGCGGTCAGGGTCTCGAACGTGGCGGCCGGCATCAAGGTTCTCAAGTTCGGCACCGCCGTCGTGCAGCCCAAAGAGCTCCGCGACGCGCTGGCGCAAGGGTAATCGGGGCGGGCATGTACTTCGTCGTTACCGGTGCAGCCGGATTCATAGGCTCGAACCTCGTGCGCGCGCTCAACGCGCGCGGCGAAACCCAGATCCTCGCCGTGGACGATCTGGAGCGCAGCGACAAGTTCCGCCATCTGGCGGCCTGCGAGATAGCCGATTTTCTCGACAAGGACGAATTCCGGAGACGGCTGGAAGCGGGGGATTTTTCCGGGTCGATCGACGTCGTGTTCCATCAGGGCGCCTGCTCCGACACCATGGAGAGCGACGGCCGCTTCATGATGGAAAACAATTACCGCTATTCGATGGCGCTGCTCGACTTCTGCATCGAGGACGAAATTCCCCTCGTGTATGCGTCTTCGGCGGCAGTCTATGGGGCGGGCACGGGCTTTCGCGAGGAGCGAAAGTTCGAGGAGCCGCTCAACGTCTACGGCTACTCGAAATTCCTGTTCGATCAGGCGGTCAGGCGGCGCTTGGGCGAAGCGGCCTCGCAGATCGCCGGGTTCCGCTACTTCAACGTATACGGCCCCAACGAAGGGCACAAGGGCCGCATGGCGTCGGTGGCCTGGCATTTCTTCAACCAGTACTCGGCGGAGCGGCGCGTGCGTCCCTTTGTCGGGTCGGGGGGGTACGGGGACGGCGAGCAGCGCCGCGACTTCGTCTCCGTCGAGGACGTGACCAAGGTCAATCTGCATTTTCTCGACCATCCCGAGCTGTCGGGTATTTTCAACGTCGGCACCGGGCGCGCGCAGAGCTTCAACGACGTCGCCGTGGCGGCGATCAACGCCTGTCGGAGCGCCGCGGGCGAGAAGCCGCTCGGCCTCGAGGACATGCGCGCGCAGGGCCTCATCGAGTACGCTCGGTTTCCGGAAGCATTGAAGGGAAAATACCAGCATTTCACCCAGGCCGATATCGGCGCGTTGCGCCGCGCGGGTTACGCCGCGCCGTTCCTTTCCGTCGAGGAGGGCGTCGGCCGCTACTGCCGCCAGCTGCTCGATGAAAGAAAGGCTGCCGGCGGCTGATGCGCCGCGCCATGGGATATCATAGGCACATGGATCGCAATCCGGAACTCACCTACAAGACGATCGAGGATACGGTCGGCGACACGCCGCTGGTGAGGCTGAAGCGCGTTCCGGGAAGAACGTCCAACATCGTCCTCGCCAAGCTCGAGGGCGACAATCCCGCGGGCTCGGTCAAGGATCGGCCCGCCATGTCGATGATCGTTCGCGCGGAGAAGCGCGGGACGATCAAGCCGGGCGACGCGTTGATCGAAGCGACGAGCGGCAACACCGGTATCGCGCTCGCGATGGCCGCGGCGATCCGCGGCTACCGCATGGTGCTCGTCATGCCCGAGCACTTGTCCACGGAGCGACGACAGACCATGCGCGCCTTCGGCGCGGAGATCGTCCTCACGCCCAAGGCGGGCGGAATGGAGGCCGCGCGCGACCTCGCCGAGAAGATGCAGCGCGAGGGCAAGGGGCGCATCCTCGATCAGTTCGCAAACCCCGACAATCCGCTGTCGCACTACGAAGGCACCGGACCGGAAATCTGGCGCGATACCAAGGGGACGATCACGCATTTCGTCAGCAGCATGGGCACCACCGGCACCATCATGGGCTGCTCGCGCTTCTTCAAGGAAAAGAACCCGAGAATCCAGATCGTCGGCTGCCAACCCGAGGAAGGCTCGCAGATCCCCGGCATCCGCAAGTGGCCCGAGGCCTACCTGCCGAAGATCTACGACAAGGCGCGGGTGGACCGGCTGGAATACGTGAGCCAGGCCGACGCCGAGGAGATGGCACGCCGCATGGCGCGAGAAGAAGGCATCTTCGCCGGCATCTCGTCCGGGGGCGCGCTCGCGGTCGCGTTGAGAATCTCGCGCGAGGCCGAGAACGCGACCATCGTGACGATCATCTGCGACCGCGGCGACCGCTACCTCTCGACAGGTGTTTTCCCCGACTGACGGCGTTCACCGCGCGAGCGAATGACGCCGATACTCGCATTCGATATCGAGACGGTGCCGGACATCGCCGGCTTGCGCCTGCTCCGCGGTCTGGATGCGAAGCTCTCCGACCGGGACGTCGCGGAGCACGCTTTCCAGCAGCGGCGCGCCCAGACCGGCCAGGACTTCCTGCCGTTGCATCTGCACCGGGTCGTCGCCATAGCCTGCGCGCTGCGGGAAGGCAAGACTTTCCGTTGCTGGTCCCTGGGCTCTCCCGACGACGGCGAGGGAGAGCTGCTCAGGCGCTTCTTCGACGGCGTCGAGAAATACACTCCGCAGCTCGTTTCCTGGAACGGCGGCGGATTCGATCTGCCGGTGCTTCACTACCGCGGACTGGTGCACGGCGTGTCGGCGCCGCGCTACTGGGACATGGGCGAGGACGATCGCGATTTCAAATTCAACAACTACATCAGCCGCTATCATCAGCGTCACCTCGACCTCATGGAGCTGCTTGCTCTCTACCAGGCGCGGAATTACGTGCAGCTGGACGAGCTGGCCCGGCTCCTGGGATTTCCGGGCAAGATCGGAATGGACGGATCGAAGGTCTGGGAAGCGTACCAATCGGGAAAGATCGACGATATCCGGAAGTATTGCGAAACGGACGTGGCAAACACCTATCTCGTTTTCCTGCGTTTCCAGCTTTTGCGCGGCGCCTGCGACGAGGCGCTCTACCGGCGCGAGCTGGAGCTGGTCCGCGACACGCTCGCCCATTCAAAGGAGGCCCACTGGCGCGAGTTCGTCGGCCGGTGGAGCTAAAGGCCGCAGTCCCCGATGCCGATCGCCCTCATCGAGTCCCTCGACCGGGAGGCTCGCGGCGTGGCCCACGTCGGGGGAAAAGCGGTGTTCGTCGACAACGCGGTCCCGGGCGAGCTGGTCGAATACTCCGCCTACCGCAAGAAGCCCGCGTGGGAAGCCGCGCAGATCGTGCGGATCGAGCAGGAGGGCGCGGCGCGAGTCTCCCCGCGCTGCGCTTTCTTCGGGACCTGCGGCGGATGCTCGATGCAACACATCGAAGAACGCGCGCAGGTGGCGGCCAAGCAGCGCGTGCTCGAGGATGCGCTCTGGCACCTGGGCCGCATTCGCCCCGAGACGATGTTGCGGCCGCTCCAAGGTCTCTCCTGGGGATATCGGCACCGGGCACGCATGTCGGCTCGGTGGGTGGAGAAGAAGGGCGGATCGCTGGTCGGATTCCGCGAGCGCAAGTCGAGCTACGTCACCGAGATGACGAGCTGCGAAGTCCTCCCTCCCGGCGTGTCGGATCTCATCCGGCCGCTGCGCGCCTTGATCGACACGCTGGCCACGCGGGAACGCATTCCGCAGATCGAAGTTTCCGTCGGCGACGCACTGACGGTGCTGGTGCTGCGCGCGCTCGATCCGGTCGGCGCCGAGGACGGCGAGCGGCTGAAGCGCTTCGCCGAGCGCCACGGCGTACAGCTGTGGCTGCAGCCCGAAGGGCCCGACTCGGCGCGTCCATTCTGGCCGCTGGCGGCACCGGGCTTGTACTACACGCTGCCCGAATACGGGCTTCGCATCGCTTTCGGCCCGACCGATTTCACTCAGGTCAACCATGCGGTGAACCGGCTGCTGGTGGGCCGGGCGCTGTCGCTTCTGGATCCGCAGCCGGGCGACAGAATCACCGATTTCTTTTGCGGCCTGGGCAATTTCACGCTGCCGATCGCACGGAGCGGCGCCGACGTGCTCGGAGTCGAAGGCAGCGCAGGACTGGTTGCCCGCGCGGAAGAGAACGCCCGGGCCAACGGCCTCGCCGATCGCTGCCGATTCGCGGTGGCAGACCTTTTCGCCGCCGCCGCATGCGCCGATTTGCCGGCGTGCGACAAGGTGCTGCTCGATCCGCCGAGGGAAGGGGCCATCGAGCTGGTGAAGTCATTTGCCGCGAAGCCTCCGTCCCGCATCGTCTATGTCGCCTGCGATCCGGCGACGCTCGCTCGAGACAGCGGAGTGCTGGTTCACGTGCAGGGATACCGGCTCGCCGCCGCGGGCGTGGTGAACATGTTCCCGCACACCTCGCACGTGGAGTCGATCGCGCTCCTCGAGCGGGATCGATAAAAAAGGGCGCTAGAGCGCCCTTTTTCGAAGCGAGGGAAAGCTCAGTCGCGATTGCCGCCGAAGATGCCGAGCAATTGCAGCAGGCTCGAAAATATATTGTAGATGGCCACGTACAAGGTCAGCGTCGCCGAGACGTAGTTGGTTTCACCGCCTCGCACGATGGCGTTTATCTGAAACAGGATGGCAGCCGACGAGAACAGGATGAACATCCCGAGCAATGCCAGGTACACGACAGGGCTCTGGAAGAAAACATTCGCGACGACCGCCAGCATGATGACGATGAACCCGACGAACAGGAATTTCGCGAGGAAGCCGAAATCCCGCTTCGTCGATGAGGCGAGGCCCGCCAGCCCGAAGAAGACGGCTGCGGTTCCGCCTGCCGCCATCATGACGAGCTGGATGCCGTTCTTGAACCCGAGCACGGACTGCAGCAAGGGTCCAAGCAGCAGCCCCATGAACAGGGTGAACCCGAGGAGGAGGCCGACGCCGAGCGAGCTGTTGCGGTTGCGCTCGATGGCGAAGATCCATCCGTAGAAGATCGCAAGCACCGCGAAGAACGACAGGACCGGGCTCGTGCGCATGAAGCCAAGGTCGATGTTGGTGCCGATCGCGGCGCCGATGATCGTGGGGATCAGCGAGAGCGCGAGGAGCCAGTAGGTATTGCGCAGGACTCTGTTCTGTTGAACCGCGTAGTCCGACGCCGGTATGGAAGTGCCGGTCCGAATCGGTTGAAGTTCAGGTTGCATTTTCATCCTCCGTAAAACGTTGATGCGTCGTTGGACCCGGTGAGCATGTCCGAGTTCTGTTCGGGCCAGTATAGCGAGACCGTGGTCCGGGTGCCAACACGGGAGGATATGTGGGGGTCCGATGCTACAATTCAAGTGCCGACAAGCACTTAGCCCTGCGCGCGAAAGGAAGGTTGGCCGAGCGGTTTAAGGCACCGGTCTTGAAAACCGGCAGGGGCGCAAGTCTCTCGTGAGTTCGAATCTCACACCTTCCGCCAATTCCTATAAAGTCCGAAGCCATGACGAGCGGTATCGCGCAGGCGCTTCCCCTCCTCGACGCGTGGACCGCGCATTCGGTCATGCAGCAGCATGTCCCCAGCGTGGCGCTTACGGTCGTGCACGGCGATCGCCCGGTCTGGACAAAGGCTTTCGGCTACGCCGAGATGGGCGCGAAAACGCCGGCGACACCGCAAACGCCCTACCGCATCGGCTCCGTCACCAAGACTTTCACCGCGCTCGCGATCCTGCAATTGCACGAGGACGGGAAGCTCAGGCTCGACGATCGGGTTCGCGACCACCTGGCGACGACCGCGATCCATGCCCGCAACACCGGGCTGCTCGATGTCACCATCCGCGAATTGCTCACCCACAGCTCGGGCCTGCAACGCGACCTGCCGGGCACGTGGTGGACCCAGCCCAGCTTCCCGGCGCAGTTCCCCGATCATTTCAGCGCCACCTACGCATCGAGCACCGAGTGGAAATATTCCAACGCCGGCTACGCCTTGCTCGGCGAAGTGATCGCCGCGGCGAGCGGCGAGCCATGGGCACGGCATGTCGAGAGGCGCATCCTCGGTCCGCTGGGGATGGCGAACACGGAAGCGATGCCGAATCGCGATGAGGCGCGGATCGCAACGGGCTACTCGCGGCCGACGCCCGGCGAGCCGTACGTGCCGGCCTCGCGCACCGATCACGGCGTGGTCAGCCCCGCGGCAAGCATGGTTTCGACGATCGAGGACATGGGCCGCTATCTCGCGTTTCACATGGGAAGCGGCGGCTCCGTGCTCGGCGCGAAAGGCCTGCGCGAGATGCATCGGCCGCAGTGGCTTCTGGATGATTGGCAGACCGCCTGGGGACTGGGCATGCGGGTACGCCGCGTCGATGGGCGCGTGCGCGTCGGACATCCGGGCACCACGCCCGGCTTTGCGGCGCTCATGGAGTTCATCCCGGCCCTGAAGCTCGGCGTCGCCGTGCTGACGAACGCCGACGACGGCAATCCGGCGGGCTATTGCGACTATGCGCTGCAGCTCCTGACGCCGATCGTCGCCAAGGCGATGGCGCGCGTCGCGCCCGAGCTCGCAGAAGACGCGGAGCGCTATTGCGGCCACTATCGCTCGGAGAACGGAAATCTGACGATGCTCGTGGCCGTGCTGGACGGCCAGCTGACGCTCGTCGCGCCGGGTGCCCCGAACCCCTACGCCGCGCGCGTGATTCTCGAGCGCACGCCCGAATCGCATACGTTCATCGTGCGCTCGAGCGGCGCGTTTGCAACCCTTCCTTTCGGAGAGCGCCTCTCGTTCGGCACGGGCCCCGGTGGAGAAGTCACCGGGTACGAGGTCGCTTCCGGCGCGCGCTTCGTCCGCAAGCCGACGCTCTACGCCAGTGTGGAGCGCCGCAGGCAGCCTCAAGCGCCCTACGTCAGCGTGGAGCGCCGCAAGCCGCCTCAAGTGCGCTACGTCGGTGTGGAGCGCCGCGTGAGCGGGGGGGACCGGCGCGGTCAGCACCCGCACTGAAGATCGGCGGACGACGCGTCCGTCGAGCCCCGGCGCTCGTGCCGTTATGGCATCGCGAACGGGAGCTCGACGCAGGTGACAAAGAGCGACGAAGTGTGGCCGGGGTCGCTGTTGCCCAGAGCGTGGTGCAGCAGGTAGTGCACCGCTTCGTGCTTTAGCGACCAGAAGGTCCACGCGCTGTCGTCGATCAGTATCAGATCCGGATCGGAGTAGTAGAGACCGTGGCGCGGCAAGCCGTCGAGCGGTGAGACGAGCGCGCCTTCCTTTTTTATCACCACGAACGGCGCCGGCGCCTGTATGCCGGCACAATCCTCGACCATCTGGTAAAGCTGCTCGAGGAAAACGACATTCGCTCGCGGGTCGCTGGGCTCGACTACGGGGGCATATCTGAGCCGCATTCCGGCCGGGCCTTCGACATCGTACTCGCACCCGTACCCGTGGCAGGGCAGCGGTTCTTGCTCTGCCGCCCCTCCGCCGCACCCCCCGAACGCGGCCAGCAGCAGGAGCGCGGGCAGCGTACCCGTTGCGGGGCGATTTGCGGGCAAGGAAAGCAGGAAAGCCGAGGCTGTTGGCAGGATCATCAAGTTAAGGATGCTCTTTGGGCGGACACGGCTTCCGCCGATCTCCAAAAAAAGCGGCGGACATTCGTCCGCCGCGTAAGCCTCCCATCGTTCCCGCGCAACTGTTGTCGCGTCTGGGACCAGCCCGCCGGCCCAGCGATGGACAAACCGGGCTAGTGCTTGGATTCCTCGGACTTCCTGCGCTTGCCTCGGGCCGCCTTGCGCAGGCTCTGATAGAGATCCGGATGGTGCGATTTCAGGTGATCGATGATCTCGAAGTCTTCTTTCTTCACGCGGCTCAGGTCGATGCGCTCGACGTGGACCAGCCGCAGCAGCTGGCGGACCGGCTTGGGCATCGTGCGGCCGCTCTCGTAACGCGAGCCGCCGCTTTGTGTTACGCCGATCCTGGTCCAGAATTCCTCCTGGTTCAGGCCGAGGCGCCTGCGGATTTCCCGCGGGTTGACGAGCTCAAGCAGCTTCATGTTCGCTCCAGTACCGCCCAAAATGCGGCAATGCCTATGCCAACAGCATGGACCGTGCCAGGGTCGAAATAGCTCTTGCGGCCGGGAGGGCAGAGCTCGGCCGATCCTTACTCTACCGAAGAATTTGCGATAAAATTCAAGGACTTTTCCAGAGGCGGAAATGGCGCTGATCGTTCAAAAATTCGGCGGGACCTCGGTGGGCACGACCGAGCGCATCAAGAGCGTCGCCGGTAGGATTTCCGCATTCAAAGCCGCCGGGCACGAGCTCGTTGTCGTGGTTTCAGCGATGAGTGGAGAAACCAACAGGCTGGTGGCGCTCGCGAAGGAGATCCAGCCTGACCCCGACCCGCGCGAGTTCGACGTGGTCTTGGCGACCGGCGAGCAAGTGACGATCGGCCTGCTGTGCATGGCGCTGCTCGAGCGCGGTGTCAAGGCACGCAGCTACACCGGGGGACAGGTCAGCATTCTCACCGACAGTTCGTACACCAAAGCGCGCATTCGTAAAATCGACGAAGAGCGCATTCGTACAGACCTCGCCGATGGAAGGATTGTCGTGGTCGCCGGCTTTCAGGGCGTCGATGCCGAGGGCAATGTCACCACGCTCGGGCGCGGAGGATCGGACACGACCGCCGTCGCGCTCGCCGCCGCCTTGAAGGCCGACGAGTGCCAGATCTACACCGACGTGGACGGGGTCTACACCACCGACCCTCGCATCGTGCCGGAAGCCCGGCGCCTCAAGTCCGTGACCTTCGAGGAAATGCTCGAAATGGCGAGTCTCGGCTCGAAGGTCCTGCAGATCCGATCGGTGGAATTCGCCGGCAAGTACAAGGTCCCCTTGCGCGTGCTCTCCAGCTTCCAGGAACAAGGCGAGGGCACGCTGATCACACTCGAGGAAGACGCGAAGATGGAAGAAGCCGTCATCTCAGGAATCGCCTTCAACCGCGACGAGGCGAAGATCACGGTCATGGGAGTGCCCGATCGACCCGGCATCGCCTACGCCATTCTCGGTCCGATCGGTGACGCCAACATCGACGTCGACATGATCATCCAGAACGCCGGCGTCGACGGCATGACCGACTTGTCGTTTACCGTGCACCGCAACGAGTACCAGAAGGCGCTCGACGTGCTCAACAGGCAGGTCAAGGACCACATCAAAGCCGCCGACATTCGCGGTGACCACAAGATCTGCAAGGTCTCGATGGTCGGCGTGGGAATGCGCACCCACGCGGGCATCGCAAGCCAGATGTTCCGCACTCTCGCGGAGGAAGGCATCAACATCCAGATGATCTCGACCTCGGAGATCAGGATTTCGGTCGTGATCGACGAGAAATACATGGAACTCGCCGTGCGGGCGCTGCACAAGGCATTCGGCCTCGATCAAGCCGCTTGAGCGCGCGTCGAGCAGGCGAAACGGTATGCTATAGTCGCTTCGCCACGGAGAGATGCCCGAGCGGTCGAAGGGGGCGCCCTGCTAAGGCGTTATACGGATTAACCCCGTATCGAGGGTTCGAATCCCTCTCTCTCCGCCAA
>WNFL01003600.1_pt2 | contig 13849 bp, 9 predicted proteins | sample 5400361 | NCBI WGS metagenome assembly WNFL01 (sample SAMN13153351, study PRJNA577476) | soil metagenome | isolation source: 40 cm soil on Douglas fir-dominated hillslope | place: USA:California | collected 2013-09-17
ATCCACGCGGCACGGTCAGACCTGCGCGAACTTCTCCCGGCTGCGTTGCGTAGGAATGCACGCGGAGCAATACATCGAACGGCTTGCGCGGCTTGCCGGTAATCTCGATGGCTTGCTTTGGCTCGACTGCCAATGTGTAGGCCGGAACAACGCGCAGAGGCATGCGATCCGCGCGCGTGGAAGTCGCGCGAAGTTGCGTCACCGCCGCCGCGACTGTGAATGAATATCCGTCGATTACCGCTTCCTGGCTGACCTTAACGATTGGCGGATGTTCCGGCAGGATCGCAGTAGCGGGGTTCGGTGTGTGCTGCGGATTCGGCCCGGCAGAAATCGTGAAGCGAACTCCTCCACCGGTCTCCGGTTCCTCTTTGCTAATGTTCCAATCGGTGGGAAGCACCAGTGCGGGCTTCTTGAAATCCCCGGTGATTTCGCTGCGATGATGAGAGTCCACACGGACCGTGAATGTTTCGCCCGAAACCAGTTCGGCGCGATCGGCTAGCGCGTCCAATCGCAACCCTGCGGCGAGAGCCAGAGCCGCATCTATTTTTTCCCGTTTCCGCTTCAGGCTTCGCGCGAGGGACACGACCGGCGCAGGAACTTGGGAGGAAACCGAAGACACGGGGACTTCACCAATTTTTCTGGCGGCGGCAACCAGGGAGCTGGAGGCAGCTCTCCAATCGAGCCGCAATGCCGCATCGCGCGCCGAGACCAGGGCAGCATCTACGGCCCGCATAAGCGGGTCCACACCCATATTTCCCATTTCATAGTCTTCGTCCAGTGGGCCTAGCGGTTGCGCGAGTAAGGCAGGATCAAGCTGCCCGCCGTCCTCACGTTGAAGCGCGACGGCGCGCCGCAGAAACGGCGAGTTCAGAAATCCAGTGATTCCCTGCGTGCGATGATTTGCAAATGCGTCGAGTCCGATTTCACGCCAGGATTTACCGTACAGCGGCGAAATCTCGTCCAAGGGAAGCATATAGCCCTTGGGCGTGTCGCTTCGGTCGAGGTCCAACACGAGCACGGGCTTTCGGTCGCCCCACGGCGCCAAATCCTGGTCGTCGGGGGAAGAGGCTTGGAGCTTGAAAGAAGAATCCACCGCGAGCTGCACGGCCTTCGGCGTGAGCAATCCCGAGGCTTGATGATGTCCGTGGCCGCCGTGCACGCCGCCCCAGCCGTTAATCACAATGTTGGGGCGAAACCCGCGGATTACTCGGACCATGTCCTCGAGGACCTGATCGCCCCAGATCCGTTCCGTTTCTTCCGGCGTTTTCGAGTAGCCGAAATCTTTCGCACGCGTAAAGTAGAGCCTCACGCCGTAGCCGCGCGTCGCCGCCAGCAATTCCTGCGTCCGAATCAATCCTAATTGCGGGGCTTGTTCGGGACCCAGATCGTTCTGGCCACCTTCACCACGAGTAAGGGAGAGCAGCGCGACATCCGCATGGAGCCCGCGAGCAAGATAGGTAAGGGTCGCGGCACTTTCATCATCCGGATGAGCCGTCACGTAGAGGATTCGGGTTGTAATTCTGGCGCGCTCGATCGCTTCAACGGTTTCCGGCAAGCCGGGTCCAGTCCCCGGCGTTGGAGGAAATTGAGCGAACGTGGGAATCGATGTGAATGCAATTGCCCCACACGCTATCAAGACAAGGATAGCCAAACGTCGAAAATGGAAATTCACGCAACCTCCCACCGAAAGGCAGCTCAGAATTCTTACTGTGAACCGGGAACTGTGGACTGCGAACTTCCAAAAGGCCATTGTCTCACTTCCCGCGCGCGAATCAGAAACGCCAAAGCCCCCAGGGCGATTTCCGCCAATCCCCATTTTCGCGTCGGGCCAGTCTGCCAAAAGAGCCAGGCCCAGCCGATCATCGTTAGCACCGCGGGTAGCGGATACAGCCACATCTTGAACGGCAGCCCTTGCGTGCCGTGCCTTCGCCGCAGCAGCATCACGCCGACGGCCTGCCCGATGAACTGAACTAGCAGGCGCATCGCCAGAATCCCCGCAATGGCCTGCTTCAACTTGAGCGAAATACTGAATAGGAATGCGAGCCCCGCGAGAACCAGCAGGGAGATATGCGGAAAGTGTTTCGTGGGATGCACCCGGCCAAACACGGGGAAGAAATTTCCGTCCCGAGCTGCAGAATACGGAACACGCGATGCACCGAGCAAAACGGAAAACGCGGAAGCGACCGCAATCCACAAAATCATTCCAGTAACGAAGCGCGCCGCCGCTTGTCCATACAATCGTTCGACAAACAAGCTGGCGATGAAATCCGAATTCTGCGCCTCGCGCCACGGGACCACGCCCAGGAGGCTCGTCTGCATCGCCAGATACAGGATGGCGATTCCCAGCACGGAAAGAAAAATGCCGCGAGGAATATTCTTTTCGGGATCTTTGATTTCGCTCCCGAGGTGACAGATGTTGTAGTAGCCCCAGTAGCTGTAGATTGTGCTTACCATCGCAGAGCCAAGCCCTGCGAACCACACCCACGAAAGATGGAAAGCCCCCGGCGGGAAATCAAACGCGAGCTTGGCGCTGAAATGCGTGGCCCCTCCCCAAATCAGCCACAGCATGGTTCCCACGACGCCGACCCACAGCAAGACGGAGATCTTTCCGATAGTCGTGATTCGACGATAAAGCAGAATCACGATGAAGATGACCAGCCCACCCGAAATCGCCTTTGCCTGCAGCGGCGTGAAGGGGTGGAGATATCCTGCGTATTTTGCGAAACCTATGGAGGCCGAAGCTACGGAAAGCGGCGCCTGCACGAGCGTTTGCCACACGAATAAAAAGGACATCAGCCGGCCCCAGCGCTCCGGACCGTAGGCCTCGCGGAGAAAAACGTACGTGCCGCCGGCTTTCGGCATCGCCGCGCCTAGCTCGGACCACACAAAGGCATCCAGCGTCGCCAGCAAGGCTCCCGCCAGCCACGCAATGAGCGCCTGCGGCCCGCCCATCGCCCGAATCACCAGGGAACTGACCACGAACGGGCCAATGCCCACGATCTCGATCATGTTCAGCGCCACAGCCTCTTTCAGGCCAAGGCCGCGCTCGAGTGCCGGGCTCGCGTCGTGGCTGTTCGTCTTCACGGGTTCGCCGAGAATATCAAATGCCCCTCGCGCCTCCTAACGCAGATTCATCCTGCAAAAACCATTTCGCACTCTTCTTGAACAGCTTAAACTCATCCGGCGCAGGGCCTGATCGTGCACGATCTCTTTCTCGGACGGGGACGACGATGACATCGCCGATAGTTCGCCGCGCTGGCCTGGCTTGCCTGGTCTTCCTCGCGCCTCTTGCCACACCCGCGCGCGACTCCAAAATCACTTTGCCGCCGGAGACGCCCGCCATCCTCGACAAAATCTATTCCTTCGACCTCCAAGGAGCAGTGGAGGACGCGAAGCGCCTTGAACAGGAACGGCCCGATCATCCGCTCGGCTATCTCCTGGAAGCGGAAGCATTGTGGTGGCGCATCTGGTGTACTTCGGCCGATTTCAAGTATGGAATGAGCGACGCTCGCCGGCGCCCCAAACTCGCCGCGGATCAGCACTATTTCGAGCTGTCTGCCAAGGCTTTGTCGCTGGCGGAAGCGCAGATCAAGCAAAACGACTCCGCGGAAATGCAATTCTATGCGGGCATGGCGGAGGCATCCGCGGCGCGACTCTACGGACTTCGCGCCGAGAATCGGAACACGGCGCGCTCCGGCGTGCGCGCCCGCGAGCACTTTCTGCGGGCCAAGGCACTCGATCCTGGTCTCGCTGACGTCGACCTCGGCCTGGGTCTTTACAATTATTACGTGGACACGCTGAGTTCGCTCGCCAGGATTCTGCGCTTTTTCATGGGCATCCCTGGAGGTTCAAAGCAGGAAGGAATACGCTTGCTTGAACAGGCCGCTGCTCAGGGTGTTCTCACTTCAAACATTGCGAGGTTCTATCTCGCGCTGAATTTACATCGTTACGATCAGCAGTATGAGAAAGCGCTCGGCGTCCTCGTTCCGCTCGTTGAAAAGTACCCGACAAATCCGCTCTTTCAACTGGCGCGCGGCGACCTGTGCGCCAAACTTGGTCGAAAGCAACAAGCTTTGGCCTGCTATCGCGCCGCAGGCGCGGCCGCGGTGCAGAATGTGGAGTGTCAATCCCATTTACGGGAGCTGGTGCGCGCATCCATTGCAGCACTCGGCCCGCAATAACTAGATTGGATTTCTCTCCCGCGCACCGAGTGGCCCACGAATGCGCATTGACCTCATCCCGTTCAAGATGGTAATGATGTAAGGTTGCCCGAGTCCCGAGATTCGTGGCATAGTTCGGTCTCACGCAGGGGTGGACAAAAGCTGGGTGGTGTTCCCCGGTTCCCGGCTTCTTCGCGGTCAACGCGCAGCGCGGAATTTGCATCACACCACCAAAAGTGCGCTGGCGCCACGGGCATTTCCCGTTCGCGCAGGCAGGTAGGCCCTGGCACTGCCGGGGTCGTCAGAATAGATGAAGGAGTCTCAATGAAGCGGTCTTGGACAGCGTTAGCTGTCGCCCTGATGGCGATTTTCGCGGCAGCGGGTTGCAACGACTACGGCAACACGTTTCAGAACAACACGGGCGCCTTCGTGGCTTCTCTTTCACCTGCCCAGGTCAGCGCAGGAAATGCAGATTTTCCGCTGACAGTGAATGGCAGCGGGTTCGTCCTAAAAACCGTGGTGCAATGGAATGGCAAGCCTCTGGCCACGACGGTCCCCGTGGACAGCACGGGAGCCGCTCTCGGAAACGTCGTCACCGCGACCGTCCCAGCGGCGCTCGTCGCCAAGCCCGGCACTGCCAGCATCAGCACAATCAATCCCGCCTCTGGCGCGGGGCAAAACGGCCTGTCGAACCCATTCGCCTTTTACATCAATCCGCCGCCGAATCCATTGCCAGGTCTCACCGGCATCAGTCCCCTGAGTGCGCCGGTATGCACTGGGTTGGCATGCAACGCGACATTCACTTTGACGCTCAATGGTTCGGGTTTTCTTCCCACAACGGATCCCTCCGGTGGATCCCAGGTAAATTGGAGCATCGGTGGGACACAAACAAAATTGGCCGTCGGCAGCGTCACCTGTTCCAGTAGCTCTTCTTGCCAAATGCAAGCATCCGTCAAAGCGAGCCTCGTACTAGTGAACTCCGGCACGACGAACTTGACCGCGAATGTGACGGTTTTCAATCCGCCGTCTCCTCCCCAGGCAGGCTGCGTCACACCGTGCACTGGCGGTGGCGGTGGCGGCTCGAGCGCGCCCGTAACCTTCACGGTTTGTCCGTCGAGTGGGTGTCCTCCGGGGACCCCTATGAGCGCTTCAGCTGCAGCGCTTGTCGCGGAAGAAACGCCAGCGCTTAGCCTTGATGGCCGCTACGTTGCTTACACCGCTGTACAAGACGATCGCTCCCAGATTTTTTTGCGGGATACCTGCGAGGGCGCTGCATCTGGTTGCCAGCCACGTACGACTCTTCTCTCGGCGGCGGCCGATGGCACTCCGGCAAACGAAGAAAGCCACGCGCCTTCGATGAGCGCCGACGGACGCTATGTGGCCTTCAGCTCAGCCGCGACAAACCTAGTGGAAAACGCGCCGCCTGGCCGACAGGTCTATTTGCTCGACACTTGCGCAGGAGCGGGAGATTCTTGCAAGCCCTCGACACATTTGCTCTCCACGGATTCGAACGGGTCGTTGGTGGGAGCGGAAAGCATTCTGCCTTCGGTCAGCGCTTCGGGACGGTATGTCGCGTTTCTGGCCATCACTCCGAGCCATTCCGCAAGTCAGGCTTCTGCTCAATCGAAGGCATTCGCAGGCGGCACCAATAGCGGGTACCGTCAGGTGTTCATTCGTGATACGTGTCTCGGCGCGACCAACTGCACGCCGAAGACGACCCGGATTTCGCTTCAGCCGGGCGACGGGACGGGATCGGGCGCAAAGCCTGCGGGACCTGCTTTGAGCGGAAATGCCGGGCACGTCGGCATCGTGGGCGCAAACGCCACCACACTTTTCACGCGCTCAGTGGCCGTGGACGATCGCGTTTTTCTGGCCATCGCGAACCAGCAGCGCTGAGCTGGCTCAGCCTCAAAAATTATTTTCAGTTGAACCGCACTTTAATATCCGGTCGCTTCTCCAGATGCACCGAATCGATGAACCGCACCTGCCGCTCATCCAGCGTCAGAATCATGGAACTGGTGCGCACGCCTTCCCCGAAAAACCGCACACCCTTCAGCAAGTTTCCGTCCGTCACGCCCGTGCACGCGAAAATCATTTTCTTTCCCGGAGCCAGATCTTCCGTGTCGTAAATGCGCTTCAGATCCTTCACGCCCATTTTTGCAAGGCGTTCCGCGTGCTCCGGTTTGCTGACGACCAGCCTTGCGAGAATCTGCCCGTTCAAGCAGCGCAGCGCCGCCGCCGTCAGCACGCCTTCCGGCGCGCCGCCTGTGCCCATCACCGCGTGCACTCCGGTTCCGACTACAGCAGCGGAAATTCCGGCCGAAAGGTCGCCATCGCCAATCAGGCGGATGCGCGCTCCCGCCGTGCGGATCTCTTCAATCAGTTTTTCATGGCGTGGCCGGTCCAACACGATCACGACGAGATCCTCAACGTCGCGGTCCAGCCGCTTGGCAATCGATTTCAAGTTATCGGCCACCGGCGCATCCAGGTCCACGGCGCCCTTGCACGACGGCCCTACAACTAATTTCTCCATGTACAGGTCCGGCGCGTGCAGCAAGCCGCCGCGTTCGCTTGCCGCCAGCACCGCGATCGCATTCGCCGCCCCCGTCGCGCAGAGGTTCGTGCCTTCCAGGGGATCGACGGCGATGTCCACTTGTGGAAACAATGCTTTCGGCGCGTGCGTCCCTAGGCCGACCTTTTCGCCGATGTACAGCATCGGCGCCTCATCGCGCTCGCCTTCGCCAATCACGATGGTCCCGTCAATCTCCACGGAGTCCATGGTCTTGCGCATCGCTTCGACGGCTACTTCATCGGCATGGTGCCGGTCTCCGAATCCCATGGTGCGCGCTGCGGCAATCGCGGCGTTTTCCACGACGCGCAAGAAATCCAGGCTCAGTTGTTCTTCCATCCGTCCCTCTCCTCAATTTCCACTAACGCAGGCGGCCAATCATAGGCCAAATGGCCCCGCATCGTCGACATTCAAGGGATTGGGTTGCACCCCCTCGAAAAACAGTCTATAAAATCACCCGCGATTGCGTTGCCCTGAGGTGTCTTATGATCCGCAGCTTGCTCGGCGTTTTGCTCGCCCTGTGTTTCTGTGTGGCTACGAGCTTCGCTCAGTCCAGCCCTTGTTCGCTCAGCGATCACACGGAATACAACAAGAAAATCAAAGAGTTCACGACGGAATCCTTCTTCAGTACTGAACTCGTCGACCATCTGCCTCTCAGCTCTTGCGTTCCCGCGCCGGATGCCTTCCTTCATCACATCGTGGGAGCGCCGGATATTCTCGATTACACGAAGGACATCAACGCTTATTTCCGTTTGCTTGCCAGCAAGAGCCCCAGGGTCAAAGTCTGGAGCATTGGCACGTCCGAAGAAGGCCGTGAGATGCTCGTGGCTGCCGTCTCCGACGAAGCCAATCTCGCGAAACTCGACCGCTACAAGGAAATCACCGCTCGCCTCGCGGATCCGCGCGGCCTTAGTGATGCCGAAGCGCAAAAGCTCATCGCCGAAGGCAAGCCCATCTACTGGGCCGACGGCAGCATCCATTCCCCCGAAACCGGCTCTCCGGAAATGCTGATGGAGCTTGCTTACCGTTTCGCCGTGGAAGATACGCCCTTCATTCAAAAAATCCGCCGCGATGCCATCGTGCTGATCACTCCCATTGTCGAAACCGACGGCCACGATCGCATGGTTGACATTTACATGCAGCACAAAAAGCACCCCGACCAGCCTCCCTATCCCCTCATCTGGTGGGGACACTACGTATCGCATGACAACAACCGCGACAATCTGGGCGTCAGCCTCGCACTCTCCCGCAACATGCTTAAGACCTACCTCGATTGGCATCCCACCGTGATGCACGACCTCCACGAGTCCGTCCCTTATCTGTACATCATGACCGGCACCGGTCCTTACAACGCCTGGCTTGATCCCATCGTCATCAGCGAGTGGCAGGAGATGGCCTATCACGAAATTGAGGAAATGACTAAGCGCGGCGTCATCGGCGTGTGGACGCACGGTTTTTACGACGGCTGGGCGCCAAACTATCTGCTTTCCATCGCTAACAATCACAACTCCATTGGCCGCTTCTACGAAACGTTTGGCAATGGTGGCGCCGACACTCGCGTCCGTACTCTTCGCCCGCCCGATACGAGCCGCGAGTGGTATCGCCCCAATCCTCCGCTCCCCAAAGTGAAATGGTCCGCCCGCGACAATGTCAACATGCAGGAGAGCGCCATCCTCTTCGGCATGAACAACGTGGCCTCCAATGGCCAGAAGTTTCTCAACAATTTTTATTTGAAGAGCAAGCGTGCAGTCGCGAAAGCCCGCACCGAAGGCCCAGCTGCCTGGGTCTTTCCTTCGGACGACCCGCGCCCTGCCGAGCAGGCCAGCCTCCTGAATCTTTTGCAGCTTCAGGGCGTCGAAGTTCACCGCCTCGAGAAGGAATTGCGCATCCCGGCTGCAAAGGGTGCGCAGGAATCCATCGGTGACAAGGAAAAAGATCAGGAAAAATCAGCCGAAAAATCCGATGCCGCGGCCAGGACCAAAGAAGAGAAGAAGCCGGCGGAAACCGTGATTCCCGCAGGCAGCTACGTCGTGCGCATGGATCAGCCTTACAGCCGGCTCGCCGATATGGCCCTCGACACCCAGTATTACAGCCCGCGCGATCCTCGTTCCTATGACGACACCGGCTGGACCCTCGGCGCGCTCCGCAATGTCAAAACCACGCGAGTCACTGATCTCTCCATCCTTAGTGCTGCCACGCAAAAAATGAGCAGGATCAATCCCCCAGGCGGAATCGACGGACAGGGCAAAACTTTTGTCATCCAGCACAACACGGACAGCACGCTTGCCTCACTGCGCTTCCGCCTCGCCGACGTTTCTATGGAAGCCGCTGAAGATAGCTTCGGAGCCGATGGCATCAAGTTCAAAGCTGGCTCCTTCATCATTCGCAATGCCGATCGCACCCAACTCGAAAAAGCCGCGAAAGATCTGGGAATCAAAGTCCATTCCACGAACGCTGCCCTGAGCGTCAAGACGCATCCGCTCGCTGTTCCCCGCATCGCGCTCGTCCACAATTGGCAGAACACCCAGAACGACGGCTGGTTCCGCATTCCCATGGAGGAGCTGAAAGTCCCCTACACCTACGTTGCCGACACCTGGCTGCGTGAAACCCAGAATCTCCGCGAGAAGTTCGACGTCGTCATCCTTCCTCCCATGGGTGGCGGCGGTCCCGCGGGACTGAGCGCTGTGCTACGCGGCCTGCCGATGCGCGGTGATCCACGTCCTTGGAAAAACTCCACCGAAACTCCAAACTTCGTCGCACCCGGTCTAGACTCCACTGACGACATCCGCGGCGGTCTCGGGTACCAGGGAATCGCCAATCTCGAGCGGTTCGTCCGCGAAGGCGGGTTGCTCATCGCGGTGCAAGCCAGTGCTTCGCTCCCCGTTGCCGGAGGGATGACCGAAATGGTGAACGCTTCTGACGCTCGCACCATGCAAGCCCCCGGCAGCGTAGTTCTCTCCACTATTGACGACAAGAAAAGCCCCATCACCTACGGCTACGACGACAAGCTCTACGTCTATTTTCGGCAGGGTCCGGTCATCACGGTCGGCGGCAATTTCGGCGGTCCAGGCGGTGGGGGTGGACCTGACGAGGGCGCAGCTGGCTCAGCGCGTTCCAGCGGACGCGGCACCGCCACCGATCCCGACATCATTCAGGCTAGGCCCTACGAACTTCCCGAAAAGCCCGTGAAGCGCACACCGCACGAGCAAGAGCTTTACATTCCCGAGGATTTGCCGGATTTTGCCCGCTTTGCGATTCCTCCGAAGGATCAGCAACCGCGCGTAGTCCTGCGCTTCGCCGCCGAAAAAGATTTGCTCCTCAGCGGCATGATCACCAGCGGCAATGAAATCGCGGAAAAGCCCGCCGTCGTGGACGTTCCCCACGGCAAAGGCCACGTCGTCCTCTTCGCCAACAATCCAATGTGGCGCGGCGAAACCACGGGCAGCTATTTCCTCGTCTTCAACGCCATGCTCAACTTCGATCACCTCGACGCCGGCAGCCTGGCCGTCGCCGGCAAATGAGCATCTTCCAGTCGGCCATTCCTAGCCCATCTTGCACGTCGCGAGGCGGGACCTTACAATTTTCGAATGTTTGACGCACACCATTTCTTGCTTTTTCTTGCCGCTGCGCTGCTTCTGGCAATTACTCCAGGACCAGGAATATTCTACGTTTTGGCCCGAAGTTTCGCCGGCGGCCGGCGCGAGGGCATCCTTTCTTCTTTGGGTACCTTTGTTGGCGGACTCTTCCATGTCCTGGCCGCTGCGCTCGGTATCTCCGCGATTCTCGCCGCTTCCGCTGTCGCCTTTCACACCGTCAAATACGCGGGAGCCGCGTATCTCGTTTGGCTGGGAATTCGGATGATCCGCTCGCGAAATGCGGAGATGGTTGTCAGCGCATCGCAGCCTGCTGCGATGGGCGCTTTTCGTCAAGGGATTCTTACTGAAGTTCTAAATCCTAAGACAGCTCTGTTTTTCCTTTCCTTCATTCCGCAATTCATCGTGCCCGAGCGCGGCCATGTTTTCCTGCAATTCGTAATTCTCGGCGCTCTCTCGGTGCTCCTCAATACCGCTGCCGATCTTCTTGTCGTTTTCCTTGCGGCTCCTCTGGAGCGTAAACTCAAGACCAGCGTGCGTTTCCGCCGCGGCCAGCGTGTCGCTTCCGGTCTCGGCATGATTACTCTCGGCGCCTACGTCGCCCTCGCCGACACTCGATAATCCAGCCTAGGAGAGATGCCATGAGCAAAAAGAAAGAAATTTCGCGCCGCACGTTCCTGACAAAGGTGGCCGCCGGCGGCGCCGCGTGCGCCATTGTTCCCAGGCACGTCCTCGGCCGAGGATTCACTCCGCCGAGCGATACGCTGAACGTCGCCGGCGTCGGAGTCGGCGGCATGGGCCGCAATAATTTGATCAACCTCGCAAGCCAGAACATCGTGGCGCTCTGCGACGTGGACTGGCGCTATGCCGACAAAGGATTTGACCGGCTCGACCTCGACATCGAGAGGGTGAAGAAGCGAATAGAACTGCCTGCCCCGCCACCGCCGGGCGAGCCGCCTGCGGAGTTCGATCCCATGAAAGCCCAGGCGCGGCTTGAGGGAATGATCAAACTCAAGACAGAACATCTGCCGAAGGCCAAACGCTACACCGACTATCGCGACATGCTCGAACACCAGAAGGACATCGACGCTGTCTTGGTCGCTACGCCTGACCATATGCACGCCTCGGTTGCCTTGGCGGCGATGGAGCTTGGCAAGCATGTGTACGTCCAGAAACCGCTCTCTTGGTCTGTCGAAGAAGCTCGCAAGCTTTCTCGCCGCGCTAACGAAACCAAAGTTGCCACGCAGATGGGCAATCAGGGTCACTCGTCGAACGATGGGAGGACCGCCGTCGAGTACGTGTGGAGCGGCGCGATCGGCGACGTGCGCGAGGTGCATATCTGGACGAACAGGCCCCTTGGCTACTGGCCTCAAGGCGTGCCGCGCCCGGAACCGCTAAAGCCGCAGCCCGATCCTCTTCGCTGGAATGGCCGTGGCGTCACGGCGCGGATTGCCGCAGCCCTTGCCGGCGACTATCCCATCCCGGATGGGCTCGCTTGGGATCTTTTTCTGGGTGCCGCCTCGAACAACGTGGACTACCACCCCATCTACCATCCATTCAACTGGCGCGGCTGGACCGATTGGGGCGTCGGCGCGATCGGTGACATGGGGGCTCATTTGATCGATCACACCATGTGGGCACTCAACCTTGGCTTACCTACCAGCGTCGAAACGATCTCGACCCCATTCAACGGTGCTTCCTATCCGACCGCGACACTAACCTTTTATGAATTCCCCGCTCGCGGTCCGATGCCGCCCGTCAAGCTCACGTGGTACGACGGGGGCCTCAAGCCCAACAAGCCCGAAGAGCTCGGCGACGAAGAGTTGAAACAAGAGGGCGGTGCTCTGCTGATCGGCAGCAAAGGCAAGCTCCTTCACGACACGTACGGCTTCAAGCCCAGGCTCTTGCCCAAGTCGCTCCATGAATCCTTCGGCAAGCCTGCGCAAAAACTCCCGCGCATCGTCGGCGAAGCCCATGAAATGAACTGGGTGGACGCCGCCAAGGGAAAGGTGGAAGCCTCCTGCCCGTTTGACTACGCCGCCCGTCTTACGGAGGTCATGCTCCTAGGCATCGTGGCCTTGCGCGCCGGAAAGAAGATCTACTACGACGGCGCCAATATGCGCATTACCAACGCTTTGCAAGCCAACGACTTTTTACGTCGAGAATACCGCCAAGGCTGGTCGACCTAAGAAAAGCTCCTGCGAGAACGCGATGCCGGCGCCCCTGTCTGGTGAGTGGCTTGGCCAACCGAGCTCCCGCAGGGTCTGGTATTGGCTAAAGCCTGGGAAATGCGTAACTTTACGAAATAAGCCGCCCGGCCCGCTGGCCGAAAACTGTCCCTTTGGCCGTTGCTTTTAGCCGCCAATTCCGCTATTAACTTTACCTATTGGTAGGTCCTTTCTTTTCTTTACGTTTCCTAGCGGGGACGAAGCATGTCCCGTCAGGAGCTCTCAGGCATGGAAGCCCGGCCATCGACCTGTCTCCGTACTAAAGTGCGATCCCGCTCTTTTTGACCCGGCGCGCCTCTTTCTGCAGTTTGTTTGAGGCAAATCTTCGTATAAGAAAGGGGACCCATGGTTCGCAAATTGGGGTCCTTCTCTTTCATCGTCCTCGCTGTTTTATTTGCCGAACCGGTTGTCAACGCACAAGTTGAGTCAGGACGGCATGCGCGCCCGCGCATTAGGCAAGGCATCAATGAAATGGACCGCGTGGCGCTCCCGGGCAACACTCGTCCCGAAGCGCGGTTCGCAAATGATCGCGGCCCCGTGTCCAACAATTTCACGATGGAGCACATGCTACTCCAACTGAAGCGCTCCCCCGAACAGGAAGCGGCTCTCCAGCAGTTCATTGACGATCTCCACACCAAAGATTCTCCAAACTTCCATCACTGGCTGACCGCGCAGGAATTCGGCGAACGATTTGGACTGGCGAAGACCGACGTTGACACTGTCACAGCCTGGTTGGAATCCCACGGCCTGCGCGTCAACGTGGTTTATCCCAGCGGCATGCCGCCCAGGTGCGCAAGGCTTTCCAAACGGAAATTCATTACCTCAATGTCCAAGGCGAAAAGCACGTTGGCAACATCAGCGATCCGCGAATTCCCGCCGCTCTCGCTCCCGTCGTCGCCGGGATCGTCTCATTGCACGACTTCCGTCCGCATACGATGCACCATCTGCATAAGCCCAACACGGAATTCACATTTACAGATGCCTTTGGAAACCCCAACTATGCAGTTGTCCCCGCGGACCTGGCCACAATCTACAATTTGAATCCCCTCTTCAGCGCGGGCATTTCAGGCCAGGGCCAGACCATTGTGCTTATTGAAGACACGGACGTTTTCAGCGCTTCCGACTGGAGCACTTTCCGTTCGACGTTTGGTCTTTCCGGCTACACTTCAGCCACTTTTGCTCAGGTTCACCCCGCCCCTCCCTCCGGGCCCAATAACTGCGGCGCTCCGGGCGCTTTTGCTCCCAATGATGCCGAAGCCATTCTCGACGCCGAATGGGCCAGCGCCTCCGCTCCCAGCG
>WNFL01143801.1_pt2 | contig 13849 bp, 11 predicted proteins | sample 5400361 | NCBI WGS metagenome assembly WNFL01 (sample SAMN13153351, study PRJNA577476) | soil metagenome | isolation source: 40 cm soil on Douglas fir-dominated hillslope | place: USA:California | collected 2013-09-17
CCGGCCGGCCGGGACTGACCAGCCATGGCCCGGTAGACGGCGGCCGCGACGACGTACCCGCACGCCACGACGAGCAGCATCGGCAGCGACCGCCCGGTGACGGGCATGAAGGCGGCGCTGAGGGCCGCGCCGAGCACGAAAGCCACGTTGAAGAGCATGTCGTTGACGGAGAACACGCGGCCGCGGAATTCGTCCTCCATCTCCTGCTGGAGGATCGTCGTGGTGCAGATCGACAGCCCCTGAGCTGTCACGCCAAGCGAGAAACCGATCACGACGAATTCCACCTGGCCGAAGGACACGCCAAGCACCCCGGTCACCACACCGCCTGCGGCAAGCACCGCCGTGATCCAGGCCGCGTTCGAGATCCGCCTGGTCGCGATCGGCGTGAGCCAGGCGGCCGCGCCGTAGCCGATTGCCGAGCTGATCACCACGGGCAGGAAGTGCTGGAGCGCCTTCGTTCCGCCGCTGCCCGGGTAGAAATAGTTCCGGTACAGCAAGATCGACATCAGCAGCAAGATCCCGTACAGGAAGCGGTGCGCGCCGGTGGCGGTCAGTGCCGCGCGAGCGGGGCGCCGGTGCCAGATATGCCGGAGCCCGGCGACGAGCCCTGCCGCGACGCTCTCGAGATCGGCGGCCACGCTGCGCAGGTTTTCGCGGGTGCCTAGATCCGGCCCGAGCGAGTCACGCGGCATCCGCGTTGCGCTCAGTCCAGAGCCGAGGTAGCAGAGTCCTGCCGCGAGCAGTATTACCGCGGAGCTGACCGGACCAGGTCCCGTGGCCAGACGCACTCCGATGCCGATGATCCCGCCGATGAACGCCATCACGGTGCCCGATGTCGGGCCGACCGAGTTCGCCATGATCAGTTCGTCGTCCTGGACCACGTGCGGGAGCGCGGCGGACAGGGATGACAGGAAGAACCGGTTGACGCCGAGCACGACCAGCGCCGCGAGCCAGATCGGGAGGTGCCGCGCCCCGGTCACGAGGAAGATCGCGGTGAGCCCGGCGAAGCCGGACCGCAGCAGCGCGGTCCAGAGCATTATCTGCCGGCGGGACCAGCGGTCGATGAAGACGCCAGCGAACGGTCCGATCAGCGAGTAGGGAAGGTAGAGCACGGCGAACGAGGTCGCCGCCGCAGCCGGGTCAGGGAAGCTGGCGGCATTGAAAAAGACATAGGCGCCGAGCCCGGCGTTGAACATGCCGTCGCCGGTCTGCGAGATCAGCCGCGTCGCGTACAGCTTGCGGAATCCGCCGCTGGCCAGGACCGTGCGCAGGTCGCCGATGAACGATCGCGCCGCGGGCCTGTTCACTCCATCAGGCTACGGCCGGGCTGCAAACAGCACCGCGCACGGGCTCCATGATCCTGGACGTTTCTCAGAACCTGGTCGCTGCTCAGCAGATACGTAGACAGAAGACCAGGATCATGGACATTGCGGCGGCTCGGCTGACGTCAGCCTTCGAGTTCGCCGCGGATGAACTTCTCGACCGCCTCGCGCGCGACGTCGTCGCTATACTGCTCGGGCGGCGACTTCATGAAGTAGGACGAAGGCGACACGACGGGCCCGCCGATGCCGCGGTCCTTGGCGATCTTCGCGGCGCGCACCGCGTCGATGATGACGCCGGCCGAGTTGGGCGAGTCCCACACCTCGAGCTTGTACTCCAGGTTCAGCGGCGTGTCACCGAAGGACTTGCCCTCCAGCCGCACATAGGCCCATTTGCGGTCGTCCAGCCACGGCACGTGGTCCGACGGGCCGATGTGCACGTCGGCCTTGGCCATCTCGTGCGGGATCTGCGAGGTAACCGACTGGGTCTTGGAGATCTTCTTGGACTGCAGGCGCTTGCGCTCCAGCATGTTCATGAAGTCCATGTTGCCGCCGAAGTTGAGCTGGTAGGTGCGGAGCAGTTCCACGCCGCGGTCCTCGAACAGCTTTGCCAGCACGCGGTGCGTGATCGTCGCGCCGACCTGGGACTTGATGTCGTCACCGACGATCGGCACGCCAGCCGCGGTGAACTTGGCCGCCCACTGCGGGTCGGAGGCGATAAAGACCGGGAGCGCGTTGACGAACGCCACGCCCGCATCGATGGCGCACTGCGCGTAGAACTTGTCGGCCTCTTCCGAACCCACGGGGAGGTACGAAACGAGGACGTCGGCGCGGGTGTCCTTGAGCACCTCGACCACGTCGGCTGGCTTCTCGTCCGACTCCGTGATGATCTCGCGGTAGTACTCGCCGAGACCGTCGTATGTCGGGCCGCGCTGGACGATGACACCGGTCGGCGGAACGTCGCAGATCGTGATCGTGTTGTTCTCGCTAGCCACGATCGCCTCGGCGATATCCCTGCCGACTTTCTTGGCGTCCACATCGAAGGCGGCGACGAAGTCGATGTCTCCGACGTGGTAGGGGCCGAACTGGACGTGCATAAGGCCCGGCACCCGGCTTGCCGGGTCTGCGTCTTTGTAGTACTCCACGCCCTGGACGAGGGAACTTGCGCAGTTCCCGACGCCCACGATGGCTACCCGTACCGAACCCATACCGATGTGCTCCTTCTCTTATTCTCAGCAGGCACTTCGCTTAACTCAGCTGGCCGCTGTATCAGTCGTTGCCGTCATGTGTGTTGGTCATGTGCTGGCGCGCGGACTCCGCGTCCGCGCGCCGCTCGGAAGCGATCAGCTCGTTCAGCCAGCGGACTTCGCGCTCTACCGATTCCAGTCCGTGCCGCTGCAGCTCGAGGGTGTAGCTGTCGACGCGCTCCCTGGTCCTGGCGAGCCCGGCGCGGAACGCCTCGACCCGCTCTTCAAGCCTGCTGCGCCTGCCTTCCAGGATCCGGAGCCTGACGTCTGCCGTGGTCAGGCCAAAGAAGGCGAACCGCACCCCGAAGCCGTCGTCCTCCCAGGACGCCGGTCCGGTCTGGGTGAGCAGGTCCTGCAGGTACTCCTTGCCATCCGCGGTCAGCCGGTAGACGATCTTTGATCGGCGCCCGGCCAGGGATTTGGCGGCCTCGGGAATCGCGTCCTCGGTGATGAGACCCCGGCCAGTCAGGTCCTTCAGGCACGGGTACAGCGAGCCGTAGCCGAAAGCGCGGAACGCTCCGAGCACGGAGTTCAGCCGCTTGCGCAGTTCGTAGCCGTGCATCGGGGTCTCGTGCAGCAACCCGAGCACAGCAAGTTCAAGCACGCCGACGCGCTGGCTGCTCATCTGCGCCCGTGCCTCCCGCCCGTGGTTTCGCTCTCGTTCCGGCTGGCGAGTTCTGGGCTACTATCCACCCAAGCGCTCGACCGCTGCATATCAGCCCGATGTATCGAGCCGATACATCACAACGATATGTCGTGTCCTCCTGGGGCGCAAGTCCGCCTATGTCCGCCGGCAGGTTCGCAGGTCAGCCGGTCATGGCCGAACATGGGACTCGGCCTCAGCGCAATTCCGTCGTAACCTGTCGGTCATGAGGCGATCGGTGGTTGACTACGCGCTGGCGCGGCGGGCGACCCTCGCGTCCGTGCTGTCCGGCCGGACCACGGTCACCGACGTCTGCGACGCTCACCCCTACCTGCTCCGGGCGGCGAAATTCCACGGCGAGCCGACCGAGACCAGGTGCCCGATTTGCCGCAAGGTCAAGCTGACCCACGTCACCTATGTCTACGGAGACGAGCTTGGCCGATACGAGGGACGCGTGAAGCAGGGCAGGGAACTCGACGAAATGGCTGCAGAATACGCCGAGTTCCAGGTGTACGTGGTCGAGGTCTGTCAGAGTTGCGGGTGGAATCACTTGGCGTCGTCCTACGTGCTCGGCACCGGTGAGCCGACTGCCAGGCGCGGTCGCCGTGCTCGCACAGGTGACTGACCGGCTCTGGCGGCCGCCGGGCCCGTTGGCTAGCTGAGCTCAGAGCAGCCTGCTGGGCACCGCCGCCCGGCCGGACCTGGACGGCGGCAAGCGGGCACTCCCGCGTGTGGGCGGGCGTTAAAGAGGGAGTCCGCAACTACGGATGAACACGCAAACTACAGAGAATTCCGGGAAACTCGGTGCAGCCGGGTAGCGTGTTGCCTGGCGGTGTCCGGTTGCTCCGGTTGCTCCGCTTGCGACTGCCTTAGCGCCGACCAGCGAGGATGACGTGAGTAATCCAGACTTCCCCGGGCCGTCCTGGCAGGACAATTCGGCAGTTCCGGACGGATCGGCCTCCTATGGCGCTGGCGCCGACCCTTACGGTCGTGCTGGCGATGGCCGGTCTTCAGCAGGTGCCTCTGCGCGCCCCTCCGGCCGTGCGCGCAAACTGCGCGGGGCCGACTATGACCCGAACGGCGTGCCGTCCGGCGGGAACGATGCGTCGTACGGCGGCAGCCCGTCCGGCCGTGCGCGCAACGGGCGCGGCCCAGCCGACTATGACGCGAACGGCGATCCCGGCTACGCGAGGAACGGCGACGCTGGCTACGGGCGTAACGGCACGGGTGGCTACGGGCGTAACGGCGACGCCGGATACGGGCGCAACGGTGCGACCGGCTACGGCCGGAACGGCGACGCCGGATACGGGCGGGAGGACGTCGCCGGAGAGGACGATCTCGCCGGGCGGATCCGCCGCCGGCTGCGCGACCACGGTGCTGGCACTGAAGCTGGCTATGAGGCGAATGGCCGCGGGTCTGCCGGTTCACCGCGCAACGGTGATCGCGGCTACCAGGGCGGCCGCCGCCGGTCGGACAGCTACGGATCTGATGGCGATGCGGGCTACGGTGACACGGGCCGCCTTGGCGGCCGCAGCGATCAGCACGGTCGGCCCCCGGCCAGCTACAGGAGCGGCACAGGGCTCATTGAAGACGGGCCGACTGCGCTGCCAGGTATTGACCACGGAGACCTGGGCGGTCGCGGCGGTCCTGGCGGGCCAGTGGGTCCTGGGCGGCCGTACGGTCCTGGCGGGCCAGGGGGTCCTGGGCGGCGTGGCGGCGGCCGCGGTTCGGGCGGCGGCCGACGGGGTCCCAGCGGCCTGGTCGATCCAGACGGCCGGCGGGTAAGGCCGCCCGGCAACTTCTGGCAGCGCCAGTGGCGCGCGAGCTGGTGGCGCCGCTGGACCATCAAGAAGGCGGCGCTGGTCATGGGCGCCATGGCGCTGGGCACCGTGCTGATCCTGATCGCCGGGTTCTTCTATGTCTATTCAGCGGTCCAGCTCCCGATCAAGGCGCTGAGCGCTCCGCTAAGCTCGTCGTCAGCGGTCTACTTCGCTGACAGCAAGACCGAGGTCGGCAGCTTTAGTGCCACGAACCGGACGGTGCTGACAGCCGAACAGCTCGGCCGGAACAAATACCTGGAGCAGGCATTCTTCGCCGCCGAGGACCGGCACTTCCTTACCGAGGGCGGCATCTCCCTGACCGGCACGGCCCGTGCTCTCTTCGTCGACCTCACCGGCAGCGGCCGCCAGGGCGGATCGACGATCACCGAGCAGTACGTCAAGACGTACTTCGAGTCGGTAGCCGCGGGCGGCAACCTGACGTACAAGGAGAAGCTCAAGGAGATCATCTACGCCATCAAGCTGGCTAAGGCGAAGAGTAAGCCGTGGATCCTCACGCACTACCTGAACGCGATCTACCTGGGCAGCGGCGCCTACGGCGTCGAGGGCGCTGCGGAGACGTATTTTGGGAAGCACGCCTGGCAACTTGATATCGGCCAGTGCGCCATGCTCGCGGCGCTCGTCCAAGCCCCGTCGTCATTCGACCCGCAGATGCAGTCCCCGGGCAAGCGCGTCTCCTACCTGGGTTACTCGCTGCTCGACCGCTGGGTTTCCGTGCTTATCAACATGGCCGGTGACACGTTTCCCAATGGCCAGCCCGTACTCACGCAGCAGCAATTGAGCAAGCTCGTTCCAGATACGCACAATCCCCACACGGCGTTGAAGAACTTCCCTAAGGTAAAACCACTAAGCTCCGCCCAGGCCAACTGGAGCGGTTTTCGTGGTTACATCATGACCGCTGTTCAAACCGAACTTGAAAGGACGTACGGCTATAGTGCGGACCAGATCAGCAGCGCTGGGCTCCACATCGTTACAACGTTCAACCTCCGCAAGATGCGGGCCCTGTATTCCGCTGTCGCCGAGGCCAAGAGGCTGATGCGGAACTCTGGCCAGAGGCTGCCGAGCTGGGCCCACGTTGGCGCGATTCTGGAGAACCCGAGAAATGGCGCGATCGAGGCCATGTATGGCGGGCCGAACTTTACAGCCAGGAATTGCAAGAAGATCGCTTGCCAGTACAACACTGCGATGTTGTCGAGAAACCAAGTCGGATCTTCGTTCAAGCCTTACGTTTTGGCGGCCGCGGTCAAACAAGGCATGAATGTGGCGACGAGCAAACTCAACGGCACGTCGCCGCTGTGCGTCCCGCCCGACAACACCGCGCAGAACAGGATGACGTTGTCTAAGCCCAAACGCGGCGCGTGCCCGCCGCTGTGGGCGACTGTCACTCCCGACAACGCAACCAGGTCCGGACCCGTCACTGTGGCCGCCGCAACAGCGGCCTCGTCTAACCCCGCCTTCGTAGACCTCGCGCATCGAGTCGGCACCCAGAACATCATCGACCTGGCGAAGCAGTTCGGGGTTGCCATTAAAGGCCCCAATTCGTCGAATCTGCAAAGCTACCTCGGCCAGACGGGAATCGCCTTGGGCATTGCCTCGCTGACGGTTGAGGAACAGGCCACCACGTTCGCTACGCTTGCGAACCGGGGCAACTATCACACCCCGCACGTGATCGCCAAGATCACCCAGAATGGTCAGCAAGTTCCCACTAAGGTCGTGCATCGCGTCGTGTTGACGCCAAAGGAGGCCGCCGACGTCGACTGGGCTCTCTCGTTCGACACCAATTCAGGGTCTGGCTACACCGGAACCGGCACCAATGCCGTCCTGAGCCCGTACCGTCCGACGATTGCGAAGACCGGGACAACTGACAGCTCCAAGTCAGCATTCTTCCTTGGAGCGCTGCCAGGCCAGTATTCATTCGTCGTCGGAATGTTCACCCAGGACCCCAGCAACAATGCTCAGACGCTGGCCATCCTTCCCTCCTTCGGCGGCTGGACGGGCGGTTACGGTGGCGCTTGGCCGGCGACGATCTGGCGACTGTATATGACCAAGCTGCTGGCCATGTCCCACAAACCGGTCGCGTCACTCGATCCGCTAAACGTGACGGGCATGGCGAAGTGGATTCAGGCAAAGGCACCGAAGCCGAAGTGCCAGCAAGGCCAGGGCGGCGGCAACGGCGGGCCAGGTAATGGCGGCGGCGGGAACGGCAACGGTCACAACCACGGCCACGGTATCTTCGCTGCTCTCGCATTCGGGAAGACCAAGTGCCCGCCGAGCCAGGGCGGGGGCCCGAGTCCCGGTCCGAGCACGTCTGGCTCGCCGAACCCGAGCCCGTCTGGCTCGGGGAGCCCGAGCCCTAGCCCGAGCAGCTCAACTAGCCCCCGTCCGAGCGCGAGCCCAAGCCTCGCCTTCCCGGCTAAGCCCGCTCAGGCGCCGGGCGGCAACGCCCCGTCACGCAAGCAGGCCGCCAGCACGCCGAGCCTGACGACGTCTGTGACGCTGCCGCGCCCGCCGTACATCAAGCCAGGCTGGGCGGTGCTGACCACCGGCCTGATCTAGCTCGATCCACGGACACTTATCAACAGTAATTGCCGAAAACTGTCCGTGATCATGAGAGTTGCCCGGACGACCGGGCAGGGGACGTCAGGGTCGGTGTCCCTGCTACTAGCCGCCGAGCTGGGCGCGGAGCCAGCGGACGTCGGCGGGGGCGTCCGGCGTCTCGCAGATGATCGCCGCGCCCGCGGCCCGGACGACGGAGACAAGCAGCGCGGGATCGATCGTGCCCGACTCGAGGTCGGCGTGCCGGTCCCGGCTCGAGCCGAACTCGTCGCGTGAGTTGTTGCAATGCACCAGGTCAATCCGGCCGGTGATCGTCTTTACCCGGTCGACGATGCTGGCGAGGTCCTCGCCAGCGGAGTAGGCGTGGCATGTGTCGAGGCAGAAACCGACATCGCTGGCGTCGCCGACCACATCCCAGAGCCTGGCCAGGTTGTCGAGGCTGCGCGCCATCGCGCCCTCGCCGCCTGCCGTGTTCTCGATCAGCATGGGCAGCGGCCGGTGGATCCGCTCGATCGCCTTGCGCCAGCTCTCGTATCCCTCAGCCGGGTCAGTATCGACCGTGACATGACCCCCGTGCACGATCAGCCCAGCTGCGCCGATCGACGCCGCGGCGTTTAGTTGCTGCTCAAGGATCTTCCGGCTTGGAATCCTGATCCGGTTGTTGGGCGAGGCCACGTTCATCACATACGGGGCGTGAATATACGCCACCACTCCCGCAGCCTCGAAGTCCGCGCGGATCTGGTCAGGTTGCCGCCCTCCTGGCAGCGACGGCGCCCTCCAGTCCTGCGGGTCGCCGAGGAAGAACTGGACGGCGTTGGCGCCGAGGGCGGTCGCCTCCGTCAGCGGGTCGCCGTCGTGCAGATGGGGTCCGATGATAGGCATCCCACGAGCCTACCCATCGGCGTCATCCGGCCGGGGGAACGGTGCGGCTAGCTGAACCCTCCGTGCGCGAACCCCAGCCCCATCCCGACGAAGGAGGCGGTGATGCCGAACACGATGAACATCCGCTCGGTCCTGGTCGCCGACAGCATCTGGGCCAGCAGCCCGACGATGAAGCCGGTCACGCCGAGGATGGTGCCGATCAGATGACTCTGGCTGAGCATGCCGAGCACGAACGAGGCCAGGCCGGCCACGATCGTGTAGGCGGCGGAGGCAATGATCAGGGGGTGGCGCTGGCCACCAGAATTCAGGGTGAGATAGCGTGCGCGCGGGCGAGGCCTGGCTGGGGCCTGTGACACGTTCACCTCCGGGGGACAGTGACCGTCCAGGCCAGCCGGCTGCGGCGGAGTTGTAAGCGCGGGCGGCCTGCCTGGTTGCCTACATACCAGTGTCTCCCCAGATCGGGATGAAATGAAGCGTCCGGCGCTGTCAGCCCAGCCTGGTAGGCTTGCTGGCCTGCGCTGGTTTCGATGACATGCGTAGATCCTCCTGTCACGGAGAGACCGTGACCGCTGAGTCCGAAGGAGGCACGGCCTGTCATGCGCCGTTACGAGATGATGATCATCCTCGATCCCTCGCTTGAAGAGCGCACCGTCCAGCCATCGCTTGACCAGTTCCTCAAGGTAGTCACGACGGCTGGGGGAACAATCGACAAGGTCGACGTTTGGGGCCGCAGGCGGCTCGCCTACGAGATCGACAAGAAGTCCGAGGGCATCTACACGGTCATCGACCTGGTAGCCGAGCCGGACACCGTCAAGGAGCTTGACCGCCAGCTGAACCTGAACGAGGCAGTGCTGAGGACCAAGATCCTGCGGCCTGAGCTGCACTAGCCTCGCCGACGCAGACCCGCCGACTCGATCCGCCGACGTCGATCCGCCAGCACCAAACCGCGAGCACGAGACCGACAGCACTCAACCGACCGGGAGTACCCGATGGCAGGAGACACCCAGATCACAATCATCGGCAACCTCGTCGATGACCCGCAGCTCCGCTACACGCCGACCGGGCAGGCGGTTGCCAACTTCCGGGTGGCTTCCACTCCCCGGTTCCTCGACAAGAGCACCAACGAATGGAAGGACGGCGACTCGCTCTTCCTTTCCTGCAATGTCTGGCGCCAGGCCGCCGAGAATGTGGCCGAGAGCCTGCAGCGGGGTATGCGAGTCATAGTCTCTGGCCGACTGCGGCAGCGGTCGTACGAGACGAAGGAAGGCGAGAAGCGCACGGTCTACGAGATCGAGGTTGACGAGGTCGGCCCGTCGCTGCGCAGCGCATCGGCCAAGGTCGTCAAGTCAAGCCGGGCCACAGGCGGTCAGGGCGGATCCGGTGGCGGCGGCGGGTACGGTGGCAGTGGAAGTGGCAGTGGAAGTGGCAGTGGCGGCCGCGCATCCGACGACCCCTGGGCCTCCTCCGAGCCGGCCGACAGCGGCTTCAGCGACGAGCCACCGTTCTAACCAGCGATAACAAATCCCCGCCCGCTGGTGGGGACCAGATTAAGTTCCCGCCGCTGGCGGGACCGACCATCCCCGCCGAGGCGGGGCTCTGCCAAGGAGCACCACGATGGCCAAGCCACCGATTCGCAAACCCAAGAAGAAGGTCTGCCTTTTCTGCCAGGAGAAGGTCGTCCGCGTGGACTACAAGGACACGGCCACGCTGCGTAAGTTCATCTCCGATCGCGGCAAGATCAGGGCACGCCGGGTTTCTGGCAACTGCACACGGCACCAGCGCGACGTCGCGACGGCGATCAAGAACGCCCGCGAGATGGCGTTGCTCCCGTACACGAGCACGGCTCGCTGAGGCCGAGGGAGGTTAGGAGACGATGAGCGGTTCGCCGATGAAGCTCATCCTCACCCAGGAGGTCTCGGGCCTGGGTGCCCCCGGCGATGTGGTCGAGGTCGCGGGCGGGTACGGAAGGAACTACCTGGTGCCGCGCGGCCTGGCGATGCGCTGGAGCCGCGGTGCCGAGAAGCAGATTGAGCTGATCAAGCGCGCCCGCGCAGCCCGTGAGATCCGTAGCGTTGATGACGCCAAGGCCGCTGCCCAGCGCCTGGCCGGGTTGCGGGTCAGGATGCAGACCCGCGCGGGCAGCGGCGGCAGGCTGTTCGGGTCGATCTCGACGTCCGACATTGCCTCGGCGGTGAAGGACGCCGGCGGCCCCGAACTCGACCGGCGCAAGATCGAGATCAGCAATCCGATCAAGACCGTCGGGGCGCACCAGGTTGCTGTCCGCTTGCACCCTGAGGTCAGCGCGACTCTCGAGGTTGAAGTCGTCGGCGCTTAACGCCAGCCGCGGCCTAGCCTAGCCGGGAGCCTCACACGTTGAGCGGCAGTCCCCCGCAGCGCTGGACTGCCGCTCAACCTATGGATTCAGTGGCGCTCGGCCCCGATGAGCTTTCCAGCAGGTGAACCACTGAATTGCCGCCGTGGTTATGCCTCGTAGGTTGGGAGCCGTCTGGCCACGTCGGGGTCGAGTTCCGCGAGTTGTGCCCAGAGTTCAGCGAGGCGGATGACGACCTGGTCCGAGTCGCTGGTCTGGCCTTCCCTGGTCTGGCCGCTGCGGGCCTCTGCCGCCTCCGCTTGGGCGGCCAGCTCGTCAATTGCCTGCCCGATCTCGGCAATGCGCTGGACGGCGGTCGAACACATGATCGAATCATACGCTTAGGAGACGTCGCTCCGCTCGGTTTTGAAGACATCCGACGAACGACATTGAGGCCGCGTCGGCACGGTTGGCTGGCTCGCTTGCTGCGGGATTAATCTCGGCCAGCAGAGACGAGAGGCCACTGTTGGTGTGTGGATAACTCTCGTGCGTCCCAAGCAGCGTCCCAGGCGGAGGACTTTCTTGCACGCACAGCCGGTGGAGAAAGTTTTGGCTGGTCAGCTAGCATCTCGGCGCGAAATCCAGGCGATGTTCACAACCTAACCCCCAAGTCGCGCACAGGTCACCCGGCGTGTCTGCACAGGCTGTCCACAGTCCTGTGCACAGCATGATTGGACGCGCAATCGCCTTCGCAGAACACTGTCAGAGCCATTCGATAAAACGGTGCTGGCGGGGCTGCTGGTTGCCAGCTGACTCAGCGGGCTGGCAGGCAGACGCCAGAAGGCTGGACAGCAAGGGGGTGAGGCTCGGTGAGCGTTGCGGAACTCGCGCCGCGCGAGGACTTCGAGCGGACCCCGCCGCACGATATCGCCGCCGAGCAATGCGTTCTCGGCGGCATGATGCTGTCCAAGGACGCGATCTCCGATGTCCTTGAGGTCATCAAGCCCGCGGATCATTACCGCCCCGCTCATCAGATTGTCCACGAGACGATTCTTGACCTGTACAGCCGCGGGGAACCTGCCGACGCGGTTACTGTCGCGGCCGAGCTGACCAAGAGAGCTGACATCGGCAAAGTCGGCGGCGCTCCGTACCTGCACACCCTGATCGCCTCCGTTCCCACGGCCGCGAACGCCGGTTACTACGCGAGGATCGTGCGTGAGCGGGCGATCCTGCGCCGCCTGGTGGAGGTCGGTACCCGGATCGTGCAGCTCGGCTACGCCGGGGATGGCGACGCCGACGAGCTCGTCGACCGGGCGCAAGCCGAGGTCTACGGCGTGACCGAGCGCCGGGTCAGCGACGATTACCTGCCGCTGTCGGAGATCATGCCGGATGCGCTCGTTGAGATCGAGGCAATCGGGAGCCGTGGCGGAACGATGACCGGCGTGCCCACCGGGTTCGCTGACCTGGATGCACTGACCAACGGGCTGCATCCCGGCCAGATGATCGTCATCGCGGCCAGGCCTGCCCTAGGGAAGTCGACAATGGCCCTAGATCTTGCCCGGGCGGCGTCGATCAAGCACGGGCTGACGTCGGTGATGTTCAGCCTTGAGATGAGCCGTAACGAAATCACCATGCGGCTGTTGTCGGCAGAAGCGCGAGTCGCGCTGCACTCGATGCGGACCGGGCAGATGAGCGACGAAGACTGGACCCGGCTGGCACGCCGGATGAGCGAGGTGGCCAACGCGCCCATGTTCATCGATGACTCGCCGAACCTTTCGATGATGGAGATCCGGGCCAAGTGCCGCCGTCTGAAGCAGCAGCATGACCTGCGGCTCGTGATCATCGACTACCTGCAGCTGATGACCTCGCCGAAGCGGGTCGAAAACCGGCAGCAGGAGGTCTCTGAGCTGTCCCGTTCGCTCAAGCTCCTGGCGAAGGAACTGAACGTGCCGGTGATTGCCGTCGCGCAGCTGAATCGCGGTCCGGAGCAAAGGACCGACAAGCGTCCAATGCTCTCAGATCTACGCGAGAGCGGGTGCCTCACCGCCGACACGACCCTCCTGCGTGCCGACACCGGGGCGCCGGTCACCTTCCAGGAACTGCTCGACAACGGACACGAGGGCTTGACCGTCTGGTCGCTGGATGAGCAAAATCGCGTCGTCGCCGCGCCCATTACGAATGTCTTCCCCGCCGGGGTGAAGGATGTCTACCGCCTCAAGCTCGCGTCTGGGCGCGAGGTCAAGGCTTCCGGGAATCACCCGTTCCTCACCTTCGAGGGCTGGCGCCCGTTGCAAGAGCTATCGGCAGGCAGCCGGATCGCCATACCCCGGCGAGTGCCGGTGCCTATCACAGCAGGCTTGGGCTGGACCGAGGGTCGGCTCGGCCTGCTGGCTCACCTCATCGGGGATGGCTGCGTCCTGCGCAACCAGCCAGTCCACTACACCTCGAATGATGAGGCCAATCTTGATTTCGTCGAAAGTGCGGCAGCCGCGGAGTTCGGCATCACCCCCCGGCGAGTGGCGCAGAAGACGTGGTGGCATACCTACCTGCCAGCCCCTTACCGCTGCACGCACGGGCGCCACAACCCCCTGCACATCTGGTTCCGTGAGCTCGGTATTGACAACCTGAGGTCCCACGAGAAGCGCGTTCCGGAAGCTCTGTACGCCGCGGGTGACAATGAGATAGCGGTATTCCTGAGGCACCTGTGGGCGACCGATGGGTCGGTCTGGAACCCGCAAGGGACGTCGGTCCCGAAGCCCTACTACTCCTCATCGAGCCGCCAGCTAGCCGATGGCGTGGCGCGCCTGCTAGGACGGCTGGGAATCGTGGCGCGCATCCGGGAGGTCAGCAAAACCGGCTACAAGCCCTCCTACCATGTGATCATCGCCGACGGGCCCAGCCTGCGCACCTTCTGCCGTGATGTGGGCGTGCATGGCAGCCGCGGCGAGACTGCCCTCCAACTGCTCGCCGCCCTAGAGGACAAGTCCGCGAATACCAATGCCGACACCGTGCCCATCGAGGTATGGAACCTGGTCAAGACCGAGCGGCTGCGC
>WNFL01065118.1_pt2 | contig 13847 bp, 10 predicted proteins | sample 5400361 | NCBI WGS metagenome assembly WNFL01 (sample SAMN13153351, study PRJNA577476) | soil metagenome | isolation source: 40 cm soil on Douglas fir-dominated hillslope | place: USA:California | collected 2013-09-17
GGATGCCATTTCGCGGCTGGAGGCGATCCCGATCTCGAAAGCAGTACGACCCGCTTCCACGGCCTGCCGGAACGCGAAAGCCATCCGAACTGGATCTTCGGCGATGGCGATAGCCGTGTTGACCAGGACGGCGTCCGCTCCCAGTTCCAGCGCCTCAGCGGCGTGACTTGGCGCTCCCAAGCCCGCGTCCACAACCACTGGAACGGTAGCTTGATCCAAAATGATCCGTAATTGGTCACGAGTCCTAATCCCTTGATTGCTGCCAATCGGTGAACCGAGTGGCATAACCGTAGCCGTACCGACCTCCTGCAAACGTTTGGCCAAAACCGGATCCGCGTTGATATAGGGCAAAACGGTAAATCCTTCCTTCACCAGCTGCTCCGCTGCCCGTAGAGTTTCGATCGGGTCAGGCAGCAAATAATGAGGGTCTGGGTGGATTTCCAGCTTTACCCACTTGGGAAGGCCGGCGGAAGCAGCTAATCGTGCCAATCGCACCGCTTCCTCGGCGTTCATTGCGCCAGAGGTGTTGGGCAAGAGCAGATATTGTTTCGGGTCAATATAGTCCAGGATGTTGGCAAAAGGATCATGGTTCCCAGAGAGATTTGCCCGTCGCAAGGCGACGGTGACGATCTCGGTGCCGCTGGCACGCAATGCGTCCCGCATAACGGTATTGCTCGCGAATTTTCCTGTGCCCACCAGCAAGCGTGACTGAAATTCTCGATCGGCGATAACGAGAGGAGAAGAAAACTGCATCATTAGTGAAACCGCATTGTCCTTGTCATTCGATAATTAAGCGAGTGATCTCTTGAACAGCAAGTGATTGATTCCTAAGCTGGAGACCGTGAGACCGTCCGATAGTTCCCATGAATTTAGTCTGACTGGTAAGTTGTTGCTCTCCCATCCGGCACTTCGTGATCCGAGCTTTCGTCGCACCATCGTATTTTTGCCTAATCACGATGTGGAGGGAGGAGCATTTGGGTTGATTATCAATCGACCTACTTCCGAAGTATTAGCCGACTTTTTGGTTGAGCCGCCCGCTTCGGCGGTACTTTCAGAGGTGCCGGTGTTTACGGGTGGGCCGGTGGGAACCGACGAATTGACACTGGCCGCGTTTTCTTTTGCCGCCGGCACCGATATGGTCAGCTGCCAAACTCATCTATCGCTCGACGAAGCGGAAGCAATGAAGAGCGGAGGCGAATCGATCGTGAGGGCATTTCGCGGATATGCAGGATGGACCTCCGGTCAGCTCGAAGGCGAGATTAATCAGCACGCTTGGCTGGTGAAAGAGGCGGAAGCAAAATTGATTGCCGGCGAGCTGAACGAGCAGACTTGGGTGGGTCTGGTCAGCGCGATGGGCCCAGCCTATCGTTTGCTGGCGCTTGCGCCGGACGATCCGTCGCTGAATTAAAAATGCGGATTGCGGATCGCGTAATGGGCAATCCGCAATCCGCATTTTCAATTGAATGGCGCTTTGCGATGAGTTCGTTCGCCCTTAGGGATTGCTGGATCGGCCGTCAGCGGATATATGGCGGCAATGAAAATAGGTGTTCCGAAAGAGATTAAACAACAAGAGCACCGAGTCGCGTTGCTACCTTCCGTCGTCTATCAGCTCGTCCGTATGGGTCACGAAGTTTTTGTCGAACATGATGCAGGTGCGGGCGCCGGTTTTCCAGACGAGGAATATGCTCAAGCGGGCGCCCAATTATTAGACGACCACAGCGCTGTGTTCGAACAGGGAGATCTCATTGTGAAGGTCAAGGAACCGTTGCCATCCGAATACCGGTTGTTACGGTCCGGCCAGATTCTGTTCACCTATTTGCATTTAGCTGCCAACAAGGAGCTGACCCTGGCGCTGATCGAGTCGGGAGTGACGGCGATTGCCTACGAGACGGTCGAAGTCAATCGGCGATTGCCGTTGCTGGAACCGATGAGCGAGATCGCGGGACGGATGTCGATCATAGTCGGTGGATTTTTTCTGACTAAACATTGTGGGGGAAAAGGTGTGCTTTTGGGCGGTGTTCCGGGAGTGTTGCCCGGCAACGTCATTGTCATTGGAGGCGGGACCTCTGGCATAAACTCTGCCCGCATGGCCACCGGTCTCGGTGCGAATGTGACGATCCTGGAAGTGGATATTGAGCGGATGCGTTTTCTGGACATTACGATGCATACGGCGCACACGCTCTATTCCAGCGAGGCGCACCTGATGGAAATTCTTCCGCGGACCGATCTATTGATTGGTGCGGTACTGGTCCCTGGCGCCCGTGCCCCCCGATTGATCTCTCGCGAAATGCTCCGATCGATGAAACCGGGAAGCGTTCTCGTCGACATCGCTATTGATCAAGGAGGCTGTTGTGAAACTTCACGTCCGACTACTCATGAGGAACCGACCTACGTGGAAGAGGATATCATCCATTACTGTGTCGCGAATATGCCGGGTGCTTACGCCCGAACCGCTACTCAAGCTCTGACTAACGTCACTGCACAGTATGTAGAATTTCTGGCCGAAGCGGGACCGGACGGAATCCTCAAAAAACAGCCGGCATTGGCCGGTGGTATTAATGTGATGCACGGGAAGATCAGAAATAAGGCGGTCGCCGAAGCGCACCAATTTACCTACGTACCCCTCGAGATCTGATAGCGACGCGCAGGTAGGGCCGCGCGAAGCAATGGATGCGGTGGCATCATAGCCCTCAAGTTGACGCGCATGGGCAGCCGCCGGACGAAGTTGGGAGCGCATCCCTACCGGATCAGGCTACACCAAGCGCTCGGCTATTGGCTATTGGCTATTTCCCGCTGGCCACTAACTGCCTGACACCCGGACTACTTTCGCGCTTTTGATGGCCGAGTTAGAAAGGAGGGCGTGGAGAATATCTTCGGACGGAGCCGAATCCAGATTCAGAACGGTGAGGGCTTTGCCACCGAGTTTGTCACGACTAAGCGACATATCGGCGATATTGACCTGGTGCTCGCCGAGAACTGTACCGACTTGCCCAACGATACCCGGTACATCGTCATTCTCTAACACCAGCAGGACGCCAACCAGTAGCGCTTCGACATAACGGTCGTTGATCCGGACAATACGACCCGAGGATCCGACGAACGTGCCGGCGACGGAAGATTCTTCATCGCCGAAGTATGCGCGCAGCTCGACCAAGTCGTTGAATTCGCCGGTCGCACTTTCTCTGGTTTCAACGATTTTAAGACCCAACGTCTGCGCCAGGGAGGTGACATTCACTTGGTTCACTTCCTGGCCTCCGACTTCTTCTAAGAAGCCTTTCAGCACATAGCGGGAGATCGGTGAGGTTTCGGTTTGATTGACCTTGCCGCTGTAATTGATGTGCAACTTCTCACAACGACGTGGGCTTACCTGACGGAGGAATCGACCGAGCTTTTCCCCAAGACCCAAATAAGGACCAATGATGGCTAAGGTCTTGGCGTCAAGATTGGGGACGTTAACCGCGTTTCGGATCACGCCTTCGATGAGACCCGAGCGAATGGCTTCAGCAATTTCGATCCCGACGCTTTCCTGTGCTTCGAGCGTCGAAGCGCCCAGATGTGGAGTAAAGACGACATTTTTCAGCTGACGGAGCGGGAAGTCATTCGGTGGGGGTTCGACTTCGAAAACGTCAAGAGCAGCCGCCGCAATGTGGCCGGTTTGAAGAGCATCGTATAGGGCAGCCTCATCGACCAAGCCGCCACGCGCACAATTGACGATCCGCGCACCTTTTTTCATTCGAGCTAGACGATCACGATTGAGAAGATGCTTGGTCTCGCTGGTGATCGGCATGTGCAAGGTGACGAAATCCGCTCGCTCAAGTACGTCGTCCAGATCTTCGAATAGCTCCACCTGGAGAGATCGAGCGCGGGAAGGGGAGAGATAGGGATCGTAGGCGATGGGGCGCATACCGAAAGCGATTCCGCGGCGGGCGATTTCCGTTCCAATGCGGCCCATGCCAAGAATACCGAGCGTCTTTCCGTTGAGCTCGACTCCCTCAAAGCTTTTTCGATCCCATTTTCCGGCTTTCACGCTGGCGTCAGCTTGAGGAATGTTTCGAGCGATCGAGACCAGCAAAGAAAACGCGTGCTCTGCAGTGGAAACGGTGTTTCCCCCGGGCGTATTCATGACGATGATCCCACGCCGGGTGGCTGCTTCGACGTCGACATTGTCGACTCCCACTCCGGCCCGGCCAACCGCCTTCAGCGCGCGGGCAGCTTCGATGACTTTCGCTGTCACTTTGGTCTGCGAGCGAACCACCAAGCCGGCATATTCCGAAATAACCTCTAGAAGCTCCGGTTCTTTCAGACCGGTCCGAACATCAACAATGAGATCGCCGCCTGCCTCCAGCGCCTCCACTCCCCGACGAGAAATTGCATCAGCTACTAATACTTTTTTGTTACCCATGGTTGAGCTTAGTCAGAATTTCTCTGAGTAACTCGATGCCGGGGAGGGAACTAAAACCAGAGGCCAGGTTGGCGAAAGCTGGCTCAAGCGCCGATCTCTGGACGTCGCGCTGCTCATTTAATACCGCTTCGTTTTCTGGAGCCATGGTGCTAGCCATGTTCTTTGCATATAAAGACAAGGCTAGCAGCGGCCAATTGTTTCGGTACATGTCGTATTTAAGATAGAACACGCGCGGAAATCCGGTACCGGTAATTAAGTGTTCCTCCCAGGATCCATCGGAATTCTGGTGAGAGAGTAAATACTCCACGCCGCGCCGGATACTCGGGCGATCTGCCTCGGCGAAGGAAAGCAAGCCCATCAACGCCCAGGCGGTTTGAGATGGAGTGCTCTTACCGCGTCCGCGAAGGGTCGGATCTTCGTACGACCCGCAGCTCTCGCCCCATCCGCCGTCCGGATTTTGGTGATGTTCGAGCCAAACCCGCCCGCGTTGGATCCAAGGTTCCCGCATATTCACGCCGATTGCGCGGAGACCCTTCAAAACTTGCCACGTTCCATACACGTAGTTTACGCCCCAGCGCCCATACCAAGCGCCATCAAATTCTTGTCGCTTACGAAGAAAACGGATAGCCCGTGAAACGATCGGGTGCTTTGGCGTGAACCCGTAAGTGGCCAAAACTTCCAGCACTCGAGCGGTGATGTTGCAACAAGTTGGATCCAAGATGGCGTTATGATCAGCAAAGGGCACCTGCTCCAGCAGGGGATTGGTAACATCCTTGTCGAAGGCGGCCCACCCGCCATCCTTGCATTGAAAACTGAGCAACCAATTCAGACCGCGCTCGTAGAGGCCCGGATCTTCTGGGACATAGCCGGCGGTTCGGAGCGCTAGCAGCACCATCGCGCTGTCGTCAATGTCCGGGTTATACGGGTTGTTGAATTCGAAGCACCAACCCGACGGTTCCGGCTCCGGGTTACGAACGACCCAGTCTCCGGCGATGCGGACTTCTTGATTTGCCAGCCAATCCGTCGCCCTTTTGATCGGTTCTTCGGTGGCACCTAAACCTGAGCGCGCCAGAACGAGTGTCGTAATAGCCGTATCCCAGACCGGAGAAAAGCAAGGTTGGATGCGAAATCCTTTTTCGTCCTCGACAAACAGCTCCTCAAAATCTGCTTCCGCCTTTCTATAAAGCGGATGATCGGGGGAGTAGCCCAGGCACCGAAGCGCGATCATAGAATTGAGCATGGCGGGAAAGATTGCTGCCAAACCGTCGTTGCCGTCGCCAATTCTCTCAATCATCCAACGCTCAGCTTCCTGTAAAGCCAGCCGTCTGAATGGGTAGAATTTGTGCTTTTCGCAGAACTTCAAAATCCGGTCGACGAAGATAAAAAGCTTCTTCAGCCCGGACGCGTGCAACCGAGGAGCTTTGTCGGGCTCCAGATAGAGCTCTTTGATTCCGAGATGTTCCGGAACTTGATGAGTGATTTTATAATGATTGATGATCGCAAGCGGGACCACCATCGAACGCGTCCAAGATGAGACGGTGTATAAATGAATGGGTGACCAATGCGGAACGATCAAAAACTCAACTGGGATAGTCGGCACCGCTTCCCATGGAACCTGTCCGAGTAAGGCAAGGTAAAGGCGAGCGTAGGTGTTCGTCTTTTCCACTCCACCCAACGCGCGAGCGCGCTTACGCGCCTTGACCAGGCGAGGGTCATCCGGCGAAAAGCCAGCCAGCTTCAGTGAAAAATACGCTTTAACGGTGGCGTTAACTTCTGCCGGGCCTTCCGGATAGATGTTCCAGCCGCCATCCGGGAGCTGGCTCTCCAGGATATGGTCAATGCATTTCCGCTCGAGTTCGACATCGACCTCACCCGCCCAATGCATGAAAGCGATATAATCTGAGCACAGTGTCGAATCGACGACCAGCTCGCCCACCCAGAAGCCTTCTGGCGACTGCAGGTCGAGCAGGTGTTCCTGTGCTTTCGAGATTGCCGAATTAACTGCGGACAAATCCGAGGTGTTCACCATTTTCCCATCCTGAATTTGAATAGACCTATCGCTTAGCCAGTTCCGCTTTCTCGACTGGTTTGGCAGTCTTCGCTGACACCCCATTGAAGACTTTGGTCAATTCAACATCTCCCTTCGGTTTCGGACGTGGTCCAAAATTAAAGGCTATGTTCTTCCAGAGATCGCCCGGCTTACTCTGTTTACCAAGCGCAGCCGTCGGCTCGTAGCCGCAATGCGTCATGCAGTTCTCGCACCGCGGATCCTTGGCAACTCCATCCACCACTCCGTACTTTTCCCAAGTTACCTTCTCCAGGAGTTCCTGATAGGACGAGTAGTGGCCTTGACCATCAGTAAGGAAATAGCAAGGTGCTTTCCAGCCCATCACATTACGCGTTGGAATCGCCCAGGCTGAGCAGGTAAGATCGCGCGCACCAGTCAAGAAATCCCAATAAACCGGAGTGCCCAGCAATGGGTACTTTTTACCCCAGGACTTCGCGGTGGAGAATTTTTCCATCGTGCTGCGGCGAGTGAGGAAAAAGGCGGATGGATCAATACCGAGACGATCGGCCATATCCTTCTTCGCAGCATCGTAATCGTAGCCCGGAGTAATCGTGTGGCCATCGACGCCCAGTGTGCCAAGGAAAGCCAGCATGGTCTCGATTTCGTCCATTTCTGTCTCCCGATAAACCGTTGTATTCGTGGCGACTTGGAAGCCAAGGAATTTCGCCATCCGAATTGCAAGGATGCACTCACGGAATACGCCTTCCCGCTCAACAATAATGTCATGCACCTTTTCCAGTCCGTCCAGGTGCACATTCCAATACATCCATTTGGATGGAGAAATTACCGGCTTTTTCGAGTCTTTAGGGCCCTGCTTAACCTGTTCCGCCTCGGCCGGTGTCATGAGCCGTTCGTCCAATAGTCGCTGGAGAAGGGGCTCGGTTTCATTGGGGCGAAGATAAAATTCGACTGCGAGATAATCCCGCATTTTCCGCCTCATGAACATGGCGTTGGTGCAAATGTAGACGATGCGTCCTTGCTCGCGGAGACCCTTTACCAAACTCTCGATATGAGGATAGATCAGCGGTTCGCCACCGCAGATCGAGACCATGGGTGCATCGCACTCGGCCGCCGCGGATAAGCAGTCCTCCAGAGCCATCACGTTCTTCAGGGATGTCGAGTACTCGCGAATCCGTCCGCAGCCCGTGCAAGTCAAGTTGCAGGTATGCAAAGGTTCAAGTTGAAGCACCGTAGCGAATTTTCGCGTGCCTCGCAGTTTGTGCCGAATAATGTGGCCGGCGACCTTTAATGTAAGAGCCAATGGAAACCGCATAGTCAGAATTTAAAGCGCGGCATAGTAACAGGCACCACCCCACTTTCAAGGGCCAGCGCGGGCTGCAACGGCTAAGATAAGGGCGCACAGCGCTACAATATTCGACGAGGAACGGCGGTCGGATCTTGCAGAAATCCGCTAACGGAATAGCCCGGCTTTTAGTTAAGACACCTGAAATACAGGAGTGGAGTCGATCTGACTTCCAACTATTTGTATTGAGTTATTATCCTCTGAGTGAGCAACTTACGTATGAGATGATGAATGACACGACATTGGCATAGCAGTTATCAGCTTAACGTTGGCGGGATAATTTGGGAAAAGCTCGCTTAAGAATATTAAACTAGTAGACATTAGCTTATCTTCGCCATAGATTCACTGAATTACCCCGACCAAAAATTTCAAAGCTGTCATCTCTAACAGGAGGGTTTGCCGATGTTTTCGTCTCAAGCTTTTGCAACCACCACAGGACTGGATCCGTCAATAAACCTTCTGTCCGAGTCCAAAAATATCTGGGCGCTTCCGACTTCGACTCGGAATGAAGAGCATGTACCAGGGTTGGTCTTTGTCGGGCAGCGGCAGGAGCAAGTTCCTGTTCGTCTGGTGATTTTTGCCGGAAGCGAAGAGGCAGACTCGGTCGGGAGCTTGGCTTTATTGAAGCTCTTGGTGGACCTCGATCTGGCGCCGCTTCTTGCGCATGACTATGCTCTATTCTGTTATTTGAGCTTATCGCAGAGAGCAAAAACCTATTTCGACCGTCAACGTTGGAATGTCCATTGGGGCAAGACTCCGCTGCCAGACGAACTGCTGGAATTTGATGCCGATGGGTTCATTTCGATTCGAGCCAATGATTCGGTCAGCGGCCTGCAAATTGAAGCCTCCGATCGAACGATCGCAAACGAGGTAGCTTGGCCGGCTGTCGTGCGGGCGAGCAGAATCCAGCCGTTAGATGCCGAGCCGGTCCGGTGGGTTCAAGCTAACGAAGTGTCTCGGGCAAATATTTCTGATTTGCCCTCCAATGCATTCAGGTTAGCTGTACGGACGCCTTGGGCGGCAGAGACCGAGAATCAGATCGCGGCGATCGGAATCGCACTAAAAGAAATTCTTCTTCAATATCGCTCGCTGCGAAACTTTGCGAAGGCGTTGTGAGTTTTTCGGATCGGATGCGGCCGTAGTCGAGTGTCGGTGGGGGTCGCGCATAATCTTCGGTAGCGGCGACTCTCCCATTGGTTCTGAATTTCTGCGTGATCTAAAAAATCAGCCGGAGCTGCTCGCGTTAAATTACCGCAAACCGCAGTCGCCATCACCACTGTTCGCTATTGCGCGTTGTCTTTCCAATATCCCCGTTGCCACGGGATCCCATTAGAACGCGTGGATGTGAACAGTCGATTGCTTGCGTAGAAGCGATTGATTTATCGAAAGCGAATGGCGACTGCGGTTTCTGGTTAGGCGAATCAATTCCTTCGTTAGCTGTTTCAACTGTGTGGCACAACAAGGGTATAGCGGGACAGTCGCCGCTACCGGTCCGGTGTCCGTGTTCTTCAGTCTCGTCGGACGCGCCGGACGCTACCGGAGACCTTGCGGGGCCAGCCCGACGCGTGCATGTTCTGCGCCCCATTAGAAAGACTAATAGTTGCACAAGACACCGGTTTGAGGTTTGTTTGCAATCCGCCGAAAGTTCGGCGTCGAACAATAAAGCGAGCTGAGCGTCTAATGAAGATACAATCAGCCTGCATGGAAGAATAACCTGAGTATGAAGACAAAAACGCTATCGGATTATCCGTTATTGATCGGTGAAGTGATCAGACGTTCCGAAATCCGTCGCCAGAAGAAGGAACGCTGGAAGCAGTTTTGGCATAAGACGGTTCGATTGACGAAGTAGTTTCGACGGCGCACTGAGTTCTGCATACCGAGAGTTGCGAAGCCAGCGCCAGGGCCGCCTGCGAGGCGGTGCATTTTTGTATAAAGAGCTGGGTGTGAGCGCCCGGCTCTTTTGCTTTTGGGAATTGCCGGCGGTTAAGGCCACCTTGGCCACGGACCAAGGCCGAAAATGCCGGCATCGGCGGTAGCGGACGCCCTTCTTGCCCCCGATTAGACGCCTAAATTGCTCTGTTACTGCTTATGATCCGGGAAAACGCGGTGCAGGGACCTGACCAGAGCTGTGATCTGTTCGGACGAATGCCGGGCTGAAAGAGTCAACCGAAGCCGCGCCGATCCTCTGCTTACGCTGGGGAAGCGAATTGCTGGAACAAGGAAACCGTCTTGCTGAAGCTGGTTTGCGGTCTCTAGAGCTGCGTTCTCCTCTCCCACAATCAATGGGATAATCGGACTGGGAAGCCTTTCGGCGGTCTCAAGATGAGGATTTCTTTCGAGCGATTTAAGATTACGGTCTGAGGAGAGACGAAGGTGCAAATGGTCAATGTTTCGGCGAAGATCGCCGCGCATCCGCTCGCCTTCTGCTGACTGGACGACTTCCAGGGCCGCGCACGCGCCGGCAACAGCCGCCGGCGGCGGCGCCGTAGAGAAAATAAAGCTTCGGGCGCGATTGATCAGAAGTTCGATCAGCGCACTGGAGCCGGCGATAAAGCCGCCACTGCCTCCGAGCGCTTTGCTGAGAGTACCCATCTGAACTTCAACCCGCTGAATGAGTCCCAGATGAGCAGCCAATCCTTTTCCTTCTGGCCCAATCACACCGGTGGCATGAGCTTCGTCGAGGAAAAGATTCGCTCCATGTTCGTCCTTGAGTTCGACCAGTTCACGCAACGGGGAGTAATCGCCGTCCATGCTGAATAACGATTCTGTAATGATCCAAATTTTCGCGTTTGGGTGGTGCAGATGGGCCCAATCCAGGATTTCGCTGAGTCTGGACAAATCGTTGTGTGGAAAAACTCGCAACTGAGCTCCGGAGAGCCGAGCGCCGTCGATAAGGCAGGCGTGGGCTAATTTATCGAGAAGCACGACGTCCTGTCGACTCGCGACCGCGGTGATTGCACCGAGCGCGGCGGCATATCCGCTGCTAAAGGAGATCGCCGCTTCGCTACCTTTAAAGGCAGCAAGCTGCTCCTCCAAAACGGTGTGAGGGGCGAGCGTTCCCGTGATTAGACGGGAGGCAGCCGCGCCCAGACCGAACTGCTGGATTGCTTCGATTGCAGCCTCCCGCACGGCGGTGTGCTGAGACAGTCCCAAATAATCATTGGAGGCGAAATTGATGAGGCTCGTATTCTCAAGTTCCAACCGAGTTCCATCGACCACATCGACCGATCGTAAACGGCGGAGAAGCGACCTATTCTCCAACTCTTGCAGAATCGTTTCGTACGACATCGCGATAGCTATTTTTTTGCCGGTGAGCGTTTGAGCAGTTTTTCGAGATCGGGATCGGCAGCGGCGCCAAGCGCCAAAGCACGATAATAATGCCGGCGTGCCAATTCGAGAGCTGGAGGAGTCCGCTCGGTATAGATTATCGCGAGGTTGAATTGCGCTTCGGCGTAAGTCGCATCCAATTCCACCGCCTTACGCAGCTCATCTTCGGCGGCATCCAACCAGCCACGTTTTCGCATCAATACGCCGAGATACATGTGCGCGCGCGCATTGCTGGAGTCGAGATAGACTGCTTGACTAAGGGCTGCCAACGCCGCTTCCGGTTCATTCTTGTTGTAGCTGACAATCCCGAGCGTTAACCAGGTTTGAGCAACCTCAGGATCGAGGTGGACCGCCTTACGGAGGCTCTTCTCGGCTTCGTCCAGTTTGCCGAGCCGATATTCTACTGAGCCGAGATTGATCCAGCCCATCGGATGATTCGGAACCATCTCAGTTACCTTCTGAAAGGTCTTCTCCGCTTCATCAAACTTATTGCCTCGAAATTGGGCGAGCCCCTGTTCGATGGCGTCACGTGCTTCCGGCGTGAGCATCGGTAGAGTATTGGTGTCCTCGGCTTGAAGCGAACATGGCGGCAGAAGCAAATCCAACGCAGTCGACAAGGCGAGAACCACGCAGAACCGGTTTACCACGTGCATGGGAACGATTCGGGTTCGGTTGAAAGAGTTTGCATAACAACTTGCACAATCTTTTGCCCTTCCTCGGCATCTTATCCAACTAACCACGGCCGAGCTGTTGCGCTCGCTCAGAAGCGGCGCGAACCGCGGACATCACGGTATAACGGAACCCCCTGGCCTCAAGTATCTCCAATGCCGCCATCGTCGTACCCCCTGGGCTTGCCACCATTTCTCGGAGCTCGGCGGGATGGCGGTTCGTTTGCCGGATCATCTGGGCCGATCCACAAACCGTTTGCACCGCGAGATCCAAAGCCACGTCTCTGGGTAAGCCCATCATCACTCCGCCATCTGCCAATGCCTCCACAAAAGTAAAGACATACGCTGGCCCGCTTCCACTGAGACCAGTCACTGCGTCCAGCGCTCCCTCGCGCACTTTATAAACGATACCGACTGACGAGAAAATCTTTTCGGCGACTTGTGCATCTTGAGGAGTAGCATGATCGCCGGTCGCATAGGCGGTGGCTCCCTGGCCAATGAGCGACGGGGTGTTTGGCATGGCACGGATGAGCCGGGTTCGATGACCAGCCGCGTCTTGCAGATGGTCGAGATCGATTCCTGCGGCCACTGAAATTAAGAGTTTACCGTCGAGCGCCGGTCGCACCTCCCGCAGAAGTTGCAGGGAATCGGCCGGTTTGGTGCCCAGGACGATGACGTCCGACCGCTCGACCATGACCTGCGTGGTTGGTGCGAGCTGAATACCTAACTTGACGATCTCTTGTTGCACTGTCTCGGGATGGCGATTGATCACCAAGATTTCCTCTGATTTACAAGAGCCTGCTTTCAACATGCCCTCAACCAGGGCCGATGCCATCTTCCCAAAGCCTAAGAATCCGAATATCATGTGGGTGCTCGGATTCAACTAATCGGTGCGTAGACCAGATGCAAGCCGCGGGATCGGGAGGGTGCGCGTCCGCGGGCGCCGTCAACCGATTCACGGGGATCCGATGTCGCCCATGCGGGGAAAGTCGAGCAGAATGGACGGAAGGCTAGTTCGGTCCGGCACCGGTACCTCCCGCCCTGGTCTGCTTCGCGCTGCTTGCTTCGAACAATTCCTCCTCGTCCTGCGCGCCAAAATAGACTACCAATGAATTGTACCGCGTTGCGGCCGTCTGGAAAAATTGAAACCTTTCGCGGAGTCAAAGTGTTCTCCTCGCGCATTTCACCTCCAGAATCGGTCGAAATAATGGGCGGCGAATGAAAGCATTGGAAGAGACCACGCAAATGCATAAGCAGGTTTCAACGCCCCCGAAAGTCGTCGCTCGTCCCAAGCGGCGTAAGTGGAAGCGCTGGGTTCTTCTAGCTATAATCGTTCTGGCGATTGCCTGGTTCGCCATCCAATCCGTACAGGGTCCTGCTCCAATTTCCATTACGGCCGATAGAGCCGCAGTGAGAATCATTACGCAAACGGTATCGGCGACCGGCAAAATCCGGCCGGACTCTGAGATCAAGATTTCGCCAGAGGTTGCCGGTGAGATCATTGAGTTGCCAGTCGTTGACGGACAAGCCATCAAGCGGGGCGACGTTTTGGTAAAAATAAAGCCGGATAACTACATTGCTAACGTCCAACAAGCGGAAGCGTCCCTCAGCGCAGCCGAAGCCGATTGCCTGCAACGAAAATCGCAGATGTTGAATGATGAGCTCGATCTGCGGCGTGCTCAGGATATTTACCAAAAGAAGTTGTTGTCAGAAACTGATTTCAAGGCGGCGCAAACCAAGAGCGAGGTCTCGGCGGCTTCTTACCAATCGACCGTGCATCGAGTCGATCAGGCCCGCTTTGTTCTCGATCAGGCCAAAGTACTTTTAGCTAAATGCGAGATTTATTCACCGATTGCTGGGACGGTCAGCGTTTTAAACAGCGAGTTGGGTGAGCGTGTAGTGGCGACGGGAGATTTCGCCGGTACTGAGGTGATGCGGGTAGCAAACCTGGACGTACTCGAGGCACGGGTGGACGTGAATGAAAACGATATAGTGAACGTCAAGGTTGGTGACCCGGTCCGGATTCGAATTGATGCCTATCCTGGGCATGAATTTCACGGTGAGGTAAAACGGATCGCC
>WNFL01065229.1_pt2 | contig 13846 bp, 17 predicted proteins | sample 5400361 | NCBI WGS metagenome assembly WNFL01 (sample SAMN13153351, study PRJNA577476) | soil metagenome | isolation source: 40 cm soil on Douglas fir-dominated hillslope | place: USA:California | collected 2013-09-17
TTGCGCCGCCATAAGGAACATCATTGAGATACATTTCTAGTATTTGATCTTTACTATATTTTCTATCAACTTGAATAGATAACATTAACTCTTTAATTTTTCTAGAAACTGTACGTTCTTGAGAAAGCAGAACATTTTTAACAAGTTGCTGTGTCAATGTTGATCCTCCTGATAATCCTCTTAGTAGTAGGAGATCCCTTATAGCTCTGAGGTAACCTGTCACTGAAAACCCTGAGTTTTTGTAAAATGTTTTATCCTCAATTGCAATTGTTGCGTGTTGAAGATTTTTTGGAATGTCTTTGAGATTTACATAAACCCGATTTTGGGTTTTATATACTGAATAAAGAAGAACACCGTTTCTATCATAAATTCTAGTTGATTGCGAAAGGCTATTATTAACAAGTTTTCCCGGAGTAGGCAAATCACGTCCGTACCATAAGAAGAGCCCAAATCCAACAACTATAGCTATAATAAGTCCATAGAATGCATACGTTGCAAGACGGCTTAGAAAAACTATGTTGGTAATTCCTCGAAGATTCCTTTGATTCTTACGTGATGCGAGACTTAAAATAAAACGTTTTATACCACGACTTCTCCTGCTACGAAAATCTGACATAGGATTAATTTTATTTGAGTCAGGAAGAGCTGCAGCGCCTGGATCTGTTGCCGGATTACCACCTGGTAATTGACCCGCTATAGCTTTTTTGTCTGCGGAATTTGATTCTATCTCCTCCATAACTCCAAAGCCATTATAATATTTTTTTACTTCCAATAGCAACTTATTCGCAGTTAAATTTAATGCAAAAGATCATGTCTAAAACACTAAAATAATAGGGGATAGATCCTCTAAAAAATTAATGATATACTTTAGCCATGGATAATCTGGCAAGCTCACAACAAGCTAAGATTGAAGAACTTTTGACAAGAGGAGTGGCAAATATTATTCCTGGAAAAGAGGAATTAAAAAAATTACTTGAATCCGGAAAAAAATTAAATATATATTTGGGAATAGATCCAACAGCAACCAATATTCATCTTGGACATGCAGTGCCTCTTCGTAAATTGCAGGAGTTTGCAAAACTAGGCCATAATGTTAAATTCCTAATAGGAGACTTTACAGCACTTATTGGAGATACCTCTGATAAGGAAAGTGAGAGACCTATCCTGACATCTGAGCAAATAGAAGAAAATTTCAAAACATATAAAAAACAGGCTGAAAAAATAGTTGATTTTTCATTACACAACGTTACGGTTGTACGTAACAGTGAATGGCTTAGCAAACTCGATTTTAAAAAAGTAGTTGAACTGGCACAACAGTTTGATTTTGGAGAATTTGCATCCCGAGAACTTATTTCAAACCGTTTAAAAAATAAAAAACATGTTGGACTGCATGAAGCTTTATATCCTGTCATGCAAGGCTATGATAGTTATTTTATGGATACAGATGTGCAAATTGGAGGTACAGACCAGACTTTCAATATGCAGGCAGGAAGAACGCTTCAAAAAAAATGGAGAGATAAAGAGAGTTTTGTCTTGGCAAATAAATTTCTTAGTGGAACAGATGGAAAAAAGATGAGCAAAACAGGAGGAAATTCAATTTGGTTAGAGGAAGAAGCAAGCAATATGTTTGGAAAAGTAATGTCAATAGATGACGGCGTTATTGTTGAATATTTTACGCTTGCAACTAAACTTCCAATGCAAAAAATATATGACATTGAAACCAGATTAAGCGCTGGTGAACACCCGATGAAAATAAAAAAAGAATTAGCTCTGGAAATAGTTTCAGAATTTCATGGCAAACAGAATGCAATACAAGCCTCAGACAACTTTGAAAGAACAGTTCAAAATAAAGAACTTCCTGATGAGATTCCTAGCGTAACGGTTTCACAAAAACTTTTTATTGTAAGCGACCTATTAGTTGAAACAGGAATGGCTAGTAGCAAATCAGAAGCGAAGAGACTTATTGAGCAAGGCGGGGTGGAAATTGATAATGAAAGAATAGAAAATCCCAATCAAGAAATTGCAATAGAAGACAATATTGTGATAAAAGTAGGAAAGAGAAAGTTTGTTGAGGTAAGAAAAGAGAGATAATTTTCAATTATTAATTTACAATTTACAATCAAGGCTCAAATCTCAATTTACAATTTAAAATTGTTTTTTGAAAATTCATTGAAAATTGAAAACTGAAAATTAAAAATTTAGTAATATGGAGATTTTTAGAAAACATCAATGGATTTGGAAAGTTATTGTTATAATAGCGTCGCTTGCGCTTATTTCAACATCTTTTCTTATCTATCTCCCGTATTTTGGTCAATAATCTATGAATCTCCAAACCCCAATAGAAGCTGCTGGGCGAAATTTTAAAATGCTTGCCAAAAAACTAGACAAGCTGGATATCCATATTCTTTCGGATCTTCTTTTCCATCTTCCAAGCAGATATGATGATTTTTCAATTATTTCACCTATCAATAGACTTCAAATAGGGGAAGTTGTCACAGTACGCGGTACTGTTGAGGAAATGAAAAATGAATATACTAAGAGATTTAAAAAACTTCAGAGAGCCAAAGTATCTGACTCTACCGGGACTATTGATGTGGTATGGTTTAACCAACCATACCTAATACGCGTTATCCAAAAAGGTGACATAATCTCTCTTTCAGGAAGAATTGAGTGGCAAAATAGGAAAAAGGCCCTGATATCCCCAGACTATGAAATAATTACAAATAATTTAGCTCCAATCCATACTGGAAGACTTGTCCCTATATATCCTGAGACAAAAGGCTTAACATCCAAATGGCTTAGACGGCAGGTCTATAATATCTTACAAGAAAATATCCGTGAATTTGAAGAATATCTTCCGCAGGATATTTTAGATAGCTTCAATTTATATGTTTATAGCAAGGCATTAGAACAAGTCCATTTCCCTGACACTTTGGAGAATGCTGCAAAAGCTAAAGAAAGATTGGCCTTTAATGAAGTGTTTCTTTTACAACTTGCTGCAAAGAAAAGAAAAGAAGAATGGAAAAAGAATTTAAAAGGACAGAGTTTCAAAGTCGCAGAGCATCAAAGTAAAATTGAAAAATTTTGGGACAGCCTTCCATTTGAATTAACAGGTGCCCAAAGACGTTCTATAGGCGAAATATTTTCTGATCTAGCTCAAGATAAACCTATGAATAGACTTCTGGAAGGAGATGTAGGAAGTGGCAAAACTGTGGTTGCAGCGGCAGCAATGTATCTTGCTCATTTAAATGGTTTTCAGTCAGTTCTAATGGCGCCAACAGAGATTCTGGCTAATCAACACTACGAAACAATCAACAAACTTTTATCTTCACTTGGTGTTAAAGTTGGTCTACAAACAGGTAGTAGCAAGTATTATGTATTAAGTAGTAAGTATAAGAAGAAAGATGTACATAATACAAGATACATAATACCTAATACAGATATTCTCATAGGCACTCATGCTGTACTGTCTGAGAATATTAATTTCGACCGGCTTGGCCTGGTTATAATAGATGAGCAACAGCGCTTTGGAGTTACACAGCGTGCTATTCTACGAAGTAAGGGAGAAAATCCCCATCTGCTAACTATGACTGCAACACCAATTCCCAGAACCGTTGCGCTAACTCTCTATGGAGACCTGGAGCTTTCTCTACTTGATGAGATGCCTAGAGGAAGACAGAAAATTAAAACCTGGCTTGTACCACAAGAAAAAAGAGAAGCAGGTTATAAATGGATTTCAGATAAAGTTCTTAAAGAGAATGATCAGGTATTTATAGTATGCCCTTTTATTGAAGAATCGGAAAGCATGCAGACTGTTAGAGCGGCAACAAAAGAATTTGAGATATTAAAAAAGGATATTTTTCCTAACTATAAATTAGGACTTCTTCATGGAAAAATGAAAGCAAAAGAAAAAGATACAGTACTGGAGGAATTTAGAAAGGGAGATATAAACATTTTAGTTGCAACACCCGTAGTAGAAGTAGGCATAGATATTCCCAACGCGACAATAATACTTATTGAAGCATCTGAAAGATTTGGACTGTCCCAACTCCACCAATTAAGAGGCCGCGTAGGAAGAGGTGACAAGGCATCTTACTGCTTACTATTTACAGAGTCAAAAGCACCTCAAACAACTGCACGTCTAAAGGCACTTGAAATAACTCACAATGGAGCAGAACTTGCTGAGCTAGACTTAAAACTCAGAGGAGCAGGGGAGCTGTACGGGACTCTTCAGCATGGAAGGAGATGGTTAAAAATAGCTTCTTTTTCAGACCTTAATCTTATACAATCAACCAGACACGAAGCAGAAAAAATATTTCCAGATCTTTCTAACTATCCTTTACTTTTAGAAAAGGTTCAAGAACTCAATATAAAACAAGCCTCTCCAGACTAGATAGGAATTTGCATTTACTATTTTATTCCACTACTATAATTCTCAATGAAAATAATAAGCCCAATTACTATTTTCGGATTTGATTTATTTTCTTTGATAGGCCAAAAAAATCCTCAGCCAGGCTCAACAAATATTCTAGGTGGAATTTCTTTGTTACAAAGCTTTAAGTATTTTGTTACTAATTTAGGAGTTAAAAAACATTATGAGAGTGAAGCGGAATTAGTACAGACTGAATCGGAGTTAGAAGAAATTGGTGGAGTATTTGCAAAACGTATTGTTGAAGACCATATTATTTCAACAACAGGACATAAAGTTTCACAGGATATAGTACGTGAGATTGCTAAGGACACTTTTATTCAAATCCCACAAACTAGCATACCTCCTACTTACTCCGAAACCGATGTACTTTCAGGCTTCATGGAAATCCCACAAGATATTTTTGATTTGTTAGCGAAAAATGAGTACAGCCACAATCAGGCTGAAGCTAGTCTTGAATAAAAAAACTGAGTCGAGAAGCTAATATCGTACTCTAGCTTGCTAAAAGTATGAAAATTAGGTAAAATGTATTCACTAATTGCTATTGGCTAATTGCTAATTGCTAAATATATGCCGCACGAGCCAAAAAGACGACATTCAAAAGAAAGAAAAGGTAAAAGAAGGGCAAGTATTAAACTTGCCTTAAAAAAGGGTGTAATATGCCCAAATTGTAGCGTAGTAATGCTGCCTCACACTGTTTGTAAAGCTTGTGGGTATTACAAAGGAATAAAAGTAATAAATAAAAAGGATAAGAGCGTAAAAAAAACAGCCTAATGAAAAATCCCCAAGATCCACGTCATAAAAGGCGGCAAAAACTGGTTGAGGAACTTTTTAAAGTCGAATTTCATCGACAAAGGACCGGACTTGAAGCAAAAGAGATTTTAAACCACACTGAAGAAATAGATAAAAGAATAGAAGAAGCTGCCCCAGATTTCCCAGTCCAAAAAATTAATAAAGTAGATCTTGCGATTTTACGTTTAGCAGTTTATGAACTAACTATTGAGAAGAAAGAGCCTGCAAAAGTAGTTATAGATGAGGCAATTGAACTTGCAAAAGAGTATGGAGGAGAAACGAGCCCAGGCTTTATCAACGGAGCACTTGGAAAAATGATTCAGATTAATTCGGATGATATTCAGAAGATCGGATAGGATTCAGTTAAGTCAGATGAATTCAGATTCTTTGATTTCTGATATGCTGAGTTTATCCGGATTTTATCTGAACGTATCTGGCGCACTGAATTTATCTGAATTTATCCGAAAATATATGATAAAACTTCCACAATTTAAAAATAAATTATTATTTGAACAAGCTTTTACCCACAGATCATACATAAACGAGGTAAAAAAGGTTGTTCAATCAAATGAAAGACTAGAATTTTTAGGCGATAGCATACTATCTTTTGTTGTCTCTAAGTACTTATATCAAAAACACCCTGATTTCAACGAAGGAATGCTAACTAATCTACGCTCACTTTTGGTAAATACAAAAAGCTTGGCGCAAGAAGCCAAAGAATTAGGGTTTGGTAGTCTATTAAAGCTTTCAAAAGGAGAAGAAGACTCCCAAGGAAGAGAAAACCAAAGTCTTTTAGCAGACAGCCTTGAAGCATATATTGGAGCATTATTTTTAGACCAGGGATTAGAGGCAGTCACAGATTTCTTGACAAAAACACTACTCCAAAAAGCCGAGGGAATAGCTGAAAGAAAGGACTTTAAAGATCCAAAAAGTCTATTTCAAGAGTATATCCAAGCAACAACCCACGCCTCACCTGTATATAAAGTGCTTGAAGAAGAAGGACCATCTCATGCGAAAATATTTTTAGTTGCTGTTTTTGTTAAGGACGTTAAGATGGGGGAGGGAAAAGGCAAATCTAAGCAAGAAGCAGAGGCAAATGCTGCAAAACAGGCTCTAGCCAGCCAAAACCCACAGGAAACGCTTGAGAAGAAAAAGAAATAATGGTATAATTGACGTTATGTTAGTAATACGACTCATGAGGACAGGAAAAAAAGGTGAACGAAAATTCCGTGTTGTTGTCAAAGAAAAAAGAGACAGAAGAGACGGTATAGCAACGGAAATTTTGGGATGGTATGAAAAAACATCAGCCGGTGAGAAAAAACAATTAGAGAAAGATAGAATTGCATACTGGATTTCTCAAGGAGCTAAAACCACACCCATCATTGATAGGATCTTAAAAGCATGAAAAAAGCTCTGAATTATATCGTATCCCGTGTTGTTGATAACAAAGACGCAGTATCCATAGAAGAGACAGATGATGCTGGTATTATTACTTTTACAGTAAAAGTTGCACCTGAGGACATGGGAAAAGTTATAGGTAAAGATGGAAAAGTTATTAGAGCAATTAGAAATGTAATGAAAATCCCCGCAATTAAACAAGAGAAACGCGTCCAAATCTCCCTCGCTGAATAGTTTTTACTTTATTTCTTCTTGAATCATAAATCATAAATCTTAAATCAAATATTTATTTTTTAATTTTCTGATACAATACTCATATGAAAATTGCTGCATCAGTTTCGTGTAACGCATTGCTTTTCAAGAATGGGACGCTAGTTGAAAGAGTCATTTCGGATAAAGAATATCGTCAGAAAAATATTGGGGATATATTTAATAAATTACATAAAGCGGGTATAGATGGAATTGAATTAAGTATTCCGAATTCGTTCTCCAGTGACGATCTATTGGCTGTTAAAAAAATTCTTTCTAAGCATAGTGTTAATGTACTTAGCATCCATCAGCCCATTAGACTAATGTCTTATTCTAGCATGGAGGAAATAGAGAAAATATTTATCATCGCAAAAGAACTTCAGGCATCTAGAATTGTTTTTCATATTGATATGGTAAGCAAGCGCTTTCATGATAAAAAAAATATTTTATTGATTAAAAAATTTGAAAAAACTTACCACGTACTGGCCTGTTTTGAAAATATGCAACATCATCACGTGTTATGGAGAAATAAACTTTTCTGGCAGGAAGAAGCTTTTCAAAATTTTATGCAAAAAAATCAACTACACATCACTCTAGATACATCCCATTTAGCACAGACTAAAAAAGATATAATTTTATTTTTCAAAAAAAATAAAAATCTTATTGAAAATATTCATATTAGTGACTACAAGCCTCATCCTTTCAGTTCCAGCTTACTTGCAAACTATCTTTTTCATCTGCCATTCGGAAAGGGAGATTTGCCCATTAAAAATTTTTTGCTGGCTCTTAAGGAAGCAAATTACTCAGGGCATATTACAACTGAAATAAATGGGAGTATTGAAGATAAATGCATGAGTATTAAAATGATTAAACAATATACATAAATACCACCTATGAAAATTACTATTTTAACGCTTTTTCCTGAAATGTTTAGAGGTCCATTTAATGAATCTATTGTCAAAAGGGGTATAGAAAAAGGGTTAGTTGATATAGAAATAAAAAATATCAGGGATTTCGGAAATGGAGCACATAGAGTTGTTGACGATAAGCCATACGGTGGGGGAATAGGTATGGTAATGAAGGTTGATGTTTTGGATAATGCAATTGAAAACGCCAAGATTCCTAACCTAGTAACCGCAGAGCAAAAAGTTGTTTTATTAGATCCAAGGGGAGAAAAGTTTCAACAAAAGACTGCAAAAGATTTTTCAAAACTTCAACATCTCCTCATAGTTTGTGGCCATTATGAGGGAGTAGATGAAAGAGTTAGGGATTTAGTTGATTCAACTATTTCAATAGGTGATTATATTACAACAGGCGGAGAGATTCCGGCAATGCTTATAACAGATTCTGTCGTGAGGCTTATAGATGGGGTTTTAAAAGATGATGCAACTAAGCATGAGTCTTTTAGAATAGAAAAAAATCAAACTCTCCTGGAATACCCACAATACACTACTCCACAAGAATATAAGGGAAAAAGAGTACCAGATATTCTTCTTTCAGGAAATCATAAAAATATTAATGAGTGGAGATATTCTGAAAGCGTAAAAATCACCAAAAAACACCGCCCCGATCTCCTCATTGTCCAGGCTGAACAGTAGGCTCTGCTGAAGGCGTTGAGATGGCCGGTGTTGGTATTGCCTGAGGCGTTGGTGTTGTTTCTGGTTGAGTTGGCGCAGTTGTTAGTAGTAAAGCTGAATCTGTTGAAACAGGAATTTCCGACTTCAATTCTTTTAATTTTGCAATAAGAATATCTGCCTGAGATGGAATAAGGATAAGAGGGTCACTTGGGCTAATTTTAGTATCAGGGAAGGGAGCATAATAGAAAAGAACGTCTACTGAAGCGCTGCTGCCGCCAGACAAGCTTACTTTTGAAACATTTGATAATGGAAACTGCTTCTGAAGCGCTGCTAGAAAGGACTCTATATTCGTGAGCCCACCAGTCACTAGTACCGATACCCTGAGTGGAAGATCAGCAGGGGAATGAGGAGTTTTGCCTGAAATGTCACCTACGATAAGCGAATAATCACCCAAAGTTACCCCTGAAATAGATGCAGCAACAGAGAAACTTCGCAATACTCCAACAAAATCTTTAGAATCAGGCAAAGCTTCAGATACCACATCCATTTTATCGCTTAAAACATTGCCATCAATACTTGACAAGATATCATAATTTTTTGACAATGCATCTACTTTTTGTCTCTCTTCGTTAATTTGGACTTGAAGTACCTGATAGGCTTTAATTTGAGGAACAATAAAAAGCCATGCAACAAGTAAACATATTATGATTGTAACAGCTGGAACAATATAGGATTTATAATGCTCATAAAGAATTTTGAGCATTTGCTGATCTAGATTAACTATATCTGTTTTCATAAAAACTTTCCGTGAACTACAAGAGAAAATTTGGCGTTTTTTTCATCAGCAGTTAACCCGTCAATAAAAATAGATTTAAAAATTGTTTTTTTATCCTTAAGAGCAATGAAACCGTCTAGGCTTTGTCCAAGTGAAAGTAGGGAAGTAGAGGATAGCGCTACTGATACTCCCGCTTGATCAAGAATAAGGGTATCTACTTTTGTATCTGATGGTAAACCATTAAAAAGCTTTGCCATAAGAACATCAAATTCTGATCTACTCTTAAGGATTGACTGAATATGTGACGCTCTATCACTAATTAAATATTCCTGGATTGCTTTTGTGTGATATAGGGTTAAATTATGAAGAAGGGCACTTTCTTTTCTTTGTAATTCACCTAGGGGGGAAAGATTTTGAAGAGTAAAGATTGTAATCTCAATTGCAATAACTAAAAATAAACAGACTGCTGCCACTAGGCGAGTTAGAGTAACATAGTTTCTCTGTAAAGATGAATTTTGTTGTTTATTGCGGAGGAGATTGACTTCATTACTCATACGCCTCTTAATGCTAATCCAATAGCTACAGTATATTCAGGGGCATTATCTATAATATCTTTCTGAACTTCTTGGGAAACCAATATTTTCCAGGGATTTGCCACAACTGTTTCTATACTTGTATTTGCGGCAAAGTATGTAGTCAGTCCTGGAAGTTTTGAGGTGCCTCCTGTTAGTAAAATTTGACGAATGGGGTCAACATCATGATATCTTTCATTATAAAAAGCGAATGCCTTTTTGACTTCAGACATAATTAGTTCAAGGACAGGTTGGGCTGCCTGACCAATTTTACCGCCCAGATTTTCTGATGAAAGGCCATACGCTCTTTTATACTCTTCAGCTTGCATTAGCGAGAACCCAAAATCCGTTGCTATAGCACGAGTTATGGCAACGCCGCCTGTTGGAATAGAATAAGCAAATGCTATTAAGCCATTTTTAACAATTGCAATGGATGTGCTGATTGCACCAATATTAAGGATAATACTTGTTGGAAAATTATTTCCAACTATCAAAGCCCTTTGAGTTGAAAGAATCTCTGTTTCGGCAGAAGCAATAGTTAACCCTGCAATTCCCAAAATTCTTTCATATTTATCTATTAATGCTGTTGGGGCTCCAACCAAAAGGACTTGCATCATATTCCCTTCTTCAGCATGGGATGGACGCTTAATAACTTTATAGTCAAGTGTAATTGTATTTAATGGAACAGGTATATATTGTTCTGCTTCCCAGTAAATCGCAGAGGATAATTCCTTATCTGATAAAGAGGGCATATCAATAACGCGCGTATATACTTGTCTCTCAGGGAATGAAACATTGACAGACCTTGTGGCTATTTTGGCATCATTAAAAAGCTTACGTATTGTCTTTGCCATTTCTTCTTGGTCTAGAGGGGACTCTGACAACATTCCTTTTTCAGGAGTAGGGCAGGTGGCCGCATTTTTCAGTAAATAACCACCCTTTTGAGGGGAAAGAAAAACAGCCTTAATTATGGTTGAACCAATATCTAGTCCACAAGCATTACTTTTCATTTTGGTACAAAGAGCCCATAGAGAAGCTCTGATGGTACAGAGGAATAACCCTGATAAAAAGTTACCTTTCGCTGAGTTGATCCTGATGTTCCTGTAGAGTTAATCACATTTCCTTGAGAGGGAAGGGCAGTAAGAGTAGCTCCTACATAATTACCTACAGCCATTATTTCACTAGAGTAAATAGGAATAACTCGCGCTATTAATGCAGATGAATAATTTACGTCCGCATAATAATAAAATGTTTGTCCGCCAATAGGAGTAGGGGCAGAAGGAAGTGGCGCTGTAAAGCTATTTCCTCCTCTTCTTCCCAAGCACTGATCAAATGCGAAACGTGATAGAGTAGGTGCATTTGATGTCCCGGATATTACTATTACTTCAATAGCTGCTTCACTACACCCTCCGCCTGCATTTGAATTTCCCCAGTAAATACGTAAGCGTCCTGTTGTAGGGGTGGCATAGTTAGGGTAATTTGAAAGCCAAATGTCTGCGCCGTCATCCTGCAAAATTGATGATCCGTTATTAAGAAGCATTTGGGAAGCTGCAACAGACGTATAAGTAACTGAAGAGATGCTTGAATTATTACCCAGATTTAGCGCAGCAGTTATCCCTGATTTTGTTTTTATTGCTTTTTCAACACCTGCTTCTGCAGCGGAAAAAGCTTTTTGGGAATTTGCTTCTTCTACGTCATTTTTTACATTAACAATAGCACGGGAAGCAAGCGAAAGCCCTACGGTTAACACAACAACCATAATAAGGACCACTATCATAATAACCTGTCCTCCTTCACTAGCCGTTGGGGAGAACCGTTTTTGTAGATAAAAGAAAGTCATAGATGCTTCCTATTATTAGAGTAACAGTAGGCAGTAATACTGTCAACCCCGATCAAATCGGGGTCAATCCTTTACCTATTCAGATTTCGCATGACAATTGAGGTATGGAAGGGGATTGCCGATGCTGATGCCTGACGTTCCGTAAAATTTCCAGGAGAATTTGCATTAAGTGAAAAATCTATGGTAATAACAGGAAAATCGCTAATAGATGCTTGTGAACATACAAAAGAACACGTATTTAGCTTCACCGATCCATTTGCACCAGTATCTAGTAACGGGATGGAGGTGGTAGTATCCACTGGCCAACCACTAGATGATGATATTGTTGCGAAGCCATTTAAAATATCTCCACAAGTATAAGTAACTACATCATTTGTAAACGTTTCAAGTGAAATAGTGGATGTTGAAAGGCTAGTATTTGATGGGGGAGTAAAGCACGGAAAAGGTGATTTAATTGTTCTGGCATTCCTGATTACATCAACCATTTGTGAAAGTGAATAATTTCCATTACTTTTTACTGCAATAAGAGTATTTGATTTATTTAATGACCTAAAAGTAATAAAGAGAATTGAGGTCATAATAGTACCAATGGTTGCAAAGACTGCAACAACAGTCAATAATTCAATCAAAGTAAACCCAATTAATAACTTATTTTTCTTATTTAATAATGCTAATTGTTGAAAATTGAAAACTGAAAATTGAAAATTTGTCATATAATATGTTTATGGGAAAGAAACAACACTAGTTGAAAAGCATGTTGTTACTTTCTCTGTATGGCAAAAAGCACCTTGAGAGCATTTTCCATCAGCCCAGGAAACCCCTACAATAACTTTGGTGTTAACGGGATTATTGCTTGAATCCAACCCGCAATCAGGTGATGCGAGAGTAACAGTAACATCTCTTATAAATGTACCTAAGACATTTATGCTGCATGTGCCAGAACCTCCGCAACTTGGGTCATTTCCGGCAACTGGAGAAGTGCAGCTTTCAGCTAGACACATATGGCTGGAGAGACTGTTAAATTTTGCTAAATCTGTATCCCTAAGGTTTCTCATCATCTCAATTCCTTGTTGAGCGTATTGTGTTGCAAAAGACTGGTTTTTTGCATATTGTGCATTATTCAAAGCTGATATTGAAAGCATGGTAATAGCACCTACGATAACGACCATGGCAGTAAATCCCACCAAAACTTCAATTAGGGTTTGGCCTTTATTTTTCATCTAATTTGTCCTGTTTTTGTAACTGTGATTATCTGTGTTGATCCAAATCCAGTTAAAGTTATTGCGCCTGGAGTATCCAGTATTCCTGAAAGTGTATTAAATTTGAGTGTTCTAGTAGTTGTGCTAAGCGTTACTCCTTTAGGAAGTTTCCTTTCATATCCTGAAATATTTCTTACAACTCCACCACAAACAACGTCTAGCTCATAATCAGCGGTTGTCTTGCATGAAGGACAGCCGGCTCCAGTGCAACAAAATAAAACTTCATATCCACTAAAGTTAGGGGGATTATTTGAGCAAACAGCGGGAATTGACTGCGACAAAGTCTGTGAGCGAGCTGCATTAATGGTTGATTTAACATCTAAATAGGTTGACTGCAACTGCTGATAATTACCATAACTTCCTAAAGACACAATTCCTACAGTTGCAAGAACACCAATAATAGAAAAGACTACCAGAAGTTCGATTAGAGTAAAACCTGCCTGCCAGGTTACCATTTGGTACCTGGCCTGCCGGCAGGCGGAGCCACGTTTATACGAACTGAACGTGGTGAATTCACGTCTGAAATTTTTTATCCATTTTTGCAAAACATTGTACATTAAGGATTTTTACCCTGAAAACCTACTGCGCTTGGACACGTACTGAGTGAAATATTTACAATTCCAGCAGAAGTATCATTTCCGTTTTCAAGACATGCTGTTAGAGTATATGTACTTGTACCTGATGGATTTGCATAAAGATAATTTCCGTTGTTATAACCTGATCCTGCACCTAATGAATCACATGGAATTGAAGACATATATGTTATTTGTCCCGTAGAATCTTTTAGCGCGCTTCCACAGGTCCCAATGGCGCTGCTGGCCGCAGTGGGATATACTCCCTGGTCTGCTCTATATAACTCTAGAGCCGCCTGAAGTTGTCTTATGTCCGATTTTCTTTGTGCATCCCGTGATCTCTGTCTTACCCCGTTAAAATTTCCAATTAAAATAGTCGCAAA
>WNFL01001190.1_pt1 | contig 13844 bp, 16 predicted proteins | sample 5400361 | NCBI WGS metagenome assembly WNFL01 (sample SAMN13153351, study PRJNA577476) | soil metagenome | isolation source: 40 cm soil on Douglas fir-dominated hillslope | place: USA:California | collected 2013-09-17
TGAACGGGTTCACTGCCGTGCTGCACTACTTCGGCGGCGGCACCTGGTCGATCAGCGTTGTCGATGTCACGCTTGGAACCACGACTCCGGCCGGCTCCGCCACGGTCCCATCCGGAAATACCTATTACTCCCAGCACCTCCCCACACCGATCACAGTGCTGGTCGGCAACAAGGCTTACATCAAGGCATGCAATTCCGGTGGCACGTGCTACAGCTCGGGCCAGGTCACCGTCGGTTTGTGAGCCGTTAAACAGACTTCGGCCGAACCGAGGCCCGTGAACCGAACCTCATAATCAGGTCCCGTGTCGATCGCTCCGGGAACCAGGCTAGGGCAGTACGAGGTGCAGGATTTCATCGGCCAGTGGGCGATGGGTCTCGTGTACCGCGCGTACCACGCTCAGCTGCAGCGCACCGGCGCCGTCAAGGTCCTGCAGGGGATCGCTCCGGACGCCGATTCGACGGCCCGCTTCCGCCACGAGGCGCAGGCGATCGCCCAGATGCGGCACCCCAACATCGTCAACGTCTACGACTTCGGCGAGCACGACGGGACTCCGTACATGATCATCGAGTACGTACCCGGCGGCAGCCTCGCCAACAAGTTGAGCCAGGGACCCCTCGACCCGGCCGCGTCTCTCAAATATCTCCGGGGCATCGCCTCGGGCCTCGACTATGCGCACGGCCTCGGCATTGTCCACCGGGACGTCAAGCCGGCGAACGTGCTCCTCGAGAAGGACGACACCCCGGTGCTGGCCGACTTCGGGCTGGCCAAGCTGCTGCAGGGCTCGTCGCTGAAGTCGATGACCGGCGTGACGACCGGGACACCGGCCTACATGGCCCCGGAGCAGGTGACCGGCGGCAAGGTCGGCCCGGCGGCAGATCGCTACGCGCTGGCGACCATCGCTTACGAGATGTTGGCCGGGGTGATCCCGTTCGACGGCGAGGGCTTGATGGAGCTCCTCTACGCGCACGTGCACCGCGAGCCGGCGCCGCCGAGCGCGCGCAACCCCTCCCTCGGACCGCGCGTCGATGCCGTCATCATGCGCGGCCTCGCCAAGGATCCCGCCGCGCGTTGGGACAGCTGCACCGCGATGGTGGACGCGCTCGGCGCCGCCTTGACGCGCCGGCCCGAACCGGCGGTGGCGCGCACCGTGGTGATGGCGCCCACCCCTTCTGATACGGAATCGCCAAGTGATCCGATCGCCGTTGCCTACCCGTCGCCGCCACCGATTCCCGCCACCAGGTCCCACCGCGGCCGGAACGCGATTCTCATCGCCACTGCGCTCATCGTGCTGCTCGTGATCGGAATCGCGGGATATCTCGCCGCACGTCCGATGCCAATCGTTTCGCTCAGTCCGTCCACGGTCGTGGCCGGCGACTCGGTCCAGCTGATCGCCAGCAATCTGCCCGCGAACCAGAACGGCGAGATCCGGCTGCACAGCGACATCCAGGTGTTCCCATTCCGAGCTGACTCGTATGGAAACGTGAGGCAGTACATCACCGTGCCGCGAGACGCCGGGATCGGAGGCCACACGATCCAGGTTTGCTGGGCATCGTCATGTCATCTAACCGCCGTCCTGCAGGTGATCGAGCCGGTGGCGGTCGCCACCCCTTCTCCGACGGGCACAGCGTCGCCTTCGACTTCACCAACCTCGCCGCCGAGCGCACGTTCGACCCCGACCCCGTCCTCGTCGTCGGCGCCCTTCATCAGTGTGCCGGAGATTTCGAAGACGAAAGGCTTCGTCGTCGGCTTCCACAACTTCGGTGCGGGAACCTGGGTCGTCGATGTCATCCAGAGCGGGAGGTCGTTCCCGGCCGGCACGGCAACGGTCACCCCAGGTGGTTTCTACTCCCAGTCGTTCAGCACCCCGCCCCTGGTCGTCGCGCTTGTGGATGCCTACGTCATCGTCTGCCCGAACACCGGCGGCTCGTGCGAGAAGTCCGCGACGGTCAGGGTCGGCGTCTAGGGCCTAGAACACTTCGGAGGCGACGAGGTCCTCCAGCGTCTCCCTCCGTCGCATTACGCGCGCCTGCCCATCATTCAGCATCAACACCTCGGGTCGCGGCATGCCGTTGTAGTTGCTCGCCATCGCGAGGCAGTACGCGCCGGCGGCCGGCACGGCGATGACGTCACCCGGCGCGAGCGGCGGCATCTCGATATCAGTGATCAGGATGTCGGTCGACTCGCAGTACTTGCCCGCGATCGTCACCATGCCGTCGGGAGCGCGGTCGGGGTCCGAAGCGAGGTAAGCCTCGTAGCGCGCGCCGTAGAGCTTCGGCCTGATGTTGTCTCCCATCCCGCCGTCGACCGCGACGTAGCGCCGGACGCCCGGGATGTCCTTGATCGAACCCACCGTGTACAGCGCCATGCCGGCCGGCCCAGCGATCGAGCGCCCGGGCTCGACGACGAGCTCCGGCACCTTCAGGCCGCGCTTCGCGCAACCCGTCACGAGCGCGTTGTGAATCACCTGGACGAAGTCGCGCGGGGTCGGCGGGTCGTCGTTTCTCGTGTACGCGATGCCAAGCCCTCCTCCCGCGCCCAGTTTGCGGGGCTCGAATCCGAGCTCGTCCCGAAGCTGGAGGATGAGGTCGAGCATCATGCTCATCGCGTGCTCGTACGCGCCCAGGCCGAAGATCTGCGACCCGATGTGTGAGTGGAGGCCGATCAGTTCGAGCCGCGGGTGCTGCAAAGCCTGCTCGACCGCGCGGCGCGCCGCGCCGGACTCGATCGAGAAACCGAACTTCGAATCGAGCTGGCCGGTCGAGATGTGGTCGTGAGTGTCCGGTTTGACTCCGGGCGAGAGCCGGAGCATGACCGGAATGCGTTTGCCCTCGGGAACGACCTGCCGCAGAAGCTCGAACTCGTACTCGCCGTCGATGACGATCGTCGCTCCGGCCCGATAGGCGGCCTCCACGTCCTGGCGGCTCTTGTTGTTGCCGAGAAAATGGATCCGGTCCTGAGGAAAGCCCGACTTCAGAGCGAGGTGGAGCTCGCCCTCCGAGACGACGTCAAGGCCCAGTCCCTCCTCCGCGATGACGCGAAGGAATTGCGGCGACGCGAAGGCTTTGGCCGAGTAGAGGACCTGTCCCGCGGAGCCCATGGCGGCGATGTACTCGGAGGCTCGCTGCCGGACGGTCGCTTCGTCGTACACGTAGAGCGGCGTGCCATGCTCGCGCGCCAGCTCGACGAGGTCGCAGCCGCCCACCTCCATATGGCCGGCGGACGACACCCGGTACGTGACCGGGAACAGCAACTTAGAGGTTCAGTTCGGGCTGGAGCCGCAGGAGCCGCATCCACCGCCGCAACAACCGCCGGCACTCTCCGAGCTCCCGAAATCGAGCGCCTCGGATGTCTCGCCGCCGGCCACTGCAAAGCTCGAGACCAGCACCCTGGTCCTGGTGGATTCGCAGGCCGGGCAGGCCTGGGCGGTGTCCCGCTCGGCGAACCTGGTCAGGAGCTCGAACTTCTCCGAGCAGCTCTCGCACCGATACTCGTAGATGGGCATGTCAGTGATTGATTCTAAGCTGGCGGAGCTGGCGCGATTGATCTTGGAATGGCCAGGCCTGGTTTCGGGGCCCGCCGGCGAGCTGGTTGACGACTCGCTCGTTCTGCTCGACCACCTCGGTGACGCGGCCAGGGTGGTGGACGTCGGCTCTGGCGGCGGGCTGCCCGGACTGCCGCTCAAGATCGCCCGACCAGGATTGAAGATGACGCTGGTCGAGTCGGACCAGGCCAAGGCGGCCTTCCTGGTGCGGGCCTGCGCGGCGCTGGGGCTTCCTGACGTGGAGGTCGTCGCCAGGCGCGCCGAGGACGTCGGGCGGGACCCCAGCCAGCGCGAGTCGTACGACGTGGCGGTGGCCCGCGCCCTCGCGCCGATGCGTGTGCTGGTCGAGCTCTGTCTGCCCCTCGTCCGGGTGGGCGGGCGATTGCTCGCGCAGAAGACCGAGCAGGAAGACCTCGATGGCGCGCGAAGGGCGATCGATGTGCTGGGCGGCGCGCTGAACCGGGTCGTGGCCGCTCCATCGACTGCGCGCCGCTCCGGCACTGTGGTCGTGGTCGACAAGGTCAGGCCGACCCCTGCGGCGTATCCGCGCCGGTCGGGGGTTCCCGCGCGTAAACCTTTGTAGAAAACGAACGGCGCGGGATCCGACCCGCGCCGTCTTCATTTGCGCTGAAGCGAAAAGATTTAACTGAGAACTGCCGTACCTCCAGCCTTGACGAGCTTCAGGTTGGCCTCCGCGAGGGTCTGGACTGCGGCGGGAAGCGGTGCGTACTGCAGGTCGGCGCCTTCCTTCTGGCCGTCGGCGCTGACCAGCCACTTGAACAGATAGACGACAGCCCTGCCTTTCGTGGCGTCGCTGAGGGAGGTGCGAATCATGACCCAGCTGAAACCGGCGATGGGGTAGGTCGTATCGCCGGGCTCGTTGGTGATCGAGAAGTTGGTCGGGCTGACGCTGGTGTTCTGGGCCGCGGCCGCGGTCGCGCCGGCCACGCTCGCGGTGACGAACTTGCCGTTGGCGTTCTTGAGCGCCGCCTGGTGCATGCCCGTCGAGACGACGTATGCGAGCTCGACGTAGCCAACGGCTCCTTCCGTGGTGGTGATCGCCTGCGCGACTGCCTGGTTCCCGCTCGCGCCCACGCCGACCGGCCATTTGACCGATTTGGCATTGCCGACGTTGGTCTTCCACTCGGCGGAGACCTTGCTCAAGTAGTCGGTGAAATGGAAGGTGGTGCCGCTGCCGTCTGACCGGTGAACGACCGTGATCGGCTTGTTGGGCAGGCTCGCACCGGAGTTCAGCGCGGTCAGCGCGGGATTGTTCCAGGTCTTGATGTGGCCCAGGAAGATGCCGGCGAGAGTGTCGGCGTCGAGATTCAGCGAGCTGACCCCCGAGATGTTGAAGGCGATCGAGATGACTCCGAGCGTGGTCGGGATCTGGGTCAGCGTGTCGGGACCACCGGCGGACGTGATATCAGTCGCCCCCATCGGCACATCGCTGGCGCCGAAATCGACGGTGTTTTTGATGAACTGCTGGATGCCGGCGCCCGAGCCAACCGGCTGGTAGTTGACAGTCACCTGCGGGTACTTGGCCGAATAATCAAAAAAGGCTTTCTGATAGAAGGGAGCGGGGAATGTCGCGCCTGCGCCGGTGAGCGAACCGGTGCCGACGTCAACCGGCGTCGGCGAGGCGGTCGCTGTGCCGGTACCGCCACAAGCAGTCCCGACGATGGCGGCCGCTACCCCTACGAGCAGGAACCGCGTGATGAAATTGACTCGAAGCATCGAACCCCTCCTGAAACGCGATGGACTTACGGCACCACGTTATGGACGGGGGTTTAAGAGCGGGTTAACGGGGGCTTAAGCATCGACGCCTTCAGCTGCCTCATATACTCCGGCCGTGATCTGGGATCGGCGGCGCGACAGCGCGCCATCAGAGGCGCACCTTCCGGCTCGGGATCTGTTTGCGGAGCTGCTCGAGCACGCCCCTGTGATGGCGATCCTGCTTGACCCTGAAAACCGCGTCGTGGGAGCCAATGAAGCCGCGCGCGATTTCTTCGAGATCGAGCAGGCGCGACTTCCCGCTAGCCTGGTCGAGGTGACGCTCGAGTCGCGCCTCTTCGATATCGTGCGATTGGATCAGCCGCAGGCCGAAGCGCAGCTCGTGCATCACCGCGCCACCGTGCTGACTCAGCTGGTGGCCGGCCGGCGCGAGGGAGAGAAGCTGCTTTTCCTCACCGACATCACGGAGCTGCGGCGCCTGTCGACGGTGCGGCAGGAGTTCGTCGCGAACCTCGTGCACGAGCTGAAGACGCCGATCACTTCGCTTCGACTGACGGCGGAGGGCCTGCTTGGAGACCCGCTGCCAAGAGACAGGAAACGTTTCGCGGAGCGGCTCGTGCGGGAGGCGGACCTGATGAGCAAGATCATCGACAACCTGCGCCAGCTCGGCGACATCGAGACGGGTGCGATGGCGCTGGACGTCTCGGCGTTCGACCTGGCCGAGCTCGTTCAGGACAGCGTCGCCCGGCTAGGGGCGGACCGCACCGTCAACACCTCGGCCACGTCGACGGACCTGGTCATCTCGACCGATCGCCCCAAGCTGGCCCAGGCGCTGGGCAACCTCCTGGACAATGCCGCCAAGTTCTCGCCCCCGGGAACGGCGATCGATGTCCACACCGAGGTCGTCGGCGACGAGGTCGTGCTGAGCGTGCGGGATCGAGGCCCCGGCATCTCGCCGGAGCACTGGAGCCGGGTGTTCGAGCGCTTCTACAAGGTGGATCGGGCTCGCCCGAGGGAGGCCGGCGGCTTCGGGCTGGGGCTTGCCATCACCAAGCACCTCGTCCAGGTGCTCGGCGGGCGGATCTGGACCGAGACTGCGCGGGAAGGCGGACAGGTGTTCTACATCGCGCTTCCCAACCAAGTCTTAACCGGCGGATAAAGCTGCCTTAACCAATGGGCGCATATCCTGAGCTCGGGGGATGGCAGATCTTCGACCTGTGATGCAGCGAACTACCATGGCCGGCCGCCCTGAGTTGCACGCCGTACACGGAGCCGGATCGACCAAGCTGAAAGTCGAGCAGCTGACGTTCTACTACGGCAAGAACCAGGCCCTCCACGACGTGAGCTTTGAGATCCCGGAAAAGCGGATCACCGCGATCATCGGACCGTCCGGGTGCGGCAAGAGCACCCTGCTGAGGGTTTTCAACCGCATGTACGACCTCATTCCCGCCGCCCGCGCGGGCGGCAAGGTCCTTCTCGACGGAGAGGACGTGATCACCACGCGGAAGCTGCTCGAGCTGCGCCAGAAGGTCGGCATGGTGTTCCAGCGGCCCAGCCCGTTTCCGATGTCCATCCGAGACAACGTCGCCTTCGCTCCGAGGTTGCTCGGCTGGAGCTCGACCCGCGTAAAAGAGGTCGTGCGTCAGAGCCTCGAGCGGGCCGCCCTTTGGGACGAGGTTCAAGACCGGCTGGACGCGCCCGCCACGTCACTGTCGGGCGGCCAGCAGCAACGGCTCGCGATCGCGAGGTGTCTTGCCGTGAGCCCTGAGGTGATCCTCATGGACGAACCGTGCTCGGCCCTCGATCCGGTCGCCACGCTGAAGATCGAAGACCTCATGGCCGAGCTCATGCGGGACTACACAATCGTGATCGTGACCCACAACATGCAGCAGGCGGCGCGCGTCTCGGACTTCACCGCGTTCATGCTCATGAACCCCGAAGGTCGGTACGGGGAGCTCATCGAGTTCGCCCCGACCGCCGACCTCTTCAACCAGCCGCAAGACCAGCGGACAGAGGCCTACATCACCGGGCGCTTCGGATAACCCATGCCGAGACTGACATTTGAACGAGAGCTCGCGAGCCTGCGCGAGGCGCTGGTCCGGATGGGCACGCTGGTCGAGTCGCAGATCGAGGCGGCCCTCGACGCGCTGCGCCGCCGTGATGGAGCGGCCGCCGAGAAGGTACGCAACCAGGACCAGTACCTGAACGAGCTGTTCCGGCAGATCCGCGAGCAGCGCTACTTGATGGGCCTGCAGTACATCGCAACAGAGCTCGAGCGAATGGGTGACTATGCGGTTCGCATCGCGCGCATGACGAGCACGCTGGTCGCGCTTCCCGACAAGCCGCTGCGCGCCGAGTTCGGTCTCATGGGCGAGCTCGCGATCGGCCAGGTGCACGACATCCTCGAGGCGATCATCGATCAGAACGTTCCGCGCGCACGCGAGGTGGCGAGCCGCGACAACGAAGTCGACCGCCTGTGGCACCGCGTCTTCGAAGACCTCGTGAAGGAGATGGGGACCGGGAAGACCGATACTGACGGCGCCCTGCGCGCGGTCACCTTGCTCCTGGTCGCCCACAACCTCGAGCGCATCTCCGACCGCGTGACCAACGTGGCGGAGGACATCGTGTTCCTGGAATCCGGCCAGGTGGTGGAGCTGGGATGAACCGATCTGCCGGCAATGGCAGCGCCGGCAGGGTCCTGGTGGTCGAGGATGACGAAGGCATCCGCGAGATGCTGAAGTACAACCTCACGTCAGCAGGTTTTTCGGTTCAAGAAGCTCGCGACGGAGCCGCCGGGTTGCGCACCGCGCGCACCGCTCGGCCCGACCTGATCTTGCTCGACCTGATGCTGCCGGGCATGAGCGGCTTCGATTTCTGCCGCGCATTGCGGAAGAGCAGCCGGGTGCCCATCATCATGATCACGGCCAAGGACGCCGAGGTCGACAAGATCGTCGGCCTCGAGCTAGGCGCCGACGACTACATCACCAAGCCCTTCTCGATTCGCGAGGTCCTCGCCCGTGTCAACGCGGTCTTGCGGCGGGCAGCTCCAGACGCCAACGAGCCCAAATCGATCCCGGAACGCGACTCGATAGGAGCTTTCAGCATCGATCGCGCTGCGCGCCGCGTGGTGATGGATGGGCGCGACGTCAAGGTCACCGCCCGCGAGTTCGATCTCCTGTCGTACCTCCTGGCCTTCCCGCGTCGTGTTCACACCCGCGACGTCTTGCTCGAAAACGTCTGGGGACACGAGTTCTCGGGCGATCGCAAGACGGTGGACGTGCACATCCGCTGGCTGCGTGAGAAGTTCGCCGGCGTCGCGCCATTCGAGATCGTGACCGTGCGCGGCATCGGCTACCGCCTGGACCGAACAGGCGAGCCCGCCGAGCTGACCGAGCCCAGCTAAACCTTGGCAGCCGTCATCGAGGCCGGCTCGACGGCGATTCCTCCGGCGCGGAGAGTCCCCGACCGATTTCGCACTTTGACGGGGGTGGTCGCGATAACGGCTCCCCTGGTCCTCGTGGTGATCGTCGGCATCCTCTTCCAGCAGGCCGCGCCATCGGTGCGCCATTTCGGATTGGGCTTTCTGACCGGGACCGACTGGAACCCGGTCACCGACAGCTTCGCCGCCCTACCCGCGATCTTCGGGACAGTGGCGACGTCGTTCGTGGCCCTGGCCCTGGCGATTCCGGTCGGCGTCGCGGTGGCCGTCGTCCTCGCCGAACAGGGCCAGACGACCATTCGCGGCATCCTCGGGACGGGCATCGAGCTGCTGGCCGCTATTCCCAGCGTGGTCTACGGCATCTGGGCCCTATACGTCCTCGCGCCGTGGTCTTACGCGCACCTGGAGCTCCCGATCTCGGACCGGCTTGGGTTCATCGGATGGCTTTCTCAGCCCGGCGTACGCAGCCTCTTCAATGCATCCCTCGTGCTCGCGATCATGATTCTGCCCACCCTCTCGGCGATCTCGCGAGAGGTCATCCGGGCCGTTCCTCGCGGGCTGAAGGAGAGCGCGATCGCCCTGGGCGCAACCTGGTGGGAAACGACCTGGCGTGTGATCCTGCCTTCGGCGCGCGCGGGAATCTTCGGCGCGACGATCCTGGCGCTGGGCCGCGCCCTCGGCGAGACCATCGCCGTGACGATGGTCATCGGCAATCGCTACGCAATCCCTCCGTCCATCTTCTCGCCCGCCTACACGCTCGCCAGCGTGATCGCGAACGAGTTCAACGAGGCGACCGGAACGCTCTACCCGGCGGCCTTGATCGAGCTGGGGCTCGTGCTCATTCTCGTCACACTGGTCGTGAACGTCGTCGCCCTGCTGCTGGTCCGCTCGACCTCACGCGAAGCGACTCGCGCGGCATGAATCGGAACGTCCGGCGGCGGTATGCGAGCGCGGCTTGGCTCGGAGTCATGTACCTGCTGACTTTGGTGGCTCTCATCCCCCTCGGCCTTGTCCTCTGGTTCACAGTCAGCAAGGGCCTCCCCCCGGTGCTGCACATCGAGTTCTTCACGAACTCCTTTCGCCCGTTCGGCATCCCCGGAGGCGGTGTCGCACACGCCATCGTCGGGACCGGGATCCTGGTCGGTCTTGCATCGCTCATGGCGATCCCGATTGGAATCCTCGGCGGCGTCTACGTGGCCGAATACGCGGTAGATCCATGGGCGAGCTGGGTGCGGCTGGCGAGCGACGTTCTGGTCGGCACCCCATCGATCGCGATCGGGCTCTTCGCCTACGCGCTCGTCGTGGTGCCGGTGCATCACTTCTCGGGGATTGCGGGCTCGGTGGCGCTGGCCATCCTCATGCTGCCCATCGTCATCCGCACGACAGAGGGCGCCGTGGCGCTCATCCCCAACGGATTGCGCGAATCGGGACTCGCGCTCGGCCTGCCGCGTTGGCGCGTGTCGCTTCAGCTCATCCTGCCGGCCGCGGCCCCCGGCGTCATTACCGGCGCGCTCCTCGCCGTCGCGCGGGCGTCGGGCGAGACGGCCCCGCTTCTGTTCACCTCGTTGGGCAACACGCTGTTCAAGGTGGACCCCACCCAGGCCATCCAGGCGCTGCCGCTCACGGTGTACCAGTACGCGCTGCTTCCTTACAAGTCACTGCAAGACCAGGCCTGGGGCGCCGCGCTGGTGCTGGTCGTCATGGTGCTGGGCATCAACCTGCTCAGCCGTTGGGTGCTGAGGCGGCAGATCCGCCTGGCCGGCCAGCTGTAATTGGCCAAGGTCCTCTTCGTCTGAGCGAGCGGCCGGAGGCCTGCACGAGGCACGCTCGGCCGGCACCGCACCCGCCGATCGCGTGCACGATGGTGTGGTCACCGTGATGCGCGAAGAGGGCATCGACCTCGGCGATCGGAAGCCGCAGCTGCTGACCACAGACATGGCGCAGTGGGCCGACGTCGTCATCACCATGGGCTGCGGCGATGCTTGTCCCGTCATCCCGGGCAAGCGCTACGTCGACTGGGACTTGCCCGATCCCAAAGGGCTGCCGGTCGCGCAGGTGCGCGAAATTCGCGACGACATCTCCAGGCGCGTTGGCATTTTGATGGAATCACTCGACCGAAACTCTTCTTGAATCCAGTGTTCGCGACGGTGGTCCCCACGGTTAAACTCATTGCACTCCGCCACAGAGTCGTGAAATAAGAGAACCGCGCAGCGCAGACGTTGCAGCAAACGAAGGAGCAAGGGTGGCGACGAAGATCCTGGAAGTGGCCGACGTGAGCGTGATCAGGGCAGCAGGCGGCGTCGTCTGCCGCAGCACGCGATCCGGCGAGACGGAGATCGCAGTGATCCACCGCCCCCAGTACGACGACTGGACTTTGCCGAAAGGCAAGATCGAGCCCGACGAGAGCCCGGAGGACTGCGCCGTGCGCGAGGTCAGAGAGGAGACGGGACTGCGCTGCGAGCTGGTACGCCCGCTCGGCTGCACGGCCTACGTCGACCGTCGCGGCCGCGACAAGGTCGCGTGCTACTGGGTGATGGAGGTGCAGGGCGGCCGTTTCAGGCCGGGCATCGAGGTTGACAAGCTGCTCTGGCTCTCGATCGATCAGGCGATCAAACGCCTGACCTACGAGCGGGACCAGACCCTCCTCGTGCAGCAGGACCTGCCCTGAGCTGATCCTTCGGTAAGCTGGGGCGATGCAGACGATCGCCGCCGCCGACCGGTTGGTGATCGCGGGCGTCGAGCTGCGGTCGCGCCTGTTCCTCGGCACCGGCAAGTACCCGACCGACGCATCGATGATCGCCGCGCTCGAAGCGTCGGGCTGCGAGCTCGTGACGGTGGCTCTGCGCCGGCTCGACCTCGACGACCCGAACAAGAAGACGATCCTCGACGTGATCGACTGGAAGCGCTATCGCATCCTGCCCAACACGGCTGGTTGCCGCACGGCCGACGAAGCGGTCCGCATCGCGCGCCTGGCGCGGTCGATGGGGCTGTCGGACTGGGTCAAGCTCGAGGTCATCCCCGATCCGCGCTACCTCTTCCCAGACCCTGAGGAGACGCTGAAGGCCGCACGGGTGCTGGTCGCCGAGGGATTCAAGGTCCTGCCTTACATCAATGCGGACCCGGTGCTCGCGAAGAAGCTCGAAGAGATCGGCACCGTGACGGTGATGCCGCTCGGTTCGCCGATCGGCTCGGGCCAGGGCCTCCAGACGTTGGAGCAGATCCGGATCATCATCGAAGAGGCTTCGATTCCAGTGGTGGTCGATGCCGGAATCGGGGCGCCCTCAGACGCGGCCCTCGCGATGGAGCTCGGCGCCGATGCTGTGCTGGTCAACACCGCGATCGCCCTGGCCCGCGACCCCGCGCTGATGGCCGCCGCCATCAAAGAGGGCACCGAGGCGGGGCGCAAGGCGTACAACGCCGGCCGCATCCGCAAGCGCAGCGAGGCCAGCCCGAGCTCGCCAACCGAGGGCGTCTCGCGACCAACCTAGTCTCGCCGGTGGCGATGGCGATCGTGTCCAGCGCCGAGGCTGGGCTCCGGGCCGCCAAATCGGCCACGATCGTCCAGCTGCGTGCGCCAGGGCTGAGCACCGCGGCGCTCGAACGAGAGGCGATTGAGCTCGTCGCGGCGGCTTCCGTCCCCGTGCTTGTCAGCGCGCGGTGCGACGTGGCGATCGCCACAGGCGCCGCCGGGGTGAACCTTCCTGAAAGCGACATCTCCGTCGCCGAGGCACGGACCCTTCTCGGCCGGCGGCTGGTCGGACGCTCCGTGCACTCGATCGGCGCCGCGCGGCAATCTGAGCGGGAGGGAGCCGACTACGTCATCTTCGGCCCGGTGTGGGAGAGCGCGAGCCACCCGGGCACCGCCCCGGTCGGCCTCGACAGGCTGGCTCGGATGGCGAAGTCGGTGGGAATTCCCGTGCTCGCGATCGGTGGCGTGACAGATGAACGGGTGGCGGAGATTCTCGCTTCAGGGGCGGCGGGCTACGCCGCCATCAGGCTCTTCGAATGATCTCGCTGCGGATCAACGGAAAGACGGTTGAGCTGGAACGGCCGATTGGACTCGTGGCTTATCTCGATCAGCTCGGCGTGAACCCTCGCGCAGTGGCGGTCGAGCACAACGGCACCATCATCGAGCGATCTGAGTACGAGGACGTGACGCTCCAAGAGGGGGACGCCGTCGAGATTGTCCGTATGGTGGGTGGCGGGCGGACTTAGCGAAGCGCGAGCCTATCCCTGATCGCAGCTTCGGCTTCGGCGCGCTCGTCCCACGGCTCTGACCAGGACGCCATGCGCATCGATCGCTCGTGGCCTTTCCCCGCCAGCAGGACGCAATCGCCAGGCCGGGCCAGCTCGATCGCGCGCCTGATGGCCGCGCGCCGGTCGATCACGATCTCGTAATCGTGTCCGGGGGCCTTGCCCTCGGCGCCGCTCTGTACGTCGCGCGCAATCTCCACCGGATCCTGGTCCAGCGGATCGTCGGTGGTGATGATGAAGAAGTCCGCGAACTCGGCCGCCGCCCGGCCCATGCCAGGGCGGTCGTGGTCGGAGCGCGCCGTCGAGCCAAACACGACGATGAGGCGGCCGGACGTGAACGGCCGGAGCTCGGCCAGCGCGCTGGCGAGCGCACCGGCTGAATGCGCGAAGTCGATATAGACGCGAAAGTCCTGGCCCACGTCTCCGGGCTCGAGCCTGCCGCGCACGCCTTCGAAGCCGGCGAGACCTGTGCCCACGGAATCGAGAGGCACGCCCAGCGCGAGGCAGACCCCGGCGGCACACAGAGCGTTGTAGATGTTGAAGCGGGCCGGCACGTGCAGCGTGACTTCGGTTTCGCCGAGCGGGGTCTTCATGCGAAAGCGCGAACCGGTGCCGGTGACGCTCAGGTCGAGGGGATGCAGGTCCGACGCCGTGGTCAGCCCGTAGCTCCAGCGGCGCGGGATCGGCCTGCGCGCCAGTCGCTCATAGCTCGCATCGTCACGATTCAAGACCGCGGTCTTCTCGATGCCTTTGTCCGCTCCACTTGCGGTCAGGTCGATCAGGCGCGCCTTGGCCTCGAGGTAGTCGTCCCAGGTGGCGTGGTAGTCGAGGTGGTCGTGGCCGATGTTCGTGAATGCCGCGACGTCGAAGTCGCA
>WNFL01379626.1_pt1 | contig 13844 bp, 15 predicted proteins | sample 5400361 | NCBI WGS metagenome assembly WNFL01 (sample SAMN13153351, study PRJNA577476) | soil metagenome | isolation source: 40 cm soil on Douglas fir-dominated hillslope | place: USA:California | collected 2013-09-17
GGGCGTGCACGTGGTGACCCGTGTCCGCCCCCGGGGCAAAGCGCCATTCCGTCACGATCACGCGTTCGTTCTCGACTTGAACCGTAGATGCCGCTTTCACGATTCCCCTCTCCCGTACAACTGTGTCGATACAGGCAAGCCTAACCGGTTTCAAAAGAAAGAATAGTCCCCTCGCCTCGTGCTAACGTTTCGCGGAACAACCCAAACGGAGCGAAGGACATGCGGTCGATACTGCCGGCGAGCGTGGTTTCCGTAGCATTCGGCTTGGTCAATTGCGCAAGCGCGGGAGCCTCCCCGCATCGGGACGACAGGGTCTATCAGGCGGCGGCAGCCAACCGCGCAGGCGCCCTCGATCTTCTCAGAGATATCGTCGACATCGATTCCGGTACTGGGGATGTCGCGGGCGGCGCCAGGGTCGAGGCCCTGCTCACAGGCCGGCTACGGCCACTTGGCGCCGACGTGCGGACCGAGCCCGCCGAAGCTCCGGGATTACCGGACAATCTGGTGGCCGTCTTCCACGGGACCGGGAGGGGCAAGATTCTCATCATCGCGCACATCGACACCGTGTTTGGCCCCGGAACCGTGGCGGGACGGCCTTTCAGCATCGATCGGGAACGTGGCTTTGGTCCGGGCGTCGGCGACGAGAAAGGCGGTGTGGTCAACGCGATCACTGCGTTGAAGATTTTGCACGATCTCGGCTTCAAGAACTACGCGACCATCACGCTGCTCCTCGATGACAGCGAAGAGCGGGGTTCGCCCGGTTCCCGACAACTGATAACGGCCCTGGTCAAGCGGCACCAAGTCGAGTTCAACATGGAACCCGGCGACCCGCCGGATGCGCTCACCGTCTGGCGCAAAGGCTCGGCCGGCATTCGTATCCAGGTCAAGGGGCGCGCCGCCCACGCGGGCATGGCACCGCAGGACGGCCGGAACGCCGCGGTCGAACTCGTGCACCAGCTCTCGGCCTTGGAGGGGGTTTTCCCGCATTCCGGCGACGGCACAACCGTCAATCTCACCCTTCTGAAAGCCGGCGAGCGCCATAACATCATCCCGGACTTCGCAGAGGCGACGCTCAATGTTCGCTTCCGCAAGCCGGAAGACTTCGACGCCGTACTGGCCAAAGTCGAAGCCGGCGCCGGCGTTACCCTGGTGCCCGACACCCGCGTCACTGTGGCGCACGACCCCGCGTACCCGCCGCTGACCGAAAATGCACAGATCGATGCGCTCGCCGCCCGGGCCAGAGCGATATACGCTGAAATCGGCAAGACTGTGGAATCGTCGGGCAACGGCGGCGCATCGGAATCCGCGCTGGCGATGGCCGAGGGCACTCCGGCGCTCGACGGCCTCGGCTACGTGGGCGGCGACTTCCACACCGACCACGAATGGATAGATTTGAACAGCGTGGTGCCCCGCCTGTATCTTTTCACACGGCTATTGATGGAAATGGGAGCCAAGCCGCCTTGACGGTTTGGCGGGCCACCCCTGGGAATGTACTGCATGCCGGTAATCGTCTGCCCCGCCTGTGATTTGGCGCATCGCCTCACGACCGCCCCCGCCAGCGGGCGCGGGCAATGCGCGCGCTGCCGCGCGCCGTTGCAACGCCGGGAAAACGCCTCCATCGATAGCGCGATTGCGCTGGCGGTGTGCGCCCTGGTGCTTCTGTTGCTGAGCAACGCGTACCCTCTGGTGGCAATGCAGGTCAATGGCAGTTCTCGCGACACGACCTTGATCGGGGCCGCGGTCGGCCTGTACGCACAAGGATTCAAGTCGCTCGCGGCGCTGGTCTTCCTGACCACCGTGGTCGCTCCGCTGCTGCAGATCGTGTCGCTGCTCTATGTATTGATTCCCTTGCGGCGCGGGCGGCGTGCGTTCGGCCGGAATACCGTGCTCCGGATGCTCACGCGGGTACGGCCCTGGAGTTTCATGGAAGTATTCATGCTGGGCGCGCTCGTCGCGCTGGTGCGCCTGTCGAATTTCGCGCACATTGCGGCGGGAATTGCCCTTTGGTCGTGCGCCCTGCTCATGCTCTGCCTGTCCGCGCTGACCAGCATTACTTCCACCGAGCAGCTATGGCGATGGGTGGAAGAGAGTCGAGAATGAGCAACCCCGCCACCGGCCGCAGCCTCGGACTTCTCCTGTGCCTCGATTGCCGTGCGACGGTGCGCGGCGCGAAGGCGGCGCACTCGCACTGTCCGCGGTGTCACGCGCGCCTGCACGAGCGCAAGCCTCACAGCCTCATCGTCACGACCGTGTTGGTGGTTTGCGCCGCCCTGCTCTACATACCGGCGAACGTGCTGCCGGTGATGAACACGCGGACGATCTTCGACGATGAACGCGATACGATCATGAGCGGCGTGTTGGTACTGCTGCAGTCCGGATCCTGGCCGATCGCCCTGCTGGTGTTCGTCGCCAGCATCGTCGTCCCTCTCTTGAAGATTCTGGCGTTGGGTGTCCTGCTGTATTCCGCCTGGCGCCCCTCGCCGCACCGCCGTTTGCAACGCAGTGAGCTCTATCGGATGGTAGAATTCATCGGACGATGGTCGATGCTCGATATTTATGCCATTTCGCTGCTGGCCACGTTGGTGCAGGTCCAGTCCTTTGCGTCCGTCATCGTGGGCTGGGGCGCATGGGCCTTCGCCGCCGTGGTGGTCTTGACCCTGCTCGCCGCGCGGACGTTCGACGAGCGGCTTCTATGGGATACGCCGCAGCATGACTGAACCCCCGGCTCCCAGCCTGGACGATCTCCCGGCGGCCGTGCCTGCCCGCTCGCGATGGTCGCGCCTGCCGCTGATATGGATGCTGCCCGCGGTGGTGATTCTGGCGGGCGCCTTCGTCGTGGTCCACGAGAAACTCGCTCAGGGGACCAGCATCGAAATTCTTTTCCAAAACGCCGAAGATCTTGAAGCGAACAAAACCAAGATTCGCTACAAGGAGGTCGAGATCGGCGACGTACGCGACATTCATGTATCCAAGGATCGCAAGGGGGTCGTGGTGACGGCGATGATTCACCGCGATGCGAGCGAGTACCTGGTGGAAGACACCCGCTTTTGGGTGGTGCGCCCGCGCGTCTCGGCCGCCGGAGTCACAGGTTTGGGGACGCTCGTGTCCGGCGCCTATATCAGCGTCGATGTGGGTAAGTCGGCGAGCCCCAGCGAGCACTTCGTCGGTCTTGAAGTACCCCCGATCGTCACCTCAGACCTGCCGGGCCGCCAATTCATGGTGCACGCTGACGATCTGGGCTCGCTGGACATTGGCTCCCTGGTCTTTTATCGGCATATCACCGCAGGCCAGGTGGTGGGCTATGCGCTGGACCCGGGCGGCGCCGGCGTCACGCTCACGATATTCGTCAACGCGCCCTTTGACCGCTATGTCACCGGCGGGGCACGGTTTTGGCAAGCAAGCGGCATCGACATGTCGATCAATTCCGACGGGATCAGGCTGCGTACGGAATCGTTGACCTCCATCCTTCAGGGTGGCGTTGCGTTTCAAGCGCTCCCGGGCAGCGCGATGACGGAGGCGCCCCGAGATACGAGATTCACTCTCTATCCGGATGAAGGGACTTTCGTCATGTACTTCAACGGCTCGCTGCGCGGACTGTCGCCGGGTGCGCCGGTCGAACTGCATGGGATTGGGGTGGGTGAGGTCAAAAGCGTGGACGTCGAGTACGACCGGGACGCCGGTACTCTGCGATTTCCCGTGCTCGTGGATATCTATCCGCAGCGAATACGCGGACACAAAGCGCGCGGTGCGCAGCCGCCCGCCAAGGACGACCCGGAAACCTCCAGCCGGAGATTGGTCGACAGCTTGGTGGCGCGCGGTCTTCGGGCTGAACTCAAATCGGGCAACCTACTGACCGGACAGAAGTACGTGGAGTTGGATATGCATGCAGAAGCTCCCGCAGAGAAGGTCTGGTGGGCCGACCAGCCTTGGGTGTTCCCGACGGTGTCCAATGGGCTCGACGAATTCCAGGATTCCATGGGAAGCATTGCTCGGAAGCTCAATAAAGTCCCCTTCGATCAGATTTCCTATCGGTTGCTGTCGACCATGACGAGCCTGGAACAGACCCTGAAGAGCACCGATCAATTGATGCGGCATGTCGACGGCAGCGTTGCGCCGCAGGTTGAGGCGACATTGACCGAAGCACAGGCCGCCTTGAAGAACGCCAAGGAATTGTTGGCGCAGGATGCGCCCCTGCAGAGCGATCTCGGCCCGACGCTGCTGCAGTTGTCGCGCGCGGCGAAGGCGGTCACCGCACTGGTCGATTATCTGGAGCGCCATCCGGAATCTCTGTTGCGCGGCAAACCGGGAGACTCGCCGTGAAATCATTCTTGGCGGCTTGTTTCCTGGGCCTGCTTTGCGCCTGCGTAGCGAGCCGGCCGGATCATTTCTATATTCTGACCGCGCAGCCGCAAAGCGCGGGCGAAGCGAGAACGACGCCCGCCACACAGGTGTCGCTCCGGGTGACCTTGCCCTCGCTGGTGGATCGTTCCGAAATGATACTCAACACCTCCGCGAACGGAGTCCTCGTGCTGGAGCATGAGCGATGGGCCGCTCCGCTGGCCGACCTGGCGACACAAACCCTGGCGCGGGATCTCGAACTACGGCGCAGCGACATGCTGGTCGCCGGCCAAAGCACCGGTCGCCCGGGCGACGCCGCCGTCAAGGTGACCGTCGACCTGGTGCAGGTGACCGTGCGCAGAGGAGAGCGCGCGAGCATCGAGGCACACTGGCGGATCTCCGACCCGCGCACCGGCGGGGATGTGGTCGGCAGCGAGCTATTCAGCGCAGCGGTGGCGCAGGACGATTATGCCGCGCTCCCGCAGGCGCTTAGCGCGTGTCTGGGGCTGCTCGCGGACCGATTGGTGGGACAGATGCGCTGAGGCCGCGCTTGTAAGCGGCCTCGTTCGGTTTTAAGTTACACACCCGTCCTGACGCGGAGCGCTGCATTGAAATATCGCCAACTGGGTAACAGTCAACTCACGGTATCTGAGATCGCCTTCGGATCCTGGCTCACATTCTCGAACGGCCCGCAGAAGGACAATGCCATCGCCTGCGTGCATCGTGCCCTCGATCGGGGTATCACTCTCATCGATACGGCCAATGTGTATGGCCGCGGTGCCGCCGAGACAGTGCTGGGCGAGGCGTTGGCAGGCATCAATCGCGACAGTTATGTACTGGCGACGAAGCTGTATTTTCCGATGAGCAGCACGGATCGGGGCCTGTCTCGCGCGCAGATCGTCAAGCAATTGGACGCGTCCCTTGCGCGCCTCAAGGTAAGCCATGTCGATCTGTATCAATGCCATCGTTACGATGTCGATACGCCGCTCGAAGAGACGATGTCGGCCTTGAGCGACGCCGTAAGGTCGGGCAAAGTGAGATACATCGGTTTTTCCGAGTGGCCCGTCGACCGCGTGCAGGCGGCGCTCGCCATTTCCGGGGTGGAGAAATTTGTTTCCAGCCAACCCCAATACTCCCTGCTGCATCGGGGTCCTGAACAGGCTCTGATTCCGCTGTCGGTCCGCTCCGGCATCTCGCAAATCGTTTGGTCGCCCTTGGCTCAGGGCGTACTGACCGGAAAATACCGGCCGGGCGGCGATCTGCCCCGCGACAGCCGCGCGGCGAACGATGCGATCAATGGCTTTCTCAACGAGGCTTGGCTTCGTCCCAAGGTGCTCGAGGCGGTTCAGGCGCTGCGGCCCCTCGCCGCCGAGGCTGGACTTACGCTGGCGCAATTTGCGCTCGCCTGGATACTTCGGCAATCCAACGTGGCGTCGGCGATAACCGGTGCGTCGCGACCTGAACAGGTCGACGAGAATGCCGGCGCCTCAGGACACGCCGTGGCGTCTGAACTCTTTGAGAGCGCCGAACGCATCATCGGCGGCGCCGCGCCCGAGATCTAGGAAGGACCTGATCTCTTGGAGGATCGTTCAGTCCTGCCGACCGAGGGGCGCGGTGCTATCCTTCCCAAAGGTCCCTATTTCTGGAGCACCGCCATGAAAGTCAGCGCACGCAATGTCCTTCCCGCCACCGTCAAGACCGTCACCCCCGGGGCGGTCGACAGCGAAGTCGTCATGGAACTGGCGCCGGGCATCCAGGTGGTATCCATCATCACCAAACTGTCGGCCGAAAAGCTCGGCCTGAAACCGGGCTCCAAAGTCTACGCGATCATCAAGGCCCCGAACGTGATGATCGGTGTCGACTGACCGATGAATGGGGACTGGCGCGTATTTGCAGTCGCGTCGGCGTTCTTCGCCGCTCTGACGGCGATCTTCGGCAAGGTTGGCGTGTCGGAAATGAATTCCGATCTCGCGACCTTCCTCAGAACCATCGTGATTTTACTGGTCACCGCCGTGCTGATCTGGGCGCGGCACGAGTGGCAGCGGCCGGACGCTCTGTCGCCGAAGGGCGTGATATTTCTGGTTTTGTCGGGGGTGGCCACCGGCCTTTCGTGGCTCTGCTACTATCGCGCGCTGCAGACGGGTCCCGCCTCCCGCGTCGCTCCCATCGACAAGCTCAGTGTCGTCCTGGTGGTGCTATTCGCGGTGCTGTTCCTGGGCGAGCGGCTGACCTGGAAGGTGGGGTTGGGCGGCGTTTTGATCACCGCCGGCGCGGTCCTCATGGCGCTTTGAGCGCCTCGAGGTTCATGCACCGCCGACACGAAGCATCACCCATCGGCTGTCGGAGAATCGGCTTTTACGCGGGGCCTCAGGCGCTTACAGCGTCGCTCCATATCTCCCGCGCCCACTGCGCCAGCAGCGTGGCTTCCGTCCAGCGATCCGAGAGCTCCCGCCCTCGTGCATCGGTGATCGCATAGTCGGGCGGTCCCAGCTCGCACAGGAAGACCATCGCTGAATTCTCCCCTGCGTGCCGCGCGAGCCAGGCGGCAAATCCCTGCCTCCACCAGTCGCGGAACAGAGCGACCCATTTCGCGTTCTGCGGAAAGTTCAGTGCTACTTGAATCTGTCCGCGCGCCGCCACTCGGCCCTGAAAGGAGTCGGAACGCTCGAGCACCTTCGTGATCAAATTCTGCAGATACGGCGGCGGCGGACACGGCATCTCACGGTCCACGACGTAGTGCGAAAGATCGGCGGCCAGCCGCATGCCGGGCACCGCATCCAGCAATTGTGCGGTGGTAAAAAGATCGTTGGTAATGCAGTTGCGGTGCGTCTCGAACTGGATCGGCATCGACTCCTGCTCGGCCACCCGCAGCCATCCCTCGATCACGGGCACCATGTCGGCGAGCCTGATCGGCATTTCCTGACCGATCACGACCACGAACGGGGCCGCGATCCGATGGGCCAGCCGCAGCGCCGGCCGCAACGCCTCGACCGAGGTCGGGAACGCGGTCAGGCCGCCGGCCAAGCCCGTGCGGCTGAAGTGCGGCACGGTCGCTTCCGCCTGCTCCATGGTGAGCGCGCCGAGGTCGATCGCCATTCCGTCGAATCCGGCCTCGCGCACGCGGTCGAACTTCTCCGCCACCGATGCCTCGGGTGCGCATAGTCGATCCATTGCCCACAATGCTTGATGGACCAGAAGGCGATTACCCATGCGGTGGGTCGGCTATCCAAGTCCGGTCGTCGGGGTAATCGACTTCGGTCTTGCCGCGCGCGAAGGCGCGAAGCGCCGCAATCTGGAAACCCACATAGGTCATCGACGGAGGCGCCGCACCCCGCGAAGTGAAAATGGCATCGTGCAACTCATGCAACCGATGGAACGGCACCCCGGGAAAGGCATGATGCGCCGTGTGATACTGCATCTGCCAACCCAGCCAGCGCATACCCCTGTTGGTGCGGGTGCTGCGCGTGTTGGCCAGCACATTGTCCTCGTGCGGCAGACCGAGATGTTCGATGGTGTTCTGCAATTGGTGAACGCCTTTCATCGCCAGCATGGGCCCCAGCCAGACAATCACCGCCGCCCAGCTGTGAGCGGCCACGGATATTCCGGCGATCAATCCGTAGCCGGCAAGATGCCATCGAGCTTCGCGAACCAGCTCGGCATGGCGTTTGACCGGCAGATAAGGCTCGGTGATGACTCCCGACGAGAACCGCAGGACCCGGCGCCACCGGGTGTACCAGTAGGTCACCCCCGACATCCACAGCAGGTAGGAAGTCATCGTATAGCGCTCGCGCGCCAGCTCGCCGTCCCGCACCCAATCCTGGGTAAAGCGGTGATGCGCCATGTGTTGAATCTGGTCGAAGGTACGCGGATAGAAGAGCACGAAGCCGAACACGCGGCCCACCCACTCATTCAGCCAGCCCGTGCGGAATACAGTCCAATGGCTGAGTTCATGCTGCCCGGCATACAGGAAGTTGAGAAGTACGCCATGCACCGCGAACAGGGGCACCGCCCACCAGGTGCCGCGCCACAGCCAGAGCAGTGTGCCGGTGACGGCGATGGCTCCCAGGTGCGACAGGGTCTGAACGGCGCCCGCACCATCGGACGCGACGCACAAACTGCGCAGCTTGGCGGAGTCGATCACGTCACGCCGCACGAAGATTTCGTCCACCGAATTCTCCCGTCCGGAAAGACCCATCCTACGACGGCGTTGAGCGGATAGCTACTCGGCCTGAAGGGCCCGGTTTGTCCGCGTTCCGATCAAACTGTCTCTCGCCTACTGCACGTGGTCCGCGTCGACTTTCGCGACCGCGGGGCGCGCCGACAGCAGCTGCGCATGCTTCCCAAGCTTGGGTACGCGCGCGTAAAGCTCGCTCCTTTCTCCGGAGTACCACGACGCCAGCATGTACAGATAGACATCGGCGATCGAATAGTCGGCCCCCAGCACATGGGGCCCGAGCCCCTGGCTGATGAGGGCAAGATGGCTGCAAAAATCCTCGGTTCCTTTTTTGCGGATCGCTTCGGCATCCGCCTCGCCGCGGGACGAATAGCGGTCCGAATAGTACATGCGCAACGCCGATTCGTAGACATTGGCCGAGAGAAACACCATCCACTGCAAGAACAGCGCGTGACGGCTCGTGCCCGGCTGCGGCGCCAATAGGGATTGCGGATGGCTCGATGCGAGGTGGATCAGCATCGCGGCCGACTCGAACATGACGGTGCCGTCCGGCAGCGCCAGTGCCGGCACTCTGCCGGTGGGATTGATGTCGCGGAACCGTGCCACGTCGGAGGCTTCACGACCGACCCAAATTCGCTCGTACCGAGCGCCAACCTCCTCCAGCGCCACTTGCACCGCGAGCGACCCTGAACCCCGCCGTCCATAGAGCTTGTACATTGCCGTCATTGCCGCATCCTCGCCGTCATTGCCAAGACACCCGTTGAATCCCGCAGGCATATTACCGTCTCGAAGTCCCGCTTGTCCTCAATTGCAGTATGCTTGCGCCGGTTTCTTTCCAAGGAGATGTCATGCCCCGAACCATCACGACGGCGGTCGATCTGCTGTCGAGACGCGGTTTTCTGAGCGCCGCCGCCGGCGTTCCCTTGATCGCGATGGCCGCGGAAAATAGGCCGCCCATATCGCCCGCGGCGGAACTCAAATCTCTGACTGCCGACGCGAAGCCGATCTCGAGCGAAGAAAGACGAGCACGCATCGCCAAGGTTCAAACGCTCATGAGCGAGCGCAAGGTCGCGGCGCTTCTGATCGAACCGGGATCGACGCTCGACTACTTCACTGGAATACGGTGGCGCCGTTCCGAGCGGATCACTCTCGCCATCATTCCCGTCCGCGGTGAGGTGGTGGTGGTGACGCCCGCATTCGAGGAACCGTCGGTGCGCGAAACTCTGCAGGTGGGCGGAGATGTGCGGCCGTGGAACGAGCATGAGAGCCCGATCGAACGAATCGTTCAGGGTCTGCGCGACCGGGGCGCCGGCTCGGGCGTGCTGGCCGTGGAATCCACCACGCGGTTCTTCATCGTAGACGGCCTGCGTCGGGCATCGAATGCCTACGACCTGATCTCGGCCGATCCCCTGGTGCGCGCCTGCCGTCTCATCAAGTCGCCGGCGGAATTGGCGCTGATGCAATCGGCCAATGACGTGACCCTCGAAGCGCTCCGCTTCGTGCGCGCGCATGTCGAGCGCGGGATGAGTTCTCTGAACATCGGCGATCTCGTGGACCGCGCCACCGTTTCTCTGGGAGGCTCGCCCGAGTTCGCCCTGGTGCTTCTGAACGAGGCTTCCGCCTATCCGCATGGGTCGCTTCAGGTACAAGCCGTGCGCGAGGGCTCGACCATACTATTGGACTGCGGCTGCACGGTGCACGGCTATCAGTCCGACATTTCGCGCACCTGGGTGTTCGGCCAGGCGAGCGAGCGCCAGCGCAAGGTCTGGGGCACCGTCAAACGGGGCCAGGAAATCGCTCTCGAAACCGCCAAGGTCGGTCTCCCCGTCGGGAGGATCGACGATGCCGTGCGCCGCTACTACGAGAGCGAGGGCTGGGGTCCCGGCTACAAACTGCCGGGACTCTCGCATCGCACCGGCCACGGCATCGGCCTTGACGCACATGAGCCCGCCTACCTCGTGCACGGCGATTCGAGTCCGCTTGAGGCCGGCATGTGTTTTTCCGACGAACCGGGAATTTACATCCCCGGCGAGTTCGGTGTTCGTTTGGAAGACTGTTGGGTCATGACGGCGTCGGGCCCCAAGCTGTTCACGCCTCTCGCAAAATCCTTGGATGAGCCCATTTGATCGCGCTCCTGTCATTGCTGGTCTGGCTGTACTTGTTTTTTGCGCATGGAAGATTCTGGCTATCCGCGCCGGAACTGCCCCCTGCCATACCGCAGGAGCACCCGGATGTGGATATCGTGGTTCCCGCGCGCGATGAAGCGCACACCATCGCAGCGGCGATCGGCTCGCTGCTCGCGCAGGACTACCGCGGCAAGTTCCGGGTCATCCTGGTCGACGATAATTCCACGGACGGCACGGCGGCTCTGGCGGGCACGGCGGCGAACCTTACCGTCATCACCCTGCAATCAAAACCCGTGGGATGGTCCGGCAAGTTGTGGGCCTTGAGCCAGGGGGTCGAGGCAAGCCAGGCGCCCGTTCTGCTGTTCACCGATGCCGATATCGTGCACGATCCGAGGCACCTGTCATCGCTGGTTGCGAAGCTTCTGCAATCCCGCTTGGAATTGGTGAGCGAGATGGTACGGCTCAACTGCGCGAGCCTGGCGGAGCGCGCATTGGTGCCCGCGTTCGTCTACTTCTTCCAAATGCTGTATCCGTTCAGCAGAGTCAACGACCCGTCATCGTCGGCCGCCGCCGCCGCCGGCGGCACCGTGCTGATTCGCCGCGAGGCATTGCAGCGGATCGGCGGCATCGACGCGATCAAGCATTGCCTCATCGATGATGTGGCGCTGGCGACGGCGGTGAAAAAATCAGGGCCGATCTTTCTCGGGCATTCCGGCCTTGCCGCATCCATTCGCCCCTACCCGAATTTTGCCGATATCTGGCAGATGATTTCGCGCACCGCCTTTACTCAATTGCGCTATTCGCCGTTTCTGTTGGCGCTCACATTGGTCGCTCTGACCGTGGTGTGGCTGGTCCCGGCAGGGGCAATTCTGTTTGGACAGGGCCGGCAGCTTGTCTTTGGTCTGGCAGCTTTTGGTCTTGCGGCTGCGAGCTACCTGCCCACGTTGGCGCGGTATGGGCGAAACCGCCTTTGGGCGCTCGCACTGCCGCTGATTGCGCTGTTTTACATCGCGGCAACCTGCGGCTCGGCGCTGAATTATTGGTGTGGGCAGGGTGCCCGTTGGAAAAGCCGCGCCTACGGTTCGAACTAACCTTTCGCGGCGTTCAAATTCGGCGTCACGGCCTTCAAGGCTTGACCTTTGACCGCATACGCGTCCAGCGACACCTCATATGGAACGCAACTGGTGCGGTATTCGACGTTGCGCAGACTAAAATTCTTCATGATGAGATCCTTCATCGCCTGCACGAGCTCGCAGTCGCCATCACCCATGTAAGTGGGGCGCCGCGGCGTGACTTCCACGGCAGTCCAGTTCGCTTTGACGGTGCCGGACCCGGCAGCATCGGCGGCCGGAACGAGAGTGTAGAAATCCGCTTTTACCCACGCGGTGCGAGAGGGAGCGTTGTATGGACCCGGGCAGCCGCTGGCGTAGACCTTGGCATCGTTTCGGGCTCCAAGATGCAGGAGGATCTGGCGCACCTGATCTTCCAGGCCGTCGCAGGTGTAGAGCGACGTGATGCCGAAGTAATTGAATGTCACCTGGTGATGCCGCCACGAACCATTCACGATATCGGCGGGCGGAACGGCGGGGCTATCCGCGGCGGCGGAATTCGAAGGCGGGGTGCACGCCAGGCCGCCCAGTACCGCTACCGCTCCCCAAAAAGATATCCATGGTCGAACCGCGCGTCGCATGACTGTTGAGACCGAAAATCGCGGTTCGAGTTCAACGCTCATGCCCTGTCCGATGAACACCGTCGCTGGGCGTCGGGCGCCCGGCTGGCTTCGACCACGGTGACGGCTGTCATATTGACGATGCGCCGCACCGTGGCCGCCGGAGTCAGAATATGCGCGGGGGCGGCACAGCCCAGCAATATCGGACCGATGGCAACGTTGTGGCCGGCCGCCGATTTGAGCAAGTTGTAGGCGATGTTGGCGCTGTCGAGATTGGGACAGACCAGGAGGTTTGCACTGCCGTGCAAGGTGCTGCCCGGAAGTATGGCCTTGCGCGCTGACTCGTCCAGGGCGCAATCGCCGTGCATTTCGCCGTCCACTTCCAGGTCCGGCATGCGTTCATGCAGCAGCGCCAGGGTGGTACGCATCTTGAGAGCCGAGGCCGCGTCGCTGCTGCCGAAATTGGAATGCGACAGCAACGCGACTTTGGGATTGAGGCCGAAAGCGCAGAGCTGATCGGCGGCCAGCTGCGTGATCTCCGCGAGCTGCGGAGCGCTGGGATCGAAGTTCACGTGCGTATCGACGATGAAGACCTGACGCCCGGGAAGGACCAGTCCACTCATTGCGCCATACACATTGACGCCCGCGCGGCGCCCGATGACCTGATCGATGTAGCGCAGGTGCCGGGCGGTGGTGCTGATGGTCCCGCAGATCAAGCCGTCCGCCTCCCCCTTCTTCAGCAGCATGGCGGCAATCAACGTGGTGCGGCGGCGCATTTCCAGCTTGGCGTATTGCGCGGTCACACCGCTGCGCTCCGTCAGCTTGTGATAGTCCTGCCAATACTCGCGGTATCGCTCATCCTGTTCCGGATTGACGACGATGAAGTGTTCGCCGGCCCGGATGCGCAGGCCGTTGCGCTTGATGCCGCGCTCGATGACCGCCGGGCGGCCGACCAGGATCGGCGTGGCGAGCTTTTCGTCCACGGCGATCTGCACCGCCCGCAGGACTCGCTCATCCTGCGCTCCGCGGGCAGCGTTCGCGCGGCGGCGAATATCGGCTGCATCAAGGTGCCGCTGTGGTACACGAACTGCAGCAGCCGCTGGCCGTACGCGTCCAGATCGGCGATGGGCCGGGTGGCCACTCCCGATTCCATGGCGGCTTTGGCGACCGCCGGCGCGATCTTGACGATCAGGCGGGGGTCGAAGGGTTTGGGAATGAGGTATTCGGGACCGAAAGCCAGGTCGGCGATTCCCCCGTAGGCAGCGGCGACCACGTCGCTTTGCTCCTGGCGCGCGAGCTCAGCGATGGCGTGCACGGCAGCGACCTCCATTTGCCGGGTAATGGTGGTGGCGCCGACGTCCAGCGCACCCCGAAAGATGAAGGGGAAACACAGGACATTGTTGACCTGGTTGGGATAATCGCTGCGGCCGGTGGCAATGACCGCATCGTCGCGCACCGCCCGGACCTCCTCGGGCAGGATTTCCGGGGTCGGGTTGGCAAGGGCAAGGATCAAGGGCTGGGCCGCCATCTTCCCGAC
>WNFL01247830.1_pt1 | contig 13840 bp, 14 predicted proteins | sample 5400361 | NCBI WGS metagenome assembly WNFL01 (sample SAMN13153351, study PRJNA577476) | soil metagenome | isolation source: 40 cm soil on Douglas fir-dominated hillslope | place: USA:California | collected 2013-09-17
GACCTGATGAAGGTTTCCGAAGCCCTTGTCGACGAGCCGGCGGCTTGGCGGCTCTTGCCCGGCAAAGTGCGCTCTCCCGTCGACTACGTCACGGCCGCGCTTCGCATTGCCGGCGGCGACCGGCTCTCGATGCTCGACGAGAAGAGCATCGTGCCGGTCATCCAGTCGGCGCGCGCCATGGGCGAGATGCCGTTCTCCGCACCGAGCCCAAAGGGCTGGCCGGATTCCGCCTCCGCCTGGACGGGGTCGGATGCAGTCTTGGAGCGTGTCGAGTGCGCAAACGCGGCCGCCGAAAAGCTCGGATCGCAGTCCGATCCTGTCACCCTCGCAGATGAGGCGCTCGGACCCTTGCTCAGGCCCGAGACGCGCACCTTGATCCAGCGCGCGGCAAGTCCGGTGCAAGGCTTGGCGCTTCTATTCGCCAGCCCGGAATTCCAGCGGAGATAGTGCCATGTTCGACCGACGCACGTTTCTGAAAACCGGCGCGGCTTGCGCGGCTTTCATCTTAGCCGGCACCCGCGCGCAATTTGCATACGCAGCCTTGCCCGACGACCGGCGCTTGGCGGTCGTCATCCTGCGCGGCGGCCTGGATGGTTTGGCGGCCGTGCCCGCGCATGGCGATGCCGATTACGCCTCGCTGCGGGGTGCGCTGGCATTGCCCAAGACTGGCATGGGGGCGCCAATCGATCTCGACGGCTTCTTTGGCCTGCATCCCTCGCTCCACAATCTCTCCGAGATGTGGGGCCATAAAGAATTGGCGATCTTCCACAATGTCTCGACACCCTATCGCGACCGCTCGCATTTCGATGCCCAAAATGTGCTCGAGACGGGCGCGCTAGCGCCGCATCGTTTGAGCGATGGTTGGCTCAATCGCGCGCTTCAGCCGCTTGGGCTGGACGGCGGCGGCGGAGCACTCGCGGTTGCGAGCTCGCCTCCGCTTCTGCTCGATGGTTCCGCAAGAGTCACGACCTGGATTCCCTCTCGCATGCCCGCTGCGGACGAAGAATTCTTAAGCCGCGTGGCGCAGCTCTACGCGAACGACCCGGTATTCTCGAACGCGTTGAAACAGGGACTTGAGACGAGATCGATCGCGGCCCAAGCGACGCATGACATGCTGAATGGCGGCGCAGCGGCTGCTGGTTACGGCGCGATCACGCCGCTCATGGATGGTGCGGGCAAAATACTCGCGGCTGAACATGGCCCGCGCGTTGCCGTCTTCGACATCACTGGCTGGGATACGCACTTCAACCAGGGGGCCGGCGATGGCCAACTCGCCCGCCGTCTCGCCGCCCTTGATGAGGGCCTCGCCGCGCTCAAGACAGCGCTTGGCGAGGCATGGACGAAGACCGCGGTCGTTGCTGCAAGCGAGTTCGGGCGGACGGTCGCGGTCAACGGCACCGGCGGCACGGACCACGGCACGGCAAGCATTGCCTTCGTCATGGGAGGGGCGGTGGCCGGCGGCACCATCCATGCAGAGTGGAAAGGCCTCAAAAGCTCAGCCTTGCGTGATGGGCGCGATCTGCCTGCGATGACGGATTCGCGCGCCATCTTCAAGGCTATCCTGGCCGACCATCTGGGCATTGCGAAAAAGTCCCTGGAAGATCGTGTCTTTCCGGACAGTGCAGCGGCCGTGGCACTCAAGGGGATAATTCGCGTTTAAGCCAAATCCGTTGTGTGGCGTCACATTGCGGTAACGCGAAAGAGCTTAGTGAGGCGCGACAGGGTCACTTCCGTCTTATTCTTCCTCTCCCTATAGTCGGTCGAGGAAAGGAATCATCATCGTGCTGCGTCCTGGGATCGTGATCTTGCTGGCCGGTTTGGGTCTTGGCGCACCTGTTGCCGAAGGCGCGACCGCACCAGCGCCGGTTGCGCCTGCCGCTTCTGCCGCGCAGCCGGTCGATCTTTTCACGGTTGCGAACGTCAAGGTCGACGCAACGGCGGAATCCGCAACCGCTGCGCGGGATCTCGCCATGTCGCAGGGTCGCTCGCTTGCCTGGACGAAGCTGTATCGGCGCTTTACCGCCTCCACGCTGTGGGGAAGGGCATCTGCTGTCCCTGAGGCCCAGTTGCAGCGCTTGATGCGCAGTTTCGAGGTCGCCAATGAGCGCCGCAGCACGACGCGCTACCTCGCCGAGGTGACGTTCCATTTCAATCCGGCGGCCGTAAGGGCCTTCCTTCGTCAGTCGGGCATAGCCTTCACGGAGACCCGGTCCCGGCCGGCACTCGTCATCCCGATCGTGGCCGGCAGCACATTTGATCCGATGAGCCCATGGGCTTCGGCCTGGAGCGAACCATCGCTCCATCAGGGCTTGGTCCCCTTCGTCGTGCCCCAAGCCGATACGCCCGATCTTGCCATCCTGATGCGGCCGGATCTTCTCCAGGTGGATTGGGCTGGGTTCGGACCGATGGCCCGACGTTACGGCGCGACCTCGGTCGTTCTCGCAGTCGCCAGCGAGGATGCGAAATCGGTGCAGGTGATCCAATTGAGCGCGGCGGGACGCGTTGCCTCGACACTTGCTTACGCGCAGTCGAGCTTTCCCGCCGATGCCGAAGCCGTGGCCGAGAAAGCCGCGGAAGCGTGGAAGACGCGCGCCGCGGTCAATTATGGCCAGACGGCCCGCATCGTCGCCGACGTGAACTTCGATTCTGCGGAAGAATGGACGAAGATCCGTACGCAACTGGCAGCCGTACGGGCGATCTCCAATGTCGAGATCGTCGGCATGGCGCTGCACGAGGCTGAGATCGGAGTGACCTATTTCGGCCGGCCGGAGCAGCTTCACGACGCGCTGGCGCAGCAAAATCTCGATCTCGGAAACAATGCGGGCAAGTACACTTTGCAGCTCGCCGGCGCGACGGCGGCCAACTCCCAGTGAGCCACATGCTGCGGCACGTCCCCAATCTTCTGACCGCGCTGCGCCTCGCGGCGGCGCCGATGACTGCAGGTCTGCTTGCGGCTGGTCATTTCAACGCCGCCTTTGGCATGTTCGCTTTCGCAGGGCTGTCGGATGCGGCCGATGGATACTTGGCCAAACGTTTCGGTCTGATGACGCGGCTGGGACGGTTTCTCGATCCGGCGGCCGATAAGGCGCTGATGCTCGCGCTGTTCGTGACGCTCTCGATGTTGAGTGACGTACCGGTATGGCTTGCCGCGTCGATTGTAGGTCGCGATGCGCTGATCGTGCTCGGATTGTTCATTGCCTTCGCGGCAAGAGCGCCGATTTCCGTGCGCCCGCTCTTTGTCGGCAAGCTCGCGACCGCCTTGCAGGTCGTCTACATCGCCTGGCATCTGGCGGGCCTTGCCTTCGGCTTTCGTTCCGTCGCGCCGGCAGATGCCTATGTTCTCGCCGGGATTACCTTCGCCTCCGTCCTCGTCTATGGCGGAGTATGGATCAAGGCCATGCGAGCCGCTTGGTATCCCGACAGTCCCCGAATCTGAAATGCCCGGCCAGCTCGTGTTTCCGTTCGGAGTGCAGCCGGCGCTCGGACGAGATGACTTCATCCTCGCCCCATGCAACGAGCAAGCTTTTCGCTTTCTCGATCGATGGCCGGATTGGCCCTCGCGAGCCGCCGCGATCTTCGGTCCGCATGGATCGGGCAAGTCCCATCTCGCGCGGATCTGGTGCGGGAACTCGAATGGGGAATTCGTGTCGGCGCGACTACTCAACTTGGAAGACACAGCGAAGTTTCCGCCTGGCGCTTCCGCCGCCATCGAAATGGGAGATGTGGCGTCCTATGCTCCGAGCGAGGAAAGGGATCGCGCGATCATTGCGCTCTTCGAGCGGCCTTCAGGATCGCTTCTCTTCACCGGGCTTATGCCGCCGGCGGAATGGCCAGTGGCCGTAGCTGATTTGAGGTCCCGGTTCGATGCGATCCTCGCGTTCCCGCTATGGGCGCCCGACGATGCGCTGTTGAACGCCTTGGTCGGCAAGCACTTCGCGGACCGGCAGATGGAGGTCGCCGAACCCGTCGTCAGACGCATCCTCACCCATGTCGAACGAACGCCGGAGGCCATCAGGACCTTCATCGCCAGAGCCGATTTCAAGGCCCTTTCGGAGCGGCGCGCGGTTACCGAACGGCTCGTCCTCGAGCTCATCGAGGCCGAGGAATCCGGCAAGAACTCGGCTTAAGACGGCAAGATTCGCAATTCTTTCATGGAATTGCGCCATTCTCGACCCCACATCGGCTGCGAGACCTTGCCATGACAGGTATCCGAAATTCCTTTACCCTCAACGGGCAAGCGTCAAAGGCGCGAGTATGAATAAAGTGAATTTGCGCGACATTGACGGGGCGCCCGAGAAGGCCAATGGGCTTGGGATCGCGGATAACGCATCAGCGCCCGTAGCCGACCAAAGCGAGGCATCTCGCGACCGCTCTGCGGCCCCGGTGCTCATTCCTGGACTCTCTGGGGCCTCGCCCAGCCGTTTCATCAACCGCGAGCTTTCCTGGCTGGCCTTCAACCGGCGGGTGCTCGAGGAGGCTCAGAATCTGCGGCATCCGCTGCTCGAGCGCCTCCGTTTCCTCTCGATCTCGGCGTCGAACCTCGACGAATTCTACATGGTCCGCGTCGCAGGCCTCAAAGGCATGGTGAATGCCGGGATCGCCACGCTTTCGGACGACGGCCTGACGCCTGCCCAGCAGCTTGCGCGAGTCGATGCAATGGCGGGCGAGCTGATCGCCGATCAGCAGACGACATGGCGCGAACTGAGGGGAGCGCTCGCGAACGCGGGCATCGTCGTCGTGGAACCCGCGGCGCTCGTTCCCGAAGATCGGGCCTGGCTCGATAAGGAATTCAGCGAGCAGATTTTCCCGATCCTGACGCCGCTCGCGATCGATCCGGCACACCCGTTCCCTTTCATTCCCAATCTCGGCTTCGTCATGGCGATGCATCTGACGAGGAAGGCGGATGCAAAGGCCTTGACCGCGCTTCTCCCCATTCCCTCGCAGTTGCAGCGCTTCGTGCGGCTGCCCGACCGGCAAGGAAAAGCGCGCTTCATAACGCTCGAGAGCATCATCGGGCTTTATCTCGACCGCTTGTTCCCCGGTCACGCGGTGACGGCGAGCGGCCTGTTCCGCATCCTGCGCGACAGCGACATCGAGGTCGCCGAAGAAGCCGAAGACCTGGTTCGCCTCTACGAGACGATGCTGAAGCGGCGGCGGCGCGGATCGGTGATCCGGTTGAAATGCAGCGCATCGATGCCGCCCGATTTAAGACGCTTCATCGTCGATCATATCGATCTCGGCTCGCGCGAGCCCTTCGTCGTGGATGGAATTCTTGGGCTGGACGAGACCAAGCAGTTGATACTGGAAGAGCGTCCCGATCTCCTGTTCCAGCCTTTCGCGTCGCGCTTTCCGGAACGCATCCGCGATTATGGCGGCGACTGCTTCGCCGCGATCCGGGCGAAGGATTTCATCGTCCATCATCCGTTCGAAAGCTTCGACGTCGTGGTGCAATTCTTGAGGCAGGCTGCCGCCGATCCCGACGTGGTCGCGATCAAGCAGACGCTCTACCGCACGTCGAAGGACAGCCCTATCGTACGGGCACTCGTGGAAGCGGCTGAGGCCGGCAAGTCGGTGACGGCGCTGGTCGAGCTCAAGGCCCGCTTCGACGAAGCGGCGAATATCAAATGGGCTCGCGATCTGGAGCGTGCGGGCGTCCAGGTGGTCTATGGCTTCATCGAGCTGAAGACCCACGCCAAGGTGAGCCTCGTCGTCCGGCGCGAGGCCGGTCATCTGCGAAGTTATGTCCACTTCGGCACCGGAAACTATCATCCGGTCACGGCGAAGATTTACACCGATCTCTCCCTCTTCTCGGCCGATCCCGCGTTGGCCCGCGATGCGGCCCAATTCTTCAATTACATCACGGGTTATGCGGAGCCTTCGCATCTCGAGAAGATCGCGATCTCGCCGTTGACGCTCTACGGCACGCTGATCGAGAGCATCGAGGCCGAGATCGCGCATGCGCGCGCGGGACGTCCGGCGGCGATCTGGGCGAAGCTCAATGCCCTCGTCGATGCGCGCATCATCGACGCGCTTTATCGCGCCAGCCAGGCCGGGGTGCAGATCGATCTCGTCGTGCGCGGCATCTGCTGTCTGCGTCCCGGTGTGCCCGGCCTCTCGGACAACATCCGTGTAAAGAGCATCGTGGGCCAGTTCCTCGAACATTCCCGAATTGTCTGCTTCGGCGCGGGGTACGGGCTCCCGTCTTCGAAAGCCAAGGTCTACATCAGCTCCGCCGATTGGATGACGCGCAATCTCGACCGCCGGGTCGAGGCCATGGTGCCCATAGACAACCCGACCGTGCACCAGCAGGTCTTGAACCAGATCATGGTGGAGAACCTCAAAGATCAGGCTCAGAGCTGGTATTTGCGCGCCGATGGTTCCTATACCCGCGATCCGGCCTTCGATCGGCCGGACGCCTTTTCGGCGCACCATTATTTCATGACCAATCCTTCTCTTTCCGGTCGCGGAAAGGCGCTGAAAGTGGATACTCGGCAGAGCGTCGCCTTGCCGAGTCGCGGCGGGTGACGGGACCCTCAACGTCTCAACATTCGTCAATGCCGAAGCGCAACAGACCCGTCGCAGTCGTCGACATCGGCTCCAATTCCGTGCGCCTCGTGGTCTACGAGGGGCCGTGGCGCCATGCGTCCGCGCTCCATAACGAAAAGTCGATCTGCGCCATCGGCCGCAACATGGTGTCGACCGGAAAGCTCGACGCCGAGGGCATGGCGTTCGCGCTCGAGACGCTGATGCGATTTCGCGAGCTTTGCGAGGGTCACGGGGTGCGGAACATGGGCGCGGTCGCGACCGCGGCGGCGCGGGACGCTTCCAATGGCCGCGATTTCATCCGCCGCGCCGAGAAAGCGCTCGGCTACAAGATCCGCATCCTCTCCGGCGAAGAAGAGGCAAGGCTTGCCGCGGAAGGAACGCTTGCCGGGATACCCGAAGCCGACGGCCTGGTCGCCGACCTCGGCGGCGGCAGCCTTGATATGGTGACCGTCAAGAACGGCAAGACGGGGGAGGCGGCAACGCTTCCCTTCGGGCCCCTCCGCCTGATGGATCTTGCAGGCGGCAGCATCAACAAGGCCCGAAACGCGGTCGAGAAGGGGCTCGACAAACTCGACTTCTCGAAGTCCTTGAAGGGCCGGGCGCTCTATGCCGTCGGAGGAATCTGGCGCGCGCTCGCGCATGTTGACATGGAGCAGGAATCCTATCCCTTGCGCGTCCTCCACCATTACGTAATGCCGGGCAAGAGAGCCGTGCAGCTCTGCCGGGTGGTTTCCGGTCTCTCCAGGAAGTCCCTCGAGAAGATGCGGGCAGTGCCGAAGCGACGCGCCGAAGCGCTCCCTTACGGCGCCCTGGTCATGGAAGAGATGATCCAAGGGTTCAATCTGAAGGAAGTGGTGGTCTCCGCCTATGGTCTTCGGGAAGGTGTGCTGCAGCGCAAGCTCCCCGAGCAAGAGGCTCAGAAGGATCCCTTGATCGACTTCGCGCGTGACTCGGGCGCCCGGGAAAGCCGTACGCCCGCCCATGGCGAGGAGCTCTTCCATTGGATGACGCCGTTGTTTCCCAAGGAGACGAAGGCCGAGCGTCGCATCCGTGAAGCGACCTGTCTGTTCTCCGATATCGGATGGCGCCGGCACCCCGATGATCGCGCCATGGGAGCTTTCGCCCAAGTGCTTCGCGGCGCTTATGGCGGAGCGGATCATCACGAGCGCGCTGTGATGGCGACCGCCGTATACTATCGCTACACCGGCGAGGACGATTTTCCCGAGGACACGAACATCGGTGGCCTTTTGGGACCCGAAGGCGCAGTCCAGGCGCTTCAAATCGGATTGGCGGCTCGTCTGGGTTTTGGCCTTTCCGGTGCAGTCGAAGGCGAGCTCCCGCGCATGAACTTGCAGCTGAGCAAGGAGATGATTGCGCTGGAAGTGCCGCCGCGCAGAAGAACGCTTGTCGGCGAAACGGTCGCCAAGCGTCTCAACGATCTTGCCGAGGCCTTTGGCCGCAAAGGCGAAATCGTCATCGCATGATGTCCGTGTGACGACGCATTAACCGCGCTTACTTGCGGTTTGAAGGTATTGGGCCTAACAACCTTCGCGAATCATTCTCAAGAACCATCTCCTTCGGAGCGCAATGGCCGACACCGCACCCGTCGATGGCTTATCCCTCCGCCGAGTCACCCGACGGTTCGGCGGACGCACGGCAGTTGACGGTGTCAGCTTCGACGTAAAGCGGGGCGAAGTGCTCTGTCTGCTCGGGCCCTCGGGATGCGGCAAGACGACGACATTGAGGATCGCAGCTGGCCTCGAACGACCCGATTCAGGGCTCGTGTTCGTCGGCGGGAAGCTCGTCGAAGGGGAGGGTCGTCATGAGCCTCCCGAGACCCGTCGCGTCGGGCTGATGTTCCAGGATTACGCCCTCTTTCCTCATCTCTCCGCCCTCAAGAATGTCGCCTTCGGTCTCGCCAAGCTGCCCAGTGCGGAGAGAGACGGACGCGCCGAAGCCGAACTCGCCCGCGTCGGTCTCGGGCGGTTGAAAGACGCTTATCCGCACACGCTCTCTGGCGGCGAGCAGCAGCGCGTCGCGCTCGCGCGCATGCTCGCTCCCAATCCCGACGTTGTCCTGATGGACGAGCCGTTCTCAGGTCTCGACGCTGGGCTGCGCGACGACGTGCGCGGGACAACGTTGAAACGCCTAAGGGAAGCGCGCGCGGCGACGGTGATGGTGACACACGATCCCGACGAAGCGATGCGCGTCGGCGATCGGGTCGCGGTCATGCGCGAGGGCCGCATCATTCAGATCGGTACGCCGGGCGAGCTCTACCGAGAGCCTAAGGATCGCCAAGCGGCCTCCCTGTTCGGCGGGGCCAACGTGTTTCACGCCCGCGTGAAAGGGGGCTCGATCGCTTCACCTTTCGGTCAAACCCCGGCGAAGTCGGTGGCCGAAGGAGAATGGGCCGAGCTAGTATATCGCCCGGCTACGGTAAATGTCGGCGAGCACGGCCTGCCGGCCCGCGTGGTGGCGGTTCGGCCATGCTCCGGTCAACTGGAAGTGGAAGCGGTCATCGAGCCGGCAGCCTTGCCTCAAGGGGTTGAAGCCCCCACTTCAATCAGGGCGGTGGCGCCTTTTGCCGCGGAGCTTGGGCCAGGTGCTCAAATTCGGCTTTCGGCGAGACCCGAAGATGCCCTGGTGTTTCCATGCCACGACAAAGTCTGTCGGGCTTGAGAGATATGGGCTAATGAAGCCGCAGCTTGAACTTGGGACTGCGGCTCGTAGTGGAAGAAACTTGCACGCCGTTAAGGCGAGCGCGGTATGATGGCGTGACGATGGGAGTAAGAGCCTATGGGCGGTTTTAGCATTTGGCATTGGCTGATCGTGATCATGGTGGTCGCGGTCGTGTTTGGCGGCCGCGGGAAAATCTCCGGGATCATGGGTGACCTCGCCCACGGCATCCGGAACTTCAAAGAGGGTCTGAAAGACCCGAATGACCCGCGCTCCATTGCGGACAAGCACGAAGCCGAGGTGAAGAAGCCGGACGAGGTCAAGCAGGGCTGATCCGAGCCCGTCTTCGCCGGCCCGACGGAGCAGTCCTGGCTCGCCGGCATCGGCCCGCGAGCCCGCATCCCATCAGGGAACGGCTCCTTAGCTTGAGGTTGTGAGACTTCATGTTCGATATCGCCTGGAGCGAACTCTTCGTCATCATCATCGTGGCGCTGGTCGTGGTAGGTCCCAAGGACCTGCCGAAGCTGATGCGCACGATGGGCCAATGGGCCGGCCGCGCGCGGGCCATGGCCGATCAGTTCCGCAGGAGCTTCGATGACATGGCCCGGCAGGCCGAGCTCGACGAACTGCGCACGGAGGTGAACCGGCTCAAAACAGACGCCACGAAGCCGATGACCGATGCCGACTATGAGGCGTTCGGTATCCCCGTGAGCTCGCTTCCGCCCGCGCCCACGATAGAGGAGGTCGGCGCCGCTCCTCCCGTATTCGACACGCCGCCGACGGAGATCGAGACAGTGCCGGCGCTGCCGCCAACGCCTCCGGCCGAAGCCGCCGCCGAGACCGTCAAATCCTCCGATCCGGTGTAGCAGATGGCGAGCGCCGAAGAGGAAGCTGAACTCGAAGCCAGCAAGGCGCCGTTGCTCGATCATCTGATCGAGTTGCGCACCAGGCTGGTGAATTCCTGCATCGCGTTCCTGCTCGCCTTCGTCCTCTGCTTCTACTTCGCGCGGCCGATCTACGGCTTCCTGGTGCAGCCTTTGGCCGATGCGCTTGCAGGCCAGCCCAATCGGCAGATGATCTTCACCGCGCTCTACGAGCAGTTCTTCACCTATGCCAAGGTAGGAATGTTCGGCGGGCTGTGCCTCGCGTTTCCTTTCATGGCCTGGCAGCTTTGGATGTTCATCGCGCCGGGTCTTTATAAGAACGAGCGGAAGGCATTTCTTCCGTTCCTGGCCGCGACGCCGGTGATGTTCATTATCGGCGCGGCGTTCGTCTATTACTTGCTGCTCCCGAACGCGATCCGTTTCTTCCTGAGCTATGAGACGAAAGGCGGCAACGGCAACATCGCCATCGAGATGGTCCCCCGCGTCAGCGAGTATTTGAGCTTTGTCACGACGCTGATCTTCGCCTTCGGATTGTGTTTCGAGCTTCCCGTCCTGCTGGCGCTCTTGGGGCGCGTCGGCATCGTCACCAGCAAGGGCTTGAGGTCGGTGTGGCGCTACGCGATCGTCGGTGTGTTCGTCCTCGCCGCGGTGTTGACCCCTCCCGACGTGTTCAGCCAGCTCTCGCTCGCGATTCCGCTGGTGGGCCTCTACGAAGCCTCGATCTGGATCGTAAAGGCGATCGAGAAGAATCGTGCCAAGGCCGATGCTGCAGCCGATGCGGCGCAGAACATTCAGCCGACGTAGCTTAAGTCACCAGATTGGCGTCGCGCGCGAGCACCCACCGCCCGGCCTCGTTCCGGCGCAAGATGGTGAGCGTGTAGCCTGATCGCCGCGTCGTTTGCCCATTCGGCGGCGTGACGGCGATGTGCAAATGGTTGCGCAGATAGGCCCAGTCGCCGAGCACTTTGAGCTCCTTGATCTCGCCCTCTCCTTCTATGCGGACATCCTTCATGCCCTGCGACATCGCCGCAAACTCGGTTTTGCCGAAGGGTTCCTTGCCGGGAACCATGAAGACAACATCGTCGGCCATGAGGCTCAACACCGTCTTGAGATCACCCGCTTCGCTCGCCTCCATCCATGTGTCGATCAAGGCTCTGATCGCGCGTTCATCCTCGGTCATGAGACTCTCCCATTACGGTTTATCTTTACCCATCAGGGCTGCCCGTGCCAGAACGGCCGCGTTCTTCGGATTCCCGCCATGCACGATATCAAACTCATCCGCGACGACCCGGTTGCATTCGATGAAGGGCTGAAGCGCCGCACGCTTGCACCCTTAAGCGGCGAAATCTTGAAGCACGATTCGGAATTGCGCGCGCTGTTGACGAGATTGCAGCAAGCCCAGGCGCGCCGGAATGAGGCATCAAAGCTGATTGGACAGGCCAAGGCCAAGAAGGATGAGGCGCAGGCCCAAGCGCTGATGTCCGAAGTCGCGGGTCTGAAGACCGAGATTCAGCAGGGCGAGGAAGACGAGCGCCGGCTTCAGGCCGCGCTGAATGATTTCCTTGCCACGATTCCCAATCTCCCCGCGCCGGATGTGCCCGTCGGTGCGGACGAGAAGGCGAATGTCGAGATCCGCAGCTTCGGCGAGAAACCCGGCATGAACTTCAAGCCGAAGGAGCATTTCGAGCTCGGCGAGGCCCTCGGGCAGATGGACTTCGAAGCGGCCGCCAAGATGTCCGGGGCACGCTTCGTCGTGTTGAAGAAACAGTTGGCGCGTCTCGAACGCGCGATTGCGCAGTTCATGCTTGATCTGCACACGGAGCAGTTCGGGTACACAGAGGTGTCACCGCCGGTGATGGTGCGCGATCAGGCGATGTTCGGCACCGGCCAATTGCCGAAATTTGCCGAAGACTTGTTCCGCACGACCACGGATTACTGGCTCATCCCAACCGCCGAAGTGCCGCTGACCAATCTCGTCCGCGAGCAGATTTTGGACGAGAAGCAGTTGCCCTTGCGCTTCACCGCCTATACGCCCTGTTTCCGCGCTGAAGCCGGAGCCGCGGGCAAGGACACGCGCGGCATGATCCGCATGCATCAATTTTCGAAGGTCGAGCTGGTGTCCATTACGACGCCGGAACAATCGACGGAAGAGCACGAGCGCATGACGTCATGCGCCGAGGAGGTGCTGAAGCGTCTTGGTATTCATCACCGCACCATGCTGCTCTGTACCGGAGACATGGGTTTCGCGGCCAAGAAGACTTACGACATCGAGGTCTGGTTGCCAGGCCAGAACATGTTCCGGGAAATCTCTTCCTGCTCCAATTGCGGCGACTTCCAGGCCCGGCGCATGAACGCGCGCTACCGGCCTGAGGGCGAGAAGAGCACGCGCTTCGTGCACACCCTGAATGGTTCCGGTCTGGCGGTCGGACGCACCCTGGTGGCGATCCTAGAAAATTATCAGCAGGCGGACGGTTCAATTCTCGTCCCCGAAGCGCTCAAGAGCTACATGGGCGGCGTCGAGCGCATCGGCGCATGAGCGCGCGCCGGGTCAAGCGCAAGCTCCGCATTCTCGTCTCGAATGACGACGGCATTCATGCGCCGGGCTTGGCGGTCGCCGAGAAGATCGCGCGCACTTTGAGCGACGACATCTGGGTGGTGGCGCCCGAGAGCGAACAGTCGGGAGCATCGCATTCACTCACTCTGACTTTGCCGCTGCGGCTTCGGCAGGCCGGTCATCAGCGCTACGCCCTGTCGGGGACGCCCACCGATTGCGTGATGATGGCGGGAATCCATCTCATGAAGGAGAGGCTTCCCGATTTGGTCATTTCCGGCGTCAATCGCGGCTTCAATGTCGCCGACGACGTGACCTATTCCGGCACCGTCGCTGCCGCGATGGAGGGGACGGTGCTCGGGATTCCGTCGATCGCAATGAGTCAGGCGGTCGGCGGGCGCGACGAAACGGAGGAAATCTGGAGCTGTGCCGAGCGGCATGGTCCCGGGCTCGTCAAGCGGCTCGTCGACGTCGGCTGGCCCAAGGATGTGCTCCTCAATATCAACTTCCCCGCCTTGCCGCCCTCTAAAGTCAAGCGCGTAGCCGTGACCGCGCAAGGCGCGCGCGATCAATCCATGCTCCGTCTCGATGAACGGGTGGATGCGCGCGGCCGCACCTATTTCTGGGTCGGCTTCAAGCGGATCTTCTCGGACCCCGAATCGGGCACCGATCTCCGCGCCATCTATGAGGGGCACATCTCGGTTACACCGCTGCACCTCAACCTGACCGAATTTCGCGAACAGCAGCGGCTTTCGACGCTTCTCGATGGCCCGATTGCCGCCCTGAACAGGCGGGCGGCACGAGGGAAAACGCCAAAAACCCAGAAGGCCGCAAAACGAAGCGACGGAGCAGACCGCTTCCGCCGCGCCTGGAAGGTTGACGACCGGTAAGTCCGCTTGGTTAGTATTCGTTAACTATGGTTGAGGATCATCGGGGCCGGGGGGTCATAGGCGATGAGGCGACCGATGACGGTTAGACATGTTCGCTTCGGCGGTGGTTTCGCGTTGGCACTCGCGCTCCTCGCGGGATGTTCGCTGCCTGTGAAAACGGTGCCGTATCAGCCTGCGCCGACCGCCTACTACACGGTTCCGGTGCAGAAGGGAGAGCCGCTCAAAGGTATCGCAGCGCGGTGGCAAGTGCGCGAGGACGATCTTCTGGCGGTGCACAATCTCTACAATCACAA
>WNFL01198320.1_pt1 | contig 13839 bp, 14 predicted proteins | sample 5400361 | NCBI WGS metagenome assembly WNFL01 (sample SAMN13153351, study PRJNA577476) | soil metagenome | isolation source: 40 cm soil on Douglas fir-dominated hillslope | place: USA:California | collected 2013-09-17
GCTCGCGCCGTCGATCTTGGGGATTTGGTTCTGGCCGAAATAGGCGTTGTAACGAAAGTTCTTGACCGCCTGGCTCTCCGGGTAAGTCGGCATCAGCCGCCGGGGATTGAAGATTAAGGCCTGGGTGCGATCATTCCACCGCGAAATGCCGTCGAGCGCGCCCTGCACCGTACTGGTATCGGTGACGTCGCAGCCGGTCAGCAACGTCAACGCGCCGAGGCTGAGACCTTGCTTGAGAAAAAGCCGCCGCCCGATTTGCCGCGCCGCAACGCTCGCGCGGAGGAGGGCCTTCGACTCACCGCCGTCGGGCAGCGCCTTGGCGCTGAGGCTCTCGCGCATGGGTTAGTCCTTGCCGTGCGCTGCGTGCGCGCTCGCGCGGCCGGTGATCATGGCCGGCAGCGTCTTCGGAACGATGATGACGAGCGCAATATGCACGATGAGGAAAGCGCCGATCGCGGCCATGCCGAGGAAATGGATCACGCGCGCCACGTCGAAGCCGCCGAACAGCCAGGTCAGCTCCTGAAACTGACCGGGCTTCCAGATCGCAAGCCCGGACAGAACCATGATCACGCCCGCGGCGAGCACACCGAGATAGAGCGTCCTCTGCACGGCGTTGTAGACGCCAAGCCGGTGCGGCAGCCGAAATCGGAGCGCCGCCATGGCGTCGCGGAGGACGGCCGCCGGGCCGACCGGGAAGAACGCCCGCCGGAAATGCCCGGAGAAAATTCCGTAAGCGAGATAGACGATTCCGTTGATGGCGAGCAGCCACATGCCGGCAAAATGCCATTGCAAGGCGCCGGCAAGCCCATCCTCGTTGTGAATGTCCACGGAGCCGTCGTAACTGCCGCCCAGCGTGAGCTCGACTGGAAAATAGAACGGAAAAATCGGTTCGGAATTATAGATGCGCCATCCGCTCATGATCATGATGAACGTGGCGAGCGCATTAAGCCAATGCGTGATCCGCACCGCCAGCGGATGCACGATGACCTTCGAAAGTGGGTGCAAACGTCCGGCCGTGATGTCAGTCACTGTTGCCTCCCGGGGCTCGCGCATCGTCGATTGGCGTAAGTCCCGCCGATTTGAATGCCGCTTTCGCCTCCACGGACTTCAGAAACGTCATAAACGGTTGGGTATCCGATTGCGGATCGCGCGCCTGCGCGACGACATATTCGATCGGCGGCTGCTCCAGCATCGGCAGCGCTACTGCGAGCCTGAAGCCGGCAGTTGCATCGGTCGAATAGACGATGCCCAGCCACGCCTTGTCGGTCGCAAGAAGACTGACCACGCCGGCGGTGCTTTCAGCAACGGTGACGGCCTTATTGCCGTCATCGGCTACCATGCCGATCATGCGCAGCAGCTCGACCGCGCGGGCGCCGGCCGGATCGCGGTCCGGGTTGGCGATCGCCAGCCGCTTGCCTGCGATTAATCGAGAAATGTCGGTGAGACTCGCATCGGCGATGGGCGCGCTGCCGCGCTCGGTGCCTACGAGAACCAAGCCGTTGCGCAACGCGCGGCTGATGGTGGCCGCGTGGATAATCTTGGCGCGTGCGGCCTCTTCCGTCGCGGCGCCGGCGAGCGCAAAAATCACGTCGCAGCGCGCGCCGCGATCGATCTGGGCATAGGAGAGGTCGGTCGGAGCGACGAAGACGTTGACGCGCGTGCCGGTGCGCGCTTGCCACAGGGAGCCGACAGATTTGAGCGCCTTCTCCAGGGTGGGCTCGCCGTAGACCACGAGGTCTCGGGCGCCAGCAGTGGCAGGCGCCAGGAGCGCGACCGGGCATAGCAATGCTGCGACGGCGCAAAGCCACGGGCGCCCGTGCGGCAACCCGCCTGCCTTCTCTCCGTCACTGCCGCCCAAGGTGCGCACCGATACCCCCAAACATTTGGGTTCGCGCATGGAGCATGAGCCGGAATCAGCACACGAGACAAATCACGTTGTGGCGATGCGTACTTGATGCAGATTTGGTCACCGCACGTTCGAAAGCTCGTGCCGGCGATCGCGCCCGCGCCGCGACCGACTTGTCTCGCTCGAAACGCGGGCGAAGGTCGCGATGATGCGTGCGCCGGCCCGAATCGTGCCAATAAGGCTTCCCGCCACTTTGGAATTGCCGCCGCGTCGCCGTCGGTAATCGACCGGAATTTCCAGAATGCGCAGTCCCGCGCGCGCCGCTCGCATTTGCATTTCGATGTTCCAGCCGTAAGACAGCTCTCGCATTCCGAGTTGGAGCAGCGCGTCGCGCCGAATGGCACGCAAGGCGCACATGTCGGTATAGCGCACGCCGTAAAGGAGCCGCATGCCCCAACCGGCGAGGCGTCCCGCCGCCAGTTGATGCCAGGCGATGCTTCCCGCCTCACGCCTGCCGCGCGCGCGCGACCCGATCACAAAATCGTGGCTACCCGATCGGATCGGCTCGACAAGCCGCGCGATACTTTCCGGATTGTCGGCGCCGTCGCCGTCCATGAACACCACGATGTCGGCATCCTCGGCCGCCTTCGCCGCCACAAGGCATGCCCGGCCATAGCCACGCCCGGCGTCGATCACGTCAGCGCCGGCGGCGCTTGCCCGCTGCGCAGTGGCGTCGCGACTGCCGCCATCCGCCACGATCACACGGGAGACGATCGCGCGCGGGAGGCTGCGCACCACATCCGCAATCGACTCCTCCTCATCGAGTGTCGGGATCACGACGACGATGCCACTCGCTTCCGCAGCGCCGTGGTCGCTTCCAGGCGCTGGCTCGGCCATTCAAAGGCTCCAGCGCAGGCCGCAGTTTGCGCAGCACCCCGGCGGCTTGTCCGACAAAAGCGCGTCGCGAAAGGACCGATAGGCCGCGCCGTTCCAAATCTCTCGCAGCGTTTGCTGGGCGGCATCGCCCAGCGTGTAGTTTTCGTATCCGCGCTGCGAGAACGGCGCGATGCAGCAGGGTAGCGCGCGCCCGTTGGCGGTGAAATACATGACCGTCCAGGGCCGCCGGCAGAGCGTCCAGGGCGATCCGCGGTCATCGCGCTTGAGGCTCATGCCCGGCTCGGACGCGCCGCCCGAGGCCGAAAACGTGATGCCGTAAGAACGCGCGAGCTCGGTTGCCGCTTTGACGTAGGCTTCCTCCTCGCGCGTCATTTGCTCATAGAGCGCCTGGTCCGGCCGGGCGAGACCGATGGCGTCGGTTGCGAAAAACACCAGGCGCTGCAGGTAGACTTCGCGCACCCCGATCTCGGCGGCGACCTCTACAAAGGCCGGCAGCTCGGCAATCGTTTCCTTGAGCCCGGTGAGCCAAAGGGAGACGCGCGGTCGATCCGAACCTTCCCGCTCCTGCAGATTGCGGAAGGCGCGCACGTTCCGCAGGATGCGGCCAAAGTAATCCTTGCCGCGAACCGCCACAAAGGACTTGGCATTGGATGCATCGAGCGAGACGCGCAGTTCATCTAGACCCCCCTCGATCAGCGCCCGCCCGTTCCGCTCGTTGAGAAGCGTGCCGTTGGTATTGAACAGCACGTAAGTACCGCGGTCCTTGAGATAACGCACCATGTTCGCGAGATTCCTCACCAGCATCGGTTCGCCCACCCCATGCAGGACTGCGCGCTGCAGGTCTGGAATCTGGTCGACGATCGAGATGAACAGCTCCCAGCTCATGTCGGCGGGAGGCTCGAGCTCGGCGTAAGTGCGCGGGCAGGTGGTGCACAAGAGATTGCAACGGTTGGTGGTCTCGAGATAGACGCAAACCGGCTGTCGTGCCGCGTAATTGCCGCGTCCCTCACCGACGCTCTCGAAATAGCGCCGCGGATCGACCCCCGCCTCAGGCGGCGACTGCGTCGGCATGGGACTCCTCCGCCTTGCGTCGGTGACGCAGCGCAAACTCCACGATGAGAATGACAATACAGGGCAGGTAGATCGCGGCACTTTCCAACAGGGTTGGAGGCCACTGCGCCAAATAAAGCAAGGCGCAGGCGCAGGTAAGATAGATCACGCCCACGACGGGATAGAAACACAGGAACGGCACTAGCCAGGCGAAGTACCAGGCGTAGTGCGGTGAAATGAGGAGAGTGGAGGCAACGGCGAGCCGCATGGCGCCCGCGAGATCCGCCTGCGCGCTTGAAGCGCGCATGACGACGAATAAGGCGAGGACCGCCAGCACCGCCGCCGCCGCAAGCAGGTAGAACGCAAAGGCTTGCTGGGGCAGCGGGACGATCGCCCCAATGAGCTGCCAGAGGAAAATTCCGCTGCCCCGGTCCAATCCTTCTTCGCTGATGTAGCCGCCGAGGAAGCCGAAGACCTTCGCCCCGATGCCGATATAAGGCAGATATAGCGCGACGATCGTAGCGGCAAAGGCGATGGGCAAGCGCCAGTCCCAGCGCTTATAGAGGGCGGGACCGGTCACGACCGGAAAGTACTTGGCCAGAACGGCAGCGCCGAGCGCGACGCCGGCAAGGATCGCAGAGCCGCGTTCGCTGGCCAGGAAGGCCAGCATCAGAAACGCGATCGCCACGATATCGACATGGCCGCTGCGTGCGAACTCCCACAGCGGCAAGGGGTGCCATGCGTAGAGCAGGATGCGTGACCGCGGCAAACCGCGCAGCGCCAGCAATTGCAGCATCGTCCAGACCGCCAGCCCTTCGAAGGCCACCATGGCGGCCTTCATTGTGATGGGCGCCTGCGATATTCGCGTGATGAGGTGGAAGACGATCTGCGAGCTCGGCGGATAGATTGTCGGAGCATAGTCGGCACGATTGATGAAGGGATAGATCGCCGCATCGCGCAAAGCTGACAATGCCGCGTCCGTAGGTACGTAAAGGTATGGATTGATCCCGGCGGCCTGCACGCGGCCGTCCCAGATGTAGCGGAACAGGTCGTTCGAAACCGGCGTTCCCGGCAAGAGCAGACAGCGCATGGCAACGCCGACGAGGAGAATGGTCGCCAGCGCTCGGCCACTCGCAGCGCGCTCCGCCCCGCTGCTCACGACCAGCCACGTTGCGACGGCATAAGGAACGCATTGGAGCAGCATAATCACGCCGACTCTGGGATCGTCGAAATGGGTAACGGCCACTGCGCCGGCGGCCGAAAGTGCCAGCAGGCAGCCGGCAAGTGCCAGAAGCGACCAATCCAGCCCGGCAATTCGCTTCACTCCGCGGCCCTCCGAAACGTATTGAGGACGAGACGGTCCTTGAGACCTGGGATCTCAAGCAGCGATTGGATCAGCGCGCGCGTGTGATGCGCTTGAGCGGGAGAAAGACCTGGTCCAAACGCTTGTGCCTCGAACAATTCACCGACGAGCATTTTGAGCGTCGCGCTATCATCCACGTCGTACCACGTCTGCAGCATGTGTACGGGCAAGTGCAATTCGGCGGCACGTTCCAGCGTTTGTTGAGCTACCTGCCCCGTGCTCCAGGTAATGTCCTGAAACAGACGATGATGCTTCGCCTTCACACCGAGCAGGTAGTAACCGCCGTCAAGGGCGGGCCCGAGCACCGCCAGGTCCCCTGGCCGGGCAAGCACGTGGGCAGTCTCGACCAGAAGCGACGTTGGCAGCGTGGGACTGTCGGAATTGACGACCACCGCGGCGGTATGGCCGCGTTCGAGGAGTTGCGCAATCGCGTGATCGAGGCAGTCCCCCAGAGACGGGTAGCAAGCCTCGATCAGAGCGATTTCGCGCGGCAGATTCTCCCGAAAGAAGGGTCGCGCATCAGCCGGACCATACGCAACGTAGCCGGCGATGGGGGTCTGAGCAGAGGCTGCGAGGATGTTCTCGGCAACATCGCGCACAAATGCCGTGTTGCATTGAGCGGCTTGGTCGAACGTCAGCGGAGGAACCAAGCGGGTCTTGCTGCGCCCCGGGATCGAAGCCTTGGCCATCACGGCGATCCCGCAGGCTCGGACCATGGCATTGTCGTTCTCGACGGCGCTGCGCATGACCACTCCCATGCCTCGCGAGACGCCAAGCGGTGCTTGTCGCCGCGGTGGGACAGGAAAAAGCAATTCCTGGCCCTTGGCTAGCCTACCGGGTCAGGGCTCGAAGGTGCAGCGGCGGTCGGCTCACGGGCTCGTGAACGCGGGTTCGTGCAGTTCGTTTCGCTGCTTAGGCGGTTCGGGGACAGGTGCACGGGCAAGGAAGAAACGTAGCCATCAAAACTTGCTGGCCTGATGTCGCCGGTCTTATGGACAATCGGATCGGCGCAGTTACTGGCAGCCCGACGGGCATTCGTTTGCGTTGGGAAGCCGGCCTCGCGGATACGACGCGTGCGCTGCACCGCTCCCCCTGGAACGAAGCCTGCGACCCCCTTGAGGGCATCATTCTCCACGAGCCGATAGAGACCGGGTCCACCTTTGAATGATGGCTTTCGGGCAGATCCGCTCATCGCCGGCGGCGTTTGGCGCGACGCCTTGATCTGTGGGAACGGATTTCGGCCCGCTTTTTCCTGCAAGCCATGCACTTGCAGCCGACTTCCTTGATGAAGGAGTCGAAATAATCGCGGCCATAGTGGTACGTGATCTCGTCGTCCGGCTTGATGTTCTTGATTGCCCGGATCTTGATCACGTGCTTGACGAAATAGACTTCGGCGTTCGGCCGGCAAGAATGATTGATGTAGCGCGCCCGGTTCCTGCGGCCCGAGCCGTCGATCGTCCAGCGGTTGTTGATCTCGAACATATAGCGGTTGTCGAGCTCGTCGGCGACTTCGGCACGCAGCTTTCGGCCGCTGTAGCGGACGATGAATTGCCCTTTCTTGATAGCGACGCGGGCGAAGAGCCCCAGCCCAGCTTTGGATCGGCCGATGCGAAGATGACGCGACGGTGACAGTCTCGCAGGCATGAGATTATGATGATGTCCCCCGGTGCCGGTGCCCGGCGGCGATCCACCGCCGGCCGATCAGCATGCAGCGCTCGATGTTCACTCACGCTTCACGCGCGACGACATTTGCAACCGATAATATTGAGATGAGTTCCATTTGCGCGAGAATACACGAAGTGGCGGAGCGCGGCGCATGACGCATTCTGCTCCGCGCGCTCGCCCTTCTTAGCTGATTCTCCTCAATGCAGGTCTACGACGTCGTCGTCATCGGTGCAGGTCACAATGGGCTGACTTGCGCCGCCTACCTCGGCATGGCGGGCCTGAAAGTCAAGGTGCTCGAACGCCGAGCGATTGTGGGCGGTGCGGCGGTCACGGAAGAATTTTACCCCGGCTTCCGAAACTCGGTCGCGGCCTACGCCGTGAGCTTGCTTAACCCCAAAATCATTGCCGATCTTCGCCTGTTCGATCGGGGACTGAAAATTGTCGAGCGCCGCGCACAGAACTTCCTTCCAACTCTGGACGGTCGCTATTTCCTCGCCGCCGAGGGCCGCACCGAAAGCAGTATCGCGAAATTCAGCCGCAGCGATGCCGAGCGATTCGCCGCCTTCGCGCGCGAACTCGACACGAGTGCCGATCTGCTGCGTGAGCTGGTGCTGCAGGCGCCGCCAAACGTGACGCGCGGAGCAAAACTTGAGAGCCTGCGCGAGCTGGTCAAGGCCGCGCGCCTGGGTAACCGGGTGCGCCGGCTCCCCACGGAAAATCTGCGGACGCTGCTGGAGCTTTTGACCAAATCGGCCGCCGATTACCTCGACGGCTGGTTCGAGGGCGAGCTCGTGAAGGCTTGGCTGGGCTTCGACGCCATCGTCGGTCACTACGCAAGTCCCTACGCCCCCGGCAGCGCGTATGTCCTGTTGCATCATGCGTTCGGCGAGGTGAACGGAAAGAAGCGCGTTTGGGGCCACGCCATCGGCGGAATGGGTGCGATCACGCAGGCCATGGCGCGGGCGGCCGCAGCCCACGGGGTCGAGATCGAGACCGACGCGGGCGTTCGGGAGGTCTTGATCGAGAAGGGGAGCGCCGCCGGAGTCGTGCTCGAGGATGGCGGCGTGGTTCGCGGTAACGCGGTCGCCGCCAACGTGAACCCCAAGCTCCTCTACACTGCGATGATCCCGCAGACCGCGCTCGAGTCCGATTTTCTGCGCCGCATGCGCGCATGGCGCTGCGCGTCAGGAACGTTTCGCATCAACCTGGCACTTTCCCAGCTGCCGAGCTTCACGGCGCTGCCGGGACGCGATTGCGGCGATCATCACACCGCAGGAATCATTTTCGCGCCGAGTCTCGACTATATGGATCGCGCCTATTGCGACGCTCGAACATCGGGATGGAGCCGCGAGCCCATCATCGAGTTGGTTATCCCCTCGACCTTGGATGACACGCTGGCGCCGGCGGGAGCCCACGTCGCAAGCCTGTTCTGCCAGCACGTGGCGCCGCAGTTGCCGGATGGTCAGTCCTGGAGCGCGCATCGGGAGAGGGTGACGGATCTGATGATCGAAACGGTCGATCGCTATGCACCGGGATTCAAGGCAAGCGTCGTGGCCCGCCAAGCTTTCAGCCCCTTCGATCTGGAGCAGGTGTTCGGGCTTACGGGCGGAGATATTTTTCACGGCGCCATGACGCTCGATCAGCTGTTCTGGGCGCGTCCCGCTCTCGGCTATGCCGATTATCGGGGACCGCTGAAGGGACTGTACCATTGCGGATCGGGCGCTCACCCCGGCGGAGGCGTGACCGGAGCGCCCGGCCACAACGCCGCTCGCGCGATCATCGCCGATCGGCGCCGGCGTTTTTGGTGGCGGTGAAATCAGTTGCTGCCCGGAAGCAGCCGCCGCAGCCGATCGGCCGAGGCCGACAGTTGCGCGAGCGCGGCCCGGCGCGAGCGTTCGTTGAAGCGCCCGATCAGCCCGGAGACGGCCAGCGCGCCCCTGAATTTCCCGGCGAGATCGAGAACAGGAACCGCGACCGCCGCGAGCTGTGGATCGCGCTCGCCCAGAGATACGCAGTAGCCGCGTTGCTGCACCGCCTTCGCTTTGGGGCCTTTGCCATCGCAGAAGGCGGCGAGCACATGTGCGCTCGCTCCGGCCCCGAGCGGCAACACGGCTCCCTCCTCGAGGTGATGGCGCGCCGATTGCGGCGAATTGTGCCGAAACAGGCACACGCGGGAGCGACCCTCACGAATGTAGAACGAGGCCGTCTCTCCCGTCGTCTCGACCAGCCGGCGCAGCTCGGGTCTGATCGCCTCGCCGAGATTGAATCCGCCCTGGTAGATTGACCCCAAGCGCCAGAGAGCTGGTCCCAGCCGAAACATTCCGCTCTCCTCACGCACGAGATAGCCGAACCGCTCGAGCGAGGCGGCAAGGCGCAGGATCGTGCTCTTATAGAACCCGGTCGCGGCGGCGATCTCGCTCAGTGTCATCACCGGCCGCCCGGTATGGAACGCATTGAGCACGGCAAGCGCTCGTTCGACGGCCTCGACCTTGTCGTTGCTCATGATCACGAGCCGCAATGTCTCGATTCGGCTAACATATTAGAACGATATTGTGTTGTACAGAACGTTATGCTACAAAGAACAGAATTCTGTACGGCAGAACAAGGTGCAGGATGGCCGGACTTCTCGCGGGTACGCGGGTGCTCGATCTGACCAACGTGCTCGCCGGCCCGTTCTGTTGCTATCAGCTGGCGCAGCTCGGTGCCGAGGTGATCAAGGTCGAGGTGCCCGGCTCCGGCGACCTGGCGCGCCAGCTCGGCGGCGATCCCGAGCTCAATCGCCTCGGCATGGGCGCCTCCTTCCTCGCGCAAAACGCGGGCAAGCGTTCGATCACCCTCAACTTGAAAGCACCCAAGGGCCGCGCCGCCTTCGCCCGGCTGGTCGGCACGGCCGACGTCGTCGTCGAGAATTTTCGTCCCGGCGTCATGGAGCGGCTTGGGCTCGGCTATGCCGCACTCAAGGCCGCCAAGAGCGACATCGTCTACTGCGCGATCTCCGGCTTCGGCCAGGATGGACCGCTCAAGTTCAACCCCGCCTACGACCAGATCATCCAAGGGCTCTGCGGGGTGATGAGCGTCACCGGCGACGCGCACTCGGCCCCGTTGCGGGTCGGCTACCCGGTTGCCGATACGATGGGCGGAATGACCGCGGCTTTCGCCATCGCCGCGGCCCTCGTTCGCCGCGAGCGCACGGGGGACGGCGAGTTCATCGACGTGTCCATGCTGGAAGCCTCGCTGGTGGCGATGGGCTGGGCGGTTTCGAACTGGCTCATCGCAGGGGTGAAGCCGCAACCTATGGGCAACGAAAACATGACCGCGAGCCCGTCGGGTACGTTCCGCACCGGCGAAGGGCTCCTGAACATCGCCGCCAACAAGCAGGAACAGTTCGAGACGCTGTGTCGGTTGATCGGCCGCGAGGAACTCATCTCCGATCCGCGCTTTATCGGCCGTGAGGATCGCAAGCGCCGCCGTTTGGAATTGAAGGTGGAGATCGAGCGCGCACTTGCGGCGAGATCGGCGCAGGCGTGGTCCGCACTTCTCAACAAGAACGGCGTCCCCGCTGGGGAAGTCCTCGACCTGCCAGCCGTGCTCGAGCATCCGCAGGTGATCGAGCGAGGGCTGCTCAAGACCTTCGGCTCCGTGTCGGGCGTTGATCGCCCGGTTCGCGTCGTGCGATCAGGTTTTCGTCTGGCGAGCGGCGATCCGGAACCCGCTTCGCCTCCGCCGGCCCTCGGAAGCGACACATGCGCGCTCCTGGGCGAACTCGGATTTGCCAAGCGCGAGATCGACGAGCTTGCGCGAGAGGGGGCCATATGAATAGCAGCGCGCCAGCAAGCAACGACACCCCTCAGAATTGGTGGTCGACATCGATCATCGAGATGAAGCCCGGGATGATCCGGTATCGCGGCTACGCGATCGAGGAGCTGATCGGCCGCCTCGGCTTTGCCGAGATGATCTATCTCATGACACGCGGCGAGCTTCCCCATCCCGCTGCCGCCAAGCTGCTGGAAGCCGCGCTTGTGTCGGCGGTGGACCATGGCCCGCAGGCACCGTCGATCGCGGCAGCCAGAATGGCGATCACCTGCGGCGTCGGCATCAACAATGCCATGGCATCAGCCATCAACATGCTCGGCGACGTGCATGGCGGGGCCGGCGAGCAGTGCGTCGCGCTGTATAATGCGATCGCCGCGCGCATGGGCAGCGATCCGATCGGCGAGCAGGGGCTCGCCGAAGCGGCAAAAGCCGAGATGAAGCTGCTGGCCGAAGCCGGTATCCGATATGTCCCCGGCTTCGGACATCGCTTTCATCCGCGAGATCCACGGGCACCGCGCCTGCTCGAGCTGGTCGACGTCGCTGCTGTTGCCGGGGCGGTGAGCGGACGTTTCGCCGCCATCGCTCGCGCGGTGGAGGCGGAGCTTGCGACGCAGAAGGGACGAGCCGTGCCGATGAACATCGACGGCGCCACCGGCGTGATTTTCGCGGAGCTCGGCTTCCCGCCACCGCTCTGCCGCGGGCTCTTCGTCCTGTCTCGCGCGGTCGGCGCTCTCGCGCACGCTTTCGAAGAGATGCAATCGGGCGAACGCAACAAAGGCCCGATCCCGCGCCATCTGATTTGGACTTATACCGGCCCGCCTGCGCGCACGCTTGGCAGGGCATAGCGGCTCGACTTCGATCGCTTCTCGTTATTTGGCTGACCTCCGTTGCCGGCGTGATGCGGCTCAATTGGGCCGCGCGGCGAGCAATTTGGGACGGCTCTTTCTTTCCAGCGTCTCAGGCATCAATCTCCAGGTCAGCAATAGTCCTATGCCGCCGATCAAGGCCAGGCCCAGGAAAGCGATGCTGCTGCCGAGCCGGTCGCTCATCCATCCGGCGAGGGTTGTACTCAATGAGGCGCCGATTCCGACTACGCTGCCCACAATCCCTTGCGCCAGGTTGAAGCGGCCCGTCCCGCGCGTGATGTCGGCAATGGTAAGGGGGACCAGTACGCCGAACACCGCCGCGCACACGCCGTCGAGAAGCTGCACCGCGACCAGAAGGCGCGGGTCTGTCACAACCATGAACAAGACGGCGCGGATCGGCAATGCGGCGAAGCCGATCAGCAATATCGGGCGGCGCCCCCATCGCTGCGCCAGTCGTCCCACCCCAGGCGAGAAGGCCGCGACGACGAGTTGCGGCACCACGATGCAGGCCGCGACCAGTGTCGTTGCCCATGCGCTCGAGCGCATGGTGACGATGCTCGCCATCAGCGGAAGCATGGCCGTGTTTGCGAGTTGGAAAAAGGTGACACACGCGGCGAAGATCATCAGCGGTCGATTGGTGAGAAGTTTCATAACCGCTGCCGTTCCGGTGCGTCCCTCCGACACGCCGCCGTGGGCGCGAACAGGATCGATCTCGTTCGGCGGGATGTGCTTAAGCGTGATCAGCGTTGGAACAATGAGCGCGGCGGTGACCAGGAATACCGCCTGGTTCGACCAGAAATAGCCGACCGCGCCCATGCCCGCTGCCGCCAGGCCATTACCGATGGAAGCGAAGCGCGCGTTGCGGCCGAACCGTTCGGCGCTGGCGGCATGGCCGACGAGCCCCAGGCTGATGGCGGCAAGCGCGGGGCTCACGACGGAGCTCCCGGCGGCCTGCAGAAACTGCGCGCCGAGCACGGCCGGAAAGATCGGCCACAGTGCGATGATCAGCGCACTCGCGCTGATGGCGATCATCGCAAGCGCAGCGACCGCGCGCTCCGATCGTGCGGCATCCACGATAGCCCCGCCGGGCATTTGCAATGCTAGCCCGACAAGCCCGCGCGCGGTGAGAACAAGCCCGATATCGACCTGCGTCCAGCCCTGCGTCGTGAGATAGACGGAGATGAACGGCCCGAATCCGGTCTGCACGTCGGCAACGCAGAACGCAAACCAGTCGAGACCGCGCTGGCTGCGCCGCGAGGCGGTGATCGGCGGCTCGGGCGGCAGAGCCCGCTGCAGAAACGGCGGCGCTTCGTCGTGTTGGACGAGTCGCTTGGATGGGCGGACATTGCGGGTTGCCGGTGCGCGGGGCAGGGTTACCTCTCCGGTGCTGCAACCTCGCTCGATGGCATCGTCCGCTCGCTGCTGGCTGCACTGACTACCACCACCGGCTCACCGCGCTTGTATTCCGGCGCCAGGCGCACCTGGTTGCGGGTAAGGTCCACGGTAATCGTGCCGGGCTTGCCGGCAGGGGCGAAATTCAAGGCCCGCCAATCGACGGCGATCTTGCGGGTGCCGATGCCGAGAAAGCCGCCGAAGTCGATGATGGCCGCGCGGACCTGCCCGTCGCGGCTGACGATGATATCGACAATGCGACCCATATCCTCGTCAGCGTTGCTGCGCACGCTCTTGCCGAGGATCGTCGAGACCTCTTGATCGTCGAGCACGACCGCGGGCGTACCGGGAGGAGAGCTGGAAGGTGGGCCTGCCGGTGGTGCAGCTGTCGGCGAGGGATTGTCCGGCGCAGATTGCCCTGTCGGCGGTGGTGACGATTCCGGCGTTTGCGCGAGCTGCGCGGGCCGCGCCGACCCCGCTGCTCCATCCGCGGGACCGAATGCGCCGCCATGAACACCGGCTGCCGCGATCAGGCTGATCGCGACGACGGCCGGGATGACGACACCGGTGCGCATTTTGTGCACTGCCCCATGCGCGGTAAGCCGCAACGATTAACGCGGAGGCGGCGTTCAGGTTCCTTTTCGGCGTAGTGCGTCGGCAATTTTATTCGAATCGCACGTGCAGCTGCCCCACTCGGGTCGTCGTCACTACGAGAGAGTCACAGTTGCGTATGGTGCTGACGGCGCAAAAGCCGAGATAGCCGGGCTGCGACAGCATGGGATCGAAAACGCCGCGCCGGATACAGTCTGTACTGCCGTTTCCAGGCGAAAAGCCGGAGGAACGATAGCCGGCCCGCGGGTTTGGTATTACGACCTGTGGGCTGCGACCGGCAGGCGTTGTATCATGGGCACGGCTCAGCTCAGGCGTTCGGCCTCAGAGGGCAGCCC
>WNFL01159904.1_pt1 | contig 13837 bp, 16 predicted proteins | sample 5400361 | NCBI WGS metagenome assembly WNFL01 (sample SAMN13153351, study PRJNA577476) | soil metagenome | isolation source: 40 cm soil on Douglas fir-dominated hillslope | place: USA:California | collected 2013-09-17
CCTCCCGGTGGACCGCCGGGCGGCCCGGGCCAGCAGCGCGGCTTCGTCTACGCCCAGATGATGCGGGCGATGAACGAGAAGTCGGACCTCCTGCTGGAGGCCGGCAAGCCCGACGCCGCGATCGAGACGCTCAGCCGTGTGCTCACGATCGACGTGCCGAAGGAGCACCCGGCGTTCGAGATCAAGGCGCACTTGATCGGCAAGCTCGCCGTCGTCTACGCGAGCCAGGGCAAGAAGAAGGAAGCGGTCGAGACGATCCAGAGGCTCCTCGCCGAAGTGCCGCAAGGGGGCGTCGCCGAGGCCGCGGCCTGGGTCGACGCCGGCGCCGTCTACAAGCAGGCCGGCATGCCCGACGAGGCGCTCAAGGCATTCGACAAGGCGATAGCTCTCTCCGAGAAGCTGGCGAAGGCTCCGCCCCGTGGGCCCGCGGGTCGGCCGATGCCTCCTCCGGGAGGTCGCCCTCCCGGATCCCGTCCCCCGAAAGGAGACTACGAATGAAGAAGCTCGCTCTCTCTCTCCTCCTCGCCGCCGCGCTGCCGCTCGCCGCGCAGCGCGGACCGAACGGGCCCGGACCGAACGGCCCCGGTCCCGGCGGCCCGCCTGGTGCGGCCGCGCCGTCGCCCGACCAGATCCTCAAGGCGGTCCTAGGCCTCAGCGACGCACAGCTCGCGCAGCTCCACACGCTCCTCGAGTCGCGCCGTTCCGCAGCCGAGGCGCTCCGCACGCAGGCCGACGCCGCGGGAAAGGCGCTCCAGACGGCCGTGGAGGCCGCGACGCCCGACCCGACCGCTGTCGGCAACGCGCTCCTGGCGGTCCGCGCGGTCGAGAAGCAGGCCCAGGCCGCGAACGACGCGTTCAAGGCCGCGTTCGCCGCGATCCTCACCGACGACCAGAAGGCGAAGGTCCAGCAGATCGAGGCGATCCAGACGGCCCTCTTCGCCGGCGAGGCGCTCCGCGGGCTCGGCGTCTTCTAGAGTCGAAATCCGGCGAAGGGCCGCGCGCCGCGCGGCCCTTCGCGGTTTCCCTGCTCGACGCGAAGGTGTGACACGCTCCGCGTCCTCGTGGTCAAGACCTACGGACTCACGCACATCGCGCTCACCGTCAAGGACAAAGAAAGAGCGTTCGCGTTCTATCGCGACGTCTTCGGCGCGGTCGAGGTCTTTCGCGACGAGGGCTCGATCCAGGCGTCGACGCCGGGCGCGAAGGACGTCCTCGCGTTCGAAGAGGGCGTCGGGGAGGTCGGGACGTCGGGCGGCATCGCGCACTTCGGCTTCCGCCTCGTCTCGCCCCGCGACATCGACGCCGCCGTGCGCGAGGCGAAGCGCGCGGGCGGAAGGCTCCTGAGGCGCGGCGAGTTCTCTCCAGGCTTTCCCTTCGCGTACGTCGCGGATCCGGACGGCTACGAGATCGAGATCTGGTACGAATGACCGCTGCGCAGCCTACTGCGCGATGCGTTCCCGAACGTTATCTTCTATCTCGGCGGCGGCTGACGAACCCTCGCGCCCAGCTTCGCGAGCGCATCCGCGAGATCCGGCACCGCCGTGAGCACCGGGAGCAGCGGGTCGCTCTTCGCCTTCGCGAGCCTCTTCGGCACGGTCTCGATCGTGAGCTTCCGGATGTCAGGACAACAGAGACAACAGAGGAGCGGATCTCGCGTGGGCGGTGGGTATGTCCCGCCCCACGGTCCCGGTCCGAGCCGCCAGGAGTCCGCACCCCGTCCCTCGAACCGGCAAGGCCGCGGATTCCGGGATCGGCCCGGCCATCCGGACGCACCTCACGTCCACGCGGACGGCCGCTGGATTGGACACGACTGGGGACGCGGCGACACGCGCTATCGCGTCGAGAGCCCGTGGCCGCACGGCCGGTTCACGTTGGGCTTCGGGCGCGGGCACGTCTTCCGGATCGAGGGAGGGAATCGGGACCGCTTCTGGTTCGGAGGTAACTACTTCCAGATCGTCCCGGAGGATTACGTCTACGTGGACGACTGGCTCTGGGACACCGATCAGGTCTCGATCTTCGAGGACCCCGATCACGACGGCGAGTACCTCGCCTACAACCCGAGGCTCGGGACGTACGTCCACGTCTTCTATCTCGGCGGCGGCTGACGAACCCTCGCGCCCAGCTTCCCGAGCGCGTTCGCGAGATCCGGCACCGCCGTGAGCACCGGGAGCAGCGGGTCGCTCTTCGCCTTCGCGAGCCTCTTCGGCACGGTCTCGATCGTGAGCTTCCGGATGTCGAGCCGCGCGTTCACCTCGCGCCATTCGAGCGGCGTCGACACGGGCGCGCCCGGCAGCGGCCGCACGCTGAACGGCGAGACGAGGAGCTTGCCGTGCCCGTTCTGGAGCGTGTCGACGTAGACTCTTCCGCCGCGCGCCGCGGGGTTTCGCACCATGGTCGCGATCTCGGGGAGCCTGAGGACGATGACGCGCGCCAGGAGCTCGGCGAGGGACCGGCACTCCGCGTACCCGAGGCGCGTCGCGAGCGGGACGAGGACGTGGAGACCGGTCGAGCCGCTCGTCTTGACGAAGCTCGGGAGCCCGATCTCCTCGCACAGCTCGTGGAGAGCGAGCGCGATCGTCACGACGTCCCGGAACGGAGCGGTCTTTGGATCGAGGTCGAGGATGCACCAGTCGGGGAGCGGCAGGCTGCGCGTGCGTGACGCGAAGACGTGGAGCGGGATCGCGCCGAGGTTGATGACGTAGAGGAGAGCCTCGACCGTGTCGCAGACGAAGTAGTCGAGCTCGCGGGCGGTCTCCTCCGAGAAGACGCGCGCGGTGCGGAGCCATTCGGGAGCGAAAGAGGGCGCGTCCTTCTGGAAGAAAGACTTCCCGTGGATGCCGTCCGGGTAGCGCGTCAGGACGAGCGGGCGGTCGGCGAGGTACGGCAGGAGGAACGGCGCGACGCGCCGGTAGTAATCGATCAGGTCGCCCTTCGTGGTGCCGTCCTCCGGCCAGAAGACCTTCTCGAGACGCGAGAGCTGGAGCCTCGGGGTCTCCCTCGTTTCTTCTCCCTCGTGTCCGCGTGGCGAGCGCCTCACCAATGTCACGCACTCCTCCGGCCGCTTCTCCTCGCGCAGCCGGAGGAAGACGGGCTGGCGGAGGAGGCCGCCCTCCGTGCGTTCCTTGAAGCGCACCTCGCAGACGAGACGCGGCTCGGTCCAGCGATGCTCGCGCCCGGCCGGGAGCGCGCCGGCGCAGAGCGGCTTCTTCACGGCCGTCGACGCCAGGACGCCGAACACGCGGGCGAGGAGCGCCTCGGAGAAGCCGCTCCCGACGCGCCCCGCGTAGACGAGCTCGCCTTCGACGTACGACCCGAGATGGAGCGCCCCGAAGCCGACGCGCATCTCCTTCGGCAGCGTGTAGCCGACGACCACGAAGTCGTCCGTGCGGTCCGCACGAACCTTGAGCCAGCGCTCCGAGCGCCCGGCGCGATACGGCGCCTCGAGGTCCTTCGCGACGATCCCCTCGAAGCCGAGCTCGACCGCCGCGGCGAACAGCTCCTCGCCCCGGTCGGGAAGGCCCTCGACGAGGCGGAGCGGGCCGCTCTTCGGGACGATCCGCGCGAGGAGGCGCTTCCGCTCGTGGAGCGGGAGCGGGCGGAGGTCGAGGTCCTCCAGCCCGAGGACGTCGAAGACGAAGAGCGTCGCTGGTGTCTCGGCCGCCGCCCGCGCGCGGTCGGCGCGCGACCCGAGCTGCCCGCGGCGCTGCAGGCGCTGGAAGCTCGGCTTTCCCTTCTCGTCGCAGACGACGAGCTCGCCGTCGAGGACGACGCTCGAGAACGGAAGCGACGCAAGGGCGCGCGCGACCTCGGGAAACGTCTCCGCGGCGTCGCCGCCGCCGCGGTAGATCAACGACGCCCGGCGGTCCTCCGCGCCCGCGATCGCGCGGTAGCCGTCGAGCTTCGGCTCGAAGAGCCAGCCCGCGCGCGAGAACGGCGCCTCGCGCGTCTCGGCGAGCATCGGCGCGGCGTCGCGGGCCGTCACGCGCCTCGCGGCCGCGCCCGCGCGCTTCGCGTCCGCGACGAGAGCGCGGGCCCTGTCGGCGGCCGAGCCGAGCTCCTCGACGGTGAGCCCGGAGAGCACCGAGGCCTCGTCGAAATCCGCCGCCTTCTTCGACGCGAAGGAGTCCTTCTTCTTGAAGAGGAGCCACTCCTTGTCGGCCTTCAGCCGGATCAGCTCCCATTGTCCCTTCAGCTTGTAGCCCTTCAACGTGAACAGGAGCTTCCCGCGCCTGTACGACTCCTCCGGCTCCTCCGCGGGCACGAAGACGCCGCGGTCCCAGACGATGCTCGGACCCGCGCCGTAGCTGCCCGAGGGGATCACGCCCTCGAAGTCGCCGTACGGGAGCGGATGGTCCTCCGTCTCCGCCGCGAAGCGCTTCTCGTCCGGGTCGTACGACGGTCCCTTCGGCACGGCCCACGAGCGGAGGACTCCGCTCATCTCGAGCCGCAGGTCGTAGTGGAGGCGCCGCGCCGCGTGCTTGTGGACGACGAAACCGGGCGCGCCGGGACTCGCCTCGCCGCTCCCGAACGGCTCCGTCGTCGTCTCCGGCGAGCGTTTCTTCCGGTATACCGACAGCGGCTCGTTCGGTGCGGAGGGACGGCGCGCCATCAATCTTCCGGAAGCATCGACCTAACAGGCGTAGGACTTAAGCGGCGCTTCCAAGACGGGTCGAGGAGCCGACGACCTCTTCGATCCATGATGAGCATTCTGGCGCCGCTTCAAGTCCGCAGCGGGCGCAAACGAAGGCCCTGAAACCACGCGCCTGCTATTCTATTGACACCATGCCGGCACACGCGATCGGGTCCGCGACGGTGTCTTTCGGGCTGGTCTCGATCCCCATCAAGCTCTACTCGGCCGCCCAGCCCGCCTCGAGCATCTCCTTCAACATGGTCCACAAGACGTGCGGCTCACGCCTGAAGCAGCAGTATGTCTGCCCGAAGGAGAACGTGACGGTCGAGCGCGCCGAGATGGGGAAGGGGTACGAGTTCGCGAAGGGACAGTACGTCCTCTTCACGGACGAGGAGCTGAAGGCGATCGAGGAGAAGGCGACACAGACGATCGAGATCACGGAGTTCGTCCCGAAGGAGACGATCGACCCGATCTGGTTCGACAAGGCGTACTACCTCGGGCCCGAGAAGGGCGGCGACCGCGCATCCCGCCTCCTCGCCAAGACAATGGAGCAGACGGGCCGCTGGGCGCTCGCGAAGTACGCGGCGCGCGGGAAGGGCTACCTCGTCGTCGTGCGCCCGGTGCAGGGCGGGCTCGCGATGCAGCAGCTCCACTACGCGGACGAGATCCGCCCGTTCTCCGACGTCGGCCTCGTGGAGGGCGACGTCAAGGACGCCGAGCTCGCGCTCGCTATCCAGCTCACCGACCAGGTGTCGTCCGACACGTTCAAGCCCGACGCGTACGAGGACGACGTGAAGAAGCGCGTGCAGGGCATGATCGACCGGAAGGTCGCGGGGCAGGAGATCACCGAGGAAGAGGCTCCGCGCCAGGAGACGCAGATCATCGACCTGATGGAAGCGCTCCGCGCGAGCCTCTCGAAGACCGGCGGCGCCCCGAAGGCCGGGCCGCGGCGCGTCGAGCCGGCCGAGCCCGTCTCGATCGCGCGTCCCGCGCGCGCGAAGAAGAGGGCCGCGAAGTAAGCTCGTCTCTCGCCATGGACGGTTACAGCTCGCGCGACGTGGCGGCGATGTTGGGGCTCTCGATGCGCGAGGTCCGCTCGTACGCCGGCCTGCTGTCTTCCGGCAGGGGCGAGCACGGCGAATATCGGTTCACGTTCCAGGACCTCGTGCTCCTCCGCACCGCCAAGGAGCTCGTCGCCTCCCGCGTGCCGCCGGCGCGCGTGAAGCGCGCGCTCGCGCAGCTCCGCAGGCAGCTCCCGAGCAACCGGCCGCTCTCGGCCGTCCGCTTCGCGGCGGACGGGAGGGGCGTCCTCGTGCGCGACGGCGAGACGCTCTGGAACCCCGATTCGGGCCAGGTCGTCTTCGACTTCGTCGGCGAGGCCGAGGCCGGGCACCGCTTCGGGGCGCGCTCGGAACGCGGCGCGATCGACCCCCTCGACGCCGATGAATGGCACGCGCTCGGGCTCGAGCTGGAGGGGGAGCAGCCGGAGAAGTCGCGCGAGGCGTACGCCAAGGCTCTGGAGCTCGAGCCCGAGCACGCGGACGCTCACGTCAACCTGGGACGTCTCCTCCACGAGGACGGGGACCTCGCCGCGGCCGAGACGCACTACCGGGCCGCGCTCAGGGCGGTGCCCGCGCACTCGGTCGCCGCGTTCAACCTCGGCGTCGCGCTCGAGGACCAGGGCCGCCTCGCCGAGGCCGCGGAGGCGTACCAATCGTCCATCCGCGCCGACGCGTCGGCGGCCGACGCGCACTACCGGCTGGCGGCCGTCTACGAGCGCCTCGGGAAGAAGAGCGCCGCGATCCGCCACCTCTCCGCCTACCGGCGCCTTCTGACGAAGTAGCCCGATGGCGACGTGGGCCGTCGGCGACGTCCAGGGGTGCGCGACGACTCTGGAGCGACTCCTCACGCGCATCGGCTTGACGAAGGAGGATCGCGTCGTCTTCTGCGGCGATCTCGTCAACCGCGGCGCGCGCTCGCTCGACGCGCTCCGCCTCGTCCGTTCGCTCGGCGGGAGCGCGGCGACCGTCCTCGGGAACCACGATCTCCACCTCCTCGCCCGCGCGCTCGGCGTGGTGAAGAGGAAGGAGAAGGACACGCTGGAGGACGTCCTCGGAGCGCCCGATCGCGAGGAGCTCCTCTCCTGGCTCCTCGAGCGGCCGCTCCTCCACCGCGAAGGCGGAGTCGTCGTCGTCCACGCGGGCCTGCACCCCTCGTGGGACGCGGATCACGCCGAGACCATCGCGCGCGAGGCCGAGGGCGCGCTGCGCGCCGACCCGGCGGGTTTCCTCGCCGCCTACGCTGAAGGACCCCTGGACCTGCACGTCGCGAGGGCCCGCATCCTGACGAAGATCCGGACCGTGAAGGAGGACGGCTCGCTCTGCGACTACGGCGGCCCGCCCGTCGACGCGCCCGCGGGCTGTGTCCCGTGGTTCGCGTCGAAGGAGAGGAAGAGCGCCGGCGTGCGGATCGCCTTCGGCCACTGGTCCGCGCTCGGCCTCCACCTGGCTCCGGATCTCCATGGCCTCGACACGGGCTGCGTCTGGGGGCGCACGCTCACGGCGCTGAGGCTCGACGACCTGACGGTCGTGCAGGAATCGCAGGCCAGGGAAGACCGCGCCTAGCCGTCAGCTCGCGGGAACGACTTCCCGGCGTGCGTACCTCGTCGCGACGTAGTCGTCCACGAGCGCCTGGAACGCCGCCGACAGCTCGTCGTAATTCCCCTTCAAAGTGGTGAAGTGCTGCCCGTCGATGTAGACGGGGCAGCTCGGCGCCTCGCCGGTGCCGGGCAGGCTGATGCCGATCGACGCGGCCTTCGACTCGCCCGGTCCGTTGACGACACAGCCCATCACGGCGAGCGTCATCGTCTCGACGCCTTCGTACTCCGTCTTCCAGGCCGGCATCTTGTCGCGGATGTAGCCCTGGATCCTCTCCGCCAGCTCCTGGAACGTCGTCGACGTCGTGCGGCCGCAGCCGGGGCACGCGGTGACGGACGGCGCGAAGCTCCGGATGCCCAGCGACTGGAGGAGCTCGCACGCGGCGTAGACCTCCTCGCGGCGGTCCCCGCCGGGGCGCGGCGTGAGGGAGACGCGGATCGTGTCGCCGATGCCCTCGTTCAGGAGGACGCCCATCGACGCCGCAGACCAGATCGTGCCCTTCAATCCCATTCCGGCTTCCGTGAGGCCGAGGTGGAGCGGCTGGTCCGTCTTCGACGCGAGATCGCGGTAGACCGCGATCAGGTCGAGCGGCCGCGAGACCTTGCACGAGATGATGATCTGATCCTTCCGAAGGCCCGACTCGAGCGCGAGCTCGGTCGACTCGAGCGCGGAGATCACCATGCACTCGTTCACGATCTCCTCGGAGCTCCTTCCGAGGTCGCGATCGGTGTTCTCCTGCATCTTCCTCATGACGAGCTCCTGGTTGAGGGAGCCGCCGTTGACGCCGATGCGGACCGGCTTGCCGTTCTCCTTCGCGATCCTGCAGATCGTGGCGAACTGCTCGTCGCGCCTCGTGCCGGTGCCGACGTTGCCGGGGTTGATCCGGTACTTGTCGAGCGCCTTCGCGCACTCGGGGAAGCGCGTCAGGAGGACGTGGCCGTTGTAGTGGAAGTCGCCGATGACCGGGACGTCGCAGCCGAGGTCGAGGAGACGCCGCTTGATCTCCGGCACGGCCTGCGCCGCGTCCGGCACGTTGACGGTGACGCGCACCAGCTCCGAGCCCGCCTCCGCCAGCTCGCCGCACTGCTTCACGGTGGAAGGGACGTCCGCCGTGTCGGTGTTCGCCATCGACTGGACGACGACGGGCGCGCCGCCGCCGACCTGCACGCAGCCCACCTTCACGCCGACCGTCTGGTGCCTCACCCTCGTCGTCTGCATCCATTGGCAATTTACCCCACAATCCGCGACGTGCGGCTCTACGTCGTCGTTCTCGCCCTGGCGCTCGCGTCGTGCGGCACGGACGACACGACGCCGTCCGAGCCGCAGGGCTGTATCCGTCTCGACGGCGCGTATTCGCTCACGTACGCCGAGCCCGCGTGCGGCCGCTCGGGGACGATCACGGACCGGCTCGTCGTGATCAACCAGTCGGGCTGCTCCGTGAACGCGATCCTGCCCGGCTACGCGCTCCTCGACGGGACCGTCACGGGCGACACGCTCCTCTTCTCGCTGACGCTCCTCGCGAGCTCAGGGAACTGCGGGAACGCGCACCTCTCCGGAACGGCGCGCGTCACGGCCGCGGGCGGCCGGATCACGCTCGTCGGAACGTACGGCACGTCCGCGCCGCCGCCGGCCGGATGCGCGTGTCTCGCCTCGCCGGGGCAAGGTACCCTCACCCTCGCGATGTAGATCGAATAGGAGAGCGCCAGAATGATCCACGACAGCATCCTCGGGACGATCGGCTCGACGCCGGTCGTGCGCATCAACCGGCTCGCGCCCGCGCACGTGACGATGTACGTGAAGTGCGAGGCGTTCAATCCGATGAGCTCGGTGAAGGACCGCCTCGCGATCGCGATGATCGAGGACGGCGAGCGGCGCGGCGTCCTGAAGCCGGGTATGACTGTCGTCGAGCCGACGTCGGGCAATACCGGCATCGCGCTCGCGATGGTCTGCGCGGCGAAGGGCTACCGGTTCGTCGCGCTGATGCCCGAGACGTTCTCCATCGAGAGGCGCAAGCTGATGCGCATCCTCGGCGCGAAGGTCATCCTGACCCCGGCGGCCGAGCGCGCGACCGGAGCGGTGAAGAGGTCCGAGGAGCTCGCGAAGAAGCACGGCTGGTTCCTTCCGCAGCAGTTCGAGAACCCGTCCAACCCCGAGTACCACCGCAACACGACCGGGCCGGAGATCCTGCGCGACTTCGCGAGCAAGCGCCTCGACTACTTCGTGTCGGGCATCGGCACGGGCGGGACGATCACCGGCGCCGGTGAGGTCCTGAAGCTCGCGCGCCCCGACATCAAGATCATCGTCACCGAGCCGGAGACGGCTGCGCTCCTCTCCGGAAAGCCGTGGGCGCCTCACAAGATCCAGGGGTGGACCCCCGACTTCATCCCCGGCGTTCTCAACCGCGATGTCTACGACGAGATCGTCACGGTGACCGAGCTGGAGTCGCGCGACACCGCGCGCGACCTGGCGTCGAAGGAAGGGATCTTCTGCGGAATCTCCTCGGGCGGGACGTTCGCCGCCGCTCTCAAGGTCGCCGCGAAGGCGGAGAAGGGCTCGGCGATCCTCGCGATGCTCCCCGACACCGGGGAGCGATATCTCTCGACGTTCCTCTTCGAGGGGATCGCCGAGGGGAGCGACGACGAGAACGCGCTATAGAATAGGGCCGCCTCGCACGTTTCTTGCTTCTATTCAGGTGGTCATCTCGTCATGGAGTCGAACGGCAGGCTAGATGTTCTGGTCGTCGAAGACGACCCGGAGGCCCTCGAGGGCGTCCTCGAGGTTCTTCGCTTCGAGGGGTTTCACGCCGAGGGCGCGCACGACGGCGCCGAGGCGCTGGGACTCCTGCAGGGGGGCGCCTCCCCGAACCTCCTCCTCCTCGACCTGACGATGCCGAAGATGAACGGCTGGGAGTTCTGCCGCGAGCTCGAGCGCGTCGCGGGTCTGAGCGAGGAGGCGCGCGGGGTGCCGATCGCCGTCTTCACCGGCGTCGAGATCGACACCGTCGGCCAGCTCCCGGACCGCAGGCACGACGCTGGCTTCATCCAGAAGCCGGTCGACACGCAGAAGCTGATAGACCTCGCGAAACGCTACTGCCTCGTCGGCCCGAACGCGAACTAATCGGGCCGGGCGTCCATCGCTGCGCGTCTCTGCTGCTGTCCCTTCTGGAAAGACACCACGAGCAGCGCCTCCGCGATGTCCTCGAGGCTGACGAGGCCGAGGAAGCGCTCGCCCTCGAAAACGGCTGCCAGGCGCGCGCCCTTCTCCATCAGCTCGTGGCGGACCTCGTCCAGCGTCTGGCTCGCCTGCACGCGCACGGGCTCGCGGTCCATCATGCCGGCGACGTAGGCATCCTCGGTGCCTCCGGCGAGCTGCTTGAGGATCGAGTCGCGAGTGACGACGCCGAGGAGCCGGCCACCCTGCACGACGGCGAAGTCGGGCTGATAGCTCGTCAGCAGGTAGTCGACGACGCGGCTCACGAGGTCCCCGGGCGCGAGCGTGATCGCGTACTTGTTGTAGGCGTCGCCGACCCTCAGCGTGCCGAGGACGACGCGGGCGCGCTCCTCCATGTGCTCCTGCCCCGCGCCCAGGAAGATGAAGAGGGCGACGAGGGCGAGGAGGACGTTCCCGGTGAAGACACCCAGGAGCCCGAGCGCGATCGCGATGAGCTGTCCGAGAGCGGTCGCCGCCGCGGTCGCCCGGCGCGGGCCGATGGCGAGCGCGAGGACCGCGCGGAGGACGCGCCCGCCGTCCATCGGGAACGCGGGGATCATGTTGAAGAGCGCCAGGAGCACGTTCGCGCCGATCAGCCAGACCAGGGCCGCGCGCGAGGAGGGCGGGAGCGCGGTGCCCTTCAGGAGCGCGCCTTGCTCGGCGGGCGAGAGCCCAGTCCCCGCGACGGCGAAGAGCACCGCCGCGATCACGAGGTTCACGATCGGCCCCACGATCGAGATGACGAGCTCGTGGATCGGCTTCTCCGGGTTCTTCTCCATCCGCGAGACACCGCCGATCGGCAGCAGGATGATCTCGCGCACCGGCAGGCCGAACGCCTTCGCCACGAGGCTGTGCCCGAGCTCGTGAAGGACGACGCAGAAGAAGAGACAGAGCATCAGGAGCGCGCCGAAGAGCGCTCCGCGCGCCCCGTAGGTCGCGCCCCACTGGATCGCGCCGAACGCCAGGATGAGGACGAAAGACGCGTGGACGCGGATTTCGACGCCGGCGACGACAGCCACGAGGAGCGAGGAGCGGAACGGCCGCGGTGGCGACGACATCGGCCGACGTTATCAGGCCCGCGCGGCTCGCATCGTCGAAGCCGCTTCTGTAGAGTCGCCTCACCGCGCCGCCGGCGCGGGCAGGAGGACGGATGAAACGCGAGGCATCGGCGGTCTGGCGCGGCGACCTGAAGGGCGGCTCGGGCACCATCTCCGTGAAGAGCGGCGCGCTGAAGGACGCGGCCTACTCCTTCGGTACGCGCTTCGAGAACGCGGCCGGCACGAACCCCGAGGAGCTGATCGGCGCGGCCCATGCCGGCTGCTTCTCGATGGCGCTCTCGGGGCAGCTCGGAAACGCGGGACTCAAGGCGGAGAGCATCGAGACGACAGCGACCGTGACGATGGAGAAGACAGAGGCTGGGTTCACCGTCACGGAGGTGCACCTCGACACGAACGCGCGCGTCCCGGGAGCCTCGCAGGAGGCGTTCGAGACGGCCGCAAACACCGCGAAGGCGGGCTGTCCCATCTCGCGCCTCCTGAACGCAAAGATCACTCTCACGGCGCGCCTCTCCGCCTGACAGTCTCGTGAGCTCTCTCCGCCCGATCTCGGCCCCGAGCGCGGACCTGCCGTCCCTCTCCGTGCGCTGGGAGGGGCTCGTCGTGTCGGTCGACGCGACGACCCTCAACACGCTCGTGCGGAAGGCGGTGCGCGGGGTCGAGGAGGTGGAAGAGATCCTCGTCGAGCCGGAGAACGGGCGCCTCGGGTTGACGATCCGGGTGAAGAAGGGAATCCGGTTCTCGTTCCGCGGGCACCTCACGTCGCTGAAGTTCAAGGACGGCTTCCTCGGGTTCGCGATCGCGGACGCCTCGGTCTTCGGCATGCTGCCGATACCCGCGTGGGTGATCCAGAAGATCGTCGAGCGCGTCCCGGCGGGGCGGGCGCTCTTCTATCCGGAGGACCGCGTCATCGTCATCGACTTCAACCCGCTCCTGCCGCCCGACCTGTCGTTCGAGGTGCGGGAGGTCGTCTGCGAGAACGGGGAGCTGAGGCTCGTCTTCGGTCCGAGCCAGTACCGGATCGACCGCCTGATCGCGGACATGGGCAAAGACCCGTTCGACGGCGAGTAGTCCCTACTCGATCCAGACCTTGACGTGGGCGTCGTCGGAGTCGACCTCCACGAGGTCGCCGACGTGCGCCTTCCGGAGCTCCGAGATCACCGCGTTGACGTCGAAGTCGCGGCCGTCGCGCACCGCGGCCTCCATCAGACGTACCGGGATCCTCACCTTCACGTGCTCCCCGAAGCCGTCCTTCTTGGCGCAGTCGAGGAGGATCGACTCGCCTTCCTTCTTGAACTTCGTGACCGCGTTGTCCTTCTCGCGGACGACCTCCTGCCCCTCGTTCGCCGCCTTCAGGTCGTCCCAGAGCTTCCGCAGGTCCTCCGAGTCGATGTCCTCGTTCCAGTGGACGTCCAGCTCGCGGTGGAGGCGGCCGAGCGCGGCGAAGCGCAACGCATTGCCGATGAAGAAGTAAGGCACGGTGACGGTGACCTTCCTGCCGTGGTGATGGCGCAGGTCGTTCATCTCCATCCGCAGGAAGCGGGGCGGGTGGGCGGAGCCCCTCGCGTGTCCGGGCGACATCGCCGCGTACAAGAGGAGGAAGACGGCGAACAGGAAGACGGCGTTGACGGCCGAGCGGAGCTCTTTCATCGGACCCTCGCAACCAAGAAAACGGAGCCTGCGCCCAAAAGTTCCGCGGCGGAGCCCGACCGCGCAGTCGTTTGCGCTCCCCGCCGCCCGATGCTAGCGTGTCTTGGGCGAGGGCGGGGAGCCGGGAGCCCGAGGGAGACGATGCCTCATTTCATCCAGGAGACGTGCATCGGGTGCGGGGTGTGCGAGATCAAGTGCCCCACCCACACGATCACGGGCGGGAAGAACGAGAAGTTCGTCATCCACCAGGACCGGTGCATCGACTGCTCGGTCTGCGCCCGCTACTGCCCGGTCTCCTGCATCCAGGATCAGAAGGGCGAGCTCGTCGAGAAGGTCAAGCCGAAGGAGATCCCCAAGGCGATCGTGGACCGCGACCTGTGCACCGGATGCGAGTTCTGCATCGACATCTGCCCCTTCGACTGCATCCATCTCGTGAACGACCCGCTCGCGCCGACGAACCACTACAAGGTCGCGGAGGTCGACGCCGCCCCGTGCGTCTCGTGCCGCCTCTGCGAGACGGTCTGCGACAAGGACGCGATCTACGTCCCGAACCCCATCACGCAGGCCAAGCTGTACCTCTCTCCGGTGATCGAGCACGGCTGAGTTGATCTCCGAGCCCGAGCCCGACGAGGACG
>WNFL01053923.1_pt3 | contig 13835 bp, 15 predicted proteins | sample 5400361 | NCBI WGS metagenome assembly WNFL01 (sample SAMN13153351, study PRJNA577476) | soil metagenome | isolation source: 40 cm soil on Douglas fir-dominated hillslope | place: USA:California | collected 2013-09-17
TATTGAGCTTTACCATCAGCAATCCCAACAGCGATCCGAATCCGAACCTGACGCTCACTGGAATTTCGTTCACTGACAATTTGCCGACCGGGCTGGTGATAGCATTACCCAACGAGCTTAGTAGTGACTGTGGCGGCACAGTCACCGCGCTTCCAGGTTCCTCCTCTATAGGTCTCTCAGATGGAACATTGGCCCCTGGGGCGCCAGACGCTTTGCATCCGGGGAAATCAATCCCTCAAGCACCAGCGAATCCGGCACAAGGAACATGCTTCATTACCGTAAAGGTGAGGGCCCCGTTTACTTTGGGAGTGCTCAACAACACTACCCAACCAATCAGTGCTAATGAGACCGGGCCAGGCGCCACGAGCAACACGGCGAGTCTGACGGTAAAAACGCCGCCGTCACCGCCAACCATCGCCAAAGGATTCGGCGCTGCCAGCATCCCGCTGAACGGAGTGGCTTCTCTCACTTTCACGTTCACCAACCCAAACTCCGATGTCACGTTGATGAACATTTCGGCGAGTGACACTTTACCCGCGGGCCTCGTGATAGCTAACCCGGACGTCCTGGCCGGCAGTTGCCTGGCGGATATTAGCGCCAACCCGGGCAGTAACATGATCGCGATCACGGCGTTGACCTTGTCCCCTTCCAGTTCATGCTCGTTTTCGGTGAATGTGAATGGGACAAGCGCGGGGACCAAGAACAACATCAGCCAAAACGTGACTGCCACTTACGATGACGGCGCCGGAAACTTCTTGCCCCTCGTCGGTGGTTCAGCGGCGGCAACGATTGACGTTTTGAAAGGAAACCAAACAATCGCGTTTGGCGCTTTGACCAACAAGACGTTTGGCAATGCAGATTTCAGTGTGAGTTCGACAACGACTTCAGGCTTGACGGTGAGTTTTACTGCCAGCGGTCAGTGCACCGTTGCCGGGATCATGGTCCATTTGACGGGCGCCGGATCGTGCACGATCACTGCGTCGCAGGCAGGTGATAGCAATTACAATCCAGCAACGAATGTGGTGCAGTCCTTCAGCATCGCCCAGGTTGTACCGACAGCCACGGTTTCCTCGTCAATCAATCCGTCCGACATCGGACAAAATGTGATCTTTACGGCTACGATTACGCCGCCATCTAATACGAGCAGCCCGACCGGGACGGTGCAGTTCAAGGATGGGGCCAATAATCTCGGGAGCGCCGTCAACTGTGTTGCCGGCGGAGGAAATACTTGCATGGCGCAAATCTCAACCTCAACCTTGACTACCGGCACGCATGCGATCTCGGCAGTCTACAGTGGGGACGCAAACTTTACTGGCAGCACCGGCACGCTCCTGGGCGGGCAGGTCGTTACCAACCAGCTTGCGCTTCAGTTGATCCTGGACGAATCAGGTACTAATCCCAACCAGGCCGCCGCGCTTGATTCATTGTTGTTACTCCGAGATCCTTTTCCGGTTCACAGTATCGCCGCGTGGTTAACTTTTGGACCGGATCGAAATACCAGAGTGATGGTGTTTGTGGCGAACCTGCAACTGGGCTCCGGGGAAACGGCTGCTGCGGTCGTGGTCAATCTGATCGACAGTAACAACCAAACCATCGACGTGCCGGCGGAAGATGTGCGTCTAAATCCCATCACCGGCTTTGCCCAGGTCACGTTCAGGTTACCGGATCCACTCTCGGGCGGTGCTTGTGCGGTCAAAGTAAAAGCACACGGCCACGTCAGCAACTCTGCGACTATTCAAATAGGGCCTTAGCAGGGTACTGAAAAACTAATTTGGAGTGCGGCGGCAAGCGTAGCGCGACGCCGCTTTGGATTCGCTGACCACGAAAATGCTAAGAAATCCAAAGCGCCGCCGTTGTCGGCGCACTCCAAATTTGTAGCTCGGGACATCGAATAAGAGTTTTTCAGCACCCTGTTAGATGAGTTGCGCGAAGTATTCTGTTCGCTAATCCACATCGAGCAGTTGGATCCTGCGGAGGTGACGCCCACCTTCAAATGGCGTCTCGAGCCAGGTGCGCACGATCTCCAACGCGGCCTCCTCGGTAATCATTCGCTGCCCGAGCGAGATAATGTTGGCGTCATTGTGCTGCCGCCCCAGACGCGCCGACTCAACATTCCAGCAGAGAGCGCAACGCACGCCTTTGACGCGGTTCGCAGCCATGGCTTCACCATTGCCCGAGCCGCCGAGGACTACACCGCGATCGGCATTGCCTCGAGCTACTGCCAGAGCCACCGGGCGAATGAAAAGAGGATAATCCACAGGTTCTTCCGAATCTGTGCCAAAGTCCTCAACCGCATGTCCCAGACCGGCGAGGAACAGCTTGATTTCTTCTTTGTACTTAAATCCAGCATGGTCAGAGCCGATTGCTATCTTCATCTTAAGTTCCTCTTAGCCCAGTTCGTCGGATCCATTGAAAAGCAACTTTGGGATTTCTTTTCCTGATAGTCAATCAACTGTTTATTCTAATTCCTTAACTTTCATAAGCGAAAGACAGTTGAGCTTTCGCTTGGCGTGTTTTTGTAACGGGTGTATCTTCACACAAAACATTATTCGAGGTACGCGGGCGAAGACAAGCGAAGACAAGAAGGGGACACACTATTTATGTTCACCAAAGTCCATGTAGTGATTAGTCTGATCGCGATCTTCGCGGGGTTCGTCGTAATGTTCGGGTTGCTAACATCGAAACGACTCGACAGATGGACTGCGTTGTTTCTGATAACCACCGTGTTGACGAGCGTGACCGGCTTTTTCTTTCCCTTCCATGGCTTCACGCCGGCAATTGCAGTCGGGATCCTATCGCTGTTAGTGCTGGCAATTGCAATCTTCGCATACTACGGGCGGCGGCTCGCCGGTGCGTCGCGTTGGATCTACGTGGTTACTTCCATGCTGGCCCTTTACCTGAATGTTTTTGTTCTGATCGTGCAGCTATTTCAAAAAGTTCCAGCGCTCAAGGCGCTGGCTCCCACGCAGACCGAGCCGCCGTTTCAGATTGCGCAACTCGGCGCACTCGTCATTTTTGTCGTGCTGACAGTCCTCGCGGCAATTAGGTTTCGCCCGGTTAGCCGTAACTAGTAAGGAGTAGTGAAAGGAGTATCCATGTCTACGATAACTACCAAAGACGGAACGACTATCTACTATAAGGATTGGGGCAGCGGGCAGCCTATGGTTTTCAGTCACGGATGGCCTTTGAGCGCAGACGACTGGGATGCACAAATGTTGTTCTTCTTGAGTCATGACTATCGAGTAATCGCGCACGACCGTCGAGGCCACGGACGCTCGAGCCAGCCCGGCGATGGCCACGATATGGATCACTACGCCGATGACCTCGCCGCGCTGACCGCGCATCTTGATCTACAGAATGCCGTCCATGTCGGTCACTCGACCGGCGGCGGAGAGGTCACGCGTTATATCGCGCGCCACGGCGCAAGTCGGGTCGCCAAAGCTGTCCTCATTAGCGCAGTGCCGCCGCTGATGGTAAAGACTGCCGCGAATCCCGGCGGTCTACCTAAAGAAGTATTCGACGACTTCCAGGCGCAGGTGGCTACCAACCGCGCGCAATTTTATTTGGATGTGCCGACCGGGCCCTTTTTCGGTTACAACCGGCCGGGCGTGAAGGCATCCCAGGGTGTGATCTGGAATTGGTGGCGGCAGGGCATGATGGGCGGTGCCAAGGCGCACTATGATGGCATCGTGGCCTTTTCTCAGACAGACTTCACGGAGGACCTGAAAAAAATCACAGTGCCGACACTGGTGATGCACGGCGATGATGATCAGATTGTCCCCTACGCCGACTCCGGGCCACTGAGCGCCAAGTTGGTAAAGGGCGCGGTCTTGAAAACCTACAAAGGTTTCCCGCACGGCATGCCAACCACGAATGCAGACGTGATCAATGCCGATCTTCTCGAATTCATAAAGTCGTAAAGTTAAGACTTCCCCACCCAGGAGCAACTTGAGCAACCTTTTTTAGACCTGCACGAAGGCACTTTTTTGAAACGAGCATAGGCGAGTGTTTTCGCCTCTGTCCGCCGATCAGTCTTACCACTCTGCAACTCAATGAGGAGGAGATATGAAAGGAATAGTGATCGTACTTACGTTGGCGGCATTGTTCGTGGGCGTGACTGTGTGCTTGGCCGATAGCCCTCAAATGGGTACCTGGAAGCTGAATGAAGCAAAGTCGAGGTTCGGCCCAGGCGCGTCAAAGAACACCACAGTAGTCTACGAAGCTTCGGGCGACAACATTAAGGTGACCGTCGATGGAGTCGACGGGAGCGGCGCAGCGACACATAACGAGTGGACCGGAAAATTCAATGGGCGCTTCTACCCTGTAACCGGGGATCCGACTTCAGACGCGCGTTCATACCGGAAGATAAACAACCATACGTTGGCGTTAACCGCCAGGAAAGGGCGCAAGGTAACGTTAACCGGTCGAATAGTCGTTTCGGCCGACGGCCGAACGCGCACCGTGACGACTAACGGAACTAATTCTGCTGGTAAGAGGGTCAGCTCTCGGGCGGTATACGACAAGCAGTAGCGGATCTCACCAGATAGCAGGTCGTGAAACTCTTGCGCGAGCGATTGCCGTGACGGCGACCGGGCCGAGGGCTCGATCAACGGCAATCGCTCCGGGTTGTGTATCGGGCGTGATCGATCTTAACGCGCGTGCTGCATGTTCGTTACTAGCGCCGTCTTCTTTTCGCCTTCACGTTGGTTTTCTTCGCCTTTTGTGAACTGCTCTTAACCTTCGCACTGTCGGTTGTCGCGTGGTGCGCGTCCTTAATGGGCGTGCTGGCTTCGTCTAAAGACGCTGTGATCACTTCGTTGCTCGGGCGTACACCATCGATGAAGGCAAACACGTGATAATTAGCGCTTCGCTCGCGTATAACCTCAATGCGCCCCTCGTCTTTCATGCGCGCTAGTGCGGCCATCAGAAAAGACTGTTCTGCGGCGCTCATGTAACGATAGTCGATGTCGAACGCCAGGCCGGTCGAGTGCGGTGGCGTATCGATGAGGACGGCATTCCGGTTCACCCTGTGCAAGGCCTGTTGGTATTGTTCCGGTCTGACCAGCGAACTTACCGGTAAAGGACGATCAAACGTTTGGTGGTAACTCGCCGCGATTTCTTCCAGGACTTTCAAGGCTTGAGGTCTCATCGACCTGAGCAGGCTGAGCTTGATCGCCTGGCGATCAGATGGCTTGTCGATGTCATAGGTGCGTCCGCCGAAAGTCTTTGCCAGCGATTGCAGCGACTCGTAATCGTGAAACAATTTCTGGCGACTGTCGGGCTGTCCGTAGAATTGATCGAGCAGCGCTTTCTCTTCATCTGTCGAACTCAACTCCTGCTGCCGCGACGTGATTTGTTTTTGCAGCGCGCTTTGTTTCATGCGATCGCGTTTCCTGAGCGCGCCTGACTGAGCTTTCAAAGTCGCAATCGCACTCTGCAGGTTCGCGCGCGTTCCATCGATGCGGGTGTACGCATCGCGCAGTTGTGCTTCGTTATAAAGTCCGATGTTGTGCTCCCCTTCATATCGGCTGAACACGTCGTCGTCGGCTTTGGCCCCCACACCGAACAGCACGTAGGTATCAGTAACCGCCGGAACCGCAACCATTTCACCGCGCTCGATCATCGCTGCAAGATCCACAAAGTCCTGACAAGTTTGGATATTGTGTTGGCGCACCTCAGCGACCTGGGTGGCCAGGAACCAGTGCCGGTCCTCGTAATGCCGCAGCTCTGGCGGCACCTCGGCTGCAGCTTTTGTGTTGGCCGCGTCGCCTCGATCTGCTTTAACTTTCTCAACCGCCTGGGCCCACAGTTCGTCGTTGGTACTGTTCGTAAAATTAGATAAGGAGGTTGTCGATTGCCCCTGGCTCTGCCGTTTGGGAGCAGTAAAGTGCAACAGCGCCCACAGACCGACGCCCAGCGCGGCAATTGCCAGAATATGAATTACGAGTCTGGTGGTTTCCTTCATGAACACGATGCGACGGCACTAGATGAGACGAAGACCGCCGCGGCTCATCAAGGTAGCGGGAAGATTCTAAGCAAGTTTCGGGCATAAAGCCCAGGACCAATGAATCCCCGCACCGAGCACCCACGTCCAGCGAATGCGTCACGAAAAGAATGCAGATTGAGATCGGGTTTCTGTTTCGATTCTGGACATCTGTCGAAAATCAATCGTGGCGACCGGCGGACCGTAAGGACCAATGGCGCCTGGTCGAATACGGGGCGCTAGCCCGACCGTTAGAGAGGGCTCCGCATTAAGCGCCAACGGCGCGAAATGTAATAGCCCAGGGGCAAAGCGCGTAGCGCGACGCCCTGGGAAATAATCAGTAGTCTGATTTTGAGCCCTGAAGGGGCGGAATTAGCGTAATGGTGTTCGTTTATTATTCCTCGTCTTCGGCCGTCAATCACAGACCTGTGGCCGTCGAGGACGTCGGCCTCTTCCCATACCGAGCCGTGATGAGCCGCACGTAATTGCGCGTCTCTTCGTAGGGGGGCACAGTGTAACCGTGCTTGATGACGGCATTCTCTCCCGCGTTATAAGCGGCCAGCGCCAGATCGATCCGTCCATTGAACATCTGCAGAAGATCCTTCAGATAGCGCGTACCGCCCATGATGCTTTGCGCGACGTCATAGGGATTCGTAACGCCGTACCGCGCGGCCGTCCCCGGCATCAGCTGCATTAGCCCCCGCGCGCCTTTCGGGCTGGTGGCGATTGTGCTGAACTTCGACTCCTGGGACATCAGGCAGAAGATCAAATAAGGATCGACACCATACTTGTTCCCATAAAAGCGGACGAGGTTGTCGACTGTATTATTACGCGTGGTCCAGGCAACGTCCGAAAGCCCTGGGTTCACCTCGGGCGCAATTGGCGCCGGCTTATTGGCCGCGGCGATCTGATTCCGAGCTTCCTCGACCTTGGCGCGGGCATCAGCCAAATCCTTGTCACTTTTCTCCATCTCGACGCGAGAGATTAGTCCTCCACGATAGAGTCCTTTCGCTTGATCATTCTGTTGTTCAAGCTTTTGAACCTGGGTTTCGTAGAGTGTTTGGAGATTGTTAAGGGTCTTCTTGTAATCAGTTGCTACGTTGCTTGGGGCCGTGCTGTTATTCGATTTTTTTCCGGGCGTTGAGGCTGTCTCCGGTAGTTCGGTCGTGGCGCCAGTAGCAGACTGATCGGTCTTTCCCGCCACTGAACTTCCGCCTGGAGCAGCGGCGCTCGCACCTGCGACCTGCTGATCAAGAGTCAGCTTCTGTACGACCGTTCCTGCCTGAGACGCCGGCGCAACATTCGCGCCCTTCTCCTGTGCGGTGACGGCCACGGCGAAAAACGAACAAGTAAGAATCACCGCAAACACACGTAGAATCACTGAGGATTGATGGAACTTTTGTTGCATGGATTATTTGTGACTTCCTATTATCCAGAACACCGCTCGGCTTCTGTCGGTTACCTATGAGGAGAAGCAAAGCAGCCTTATTGGTTAATCTATTCAGATGCATTTTCGCGCCGATTTACTGCCTCAGCGCCGCAGGGAATTAGGCCCGCGCGTAAACATCTGGCGGTGATAGCGGGGGCACTAGCCCAACCGTGACCGGGGACTCAGCTGAGTTGACAGTCTTCGGCCAGACACAACGTTGACCTCCTCGCGCGGCGGGCGTATTTTGGTTCTCGTAAGCAGTTTTTAGCGACAGACTGAAAGGCATTGGCGATCGCCAATTTCCCATTGCCGATTGAATTAATCCCCCTATCGTAGGTTATGGATCGATCCAAAGGGGGGATTTTTCATGTGCACTCTTAAGAAACTCGCATCAGTAATATTGCTGATGCTGAGTCTGCTTCTTCTTACTCCAACCCAAACGACCGCGATCACGAAGCCTGACAAGCATAGAGGACGTGCGCCCAATCGTTCGCTGAAGCAGGCCGAGGTGAAGGAGGCCGAGGCGCGGCTGGCGGAGATGGGTTATGGGACGGGGCGAGTCGATGGGGTGTTTGATGCGGTCACGCGCAACGCTTTGATCGCGTTTCAGAAATACGAAGGCCGTGATGTTACCGGCAGGCTTAGTCGCGAAGACTTTGACGCGATCATGAGTGCCAACGCGCCACAGCCGAGAGACTTGGGTTATCGCCATGTCGAAGTGGATCTCGATCGCCAGGTGCTCTTGTTGACTGACGGCAGTGGCGTGGTCCAGCGGGTGCTTCCGGTATCAACCGGCAGCGAAAAGCATTACCACGAAAAGGGCATGAGCGGTTTGGCCTATACGCCGCGGGGCCGCTTCAGGATTTATACGAAGTTGAAGGGGTGGAAGAAGTCGCCGCTCGGATTGCTTTATTATCCCAACTACTTCAGTGATGGCCTGGCAATCCATGGCAATCCTTCAGTACCTCAATCTCCTCAGAGTCACGGCTGCATTCGGATTCCCATGTCAGCGGCGGCTGAGATCAGCAGACTGCTGCCTCTGGAAACGATTGTATTGATCTATGACAAGCAGTCCTTCGTGTCGGCAAAGGACTGGGCCGAAGCGGATAAACAAAAGCAGGAAGCGAATATTCGGTAGGGCCCGACTATGTGATCAGTTGATTCGCATCCTGTTTTTGGGATTCTTCCCGTCAGGTAAGACGATCCACGAAACGACACCAACGGAGAGCTCTCTTCGGGTAACAACACCCGGTTCGCAAGTTCGTCAAACTTTCCTTGAGCTTGATGTAAGGGTTTTTAACCGCAAAGGGCGCAGAGGATTTTCGCAGCGGAACGCAAAGGAAAGCACATGAAAGCAAAGGAAAAACTTTTCTCTGTGACCTTCGGCGGAAGGGTCTTTGATCTCTGCGGTTGATCGAATTGCAGTCACATTCGCGCTTCGCGCTCAAATGCGGACGAGACGACCCTCCGAGTAAATATGTTCGCGCTACCAACAAATGCGGTCCCGTGTTCCCGGCAGATCCCGGGCAACCTTTGAGACGTTTTTCTCGTAGGTAATTGAGACGGCCAGGACGATCAAGGCAGGGGTCGCTGATTCCCGGATTCGAGGCGTGAATGAAAAATTCTTCGAAAAAAAGTAAACATAATCCGGTATCTAGCGTCTTTATCTTTAGACCCCGGTAAGAAAAATGAAACCGAACGGAGCGTTCTTGCACTAACTAAACAGGAATCGCACAAGTGAGTCGGTGGATATGGTTGAAAGTCCTGGTCAGGAATTAGGTATGGCCTGAGCGTTACTGCGCACGCTGGCGGACAGGATGTCCGCGCTCCATTGTCACCTTGATGCGAGACGTCAATTGAAAATTATTCGACAAGATTTGAAACAGCACGGGACTCGGCGGTGTTATCTCAGAGAAGGCAAAACAAATGAAACGGAACCGAATGTTCTTGCACTAACTAGATAGTGATCGCACCAATGAGTCGGGGAGGTGGTTATGTTGAAAGTACACGCCAGGAATTTGGGGAATGTTGCTTTTCTTTGCATGCAGGGCCAAATAGTCAACGGTGAGACGGAGCCTTTGCGCAAGGCCGTCTATTCCCAGTCGGACGTCAGCACGGTCGTGCTCGACCTGGCGCAGGTGAGCACTGTCGATGCCGGCGGCTTGGGCGTGATGTTGGAGTTGCGCGAGCAGGTCCAGGCAAAAGGAATCAGCTTCAAAATAATGAATGTGAGCAAGCTGGTAGGCCAGGTCCTGGAAGTCACGCGCCTGGATTCTGTGTTCGAAGTTACCTCTGGAGTGGAATTCTTCCCTGCAGTCTCGCGGCCCCGATCGGCGTCAGTCATGAAACTGGCGTCCTGCGCCTAGTTCTCGGAAAAATAACCTACAATTCAAAGCGATTTCTCCGTGCTGATGCGGTATGGTAGCGTCAACGTATGGCCGGAGAGTGAGATGATCATGGATCAGGTCGCATACCCTTTCGCGCGACGACTGTCGCGGATGGGCGTGTCAGCTATCAGAGAAATTCTGAAAGTGACCGAGCAGCCCGACGTCATTTCGTTTGCAGGTGGCTTGCCCGCGCCCGAACTTTTTCCAGTCGCAGCTTTGGCGCAGGCCCATGCGGAGGTCTTCGCCGAAGAAGGCGCGGAGGCTTGTCAGTACAGCACGACGGAAGGCTGGCTGCCGCTGCGCGAGTGGATTGCAGCAAGAATGCGGGCGCGGGGAATTAGCACCGCCGTGCCGAGCCGCGTGCTGATTACCAGTGGTTCGCAGCAGGGCATCGATTTAGTCGCGAAGATCTTTCTCGATCCTGGCGATATCGTGATCGTCGAAGACCCTTGTTATCTGGCTGCGCTTCAGGTCTTCGGCGGATTTGAGGCCAGACTGATTTCCGTCGGCAGCGACGATGATGGGATGCGGGTCGATGAGGTCGAGCGAGCGCTGTCTGAGGCGGGGCGCCTTCCTAAGTTCATCTATGTCGTTTCGCAATTTCACAATCCGAAGGGAACAACACTAGCGCTTGAACGCCGCAGGCAACTGCTTGAGATAGCGCGTCGCTTTGGCGTGCGGATACTCGAGGACGATCCTTACGGTGAACTCCGTTACCGGGGCGCGCCGCTTCCGCCGCTCGCCGCGATGGACACGGACGGCCTGGTGATTTACCTGAGCACTTTTTCGAAGACGCTGAGCCCGGGTATACGCATCGGCTGGACCCACTCTTCGGCGGAAGTGTTTCAAGCGCTGGTGCGGGCCAAGCAAGCAGCAGACCTGCACACAAACACGATCCAGCAGCGCGCCGCGGCCCGGCTGCTCGCTACTTTTGACTTCGACGCGCATGTCGAAAGGATCAAGACAGTCTATGGTGAACGGCGCGACGCGATGCTCGCGGCACTGACTGAGTACTTTCCTGTCGAATGTCGTTGGACGCGGCCCGATGGAGGGCTCTTTCTCTGGGTCGAACTGCCGGAGGGTGTCAGCGCCGAACAATTGTTTGACCAGGCAATTTGCGAGCGCGTGGCCTTCGTTCCAGGTGCGCCCTTCTTCGTTGCCGCGCCGCGGCGAAATTTTATGCGGCTTAATTTCTCGAATTGCCGGCCGGACCTGATTCATGACGGCATTGGGCGGCTCGGCAGTCTGCTAAAGGCACACTAATTTAACCTCCTCTTTCCTATCCTAGAAGGATCAAGAATATGAGAAAAATACGCAGGTCGAGTTGCGCGGTAGTAATAGGCCTGATGCTCGCTGTCTGCAGTGCGCCGGGTACGAAGACGCTGTCGGCGCAAAGCAAGATCCCCGAGTTGCGCCCAGTAGTCGTGCAGGGTGCTATGGATCTGGAGGTGAAGGAATTTGTGAGCCGTCTGGAAAACGTCAAGGTGGAGAAAGTCGGCGGCTGGATATTTTGGCGCGGCACTCTGGATGGCTACCCGGTAATCGTTTCCAAAACCCTGAAAGGCCTGTCCAACTCAGCAGCCGCAACAGTGATCGCGGCGGAACGATATCATCCAGTGGCCATCGTCAATCAGGGGACGGCAGGCGGGCATGATTCGCAGTTACATGTCTACGACATCGTGCTGGGCAGGTACTCAGTCAATTTGGGAGCGTTCAAGACCGCGTATCGCAAGGCTGGGCAGGGCAGCGATCTTTTAGGCTGGAAGCCGCTGGATCTAATGGCTTCCGAGGGCAGCGCCGGAGAAGACCCGAACGAGCACATCCTGCGCCGCTTCCAGGGAAACGAACAACTGCTGGCTGCCGCTGAGAGCGTAAAGGATCTATACCGCAAAGGACGAGTGATGGAAGGCGTAATTGGGTCCAGCGAGATTTGGAATAGCGAGCTTGATCGCATCCAATGGTTTCACACACAGTACGGCACTTCGGCCGAGGAGATGGAGACGGCTTCCGCGGCACAGATCGCGAGCTTCTTCCAGATTCCGTTCATCGGTATTCGGATATTGTCCAACAACATCACCAACGATGGAAAGTATGACGCCAGGACCGGTGCAGCCTGCCAGGAATATGTCTACGAGGTGGTGAAAGCTTACATCGCTACCAGGCTGAAGCACTGACCGCTGGGTACCGAGCTAAAGGTGTGTTGCTAATCTCCGTAGCATTAGCCCGACCGTCAGGGAGGGCTCCTGGGTTCATTAATTGAGCCCTCTCGAACGGTCGGGCTAGTGCCCTACATCACGTGACTGGTGGCAACACACAATTAGCCAGCGCAGGGCAATTCCAGCCGGGGTGCTGAAAAACTAATTTGGAGTGCGGCGGCGAGCGTAGCGCGACGCCGCTTTGGATTCGCTGACCACGAAAATGCTAAGAAATCCAAAGCGCCGCCGTTGTCGGCGCACTCCAAATTTGTAGCTCGGGACATCTAATAAAAGTTTTTCAGCACCCTGCTAGGGAACGATCTCAAACGTAACCGGGTCCGAGCTTGAAAAGGTCAGTTCCAAAAACTCGCTATCATTCGGCGGGCGGTTCAACAACACTCTCTTATGCAGAACGATGCGGTACTCACCGGGCTTCAACTTCAAAGCGTCTGGCCCAAGCTCGATCTGACCGACGATGATTAACTGTGCCGGCGGAACATCCACGGCTGGCTCCTTTGCGCTATTGAGACCGCTGCTGTGCACACGAGGAATAAGCGGTAATTCTCCGCTCTGAGCGGACAGGATTTGCAACCAGTCGTATAGTTCCGACTCTTTCACGGCAATCATCCGGGTTGAATTATTTAGCATCGCCACCTGGACGATGAATTTCTCGCCGGCTGCAAATTGTTTTTTCGGTGTCACGCCATCGCGGCCAAGAAGCGTGATCGCGACTTGAATCGGCAGGGGCTGCCTATTCGCTGATGGCAAGACGAAGCGTTTTCCATTGCCGTCGTTTTTTACATATTCGTCGAAGCGTTTAAATTCCGTATCTCCGAAGGCGATGCGTATCTGTTCGACCGCAGCCACGATCAGGTTGTTCCGCTCTTGCTGTAATTGTGATAGCTCGGCCGGCGGCGGCGGTAAAGGATCTCCTGGCGCGACGTTGCGGGATCGATTGTCGGTGCGATAGCCGGCAATGATCTGTCTGGCACGCTTATCAAGCTCAGTGATTTTTTGCATGCAGTCATCGGCGATCTGGTTCAGCGCGCGTGCTTCTTCGTCGGTAAGGTGAGCGTTTCGCTGAAACATCGCACGATAATTCGGCCGTGCAACCGGCCGCTCACCCCGTTCGCTTGTCTGGTTTTGTGAAGGAGAGGTGGCCAATCGCCGAAACAAGATGAAGTAACGCTCTTCGGCAGGTAACGCATCTGGGGAGGTTGAGGACTCAGTGCGGTCCTGCTGTGCGCGCATGACAACCGGAAGCGCCAACAGCAAGCAGAGACCACAAAAACTCGATCGTGACAGAAGTTTTGCCATCATATCCTCTCTCTCAAGCATCGCCGTACTTCGGTTTAACTTCCAGGCGGATTGTATATCGCTCGATGATCATCAGCAACGAACTTGCATGCACTTGCATGACTAAGATGATGATTCAGGTAAGCTCGGACCCAGTGAGTGCCCACCATGCTTTCCGGCCAAATGGGGCGCTTTGCGGCGACTCGATCGCTGAAGCGATGTGCGCAATCCTGCGTGTAGACCCATCCGAACTTTCCGAGTTGGACAAGCAGTACCGCCCTTATTTCGTCATAACATCCTGCGCACGTATGAGCTGGGCGGTGCTACACTTGGCGCTCTAGATCAGCGTGAGGTTTAGCGTTCCATGAGAGACACTTCCGGTTCACCGCACGAGATTACTCAGTTGCTTGCCGAATGGAGTGACGGAAATCAGACTGCGCTCGACAAGTTGTACCCGCTGGTCTATGACGAACTTCATAAAATGGCGAGCCGATACATGAACCGGGAGCGAAAGGGCCACACGCTGCAAACTACGGCCCTGATTA
>WNFL01402388.1_pt1 | contig 13835 bp, 13 predicted proteins | sample 5400361 | NCBI WGS metagenome assembly WNFL01 (sample SAMN13153351, study PRJNA577476) | soil metagenome | isolation source: 40 cm soil on Douglas fir-dominated hillslope | place: USA:California | collected 2013-09-17
ACCGACCTGGCGGCCGGGCTCGACTTCCTGAAGCTCCTCTTCGCCTACGACGGGGTCATCACGACGGCCGCATTCCTGCTCTTCGAAGCGGTCTGGCGCGATTAGCGCTCATTGATCCATCTGCATCACTTTCCGCAGGGCAAAGCGGCCGTAAGATCTCCCCGTGCAGAGCCTGTGGCGTTTCGGTAAGCTGCTCCTGGCCTTCGGGATGGCCGTCGTCATCTGGGGGGCGTTCCTCTACGCGCGCCCCGCCGAGAGCTTCGTCGGCGAGTCTTCCCGGATCGTCTTCTTTCACGTTCCGATGTCCTGGGTCGCCTTCCTCGCGTTCCTCATCGCCGCCGTTCACTCGGCTCTCTACTTGAAGAGTCGGCGGATCGAGAACGACGAGGCGGCCGCCGGCGCCGCGCGCCTCGGCCTCGTCTTCTGCGCGCTCGCGACGATCACGGGGTCGATCTTCGCGCGCGTCATGTGGAACTCGTACTGGAACTGGGACCCGCGCGAGACGTCGATCGTCCTCCTCCTCCTCGTCTACGGGGCGTACCTCGGCCTGCGCGGCGCGATCGAGGAGCCGGACCGCCGCGCGGCGCTCTCGGCCGCCTATGCGCTCATCGCGTTCGTCACCGTCCCGTTCCTGATGTTCGCGGTGCCGCGCATGTACGCGTCGCTCCACCCCGACACGATCATCAACGCGCGGGGAAAGATCGAGATGTCCTCCGACATCAAGACGGTCTTCTTCGCGTCCCTCGCCGCGTTCACCGCGCTCTTCTTCTGGATGTACGCCCTGGACCGCAAGGTCTCGCGCCTGGCGCGTGAAACCGCGCTCGCCGCGGATCAGGAGGTGGCGGCATGAGCCCGACCGCGACCGTCTCGCACGGAGCCCTCCTCTACGTGATGGCGGTCAATCTCGTCATCTGGGCCGGCCTCGCCGGCTATCTCTTCTATCTCGACCGGAAGGTGAAGGCCGCGCTCGCACGAAGGGCGCACGGAGACGCGCGATGAAACGGGCGTACTGGGCGGGAGCCGCTCTCCTGGTCGGTTTCCTGGCTCTCGGGCTGACCACGTTCACGAAGTCGATGACGCCTTATGTCTCCTTCGACGAGGCGGCCAAGGCGCACCGCACGGTGCAGGTGATGGGCGCCCTCGAGAAGGGGACCTCGAAGTACGACACGGCGACGAAGACGCTCCACTTCAACCTCGTCGAGGCGAAGACGAACCGCAAGATGGCCGTCGCGTACACCGACGTGAAGCCCGCGAACTTCGAGGATGCCGTGTCCATTGTCGCGATCGGGCGCTACGACGGATCGGCGTTCACCGCCGAGAAGCTCCTCGTGAAGTGCCCGTCGAAGTACCAGGGCGAAGAGGTCGAGAAACAGTACGGGGCGAAGAAGGCCTGATGGACGCGCCCCCGCTCCTCGGTTTCGCACCCGGCACCGTCGCGATCTGGGCGGCGCTCCTCGCGGGCGGCGCGGCGACCCTCGCGTACCTCCACGCGTGGCGCCTCGCGCCGGCGCGCGCCGGCATCGCGTACGACCCGCGGCGCGACTCGCCCTACGACCGCACCATCGGCCTCGCGCGGCGGCTCTACACGTTCTACGCGGGCACGGTCGTCCTGGCCTCCGCCGTCCTGATGCTCGTCCTCCTCCGGCATGACTTCCGCGTCTCGTACGTGGCGTCGTATTCGGGGCGCGACCTGCCGTTCCGCTATCTTCTCTCCACGTTCTGGGCGGGTCAGGAGGGCTCGTTCCTGCTCTGGCTCTTCTGGGGCGCGCTCATAGGGCTCGTCGTCCTCCGCACCGCGAAGGAGCAGGAGCCGGCGGTGATGGTCGTCTACCTCGCGACGTTCCTCGGCATCGTGATCATCCTCGTCAAGCAGTCGCCGTTCCATTTCCTGGCGCAGGTCCCGCCGGACGGGCAGGGGCTCAACCCGCTGCTGCAGGACCCGTGGATGGTGATCCACCCGCCGGTCATGTTCTCCGGCTTCGCTTCGCTCTCCGTGCCTTTCGCGTTCGCGATCGCCGCGCTCTTCACGAAGAGATGGGACGGCTGGGTCGTCCGCGCCATGCCGTGGGCGCTCTTCACGTTCATCACGCTCGGGACCGCGATCCTGATGGGCGGCTACTGGGCCTACAAGACGCTCGGCTGGGGCGGCTACTGGGGCTGGGACCCGGTCGAGAACACCTCGCTCGTGCCGTGGCTCGCGACGGCGGCGCTCGTCCACGGGATGGTCCTCCAGCGCTCGCGCGAGAAGCACCGGAAGATCAACCTGATCCTCGCGGTCCTCGCGTTCTGCTGCATCCTCTACGGGACCTTCCTGACGCGCTCCGGCGTCCTCGCGGACTTCTCCGTCCACTCCTTCGTCGACCTGGGGATCACGGGCTGGCTGGTCGCGATCATCGCGGTCTTCCTCGTGGGCGGTCTCGGCCTCGTCGCGTATCGGTGGAAGGACATCCCGAAGGAGCCGAACGTCGACCCCGCGACCGGGAAGGAGAAGGAGGAGCCGTTCCTCTCGCGCTCCGTGCTCTTCATCCTGTCGGTCACGCTCTTCTGTGCTTCGGGCCTCGTGATCCTCCTCGGGACCTCCGCTCCGATCATCACGAGGATCGGCGGCAAGCCGTCCCAGGTCGCGACGAGCTTCTACAACGTGACGCACGCGCCGATCGCGATCCTGATCGGCCTCCTGATGGGCTTCGTGCCGTTCCTCTCGTGGCGCGGCGAGACGCCCCGGAGCGTCGTGAGGAAGGGAGGCCTGGCGCTCGGCATCGGCCTCCTCGCCGGCGGCGTCGCCCTCGCGGCCGGCGTGCGCGGCCTCCGGGACCTCCTCCTGATCGTCTTCGCCGCGAGCGCGTGCGCGGCGAACCTCGAGACGATCGCCCTCTTCGTGAAGCGCCGTGCGATCGCCACGATGGGCGGCTATCTCGCGCACGTCGGGACGGCGATCATGCTCGTCGGCATCCTCGTCTCCGGCGTCTACGAGCGAAAGCAGACGGTGACGCTGCTTCGCGGAGAGCCGGCCGTCGTCGGCCGCAACACCATGACGTTCCTGCGGACGGTCTACGCGGCGGAGGACGGCTCGATCAAGCGTGCCGACGAGCTCGATCCGGCGTCCCTCTCCGACCGGCGCGCGAAGCAGGCGATGGAGGTGCAGATCGCGTCGCCGTCCGGCAAGGTCTGGACGGCGTACCCGAAGATGTACGTCAACCAGCGCACCAACCAGCTCATGGCGAACCCGGACGTCAACTCGTCCGCGCTGATGGACCTCTACGTCTCCCCGCAGTCGTACGACCCGGGCTCGCCGGCGCGGGCGGAGGGCACGCTCGTGGGCCTGAAGAAGGGTGAGTCGAAGACGGTCGCCGGCGTTGGGTTCAAGTTCCTCGACTTCGAGGCCGACCGCTCGCAGGTGAGCTCCGACCGGCCGCGCGTGACGGTCACGGCTCACTACCTCGTCACGACCGCGAAGCAGTCGTCGGAGCAGATCGCGCGGTTCGTCATGTTCCTCGGACCGGCCGAGGGCGGCGCGTCGGAGTCGCCCGAGACGGGAATCCCCGGCACGGCCGGACGCTTCCGTATTCGCCGCGTCTCGGCGACGGAGGGGACGTCCGAGATCGAGGTCCTCGGCCTGAACCCTGCGGGCGACCTGAAGCCCGCGACGGCCGAGAGCTTCTCGATGGACGTCACCACGAAGCCCCTCATCTCGCTCGTCTGGGGCGGCTTCTACGTGATGATGGCCGGCGCGTTCCTGGCCCTCCTCAGGCGCGGGCGCGAGACGCGGAGGGTGGCGGCGACGGCCTAGCGGCGCCGCGTCAGCCGGCTGCGGCCCGCTTCGCCGCGTCTCGGCCGGCGGCAGAGCGGTCGTCAGCGATCCCGTCGAGCCCTTCGATCACGCGCGCGAGCGTCTTCTCGAGCGTCGCGAGCAGCTCCTCGCTCCCGCCGGTTTCGCCTGCGGCCTGCTCCAGCGCCGCCGCCGCCGACGCGACCTCGTCGGCCGCGACCGTCGCCGCGACCCCTTTCAGGCCGTGCGCGAGCTTTCTCACGGCGTCTCGATCCTTCCGGCCCGCAGCCTCGCGCATCTCCCCGATCAGGCCGGGCGCCTGAGCATGAAAAGCCATCAGGAGCCTCCGGTAGAGATCCTCGCGCCCGCCGATCCTCCGGATCGCTGCCGCCGGGTCGAGGCCCGGCAGCCCGGAGAGCGGCGGAGCCTCCCGGCGCGCCGCGCGGGCTCCGCTCTCGAGAGGGAGCCAGCGCGCGATCACGCCGACGAGCTCCGACTCCTCGATCGGCTTCGCCACGTAGTCGCTCATGCCCGCCGAGAGGAAGCGCTCGCGATCGCCCGCCATGGCGTGCGCGGTCATGGCGATCACCGGCAGATCCCGCAATCGCGAGTCGGCTCGGATGCGGCGCGTCGCCTCGATGCCGTCCATCTCCGGCATCTGGACGTCCATGAGGACGGCGTGGAACGACTGCTCCGCGAGGAGGCGGAGCGCCTCCGCCCCGTTCGTCGTCTCGGTGACGCGCACCCCGGCTCCTCCGAGGAGCTCGCGCGCCACCTCGCGGTTCAGCGGGTTGTCCTCGACCAGGAGCACGTGCGCGCCAGCGGCGAACCGGACGCTCGACGGCGACTGCGACTTCGCGACGAGCTCGGCCTTCGGCTCGCGCCCGCTGAGCGCCTGCATCACCGCGTTCAGCAGCGTCGACTGGCTCACGGGCTTGTTGACGAAGACGTCCACGCCGGCCTGCTGCGCGAGCTGCACGACCTCCTCGCGGCCGTACGCCGTCGCCAAAATGAGTCCCGGCTGCGCCGCGAGCCAGTCCGCCCCCCGGATGCGCTTCAACGTCTCGATTCCGTCCATCCCCGGCATGCGCCAGTCGGCGAGAACCAGGCGGTACGGCGCGCCGCCCCGCGCGGCGCGCTCGAGCTGCTCGAGGGCGAGCTCGCCCGACGCCACGCACGTCACCTCCATGTTGAACGACGCGAGCATCTCCTGGAACACTGCCCGCGCCATCTCGTTGTCGTCGACGACGAGGACCGGAAGTCCGTGGAGCTGCTGGCGCGGAGCCGGGGCCGTCTCGCGCGCGGATGCCCCGAAACGCGCGGTGAAGGTGAAGACGCTTCCCCGCCCGCGACCGCTCTCGGCGTGGATCTCGCCTCCCATGAGCTCCACGAGGCGCCGGCTGATGGCGAGGCCGAGGCCCGTGCCGCCGAACTGCCTCGTGGTCGACACGTCCGCCTGGGTGAAGGGATCGAAGAGCGCAGGCATGAAGGACTCGTCGATCCCGATGCCCGTGTCCTTGACCTCGAACTTCAGCGTGACCCGGCCGGCGTCCTCCTCCACGAGGTCGACGCCGACGACGATCTCGCCCTTCTCGGTGAACTTGATGGCGTTGTTGATGAGGTTGAGGAGGACCTGGCCCAGGCGCAACGGGTCGCCGTCCAGCACCCGCGGGATCCTCGGGGAGGCCGCGAAGAGAACCTCGAGGCCCTTCTCGACGGCGCGAAAGCCGACGATGCCGGCGATGTCGCCGAGGACGTCGTCGAGGACGAAGGGAACGGTCTGGAGCTCCAGCTTGCCCGCCTCGATCTTCGACAGGTCGAGGATGTCGTTGATGAGCTCGAGAAGGAGCCGCGCCGAGGCCTGCGCCTTTCCGACGTAGCCCGCTTGCTTCGGGGTCAGATCCGTCTTGAGCGCGAGCGAAGTCATGCCGATGACCGCGTTGAGCGGAGTCCGCACCTCGTGGCTCACGTTTGCGAGGAACTGGCTCTTCGCGCGGCTCGCCTGCTCGGAGGCCTCGACCGCGACGCGGAGCCGGTCGTCGGTCTCCCGCAGCTCGCGGTTCGTCTCCGCGAGATCGCGCACGAACGGGCGGGCCGCCCAGAACATCGCGAGGAGGGCGAGCAGCACCTCGACGAACGTGAGCCCGAGGATGGCCCATCGGGCGCGTCCGAGCTTCTGCTCGATCGCGGACCGGTCGAGGCCGACGTGGACGATGGCTCCGGTGATCACTTCGGCCGGGATGTCGATGACCTCGCGGCCGGCGACGGTGTCGTCCTGGATCGTCGCCGCCTCACGCCTCCTGTCGGCGTCGCGGCGGGGCGGTTCTCCGTCCCACGTGTGGGCGATCAGCGTCCCGTCGGGCTCGACGACCTCCACGTAGGCGAGCCCCGCGGTGTTCCTCGCGGAGCGGATCGCCGAGCTCACCGCGGCGTTCTGCTGGGTCGCGAGGATCTCCACGAGCGACGAGGAGAGAGTCGACGCGACCGCCCTGCCGTTCCTGATCGCCTCTTCCCGCAGCACGCGCGAGAACTGGTCGATCCCGACGGTCCCCACCGCGAGCCCGAAGACGACCAGCACGGCGGCTTGAACGGCAGCGTCCGCGCGCGTCGGAGAGCGCGCCGGCCGGCCTTCGCGTGCGTCGCGTCCGATCGTCCCATCGCGCCCGGCTACTTCATCTGCTTCTTGAACGGCTCCCAGAGGTTCTTCCCCTCGGCGAGCGTCACGGTGCCCGTGCTCTTCATGAGCGCCTGCCCTTCGGCCGAGAAGAGGAACTTGATGAACTGGGAGACCACCGGGTCGGGCCGCTCCGGCACGGTGAGATAGAGCGGCCGATAGAGGAGGTACTTCCCGCTGATCACGTTGTCCCTCGTCGGAGGCTTCCCGCCGATCGCGAGCTTCTTGAGCGGACGGAGGCGGGCACTGCTGATGCCCGTCATCGCGACGGCGTTGGGCGCCTGCTCGAGGGCGTCCTCGAGGGGACGCGTGGAATCGAAGATCCTGGCCTTCGGCGTGAACTCCTGATCCGGGTTGCCGAAGAGAAGCAGGCGGGTGCCGAAGCCGACGCCCGAGAGCTTCCCCTTCCGCTCGAAAACCTCGATCGGGGCGTCCCTGCCGCCGAGCTCCTTCCAGCTCGTGATCTTGCCGGTGAGGATTCCTCGGAGCTGGTCGCGGGTGACGTCGGAGACGGGGTTCGAGGAGTGGACGACGACGACCAGGGCGTCCCAGGCGACCGGAACGAGCTTGACGCCGCGCTCCTCCTTCAGGTCCAAGGCGTGCCGGCAGGAGCCGCCCATTTCGGCCTTGCCCGCCGCGACGTCGCGAATGCCGCGCGTCGCTCCGCCGTCCTCTATCTCGATCACGTGGCCGGTCTTCTTCGTGAAGGCCGCCCCGACCTCGTCCATGAAGCTCGCCTTGGAGATGTCGCATCCGACCCATCGCAGCGTCGCCGCGCGAACGAACGCGACGTCTCCCAGCATGCAGACTGCGCCGATCGCGGCGAGGAGACGGACTCGCGGTGCTATGTACATGGCGCTTCTCCAGCACGTGCGCCTCGCGGCGCCCTCACGTCGATGAGGACTCGAGATGTCGTCCGCACGGAACGTCGCTATTCTAGATCCGCGGCGACGTTGCGCGCGGCCGCAAGCCCGCGCAGCGAGTTGAGCTGCGGCGCGATGGCCTTTCGCCGGTCTTTACCTCTTCACGTTCGGTGGGGCCACGCCTCCGTCAGCTCCAACGAGCACTTCCCGAACGTCAGAACCCTTTCACGGTCGGTGCCTTCTTGTAGAGCCAGAAGACGACGCCCCAGCCGACGAGTACGACCACGGGAAGCGGCCAGTCGCCGCTCGCGGCCCAGATCCCGTGCTGGTTCAGCATCGCGAAGACGAGCGGGACCGACATGTACGTGTTGTGCTTGCTGCGATTCCCGGCGAGCGCCACGACGGCCGGGTCGGGCTTGTCGCCGATCTCCGTCGCCGAGATGATCCGGCGCTGGTTCGGCCAGATCCGCATCCAGACGTTCGCGAACATCAGCGTGCCGAACATCGCGCCCATGTGGATCGCCGTGCCCCGATAGGAGAAGCCGGCCCAGTGGCGGAGCGCCAGCAGGACGCCGACCGTCAGGATGAAGCCGACCGCCGCCTGCACCGGCGGCTTCGGGATCGCCTTCATCAGCGGGTCGTAGACGGCGAACGCGAAGAAGACGACGACGAGCATCACGACCGCGGCGAGCGTCCAGTGCGCGTTCTGCGGGTCCTCGAAGACCAGCTTCGTCGAGTAATACACCATCGAGGCGAGGATCGCCCCCGTGATCCACGTCCACATCGCGCCCCAGCGGAAGAAGAAGAGCGCGCGCGGCATCAGCTCGGGCACGACTTTCTTCTTGGTGTCGCCGTCCATGGTCGCGGCGAACGGGCCGTTCACCCAGTTGAAGAAGTAGAGAAGGCCGATCCAGAGGATCCCGGCGACGACGTGGCCCCACCGAAACAGCGACTCGAAGAGGTTCCTGACATCGATGTCCATGAGTCCTCCTTAAGCAAGAAAGAAAAGGGCGCCCTCAGGCGCCGACGGTCTTCGCGATCTCCTCCGCGAGCTTCAGGAACGCCCGCGCGGAGGGGGTCTCCGGCGCGGCGACGACGATCGGCATACCCGCGTCGCCCTGCAAGGCGACGCGCGGGTCGATCGGCACCTCGCCGAGGAACGGGACCTTCAGGAGGTCGGCCGTCCTCTTCCCGCCGCCATGCTTGAAGATCTCGTCGCGGTTGCCGCACTTCGGGCACTCGTAGTAGCTCATGTTCTCGATGATGCCGAGGACCGGGACGTTCACCTTCTGGAACATCGCGAGGCCCTTGCGCGCGTCGATCAGAGCGACGTCCTGGGGCGTCGTGACGATCACGGCGCCCGTCAGACGCACCTTCTGCGTCAGCGTGAGCTGCGCGTCGCCCGTGCCAGGCGGAAGGTCCACGACGAGGAAGTCCTGCTTCCCCCACGCCACGTCGCCGAGGAACTGCTCGACGGCCTTGAAGATCATCGGCCCGCGCCAGATGACCGGCGTGTCGACGTCCATCAGGAAGCCGATCGACATGACGCGGACGCCGTAGCGCTCGATCGGGACGATCTTCTCCGACTCGTCGATGAACGGCTTCTCCGTAATCCCCATCATCATCTGCTGCGACGGGCCGTAGATGTCGCAGTCGAGGAGGCCGACCGTGTAGCCGATCTTCTTCAGGGCGAGGGAGAGGTTTGCGGCGACGGTCGATTTGCCGACGCCGCCCTTCCCGGAGGCGACGGCGATCGGGAAACGCGTGCCGGCCAGGACCTCCTGGCGCATCGCGGGCGCCGCCGCGGCCTGGGGCGACCCCGCCGCCACCTGCTCGACCCGGATCGTCACCGCGCTCACCCCGGGGAGAGTGCGGACCGCCTCCTCGGCCTCCTTGCGGATCCTCTCGGCCACGTCCGCCGAGGAGGTCGTGAGCGCGAGGCGAAACGAGACGTTGCCGCCGCCGACGGCGAGCTCCTTCACGAACCCGAACGAGACGATGTCCCGCGAGAAGCCCGGGTACTTGACCCTCTTGAGCGCCTCCAGGACGCCGTCTTCGTTCAGAACCGTGGTGGGCAATTCCCCCTCCTTCGCCGAGGCGTGAGCTTACACGGTGACGCGGGTCACCCCCGCAAACGCAGGATCTCCGTCCGAACGCTCTTCATCAGCTCCGCGCGGCGCCCGATGCCGAGACCGGCCGTCGGGATGGGCTCCCCCACCTTCACGGTGACGAGCCCTTTGTGAAGGCGGAAATCTCCGCGCCTCAGGATCGCGCGCGCGCCGGCGATCCCGATCGGGACGATCGGGAGGCCCGTCTTCAGCGCGAGAAGGAAGCCGGCCTTCTTGAACGGCCCGAGCGTCCCGTCGCGCGAGCGCGTTCCCTCCGGAAAGACGAGAACGGAGTCGCCCTTCCTCAGCCGTTCCGCGATCCCACCGAGAGCCTCGCGCGCCTTCTCGCGGTCCTTGCGGTCGACGGGCACGAAACCGCCGCGCCTCATCGACCAGCCGAGGATCGGAATCGAGAAGAGAGAGCTCTTGGCGACGAACTTGACGTCGTGCGGCACAGCGAGGAAGAGCGCCAGGATGTCGAGCACCGACTCGTGGTTCGACATGAAGATCGCCGCCGGCATCGCGCGCGCGGACTCGGACACCTCGAGGCGCACGGGAATCCGCGCGAAGAAGAGGATGATCTGGGCCCACGAGCGCGCCCAGAACGTGTAGTAGCGGTCGCGCCCAGGGAGGACCGACGTCAGGATCGACGTGATGCCGAAGAAGAGAGTCGCCGCGATCGCGATCCCCCATGCGAGGAGCGACCCGAGGACGGCGAGCATCGCGGCGAGTCTAGTCCCCGGCGAGACATCGCTCCGCCGGCGCGCCCCGTAGAATCCTGGGATGGACCTCGAGGCGACCTCGACCTTCTCGGTCGGGCCGCGGCCGCCGCTCTGGACGTTCCCCCGCGTCCGCCGTTGGCTCGCGAAGGTCGTCTTCCACACGGGCGGCTTCGGCCTGATGCTGCTGACCCTGCTGAGACAGGCTCGCCTCAAGTGGGAGACGGGCGAGATCGTGCGGCAGATGGATGCTCTCGGCGTGCAGTCGATCTCGATCACGAACCTGACAGCGCTCTTCACCGGGATGGTGCTGGCGCTCCAGACCTCGTACGCGCTCGCCCAGTTCGGCGGGAAGCTCTTCGTGGGACGGGTCGTCGTCCTCTCCCTGTGCCGCGAGCTCGGGCCGACGCTCACCGCTCTGATGATCGCGGCACGCGTGGGCGCGGGGATCACGGCCGAGCTCGGCACGATGGCCGTCACCGAGCAGGTCGACGCGCTCCGCGCGCTCGGCGCCTCTCCGATCCGCAAGCTCGTCCTCCCGCGCGTCGTCGCGATGGTGGTGATGCTGCCGGTCCTGACCCTCCTCGCCGACTTCCTCGGCATCATCGGCGGGCTCTTCATCGCGGTCTTCGAGATCAAGATCGGCGCGAGCTTCTACATCTCCACGATCCTCCAGTCGCTCCACTACAACGACCTGATGCACGGCCTCGCGAAGACGCCGTTCTTCGCCTTCGAGATCGCGATGATCGGCTGCTACAACGGGCTCAACGCATCGGGCGGCGCCGACGGAGTCGGTCGCGCGACGACGACCGCCGTCGTCGTCTCGTCCATCTTCGTCCTCATGTCCGACTTCTTCCTCACCAAGCTCTTCCTCATGCTGCCGTTCGGGATCTCATGAAGGACGCCCTGGCGCGGACAGACGGCGCCGCGCCGATCATCGAGTTCCGCGGCGTCTCCAAACGCTTCGGTCAAAAAATCGTGCTCGACCACGTCGACCTGACGGTGCGGCAGGGCGAGGTCCTAGTCATCCTCGGCGGATCGGGCACGGGAAAATCCGTCTCGCTCCGGCAGATGAACGGCCTCGACCACCCGGACGAGGGGCGCGTCCTCGTGAACGGCGAGGACATCACCGACTTCGCGGAAGAGGAGATGGGGGGCGTGCGCAAGAAGGTCGGAATGCTCTTCCAGGGCGGCGCGCTCTTCGACTCGATGACGGTCTTCGAGAACGTCGCCTTCGCGCTCCGCGAGCACACGAAGATGAGCGAGGCAGAGATCGAGGCGCGCGTCGTCGAGGTGCTCGGCTTCGTCAACCTCGGGCGCGACGTGCTGCGGCTCCTCCCGTCCTCGCTCTCGGGCGGGATGAAGAAGCGCGTGTCGCTCGCGCGGACCGTCGCCCTGAAGCCGGACGTCCTCCTCTACGACGAGCCGACGACCGGCCTCGACCCGGTCACGTCGATGACGATCAACCGCCTGATCGCCGACCTGAATGAACGGCTCGGCACGACGTCCGTCGTCGTGACGCACGACATCACGTCGGCCCTCTTCGTGGCCGACCGTATCGCGTTCCTGAAGAACGCCCGTTTCGCGTTCATCGGCACGCCGGACGAGGCGAAGGTCTCGTCGGTGCCCGAGCTGCGGGCGTTCCTGAACGCGGAGGAGCACGAATGAGGCCGACGGAAGACGCAACGCGTCGACCGCTGCCTCATCGGCGCGAGCTATGCTCGTGCCGTAGGATGCCGAAGGCATGAGAGCGGACGCCCGGACGCGCTCGCGCGTCGGGATCATCGTCTTCGCGTCGCTCGTCATCTTCGCCGGAATCATCATGGTGATCGGCGGGAAGACTGGCTTCTTCCTCGCGCGGACCTCGTACTTCGCGCGCTTCCCGAACAGCCAGGGCCTCGTCGAAGGCAACCAGGTGCGCCTCGCGGGCGTGACGGTGGGCTCCGTGCGGAAGATCGAGGTCCCGGGCAGGCCCGGCGAGGACCTGACGCTCCACTTCGACATCGAGAAGCGCTACCAGCACCTCGTCAAGACGGACAGCCGCGTCGAGATCAAGACGATCGGGCTCCTCGGCGACAAGTATCTCGAGGTCTCCGTCGGATCGCCGGACAAGCCGGACCTCGAGCCCGACCACGAGATCATGGCCTACCGCGGCGCCGAGCTGGAGAAGATCCTCGCGGGCTCGGGAGACCTCGTCGACAACGTCGTCGCGATCACGAAGTCGTTGAAGACCGTCCTCGGGCGCACGGAGCGCGGCGAGGGCTTCCTCGGCGAGATCACCTCTCCCGAGCAGCCCGGCAAGGAGCTCTCGCGCTCGCTGAGGCAGACCATCGACTCCGCGAACGCGCTCCTCGTGGAGATGCGTCAGGGGCGCGGCCTCCTGTCGCGCCTCATCAACGACCCGAAGCTCGCCGACTCGATCTCGTCGGAGCTCGAGGGAGCGACCGGGTCGCTCCACCGGATCCTCGCGAGCTTCGAGCGGGGAACGGCGAGCGGCGACGGCCTCCTGCCCGCTCTTCTCAACGACCCCGAGGGGAAGAAGCGCTTCTTCGCCCTCCTCGACTCCCTGAAGACCGTCTCGGATGGCCTCTCCGCCTTCTCGCAGGACCTCGCGGCAGGAGAGGGCGCGCTGCCGAAGCTCCTCAAGGACCCGGAGTTCGCGAAGGAGTTCCTCGGCGACCTCAAGCGGATCTCCTCGCACCTCTCGAACGTGGCGGCCAAGCTCGACTCGAAGGAAGGTTCGGTCGGGCGACTCATCTCGGACCCGAGCGTCTCGGACGCGATCAACGACGTCATCGTCGGCATCGACCGCTCCAAGCCGCTCCGCTGGCTGATCCGCAACCGGCAGAGGTCGGGCATCGACAAGCGCTACCGCGAAGAGCGTACCAAGGCGGGATTGGACCCGAACGTCCCGCCGGGCGAGACCGATCCACCGGCTCCGACCCCCGCGGCGACGCCCGCTCCGCCACGCTGATCCCGGATGCTCGTGTGCCACTAGTCCTCGTCGCGGGAGGCGCCGGACTCCTCGGATCCTCGCTCGCCGAGGCGCTCCTGTCCGAAGGAAAGCACGTGCTGATCGCGGACGTCTTCGACGACGCCGGCGACGGGAGCGCGGTGAAGGAGGAGCGGGCCGCGCGGCTGGGACGCCATCCCTGGGCGCGCGTCTCGCGCGGGGACCTGACAGACGGTGCGTTCGCCGCGGCGCTCCTCGCCGAGGCGCGCCCCGACGTGGTCGTGAACGCGGCGCTCTTTCCGGTCGCGTCCGGGGGCGTCCGGACACTCGTGGAGGCGGCGCGCGAGGCGCCGGTCCCGTACTTCGTGCACCTCTCCGACGCGGCGCTCTACGGCCCGCCGCCCGAGCCGGGGCGCCACGCGTCGGAGGACGAGCCTCTCGCGCCGGGCGACGACCCCGCGCTCGACGCCCGCGCCGACGAGGAGGAGGCGGTGCGCCGCGCCGGCCTTCCGTCCGCCGTCCTCCGCGTCTTCGACGTCGTCGGCCCCGCGTTCCCGGCCGCCCGCTTCCCGATGCCGGAGCTGGAAGCGATGCTGGCGGGGCGCAAGCTGCCGCCGCTTCCCGGGGAGCCTCGCGACTTCCTCCACGTGCGTGACGCGGTCCGGGCGGTGATCTCGACGCTGGACCGCCGTCCGGCCGGCGCCGTCCTCAACATCGGGAGCGGAATCGGAACGACCCCGCGCGAGGTC
>WNFL01078211.1_pt2 | contig 13833 bp, 7 predicted proteins | sample 5400361 | NCBI WGS metagenome assembly WNFL01 (sample SAMN13153351, study PRJNA577476) | soil metagenome | isolation source: 40 cm soil on Douglas fir-dominated hillslope | place: USA:California | collected 2013-09-17
GGCGTTTCGACGTCTTGCAATCGGGCCCTTTAGCTTCGCAATTTTCGAGAAGGAGGTCCGACCGATTCGAGCGGAGGTCATGCGTGTCAGTCGACGACCAGGCCAGAAGACATGCTCGACAGAGGGGCGCGCGCCACCGGGGCGGCCGGAAGAGGGTGCGCGGAAACGTCGCCGTGGCCATGGTCGACATCCTCGGGTTCAGCGACTTGAGCCGGCGCATCAGCCCGCAGCGCATCTTCGAGCAGATCTTCGAGCCGCTGGTCCAGGTCCGGCGCAACGCCGCGGCGGTGGCCGCGGCCCTCGCTGGTCGCCGCGAGGAGGTCTTCACTCTCGCGTTCTCGGACACCATCCTCGTCTATCGACCGCAGCGCTCGGACTTCCGCATCCCGGTCGACCTCCCGCCGCATGCCTGCATCAAGCTGGTCGGCGCCGCGGTCGCCGACATCATCCAGAAAGGGCTCCGGCGAGAGCGCCCGATCCTGTTCCGCGGCGCCATCGCATGGGGCGAGTGCCTCATCAACCCGGTCGAGCCCCGCTGCTTCATCGGCGCGCCGATCGTGGAGGCCTACTGCCTGGAGCGCGAGCAGGAATGGGCCGGGGCGGTCCTCGCTCCGACCGCATCCGCGGCCTTCGGCGAGCCGGACGACCTCACCTTCGTTCCCTACCAGGTGCCCCTGAAGAACGGGCGCTCGATGGAGGGCGCGATGGCGGTGAACTGGCTCCACTACATGGGAGCGCAACGGCCTCGCTTCGACTTGTTGCCGCAACCCGCGGCGGACCTCCCCCAGGAGAAGCGCGCCTCGGCGCTCAAGAAGCAGGAGAACACGCGCGCGTTCCACGACCGCTTCAAGGACGTGCCTTGATGGGTGAGCGGGCGCCGCCGGACCGGCCGGGTAGTCCAACGTCGTACCGCGTTGCAAAGTGAACGCGAAGTGGCCCGAGATGGCGGCGATGTGTCAGCGCACTGACCGACGACGAACAGCTCGCGCGTGCGCGGTACTTCTCCGACCTTGATGGATCAGCGGCAGCTGTCAAACTCCGCGCGCGCTGCTCCGCGTCAGGAGGTCCATCGAGTTGGAACCGCTCATCGCCAGGGCGCCTCCGCGGCCGATCGGTCAGCGCTACCAGGTGCTCGGTCTGCGCGGGTCCGGCGCGGAGGCTTCCGTCCACCTCGCCATCGACCTGTTCACCGGCCAGGAGGTCGCGCTCAAGGTCGGGACGGCCGAGCGGCTCGCGCCGGAGTACCGGCGCTGCGCCGCGCTCTTGCATCCGCACCTGGCGAGGGCCATCGCGCTGTGGCACGGCGCAGGAGGAGCATCTCTCGCGTTCGAGTACGGTGCGGAGGACCTCACCGCGGTGCGCGGCTCCGCCGAAGCCGTGGTCGTGGAGCACGTCGCCGGGGTCGCGCGCGCGCTCGGCTACCTGCACCGCCAGGGGATCGTCCACGGCGACGTGAAGCCGCAGAACGCCGTCCTGGCGGGGCCGGCCGGGGCCCGCCGCGCGCTCCTGGTGGACCTGGGCTTCGCGAGCGGCGAGCCCACTTCGCGAGGCAGCCTCGAGTACGCGGCGCCGGAAGTGCTGGAAGGCGGCGCACCCGACGCGGCCGCGGACCTATACTCGCTCGGCGTCACGCTGCATGAGCTGCTCTCGGGGACCAATCCGTTTGCAGCCGGCACGCCCGCCGAGGTGATCCGCGCGCACTTCGAGAGCGTCCCCACGCCCCGAGCGAGCGCCGGAGTGCGGGCGGTGGTGGCCAAGCTGCTCGCGCGGGAACCGCGCTCCAGGTACACGCACGCAGAGGCAGTCATCGAGGCGCTGGCGGCCGCAACCGGTCTGCGGCTGACCAGCGACGGCGAGGGGCTTGCGCTCGATCAGATCGGAATGGGCCAGCTCCACGGCAGGGAGGCCGAGCTGGCGCGGATCGAGATCGCGGCCTCCCGGGCGGCCGGCGGGCGAGGCGCACAGCTCATCGTCGTCGCGCCGAAGGGCTCGGGCCGCTCGCGGCTGCTGCGCGCCTCGGCCACCGCCGCCGAGCTCGCCGGGCTGCGCGTCTTGCACCTCGCCGGGGACCAGGGCCTCGCCACGCTGGGCCTGTGGCTGGGCCTGCTCCTCGGAGATCGGGCGCGGTTGGAGTCCACCGTCGCCGCGGCGAAGAAGGAGCTCGCCGCAGCCTGCGCACAGCACCCCATTGCGCTTCTCGTCGACGACGCCGATCGCGACGACCCCGCCTTGCGCTCGCTGCTCGTGGCCCTCGCGTCCGATCCGGCATGGAAGCAAAGGGGGCTCCTCGTCGTCGCCGCCGGGTCGGAGCAGCTGGAGCACCCGCTCGAGCGGATCGACCTGCGCCCTCTCGCGCCGCCGCTGAGGAAGGCGAAGATCGTCGAGGCGCTCGGCCACCGCGCGCCGTGGGTAGAGGGGTTGGCGGAGGTGCTCATCCGCGAGACCTCGGGGCTTCCGGGCGAGCTCGAGGACGCGGTGCGCGACATCGTCGTCCGCGGTCTCCTCGAGCGCAGCGGTGGGCGGTGGCAGCTGGACGCCTTGCGTGCGGGCGCGGATTTCGCCGGCTGCGTACCGCGGCCCTCCTTGCGCGCCGCGCGGGCGGCGATCGCCGACCTGCCCGAGCCGCACCGCGCCTCGGTCGGTTTCGCTGCGGTGCTGTGGCCGGAGCTCGGGGCGCAAGCGCTGGCAGGCCACGAGGAGACGCTGGTCGCCGACGGGCTGATCCTGGCCGAGAAGCTCGGCCTGCGCCTCTCGCAGCTGGCGCTTTCGCAGGCGGCGGAGAATGCCCTCTCGCCCGGCATGCGCAGGCGGGCCCACCGGCGCGCCGCGGAGCTGGCGCAGAACCCGGCGGCACGGGCGCGGCATCTCTTCCGAGCCGGGGAGCCTGGCCAGGTGCGCGTCGCGCTCGCGGCGGCCCGGGAGCGGCTCCGCGCCGGCGCGCCGGTCGAGGCCGCGCGGCTCTACCAGATCGCGTGCGCGGGCCTGCGGCACCCGTTCGCGAGCGCGCGCGCGGCGGCCCTCTGGGAGCACGCGGGCGACTGCCTCGCGCTCGCCGGGCAGCCCGGGGTCGCACGGCAGCACTACCGGCAGGCGCTGGCTCGCGGGGGCGCCGCCGGACGCGTCTGGCAGAAGATCGCCAAGGCGCGCTGGCAGGAGGGCCGGTTCGAGCTGGTGCTCGCCGCGCTCGCGTGCGCGCGGACCATGGGCGCCGACGTGCTTGCCGTGGCCACGGTGGAGGCGCGCGCCGAGGCCATGCGCGGGGACTACGCCCGCGCGCAGGAGCTCGCCACCTCGGCGCTGCCGGTCGCCCGAGCGCGAGGCGACGCAGAGGCGGCCACCCGGCTGCACCACCTCCTCGGCACCTGCGCCTGGCACCGGGGCGACGGGCGGCGCGCCCTGCGCGAGGAGCGCACCGCGGTGCTGATCGCCCGGCGAAGCGGCGACCGGCGAGCGGAGGCCGACGCGCGGGCGGGGCTGGGAACCGCGTACCGTTACCTCGCCAAGTACGACCGGTCCGCTCGCGAGACGTGGAAGGCGCTCGAGCTGTACCGCGCGCTGGGCGACGAGCGCCAGGAAGGGATCGCCTGGAACAACCTGGGCGCCGCCCGTTACCTGGCCGGCGAGTGGGACGGCGCGCTCGAGGCTTGGGAGAAGCTCCGGGAGAAGAGCCAGACGCTCGAGGAAGAGCTGCCCATCTTGAACAACCTCGGCTCGTTGTACCGCGAGCGCGGGGACTGGCCTCGGGCGAAGGAGCTGCTCGAGCAGGCGCTGGCGAAGATCGGGCAGGCCGGAGGACACGCGCGCATCGAAGCGATGGTGCGCGGCAACCTCGGCGAGATCGCCGCGCGCGAGGGCGACGTGGCGGGCGCGGCGGCGCTCTACCGCGAGACGCTCGAGATCGCCGAGCGCACCGGCGCGCGCGACGAGCTGGTCGAGACGCACCGCCGGCTGGCCGAGCTCGATCTGCTGCAGCTCGACGCGGCGGCGGCCGACGCAGGGGCTTCGGCCGCCTTGAAGCTCGCGGTCGAGTGGAACAACCTGGTCGAGCAAGGGAACCTCTGGCGCGTGCGTGCCCTGGCAGCGCGGGCCCGCGGCGACGGAGCGGCGGCGGCCGCCGCGGTGCGCGAGGCGTGCGACGTCCTGCGGCGCGCAAGCGCATCGCTCGAGCTGGCGCGCACAGACTGCGTGGCTTGCGCCCTGGCCCTGGACCGCGGCGAGCCCATGCAGGCGGCCTCCTCCCTGCACCAAGCGCGCGCCGCGTTCGCCAAGCTGGGAGCCGCGCCGGACCTGCGCGAGGTCGAGCGGCTGCACAAGGACGTCGAGGCGCTCGAGCGCCGGTCGCTCTCGCAGGTGGACGCGCTCACCCAGGCCGTCCTGCGCCTCGCGGTGGCGGACGGCGCCGCGGCCTTGCTGGAGGACGTCATCGACGAAGCCCTGAACCTCACCGGCGCCGAGCGCGGCTTCATCCTGCTCGAAGAGGAGGGGAGCGCGCCGCGCGTGGCCGCGGTGCGGGGCGCCGACCCGGACGCGACGCTGCGCATCTCGCGCACCGTCGCCGATCGGGTGCTGCGCACTGGCGAGGTGCTCGCGGTGGCGGACATCGTCGGCCGCGAGGAGCTGAGCACGCGCAGGAGCATCCTCGATCTCGGATTGCGCTCCGTGCTGTGTGCGCCCATCCGGTTCAACGGGCGGCAGCTGGGCATCCTGTACGTCGACTCCCGCCGCGTCGGAACCCTGCTCTCCGAGAGGGATCTCGGGCTCCTGAGCGCGTTCGCGGCGCTGGCCGGATCCGCGCTGGAGAACGCGCGCCTGATCGACGACTTGCGCCGGAAGAACGAGCTGCTCGCCCGGATGGCGCCGAAGCAAGAGGCGACGTGAGAGAGGGACGATCGATGAACCGATTCGCTGCGCGTAGCAGAGGCTTGGTCGGCGTGCTCTTCGCCCTGGTGCTGGCGGCATTCCCGGCCAGCGCGGTCTCGCGGGTGACGCAGGTCATCGACGGCCTGCCGCAGGTCGTAGCGCCGCAGCAGATCATCGTGAGCTGCCAGCCTGGGGCGCTGCTTTCCTGCTCGAACGCGCTGCGCCTGGTCGGAGCGACGGTCGTCGCGACGGGGCAGGCGGCGTTCGACCTGGTACAGCTTCCGCTCGGCGTCTCCCTCCAGGCGGCGCTCGACACGCTGCGCGCGGCGACGGGCATCGCTTCCGCCGGGCCGAACCGGATCCTCATCGGCAGCGCGACCTATCCTCAGACCTGGCACTTCCCGGCCAGCGGCGCGCCCGGCGATTCCAGCCTGCTGTCCGCCAGCGCCGCCGCCCCGATCGTCGCGGTGCTCGACAGCGGCGTCGCCTACGAGGACTACCAGGACTTGTCGGGCACATATGCCCGGGCGTCCGTCTTCGGCTCGACCCGGTTCGCTCCGGGTTGGGACTTCGTGAACGGCGACGCGCATCCCAACGACGACAACGGTCACGGCACGGCGATGGCGAGCATCATCGCGGGTCAGGGGAGGTTCTCCTCCGCGGCGATCCCCTACGTGGGCCCCGCGGCGGGGGCCGTCATCCTGCCCGTCAAGGTGCTCGACTCGAGCAACCAGGGGACCGAGTTCTGGCTGGCGGAAGGCATCCGCTACGCGGTGGCCGCCGGAGCGCAGGTGATCAATCTCTCGCTCGACTTCGCGCGCAACTACGCCCCGGGCGCGACGATGACCGACGCCATTGCGCAGGCGCGAGCGAGCAACGTCGTGATCGTCGCGGCGAGCGGCAATACCGGCGGCCGGACGGTGCTCCATCCGGCGGCGTTCCCGGACGTGGTCTCGGTCGGCGCCATCTCGCTCGACGCCGAGAACGGGTACGCGGTCACGTACTATTCGACGGGCGGCGAGGGCCTGGACCTGGTGGCGCCGGGAGGCGATCCCCGCCAGGACGTCAACAAGGACGGTCTGTTCGACGGCACGTTGGGCCAGGCGTTTCCGCCCCGGTCGCCCACCCACATCACCTGGTGGCTGTTCGCCGGCACTTCGCCGGCGGCCGCGCACGTGAGCGCGGCAGCGGCCGCGCTGATCGGAGCGGGGGTCCGGCCTGAGGGCGTGCGCCCCTTGTTGCAAGCCACCGCCGCCGAAATGAACCAGATCGGCTGGGACAGGACCTCCGGCTCCGGGCGCGTGCAGGCGTCGGACGCCCTCGCCCAGGCGAGCACCTTCGTCGCGCCGGCGCCGCTCTACGCCGACGCTGTCGCAGCGCTGCGATCCGACGGCAGGGCCTCGGGCGCGGTGATGATCGCCGATGCCACCGGCGCTCCGGTGGCCAATGCCGACGTCTACGCGCGTTGGCGCGGAGCCGCTCCGGGCTCGCAGAAGGCGACCACCGACGCGTCGGGGATCGCGCGCTTCGTTTCACCGTGGCCCAACTCGTCGCGCAAGATCTTCCTCCTCGAAGTGCCGCGGGTCGTGTACCAAGGTTCGGCGGTGCGGCCTCGCGCCTTCGCCCGCGCGAACAGCGGATTCGGTACGCCTGGCCTCCCCGGCCTGAGCCTCAGCCTTGGCCTCGGTAGCCTCCTCGGCTCGGTGGTTTCCAGCGGCCAGGACATCTGGGGTTACGGCTACTCGGGTGGAGTGGGGATCGCCTCCGGGACCACCGGGTCGGGCATCGCTTCGGGCACCACCGGGTCCGACACGAATTCGACCGGAGGACAGACCTACCCGCTGACGACTGGCATCGCCGCTTGCCCGGTGTCGTTCCCGCTCTACTCGTACGGCCCGTCCTCGTCCACGGCGTCGCGCGCCTTCTTCTCGAGGGCCTCGCTGGCGAGCGGGTACAGCGTCCGGTCGCTCGACTCGTCCTGGGTGGTCACTCCCGGCGCCGCCGCGCTCGATTCACGCGAGGTGTCCCGGATCTGCGGGGTGAGCGTCTCGCTCACCACTTCGCTGTCGACCGGCTACTTCACCTCGGGCACGCTCTACACGGCGGGCTCCGGGTTCCAACCCCCGGGTTTCGGCGCCGGCTACAACCCGCGTTTCTGGGCGGACGTGATGAACGCGGAGGGCGCCACCGCGCCCTGAGCTACCAGGGCTCCGCGAGGCTCAGGCTGCCCAGAGGACTTCGCGGAGCCGAGGTCTGCGGAGATACAGCCCCAGCCAGGCCAGGACGCCGAGCGCGATGTGCGTGTATACGGGTTCGCCCAGCCGCAGGTGCGTGATGATGGTGCCGCCGACGTATCCGGTGAGCAGGATGGCGCCGAAGATGGACGTCTTCGGGATGAGGTAGAGCACCACGCAGAGCAGCTCGACGATGCCCAGCGGCACGATCAGGGACTCCGGTAGCCCCAGGTGGCCCATGCCTTTGATGACCTCGGGATGCCTCATGAGCTTCATCGCCGCGCTCATGACGAAGGGAAGGGCAACCAGGAGGGAGATGACGCGTCCGGCCCAGATGGTTTTCATGCGCCGTACGTTACACCGGCTTGCCCTGAACCCGATGGCCGGCCCGCGCATCAACTCCACAAGGGCGATGGTTGCTCGGTTGGGAGGAGGTTGCCGTGAAGCGCTTCGTGCTCGTCGGATTGCTGGTCGCCGCTGCCGCAAACGCGCAGTCGGGCGGGGGAGCGGACTCGCAGCCACGAGCCGCGCCGGAGAATGCCGCGCCGCAGGGCGTACCGCCGCCCTACGCGTCGCCGGATCAGCCGTTGCATCTCGTGCTGGAACCGGGGCTTTGCGATGCCGCCGATGCTCCGGCGCAGTGGCGCGATGCCTCCGATCCTCGCAGGTTCGCGTCCGCGCCACTGGCGCAATTCTCGGCCGACGGCGCGCTGTACCCGCCCCTGAGCTCGTTGGTGGAAGTGCGCCTGACGTTGTCGTCCTTCCGCATCTTCCTGGTGGGGGCGTCGCCGCCGACGCTCGGCCACCTTGCGCTCACTCCGGGCAGCGGATGGCGCCTCGAAGGTTGCTAAAAGCAGCGGGTTCGGACATCTACGACGGGCGGATAAGCCGCACAGGGGTGTCCATGAGGGCCCGTCGTCCCATCTTCGTTTATCGCGTCGTGTTGACGCTGCTCGCGTGTACGTCGTTGACCGGCGGGGCGTTCGCGGCGCCGGCGACGAACATCGAGTCGCGCACGGCGGTCGTCGACGGTGTGAAGCTGCACTACCTGGTGTCAGGCAGCGGCCCGTCGGCGGTGGTGCTGCTGCACGGCTACGCGGAGACCTCGCGCATGTGGAGGCCGCTCATCCCGCGCCTCGCGGAAAAGTTCACGGTGATTGCGCCGGACCTGCCGGGGATCGGCGACTCGGACATCCCGAAGGACGGCGCGGACATGAAGACCGCGGGCACCCGCATGCACGCGCTCGCCAGGTCGCTGGGCGTCCAGAAGGCCAGGGTGGTGGGGCACGACATCGGGCTCATGGTGGCGTACGCGTACGCTGCGCAGTTTCCCGCGGAGGTGGAAAAGCTCGTGCTGATGGACGCCTTCCTGCCGGGCGTCCCCGGATGGGAAGCCATCTACAACAACCCCGGCATCTGGCATTTCCGCTTCAACGGGCCCACGCCGGAGGCATTGGTGAAGGGCCGCGAGCGGACCTACTTCGAGCATTTCTGGAACGACTTCGCCGCCGACAAGACCCGTTCGATCCCCGAGGCCGACCGCGCCGCTTACACCACCGCCTACGCCCGCCCTGGACGCATGCGCGCGGCGTGGGCGTACTTCGTCTCGTTCACGCAGGCGGCGAAGGACTTCGAGGAGCTGTCGCGGACCAAGCTGACCATGCCGGTGCTGTCGATCGGCGGCGCCAAGGCGAACGGGAAGGCGCTGGCGGAGCAGATGAAGATCGTCGCCGTCGACCCCACGAACGTGGTGCTCGAGAACACCGGACACTGGGTCATGGAGGAGAATCCCCAGGGGACGATGGACGCGCTGGCGAGCTTCCTCTGACGGGTCATCGCCCGTCGCCTTCCATCACCGTCTTGAGCCGCGCGAGGTCCTTCCGGTTGGCCCGGCGCATCGCGGCCGCGAGGAGCGGAGCGACGACTCTCGAGAACCCGTTGGGCTCACCCCGGTTCCGCAGCGTCATCCGCGTCCGGCCCTCGCCCGCGTCTTCCCAGGTGTACGTCGTCTCCATCGGGAATGGCCCCTGTGCGGTTCGCATGACCAGCCGCTTGCCGGGGACGTGCTCGACGATCTCGTAGGTGTACTCGAGGCGCCGGCCGAGGAAGCGCGCCACGAAAGCGACGCACGTGCCCGTCCGGAGCGGCGGCGGGGTCTTCCATTCGGCCACCTCGATGTTCTCGTACCACTCCGGCGCGTTGTACGGGTCCGCGGCGTAGGCGGCGACCTGCGCACGGGGACGGTCGATGATGCTCTCGCTCAGCACGTCCACGGCCATAACGGACCCCCCCGTCGTTGGCCATTCCTGTCGCCGGAACTCTACACCCGCGCGCTCGGGAGCACGCGCGGCACTTCGACGGTGAAGCAAGAACCGCGTCCGAGATGAGAATCGAGGGCGACCGCGCCTCCCAGGAGATCCGAAAGGCGTCGCACGATGGCCAGACCCAGCCCCGTCCCGCCGGCGCTCCGCGCATCCGCATCGCCAGCCTGACGGAACGGTTCGAAGATACGCGCGGCGTCGCTCTCTCCGATACCGATCCCCGTATCGCTCACGGCTATCCGGATGCGGTCCGTCGCCGGGTCGTGGTCGACGTCGACCGTGACGTTCCCGGACGGCGTGAACTTGATGGCGTTGGAGATGAGGTTCAGGACGATCTGCTTGAGCCGGACGCGGTCGGTGAGCATCTGCGGGACCGGCGCCGGCAGCCGCTTCTGCAGGACGAGCGCCCGTTCGCCCACCAGGGGCGCAGCCGACGCGAGCACCTCGTCGACGAGGTCGCCCAGCTCGAAGGAGTCGGCGCGCACGCTCAGCTTCCCGGCTTCCACCTTCGAGAGGTCGAGGATGTCGCTGACGATGCCGATCAGGTCGACCGCCGATTTCTCCACCTTCTTGAGGTTCTCCCGCTGCAGCGTGGGCAACGCCTCGCCGGACTTCTTCAGGGCCAGGCGGGTGAAACCGAGGATCGCGTTGAGCGGCGTCCGCAGCTCGTGCGACATGCTGGCGAGGAAGGCCGATTTCTGCTCGGTGCCGCGCTGGATCTCCCCGTTCTGCTGCTCCAGTTGGAGCTTCTTCGTGGCCAGCTCGCGGTTGGCCTCCGAGAGCTGGGAGGTGCGCTCCTGGACGCGGTGCTCGAGCGTGCGCGTGAGCACCTGCACTTCGGCGAATCCTTCGGCGTTCTCCAGCGCCGCGCCGGCGATGGTGGCGATGAACCCGGCCAGCCGCTCGTCGTCCTCCGCGAAGAGGCCGTCCACCTTTGCGTGGGTCGTGTACAGGCAGAGCCGCGCTCGTCCGCGGACGAAGATGGGTGCGCAGAGCGCGGATCGCACGCCGGCGAAGATGGCGCTGTCGCCGGCGTTTTCGGGACTGGCCTCGGAGAGGGTCATCGGATGGCCGGCGGCGAGCGTTCGCGACACCAGGGTCCGGCTGAACGGTTCGTCGCCGCGGCCAGCGGCGCAGGCGAGCGCGCCGTCCTCGCCGACCTCGACGAGGACGCAGCGTTCGCCGCGCAACAGGTCGAGCGCCGATTGCCGGACGGCGTCGTGGATCGCGTCGCGCGAGAGGGCCGAGGCGATCTTGCGGCCAGCCTCGAGCAGCGCTGCGAAGCGGTCTACCAGCGAAAGGGTGGGCTCGGTGCGCGCGCGCTCGGCGAGAGGCTCGCCCAGCGCCATCTTCGCCCCCATCGCGCGCAGCTCCGCTACGGCGACGGAGGCCTGGGCCCGGGCCTCCGGCCAGGCGAAGGCCGCTCCGACGCGCGACCAGGCGAGGAGCGTCTGCGCCCGTTCGTATCGCGCGCCCTGTCGCTCCGCCTCGGCGAGGCTGCGCTGGAGCAACCTGCGGGCATGCCGCTCGCGCCGGTGAATGGCTGCCAGCAGGGCCGATTCGCGAAAGGCGTGGGGCAGGTCGTTGCGCCACAACCAGCCGAAGAGGCGAGCGAGCAACGCCGCTCGATCGGCGCGGCGGAGCAGGGCGCGCCGCGCGCGAACTCCAGGCGGAGGCGCTTTTTCCCAGGCGAGGCGGCGCGCGGTCGTGAGCCAGGCAAAGAGATCCAGTACGTGGAACGTCACCAGGAACGTCTTCCACAACCGGCGATACGCGCCCTCGAGAACGCTCACCGCCTCGGCGTGGCGGGCCAGGTGCAGGAGGCGGACGGCCTCGGCGATGCAAAGCATGGCGAACGTCTGCCCGGGTGCATCCGGACGGGCCATCTCGGTCCTGATGACGTCCTCGGGAATCTCTCCCCCGGAGGCCAGCGCCCACGGTTTGAGAGACGAGGATGCGAGGGTGAGGTCCCCGATGTCGATGCTCAGACGGTAGTTGCGCTGCGCCCCCTCGACCGCCAGGCCCAGCTCGCCGAGATAGTACTGGCAACAGGCGATGTGGAAGCGCGCCGCGTTCTCTTCCCACCGATCGCCGGCCTTCTCCAGCAGCTGGATCGCCTCGCGGCATTGCGCGATCGATTGAGCGAACTTCGAGCCGCCGAAATACGCCATGCCCTTGAAATGCAGCGTCTGCCCCTGGCCCCAGATGTCGCCCTGCGCTCTGCGCAGCTCGAGCGACCTGGCGGCGAAGCGGTCGAACCGGCGCTGCATTCGGAGCATCTGGGCGACGACCGCGTGCGTGATGCAAGCCTGGGCGAGCTCCGGCGTTGCCGCGTACCGTTCGGCCAGGTTGAGCTGACGGAGCTGCTCCGGCACGGTCCTGACCAGACCACGACCCATGTAGGTGCAATAGGCGAGCCGGCCGTAGATGCGGGCCTCGAGCAGATCCCGCTCCCCGCCGTCGATCCCGTCCCTGGCGAGGAACAGGCGCGGAAAGAGCGTGTGCAGGATCTGCACTGCGACCTCCCGGAGCGCCATCAGCGCCAGCAACCACGCGCTCGAGGGCCGCCGCCGGCCCAGGAGGTGGAGCGCCCGCTCGAAGATCGGAACCGAGGCCATCACGTCTCCGCGCCTGAAGACGAGCTCGCCGAGCCTCGCCTCGGCCTGCGCGCGGGCGAGGTCCGTCGGGGCGAGATCTCGAGCGCGTTCCATGTAAGGCGCGGCCTCACCGTACAGCCCTCGCAGCATCAGCACTTCGCCGAGCGCTTCCGCTATCCGCCTTCGCGTCGGATCGTCGGCCGCTCCCGCGCCGCGCCAGGCGATGCGGTAGTGCAGCTCGGCAAGCTGTAGCGCGTGCTGGGAACGGGCCTGCGCGGCCGCGCGCAATGCATACGGCAGCGCGCGCTCGGGCCTTCCGGCAGCGTCGAAGTGATAGGCGAGGTCGAAGATCGCGTTGGCGGTGGCGGCCTCCAGACGCGTGGCGGCGCTGAGATGCAGCTCCCGCCGCTCTTCGGACGGAAGGCGCGAAAGCAGCGCGTCGCGGATCTTGTCGTGGACGAAGGTCAAGGCGGTCCCGTCGGCGCTCGCCCAGACGAGGTGACGGCGGCGCGCCTCCGCCACGCCCTCCATGGTCGTGGCAAGGGACTGGCGGGCGAGCGCGCCTGCATGGTGCAGATCGAAGCTGCGGCCGAGCACGGCACCGGCTACCAGGAGGCGCTGCGCTCCTGGAGGAAGGCGCTCGATGCGGCGGGCCAGCACCAGGGCGGCGCGACGGGACGAGTGCGCGTCGGCCAGGGCCCGCATCTCGACGGTCCAGCCGGCGTCGCCAGCCCTGAGCGCGCCCATCTCGACCAGACCCTCGAGGATGGCCGTCGCCAGGAAGGGGCTACCGGCCGAGAGCTGGCCCACGAAGCCGATCGCTTCCTCGGGCAGGGCCCCGGCCATCGACTCGAGAAGCCGTTTCAGATCGTGGGCCTGCAGCGGAGCCAGCGCCAGGCGCTGGGAGGCGGCCGCCGCCCGGAGAGGATGGCTGGGACCGACCTCCTCGGAGCGGAAGGCCACCACCACGAGCGTGTGGCTTTCCGCCGTCCGGCGGTATCGTTCGGCGACGAGCTTGAGCGTCAGCTCGTCGGCCCACTGGCAATCGTCGAGGAGGATGGCCGCAGGGCGCGTGGGGGAGCCGAGCGCGTCCAGGACGGCAATCAACGCCGCCAGCGCGCGCGCTTCGCCATGGGCTTCCAGGCCGAGCGAAACGGGCGGCTGCTCGCCGAGGATCTCCGACAGCTCGGGGAGGGCGGTGACGGCTGCGGTGGCGAATTCACCGACCCTGGCCCGGACGGCGGCGCCCAGGGCGGGCTCGGCCCGGACCGCCGCGACTAGATCGGCCGCTGCTCCAGCCAAAGCCTCGAGCGGCCTCGGGGTGACCTGATCGAGGCTCTGCCCGCGCAGGACCAGGACGCCCTGACGGGCCGCGTGCAAGGCGAACTCGTCGAGCAAGCGTGACTTGCCACCGCCCGACTCGGCCTCGAGCGCGACCAGCCCGCCTCGATCTCCGCCTGGCGGCCGACGAACGCGGGCTCCGAGATCGCGCTCCGCCGGTCCTGCAAATCCAGCACGAGCTCCGGTTCCGCCGTGCCACCGTCGAGCGCCGTCCGGATCGCATCCAGGTCGCCCAGCACGGCGCGCGCGGATTGGTAGCGCTCCCGCGGGTCCTTGCGGAGCAAGCGCTGGATGAGCTCGTCGACGGCGCGCGGAACCGCGATGCCCAGGGCGCGCAGCTCCGGAGGCCGCTCGGTGAGGTGCTGCCGCAACACGGCGGCGACCGTGTCGCCCAGGAATGCCGGCCGTCCGGCCAGGCACTCGAACAGCGTCGCCCCGAAGGAGTACAGGTCCGACCGGGGGCCGACGTCATGGCGCAGC